>Ga0265297_10001208_pt1 | contig 62758 bp, 91 predicted proteins | sample Munlanlwell13791_FD_192502 | JGI IMG/M metagenome (GOLD analysis project Ga0265297, IMG submission 192502) | Leachate microbial communities from a municipal landfill in Southern Ontario, Canada - Leachate well 137-91 | ecosystem: Engineered > Solid waste > Landfill > Unclassified | place... | reverse complement strand
CGGTCATGTACACGGGGACAGCCTTCCTAGAGGAGCCTTGCCCGTAGGCGATCCCCGTTTCCCTAGAAACTGCTACGGGTTGGACCAGATGGGCTACAACGTTTCAGAGATGACACAGGGGATGTACTACACCGAAGGACATAACGGGGCGGAGACGGACGGGGCATACTGCATAGTCAAGGGGGGGAACTGGGGACATTGTAAAAGAGGTCCGAGGCTGGCGAGCAGGGCAATTATTGACGTGGCCGACCGCAACCCAAGGGTCGGGTTTAGACTAGCTCACGATGCAAAGTAGCTACACGATTAGAAAGAAAATAGAGATAGAGGGGGTTGTTCCATATACGGGGGTACACGGAATTATCCGTCTGAAACCCGCGGACAAGCTCATATTCCGCAACGAGCAGGGAACCGCCGAGGTAAGGCCGGAGAACATGGGGAAGAACGGCATCACCCACACCACCCTCTTAAAAGAAGGACGGGTCAAGATTTACTCGGTGGAGCATCTTTTATCTGCTTTCGTGGGCATGGGAATAGACGGGTGTGAGGTTGAGATAGAAGGAAACCAGTTGCCCTCACCGGACGCTTGTGCGGAAACTTTTTGCGAGAGGATTGGGGAAGTCGGGAGAAAAAGGATCGGGGTGAGGAAATACAGATACTTGACGGAAAGTCTTTTCCGGGACGGGGCGTCTATGGCGATCATCCGTCCGAGCAACCAGTACATTCTTTCAGCCCTGATCCAGTATCCGGGCATAATCGGCGAGCAGTATTACCGGATCGGATTGGAGGACTACGCTGAAATCAGCCGGTCGTGCACATTCTTCCGGGAGGAGATGACCAAAGAGAGATGGAGCAAGCACCGCAAGTTGTTCCCTTGGTTGGGCAAGGTCGAGGACTCCCCCATTCTGGCTCGGAACAAGAAAGGCTGGCTGACACCCGTGACGTACCAGAACGAGCCGGTGAGGCACAAGCTGTTGGATGCCATAGGGGACTTGGCATTTCTGGGGCCGGTCAAGGGGGAGGTTACTTTAATAAGACCGGGACACGAATTCAACCGGAAGTTAGTTCGATACCTGGTACGATAAGAACCATTGTAATTTACCTGTTCATATTTTGCCACTTGACAAACCGTAGGAAATATGATAAATTATAATAAGTAAGTTAAATAAAGAGTAAAAATGAAATCTAAGCACTTGAAGGTAAGGATATTCATTAAGGTTAAACCAATCAGGAAGGTAATGGAGGAAATTGAGGAAGAGTGTCTTGACTATCATTGTTTCGCTGAAATGGATAAGAAAATGGAAGATAGGACAATTGGGGCGATTTTGAGTCAAGCTGGATTACGGTTAGGAAGATTAAGCATATAAAATGATAAATTCAATCTTAGTTTTATTGTTCACCATTTTTCTGTTAGTTGCCGTCGAAGGGATATCTGGTTTTTTTGCCCGGGTCAATAAAGTAGCCGGTTCAAAGAAAAGGGCAGAGAATAAGTACAGATGGGCCGATGGTACGTTTTCAAAAGTCAGGACTCATTCCGATTTAAGGAGAGAGATATGGGAGGGGCGGGAATGTTAACATTAAATTTTTCTGTTGGTTTCTCTGATCTTAAGTTTGAGAAACAGCAAGACATGATTGCCTCAGTGAAGGAAAGTCTTTTAGGGCAATACAAAGAAGAGGCGGAAAGTGGCAGGTTTGGCAAGAACTTTGGAAGGAACGAATATAAGGATATGTCCTGGCAGGAAGCTTTTTGTAGGGAATATGCAATAGACTTCGTTCTTTGGGAAACTGAGAAAGAGGCAAGGGAATTTAACTGGAACTATGCGGTTGAGGAGTATGCCGAGAAGGAAGCTGAAGACAAGTGCGAAACAAGCATGTCCAGCTTCCAAGTGGAGGTCGAGGCATGAAGAAAATTTGCTTGTCGGAATCCCGGATCCATTGGCGGGTAAAAATTACCATAGCAATTATAGTATTAGCAATTTTTTTGGTTGGCGGTTTCTTTGTCACCAGATCAGTCAATAAGTTCTTTGATGGCCATTATCTACAGTTTAACAAGATAGTAGAGGTTATTCTCAAAAGGCCATTCGAAGTGAAAGAGAGGAAGCCCCAGATTGTGGAGGTCATTTTGGACTACCCAGATGAAATAGATACGCCATTGGAAAAATATATTTGCGATAAGTTTGGCACGTACGATTGCAAGTCAGCATTAGCTATTGCTAAGGCGGAAAGCGGGCTTAAGGAGGATAATTATCACTATAATTCCAATGGAACGATCGACATTGGAATATTCCAAGTTAATGAGGTACATTGGGTAAAAGATGGCTGTTCCCCGGCTGAGTTATTTATCGCCAAATCGAACGTGGACTGCGCTTATCAGATATGGAAACAGCAAGGGTGGGAGCCTTGGGTGGTTTATCAGAAGGGTAGTTATATTAAGCACCTTGAATAAGATTTACTTATTGAAAAACCATTGAAAATATAATATAATAAGGCTATAAATGAGAGAAATCAAATTCCGAGCGTGGGACGATTATGGTGAACAGATGCAATATCTGGACGATTACACGGTCTTGGACGGGAGAGGAAAATTCAAGACTTTTGATGGTCCAGACCTAACAACCCAGAAGCACGATTGGCCTGTTATGCAGTACACCGGCCTGAAGGACAAGAATGGCAAGGAGATTTACGAGGGGGATATCTTGAAAAACATTCGACACGGAGCACAGTTGATTGAAGTGTACTGGGAGGGAATACGAGCAAAACAAATGGGGTGGTTGGATTATGGAGGGTGGAAGTTTAGAAAGATCGTAAATGATGGAAAGATGACATACGCTACTTACGATGGGGATATTGAAGTCATCGGCAACATTTACGAGAATCCAGAACTGGTGGAGGAGTTGAAATGAAAAGTAGAAAAACATCAAAAAGAAAGTTGGTTTATTCTTCCAAAGATCCCTGTTTCACTGTTTCCTGCGATAAGTATCAGTGGGTGCTGGCAGTCGGAAATAAGAAAAGTTATCATCCAACAATTTGCTCCCTATTTGATGAGCTTGCGGAAAGCTTATTTCGTGGCTGTACTGAAAAGATTAAGGAATTAAGTGAAATAGAAAAGACAGTAGTTAAGGTTTATGGCCTTTGCGATAAAGCGGAAAGAGAGATAAGGGGGACCTTCAAGTGATAGCTTCTGTGTTGGAAGAATACTTAGCGACATCAAGGGAACATGAGTCGTCTGGCAAGAAAAAAAAGTTTTATCTGTCCGACATGGGAAAATGTATGCGTATGCGCTGGTTCAAAAGAAAGGGGGTTGAAGCTGAATATGATCCATTTGTCAATTGGATTTTTGCGATGGGTGACCTGATACATGATTTTGGTTATAGGGCGCTTGAGGCAAAAGGAGTACTGCTTGAAGCTGAAAGTTGTGTTGAAAACGATGACTTTATCGGCCGCTATGATGGGCTGGTAAAAAACGGGGCCAAGAAGTCGCCCTTTGATTTTAAGTCCGCTGGAAGTTTCAAGATGTCGAAAGTGATGAAAGGCGACGATGACGAGGAGAATATCAGTCAGGTGTTGAGTTACGCTTACCTGCTTAGGCAGAGCAGGAAAGACATTAGCGATTCTTCTTTCGTAGTCTATGTCAACAAGGAGCCAAGCGAGAAAGTTCCAACCATTTTTTTCGAGAGGGAATACCATCTTACTACTTGGAGGATCAAACAGCTTGAGGAAGAGATGGCGAAGATCACCGACTACTGGCAGAAGGAGAAAGTACCACCTTGTAGCTGTCCAAGCTGGATGAAGGATTATAACTCATATCAGCCGTTATGTGGAGCCAGCGACAAGGAAATAGATAAATACCTTGCCCTTCTTAAGGCGGGTAAAAGACTTATTTCTACAAAGAAAGCTCTTTATTTAGTTGATGGCGATTCGAGAAAGGAGTTGAAGAAGCTATGAAAGCCAAAGTATCAAAGATCATGGTTTGGCCCTCCCGTAAGGTCAACCTGGGAAACTATAGCACGGTAGATTTGAATGCGGGTATTGAAATTGTCTTTGACAAGCCGGTTGCTGTTGACGGGAAGGAAGTTAAGGAAGCCTTTGGGGAAGCAAGGAAGGTCGTCAAAGAGGAGTTTAAGGAACAATTTAAGCCGTACCTGAAGATCAAAACGTGATAGCCTTACAATGTATAAAATCATAGAGGGGGATAATTATATTTCTATCACTGGTAAAGGGCTTGAATTTCAGGTAAGTACCAAAGTAAATTTATATATCTTGAGGGAAGTACGAAAAGCAATCCGTACGATAACGGAGATTAAAAAGGAGCGGAAAGGGGGTGATAAAAATGGTAGATAAAGCAAATCCCTATGGATATGATCTGGTTGATGATATTCCTATGGGAAACAACAGGTATCTTTCTTTCAGGAAGGGTGATCTTGGGAAGGTTCTTCAGGTAAGACTGGTTAGCGAGCCACGATATGTATTGCAACACTGGATTGAGGACGCCGACGGTAGGGAGAAGCCCATCAATTGCAGGGGCGAGGAATGTCCTTATTGTGGCAAAGACGTACCGCCCGGGGAAAAGGCCGATAAGACTGCTAAGTGGGGATGGGTTGTGATTGACAGGGATGATGGCCAGGTAAAGGTTTTCACCGGCCCGACCTTGATTGCAAGAAAGATTAAGGAAATTTCTGAACTGGTTGACAGAAAAACCGGCAAGCAGGTCTGGGGCAACCCCATGACTTACGACCTTCAAATCGTGAGGACAGAAGAGCCGGGGGCTTCTTACTACAAGGTTGACCCTATGCCAGAGGGCAAAGGGCAGGAGATCACTGCCGACGAGAAGAAGGCGGTAAGCGAGGCAGGATTCAATCTTGATGAAGAGCTTGAAGGAAGCAAAAAGAGCGAACATGTTGGGAACTATGGACAGGACAAGTCGCCAGGAAAGTCAGCAAATGTGGCGAAATTAGAAGATGTTGCTTCCGATGATATTCCTTTCTAACAAGGAAAGGGGGTGCGCATCTTGACACGCACAATCCTTAAATGCATTTAAGGGTTTAGTTAATTATTAAAAAGCATATGGAATGGTTTAATATCATTGAAAAAGAGAAAAACGGGGTGTATGCTCTCGTTCAGGAAGGGTATGTTGGAAATTATGGTGCCAGGGATGGCGATATCGCTTTTAGTTGGCAAAGAGCGGACGCTTATCGTATCGATCTTAGACTCATTAAGGACGATAAGTTTTATGGTGTCCGCAGGATAATTTCCCAGACGCTGGTCAGCCATAAGAGGATTTTTGAGGACCGCCTCTTTTTCTGGATGGGCAATTTCCTCAAATACATGAGCCGTAACTTGACTATAGACGACTTTATTTGGATAACGGTGGATAGTAAAAAGGGGACAGGTTATTATTCCTTCAAAGGTAACGGCTACGAAATAACAATAGATTTCAGTTACTGCTACGGTTGGCTGGTTTGTCTATGTAACAAGTGGGAAGAGGTCATTGAACAGTATGCATGCCGATCCAGCGAGGTGGCGGTTGAGAAAGCCAACGAAATATACTGTAGTTTTGCGACAACACAACCAATATCTTTTCCTGAACCGATCCCGTCGATCGGGCCGATGATAATTTAATGTTATGAAACTAGACGAGGTATTTATGTCAGGTGGGTTACTGTCCAGGCATTTTGCGGGATATGAAATAAGGGACGGTCAAGTTAGTATGGCCAAGATAGTCGAGAGAGCTATTGGCAAGAATTCCTGTGCTGTTATTGAAGGGGCTACTGGTGTTGGGAAAAGTATCGCATACTTGGTGCCAATTATACTTTCGGGCAAGAAAGCCATTATTTCAACCTCAAATAAGAGCCTCCAGGACCAGCTCGCCAACAAGGACTTGCCAATGCTGAAGAAGATACTCAAAACCGATATTAGCTGGGAAGTCCTGAAAGGACGCAACAATTACTTCTGTATGGAATCGTATGAGGCCCATAAAGGCGAGATTCTTGACAGAATGGTATATATGGGCATTTCAAGCAAGAACGCCCGTCTACGGCTGTCTGACACGCTTAGATGGGCTAAAAAAACAACCGATGGCGACATCGAAAGCTTGCCAGTTAGTTTCCCATCTGGGATCACTGAGATGATGACCTGTAATGATACGATAGATCACAAGAAAGGCTCGCCTTTCCGCTGTTTTGCTTCTGAAGCGAGGGCGCGGGCAAAGAAGGCCAGAATCCTGCTGATAAACCATTCCCTGCTCGCTCTGGATATTGCCATAAGGATAAAAACAGACGGCTCGGCCAGTTTTTTGCCGGACAATCAAGTTGTCGTCGTGGATGAGGCCCACAACTTGGAAAGATATGCGATCATGGCGTTTAGTGAAGAGATTAGTATTTTTTCTTTGACTCACCTTACGAACAAGAAGGTTGTTCGCGATAGTGTCAAAGCCAGCAAAATAAACAAGCTTGTCGCTGGATTTGTGAGTATCCTTAAGGGGTATATGCCAAGTATTAGTAAGGATGGGTATTATAAGCAAGAAGAATTTGGATGTTTCGTTGGGTTTGGTGAAACAATTCTTGGCCTGATGGAGGTATCCAGGGCAATCGAGGGCAATAAGAAAATCAAAAAAGATGATTTATCAAAGATAAGAGCTGGCGAGGTTGTTAAAGAGTGCCACAGCCTGATAAGGCGGCTCAAGGCTTTGGAAGAAAAAAATGATAACATCTTGCGCTGGTCTGAAGCCAGAAAAACCAGTGCTGGCACAACAGTATTATTGAAATCCGTACCAATAGAAGTTGCTGGTATCCTGAAAGAGAACCTGTTCAACAATAGGACGGTTATATGTACGTCTGCAACCCTCGCCGCTGGTGGCAATTTTGACTTCCTTAGCTACCAGATTGGAGTACCGGATTCGGCTATAAAGCTGATTACAAGTTCGCCATTTGACTTCAAAAAGCAGTCATTGATCTATATCACTTCTGGTAGGCAGGAAAGAGACTGGGAAATACAGGAACTACTTAAGCATTCGAGAGGGAGAGCTTTTATTTTGTTTACCTCATATAAGGACATGAATAGCTGTTACGAGAAAATAGATATTCCATATCCAAAACTGATCCAATCTGTAGGTGTTTCAAGAAGACAACTCCTTGACGAATTTAGGACTACCCCCAATGCCATACTTTTCGCCACTAGAAGCTTTTGGGAAGGGATAGATATCCAAGGGGAGCAGTTGTCTATGGTTGTGATCTACAAGGTACCGTTCGAGAACCCAAGTGACCTTATCTACCTGTCAAAGATAAGAAAGATGGATGAAGAGCTAGGAAAAGGGGCGCATTGGATGGGTTACACCGTTCCGGACGCCTGCCTAAAGTTGAAGCAAGGTATCGGGCGGTTGATAAGGACTAGGAACGATATGGGAGTTATTGCACTAATGGACGCTAGGGTGAATTACCAAAATTACGGCAAGACCATTCTTGGTTCGTTGCCGCCAACATACAAGACGCAGAACCTTGACGATGTTAGAAAGTTTTTTGAAAGGCAAGGAAATGACCAAACAGGTTAAGGAAAACAAGCTGGTAATCAGGGAAATAAAGGAAAATCTTAAGGCGGGGCCAATCACCGTCCCCCAAGAGCTGTTATTGATCCTCTGGGGCAGAGGCGATCTTTTGGGGTTATATTTCAGCTTATCGCTCCTATCCAGGATGAGGTTAGATTTTATTAGGCAAGCGGATTTGGCTGGCCTATCTGGAATGAGCTATCTGTCTTACCTCAAGAAGCGGAAGGAATTGGAGGAGTTTGGCTTGATAAGGGTAGAGATAGAGAAGCATAATCTGACAAGAATCTACTTGGACAGCGAAAAACTATGGGGTCTTATAAAATTTATAAGACCCTCTTATAAAAATTATAAGACCCCCCCTGCTACTATGAGTTTATTAGAAGTTAAAGAAAACATAGCTAATACGAGAAAATCGTTAGTCGAGCTTGTTGGGAAAATCAATAACGGGGAGAAGAATTTCGTGTTTTCGCATAATATATATAATACTAATAATAATAAGAGTCCTAATTTAGTAAGTAATACTAATACCGTAAGTGATGATAGTTCTAGTAAGGTATATTGTGCAAAGACTTACCCGAAGGAGGATTATAAGCTCGTTTTAGATGCTTTCAGAGAATACAAGGGAGTCGAGATAGCTGGGCCGGAGGTCGCATATCATTGCAGGGCTATCAAAATGATGTTTCAGGCTGGCCGATCGCCACAGCAGATAGCTGATTTTATGAAATGGCTTCATAGTAAACAGGGTGATCGGGATATGGCTTGGGTTAGGACTTGGACTATCTGGACAGTCCAAAAGAAGATAGCGGAATTTGTGGCTGGCAAGTTGGAACCGAGATCCAAAAAAGAGGAGTACCAGAAATATGGCGAATAGAATCTTGCCGAGTAATCCAGAAGCAGAAAGGGCAATTTTCTCAATCATCCTGATGGAGCCAGACAGGTTCGTTGAGATTGCCGACCTACTTGCTGTTGGCGATTTTTACTCGGTTTCCGGGCAGGAGATATGGAAGGCGTTATCAAGTTTGTACTACAAAGGACAGGAGATAGATGTCGTCAGTGTGAGGGCAGAGCTGGCAAAGACTGATATAGACAGGCGAATTGTTATCAGCGATTTACTTTCCTGCTATGGCCAGCAGGTTACTGGCGCAAACTTGCTTAACTTTGTTAGTGAGGTAAAAAACAAGAGCTTGTTACGGCAGGCATTGTGGGCCGTGAGTAGGCGGTCCGACGAGTTATTTGAGGAAGGGGCAGAAGCAGGTCTGATCTTAAGTGGGTTAGAAAAAGACATCATTGAGATAGGGGAAGCGTCTAAGGACAACCGTCCAAATGACGCGGAAGGGATTGTCCATGAAGTAGAGGCAGACTTGGCTATTAGCGAGGCAGGCCAGTCGGTATCAATAGAAACTGGGTTCAGATGGCTTGATGAGCAGACTGGCGGACTTTTACCAACCCAGTGCTGGGTTATTGGCTCATATACGGGTGGGGGAAAATCATTTATTATCTTGCAGATAATTCTCAATATCCTTGAGAAAGGGGCCAAGGTGATTTTGTTTTCTACTGAGATGGACAGGAAGATAAACATGATGAGGATGCTTGGTAATCTTGCTGGAGTTGGGACGATCAGGATGCTGAAGGGTAAGCTGGATGACGATGAGAAGGAAAGGCTTGCGGAAGCAAAAAAGAAAGTTATTGGGTTTAAGGATAATCTTATAATCTACGATAATGTCTATACGGTTGAGGAGATAAGGCTGAAGGCGAAGAAGAAGAAATTGCAAGGCGGCCTCGATGTTATCTTTATTGACTTTATTCAGAACCTGCATGGGGCTGAAAGCATTTATGAGCGTATGAGCAATGCCGCTATCGGTCTTCAGCAGATTGCCCAGGAGCTTGGTATAACAGTAGTGATCGTTTCACAAGTTAACCAAGCCTCGGCAGATTGGCAGAATAAAGAGGCGATTGAGTATAAAGGTGCTGGGGAGATTGCGGCAGTAGCCGATGTTGCTCTTTGGATGAGAAAGTCTGAGGATGATAAGTCGATGAGGGAAGTGATCCTGCGCAAGGTTAGGCATGGTGTACCCGGCTATTTTATAATTAGGCTGTCTTTCCCTTCTGGACGGGTAATAGATGTCGATGGTGAGGTTGGTGGTGTGAACAGTGGAGGTTCAAATGGATGACGGGGTTTTCTTGAAATCGTTTAGGAGTTTGTGTGATACTTGGCTTGATCTTAAGAAGAAAGCGAAGGTTAGTGGGGACTGGAAGGTATATGAGCGTTTCTTAAGGGAGTGTAAGGTACAGTTTAGCCAGTTATATTTGGAAAGTAAGGATCCGGCAATTCTGTCCCTATTGGAAGCTATGATAAAAACTGCCACTTGTGAATTACAAGAAATTATTATAAAATCCAAGCAAGAAAAGGTGCCGTTCTGATATGAAAGTAAAGACAGAAGAAATGAGTGATCTTCAATTGCTTGAGTCCTACAAAAAGGGAAAGAAATGGGTATCCGATCGGATACAGGTTACTGGCACAAATAGGAATAAGGTGGGGGGATTATATAATCCTACAGAATTTATCGCTGGACTGAAGAGGCTTGAGGAAATTGAATATGAAATGGCTAGAAGGGGAATAGATTATGAATAATAGGAAGGACAATGAGTTAGTGAGCGTTCAGACAGACATCTTGTCATATGTTGACAAGGTTGATCTGAATGAGCTTGGGTATGAAGACCTTGTAGAGATGGGCAGGGGGGTAAATGAGGTCAAGGGTTACTCGAAATGGTTGCTTGGCAAGTTGGGGGATAAGGTGGCGGAGAAGTATGGCGATCTGGCTAGGTTCGCCAGAGATATTAAGGAGTTGTCCGGTTCGTTAGAGCAGTATGTCTTTGCCTATAGGAAATATACCAGCGAGGATCCAGATTTTACGCCGGACAAGTATTATGGCCAAGTACCTTGGGGGATGATTCTTTTGGTTGCTGGAAAGACCGATAAGCCAGTAACGATGTTGAACGAGCTGGTTGAGAACGGCGTTGTATCCACAGAACATGCCTATCGAGAGATTAAGACGAAGGAAACTGGTGTCAATATTCCAGCCAAGCCAAAAATCAGGCTGGTTTGGAACATGGAAACTGAAAAATGGAAGCTGAAGGTTAAGTCAGAAGAGGCTCGCTTGATTGACTGGTCGGAAGTTAAGGAATGGATTATCGGGGTTGCGGAAAGCGTGAGATGAACCCTTAAATGCATTTAAGGATCTTATTTATATTGAGGCTTGACAATCCGTAGAAAATCGTATATAATACAAACATGAATATACAAACAGACGAGGAAAGGTTAAATGACAACGGAGTTCACGAGATTGAATGTGAGGAACAGCCAGAAGGTTTCCCTTGTATTTGCGATCACCTAAAAGAAATGGCTTTTATTAGGGATCAGGAAGGGAAGGAGGCCGAAATAACCGGCAATTGATATGGAAGAATCAAGACCTTTACCAGATCCGACCAAGCTGATGATGACAAGAGGGGTTTCTGCTTTACAGGGGGTCGGGTTTGAAAATAGAGCTAGTGATTATCTTTTCCCTGTTGTATTGAATCAGGCAGTAAAAAAGGCTTATGATGGCGAGCCGGATACTTGCTTTGATGGTGGAAACGATAAGTATTTTTTCACTTTAGTTTTTAGAGGGCAGAAGTTGTTTGTGGCCGCAAATGAAGTAAACGGGTTGACGATTATGTTGCCGGAAGAATATTGAATTTAGCCTTATCCCCAGTACCCTCGCGACTGGGGATAAGGGAAAAAAATGGTTAAAAGAATCTTAAAGTATTATGAATGGGTTTATGAAGACGGGGCTGTTTCCTTGCTAGACAAGAGAAATAGTAATAAAATGGTGTTAAGTATGGCAATGGCCGAATCATTCTGCCGTGCCTGTATCGGTTTCCGGAACCGGCAGAGGATAGAGCAGGTTGCTGGTTTGCAAAGTAAATTTAGATTGGTTAAGAGAAAAGTTGAAGATGAACATAAAAAAGATAGAGCTTCAGAGAGGTCTGAATAGGGATAATTGGGCTTTTGATTGTCATGATTTGCTTCGTGAAGGGCGGCAAAATGAATTATCTCCTAAAAAGGTTGCTGTTATCCTCAAGATGATTATCGAGAAAATCAACCAGATGGCGGATGAGTTTAACGGCCTAGAAGACACGCTTTTTGGCGAAGACAAGAATAAGCTTGACTCAACTGATAAACTAATACATAGGAAGTGATATAAAAATGAATATACCAAAGGAGCCAGTTAATTCGGTCGGTGAATTGAAAGAAGGTCGGTTTTACCGGATCGCTGACTTGAAGAGCATATTGAAGAATCTTGGTCTGAACTATTCGATATTTACCATACGGGATTATGAAACGTGGAAGTGCCTTGATTATAAGTGTGGCAAGAGGCATGCTGGCGAAGTAGATAGGTGTACCAAATGTAACGGGCCAGTAAGGCCGCCTCTGATAATTTCGCCTAGGACTCGTAGTGGTGGGAAGGGATACGGCCATCGCCGTTACACTGCTGGAGAGATAAGACAGATCGTAGGCGTATTTATGAAAAGGGCATGACCGAGAAAGATATGCAGGTATTGTTTGGACGCTACCTGCACGATAACATTCCTCTAGGGAGCGAGGCGTATGAGCTGAAGATTGTCACCGGCGATTCGATCCCTTTTGATAAGATTAAAGACCATCAGGTTAAAGCCTTGGTAGCTGTTGAAGGTAGTGGCCTCTACCATAGGATCACCGACCAGCCTTGGATGAAAGACAGAGCTTATTCTTATACGCTTAAGAAGCCGTTTGACTGTTTCTGTCTTACCAATGCGAAGGGATATTTGGTTATCTGGTTCTACAAGGCTAGGGCGCTAAAAAGGTTCTGGAAGATCAGGATAGGTGATTTTTTGAGGCTCAGGGACAGTTGTGGCAGGAAGAGCATGACCGAGGCGATGGCTGAAAAGATTGCGGAAAGTTGCTTGGTAATAAAATAATATGGCATGGGTCGGGGAAGGGGAATATATCAAAGACGAATATGCTACGAAAGACCTGTATTTTGCGGCCTTTCTTTTGGTAAAAGGGATGGGCATAAAAAAGATGGAACAGCATGGGGCGAATCGTTACGGTTCTAACCCTGTTTATTTCATTTTCAATGATAAGAACCGATGCGGATGGCTGGAGGAGGTGTTTTGGAACGGCGGGACGGAAGAATCGTTGGTTGACATAAAAGGCTATGTCACGGCGGTCAGGGACTTGAAGAACCGTGCCTTTTCGATAAGCAGGGCAATTAGTACAAAAGAGGAAACTTTGAGTAAGGGCTTGAAAAATAAAAGCAAATATGATATAATGTAATTATTCAATAGTAATCTATATGAAACTTGACGAAATTATTGCAAGAATAAATAAGAAGTTCGGGGAAGGGATTATTGGACTTGCTAGTGAGATTAAGTATGCGGACGTACCTCGTTTACCCAGTGGTTCCCTATTTTTGGATTTGGCCTTAGGGCAGAACAAGAAAGAAAAAGTATTTGGCTGGCCCCTCGGCAGAATCGTGGAATTGTTCGGCCCGGAATCATCCGGGAAGACCTTGATTTCTCTAAAGACTATCGCCGAGGCCCAGAAGGCAGGTTTTGATTGTGTTTTTTTTGACTGTGAGAATACCTACAGCGAATCGTTTGCTGTTTCATTAGGAGTAGATGTCAAAAAGTTGATACTTTCAAGGGAATCACAAGGCGAAAAGTTATTAGACTTGGCTTGCGAGATTTTGAAGAATTCCGATAAGGTTAAGATTATGGTGTTTGATTCTCTTGCTTCAATGATCCCGTTGGTTGAGGTTGATGATCCGTTGGACCAGAGCCAGATGGCTCCGATGGCTAGGTTGATGAGCAAGGGCTTGCGTAAGCTGACTGCTTCCAACAAGCATGGCGCTTTGATTATATTCATTAACCAGTTGAGGGAAAATCCTGGTGCCGGGCCTTATGCGAATCCGGAATATACCCCTGGAGGGAAGGCGTTGAAGTTCTATGCTTCGTTAAGGGTGGATGTCAGGCGTGGCGAGTGGATATTCGGCGACAACGAGAAGAAGAAAAAGATAGGACAGGTAGTCAAGTTTAAGGTTGTTAAGAACAAGACAGATGTTCCGCTTAAGGAAGGTTATTTCCGTTTCCTATACAAGGGCGAGATCGACAGGATTGACGAACTAATCTCGATAGGCTTATTGAATAATAAGATCGACAGGAAGGGTGCCTATTATTATTTTATGGACAGGACATTCCAGGGCAGGGACGAGATAGAAAAGATACTTGGTTCTGATAGCAAGCTGTTCGATAAAGCCAAAGAGGAGATATTTTCTGAATGAAAGAAGTAATTTGGGTTATTGAAGGATTGACGGCATTGGCGATGGTAATTGCCTTGGTTGTTACCTACTGGCTCATGACTGCCAAGAAACCTATTTGCCCGAAGTGTGGCACGGAACTAAAGTTTGATTCCTACAGCCATTATGAGTGTTCTAAGTGCGGTTATAGGGAAAAGGTTTACGGAAAATGAACGAATTAAAAAAGGACAAGATAACGTCAGGCTGGTATTTGAAGGGACTGATTAAAGGCCTGGTTCTTTGGATACCATTTACCATAATGGCATTGGTTGTGCCGTTTATCGGTTGGCTGATGTTGCCGATGGTTCCGTTTTTCCCGTTCGTTTGGCCATTTATTGAAAGGGAATATAAATACAAAAAGTTGCTGAAGCAGGCAAGAGAAAAACTGCTTCTTAAGGAATATGAAAAAGCAGTGGCAAAATAAGGAAAGAAAAGATGCGGTTGCTTTTGAGGCAAGGCGGACGCCAAGGTCGGGAGGCCTTTGGTTTGCCAAAGGGGATAGCAAGAGCGACAAATATCTGATCGAGAATAAGACCTCGAAATATGAATGTTTCCGTATCACGACTAATCTATGGAAGAAGATAAGCCGTGAGGCATTACTAAACCAGAGAGTACCAGTGGTGTCCATTGAGTTTGGTAAAGATAAGATGGAACTGGTTATTTTATCGAAAGATGATTTTCTAAGTCTATGAGTACCGCTTTCATCATGGCAAGGCATATCGGCGACAGGAAGATATTGGGTTACAGCAAGGGCAAACTATACCCGTTGTTGGTTAGCAGGCTTGGCTTTTTTGGCAGAATATTTAAGGGATACCTCATCGAGGTAAAGAAGCTAGACAATACAGGACGGTGGTACTATGTGACAGAGAAGCAGTTTTTGGGAGATTGGTTAGTGATTACTGATAATGAGGTTACTGTTAATGTGGAGTGTAAGGAAGAAGGTGACAAAGATGAGGATTAAAGCTCGGAATCTGGTTAGGATTTATTTTATGAATAGGAGGGATGGAGATGTTCATAAAATTGCGGAAGTGCTTGGATTGAATTATCGTTCTGTCAGATCAGCCTTGAAATATATAGACAGCTATCTTTCTGGTTCTACTCGTAGAAGGAAGAAAAGAAGTTATGTCATAGCCGCTGAAAGAATTGCAAATCAGTTAAGCAAGAGAAAAATTGCTTCTGAAGCTGTTTTCGTTAAAGATAAAGGATTGCTTAACAATCCGGTTAAAGAACTGGAAACAGTATTCGTCCTTTTACAGGAGACAGTCGAAAGATTTATTGAGGCTTCAGTTAAAAGTCAGGTTGGGAGTATAAGGGAAGAGAATAGGCAATTGTCACAAAAACTTGAAGGATATGAGAAATTAAAAGAGGAAGCCAGGCGATCGAATTGGATTGGAAATTTAGCCAAAAAGTATCAAATCACTAAGGTGGAAGGGGGTGAGAACAATGAATAAAGTCATGTTTATTATTGTAGGCTTGGTTTTGCTAGCCATAGGATTGTTTTGTTTGTCCAGTTCAGTTGAGGCACGCCCACGCTGGCGGCCAAGACCGACTCCGACTCCGAGGGTGACAGCTACGCCTACACCAAAGCCGACTGCGGTACCAACTGTAGTGCCGACAACTATCCCGACACCAACGATCACTCCAGTTCCTAGTAGCGGTATTCAGTGGGGCGCTTATGTTGGGGAAAGTGTTAGCGACCTAGCTTATTTCGAAGGTAAGATCGGGAAGCCAGTTAATATACAGGCCGTATTTGTCGGTTGGGGACAGTATGGGGTTTTCCCTTCGCAATACAAGGCAACGGTAGGAGATAAGGGAAAAATCCTGTTGGTTTTCTGGGAGCCGTCCGTTGACTGCAGTTCGATTGTTTCTGGCGCCTACGATTCCTATATGGCAAAGTTCGCTTCTGATGCCAGTAGCTATAGTGGCAAGGTAATTCTGGCTCCGTTGCATGAGATGAATGGCGACTGGTCTATATGGGACGGACAACATAACACGGCGGTCCAGGTAGTGAATGCCTGGAAGTACATGAGAAGGTTCTTTACCAGCGATAATGTCAAGTTTGGCTGGGACGTTAACAATGTTTCTGTCCCGAATGTGGCCAGCAACCAAATTGGTAACTACTACCCTGGCGGGGACTATGTTGACTATGTTGGGGTTGACGGGTTCAATTTTGGCTACCCTTGGCAGACATGGGACCAAGTGTTTCCTTCGGCCTTGATGAGCCAGCTAAGGTCATATGGCAAGCCAGTATATATTTTCTCTACGGCTTCGATGCAGGGGACACAGAAGGCTCAATGGATCTACGACTTGGGCGCTGGGGCGCAGAAGTATGGTTTGTCTGGCTGGGTCTGGTTTAACATCAACAAGGAAAGGAATTGGCTGGTCTGGTCCGACAGTAACTCATTGGCGGCCTTCCGGTCGATTGTTGAATGAGATATTTCGCAGTCTGCTTGATGTGCGGAAAGACGGTTGTCGGAGGTAAGGTGAGGATTATTTGTCTTTGTCCGGCTTGCAAAAAGCAGGTCGGACGGGTTATAAAGTTACTTAACAAGCTGAAAGGGGGTGATAAACAATGAAAATGCTTTTATATTTTGTCGGAGGTTTTATTATCGGAGCGGTTATCGCGTGGCTTCTCTTGGTTGGTTGGACCGTTCCTAATAAGGCAGAGGCTATTGGGGTTCACACCGAGTGGGGTGAGTGGACGGACGTGTCGCCCTGTATAGCCACCACATGCGGAAGCTCTGAGGGGTTGAAGGATCAGGAAAGGGTATGTGTTGCTGGCGGGTGTGGAAGGGAATGTTCCCTGGCTCATCAGGAGTGCGACAAGGGTTGCCCGACGGTAGAGAATTGGACTGCCTATAGGTGTGACAACGGCTATTCCTATTGGGTGCTTGACGGCAAGTGCCATAAGCCGGGCCATTCGCCCAGAAACCCAATAGACACGTTCTCGATCGCCAGTTTCATTTACGAGAAGTCGGCTGATCCGAATCATTGCCATCGGCCAACGGCGGCGAGCCTTGGGGTTCCGTCATGGGCGGTAAGCAGTTTCAATGGGGATAATCCTGAATGGAAGAACACTATTGATGTTAACTGCCATGAGGTTCCAGCGGAGGAGCAGACAAGGCAGGTTAAGTGCGAAGCCGAGATTGTGGAATGTGAGGTTACCCCGGAAGTAACTCCGACACCGGCAGAAGAGCCAAGGCAAGGTGGGGGAAGTGATGTCTATTTCCCTGGCAGTACTACCGAGGCTCCAGTTTGTGACGAAACTACTCCGCTTAAGCAGGCGATAAACTTCCATGTTTACCGCAACGGAGATAGCGCGATTCTCAAATGGTGGCCAGATGAGGCGGAAAACGTCAATATCTACTATAAGCAGAACGATAGCCCTGTTTGGCAGTATGCTGTAGGCGATCTGCCTAACAATGGTTATTACGAAGTACATGGCTTGGGTGGTATGGACATCACTTTTGCCCTTCAACAAGCCAATGGTTGTGCTGGTGGACAGGTTCAGGAGGCGATTGTGATTGATGGATTGACGGCAGGATGGGTATTGTTCCGATAGTTGGCTTTTCGGGCTTCCTAGTGCGTCTAGGAAGCCTAGATAAGCGAATTAAAATGGAATAACAATATGAAGAAAAAGAAAGATATCATTGCAACTTTTCTTACAACTTCCTGGGATGACGGGGGAATTGGCGACTTAAAGATTGCCGATCTTTTGGAGAAGTATAAAATGCCTGGGACGTTTTACGTCGTGGTTGATTGGATTGGCACCGAAGGATATCTGACATGGGATAATATAAAAGGGCTGGACAAGAGGGGTTTTAAGATCGGGTCGCATACGGTTACGCACCCTTCTGACCTGAAGTCCTTACATGACGAGCAACTGTTCTATGAAGTGCAAAACTCGAAGGATATGATTGAGGCAGTTTTAGGACACCATATTGACAGTTTCTGTTATCCGAGAGGCAGGGCGGATAATAGGGTGAAGGCTAAAGTAAAAGAGGCTGGTTATATGTGGGCAAGGGGAACGGGCAAGCCGGGGATAACAAAATTTGAAGATAAGTTTTATCTGCCAGGAACCATCCATATTTACCAGAGGCCGGAATATGGCGGACAGTCTATCTTGGAATTTGCCCGAAAGACGATTGATAAAGTTAGGAAGGAAGGTGGGTATTGTAATATCTGGGGACACTCGGCCGAATTGGAAAAGTTTTCACTTTGGCCTATTTTAGAGGAGGTGTTGAAATATGCGAAAGGCTAAACTATTTTTTTATAGGTTAAAATGTATATATTGGAATTGGAGAATCCCTTTGGATTTGGATTCCATTTTAGGGGAATGGCAAGGGATAGACCATAGAAAAGATAGGAGCTGGTCGGGAAAGGATTTTAGACTTTATTTGTACAAAAGAAAGTTAAGATGAGGATATATATACCGTCGGATTCCAGCCAGAGTTTGGGCGGAGGGTTTTCCTTCAGGGCTAACTTGGGGAAAGCAATGACTGGCTTGGGACATATTGTCGTTAATAATATATCCGAGGCGGAGATAGCCCTTATCGCCAGCACGACAATGGTGACGAAGGAAACGATAGCTGAGATCAAGGGGCAAGGGCTGAAGTTGATTGTCAGGCTGGATAACGTACCCAGAAACAGTCGCAACCGTAACACGGGGACTTCAAGACTAAAAAGCTTTTCTGATCAGGCCGATGAAATTGTCTGGCAGTGCCAGTGGTCTAAGGATTACCTGATTGATTTTATAGGGAAGGAAGGCCGGATTATTTACAATGCCGTTGACTCTAATATATTCAGTCCAGATGGTCCTTCGCATAGTTTCGGTGATAGAGAGAATGTTTATTTGTACTCACGCTACAATAGGGATGAAACTAAGAATTGGGAAGTTGCCTGGTATGATTTTCAGTTGATTTTTAGGAACAATCCCAAGGCAAAATTGATACTGGTCGGCCAGTTTTCGCCAGAGCAAGTCGAGTATAACTTTGACTTCTTTCGTGGAGAGCAGATTGAATACTTGGGGGTCATAGACAGCCCGGAGGAGATGGCGAAGGTTTACAGGGGGTGCGGACACCTGTTGGCGGTCTATTTCAATGACTGTTTTAGTAACACATATTTGGAGGCTCTCCTTTGTGGCATGAAGTTGGATGAGGTAAATATGAGTGGCGGTACGCCAGAAATGCTGGAACTGTTTGCCAAACATGGTCCGGACTATTTTGGGCTGAAACGGATGGCAAAGGAATATGAAAGGCTTTTCATGGAGGTATTAGGCAAAGATGAGTGAGAAGTTGAAAACCCAACCGGTAGTGGTAGAGACTTCTGGGCCTAAAGCCTTAGGTGATGAAGACGGGTTCGGTTATTGGGAAGACCGCTTGGTTGCAAACATAGAAAAGGAACATGGCTTACTACCAGACGATGAGATCGGGCAGATTGAGATACAAGAAGAATATGAGTTAATTGATTTGAAGGTCAGACAGCTTCACCGCAGACATGAGGCTGGTCTGGCATAATAGAATATGTCCCTATGCAGGAATCATCTCGAAAGTTGGCTCGGCAAAATTGATATTAAAGCCGACAGGGTTCTTGATCTTGGCGGTGCGGCAAATCCAGTGGTGAGAAGGTTAAGGTCATTTGAGGCAGGCGAGTATGTTTGCTTTGATCTTGGCGTTGAGGAGCCGAAGATTGAATATATTAAGTTTGATATAAACCTGCCATTGGAACAGCTCAAAGGGTATGACGATAAGTCGCTCAAATTTGATTGCCTTTTCTGCCTTGAGGTGTTCGAGTATGTTTGGGATCCAGTCGAGGCAATGAATAATATCTATCGCCTGCTTTGCGAAGACGGGACTGCCTATATCAGCTTTCTCTCAATTTACCCCGTTCACAATCCCGTCCAAGCAGATTCGTTGAGATATACCAGGCAGGTTATTGAAAAGTACCTGTCTTTATATAATTTCAAGGTTCTTGAGATCGTACCCAGAATAGCCACTGATGGGGCGGAATCGCTAGGAAGATTTTATGCCGAAGAAGGCATGCACGCCCTAAAAGGTTCTGGGTTGCCTTATGATATAGGATACCTAGTCAAGGCGACGAAAACATATTTCCCAGCACCATAGGATTTGACTAGGCATTTTAGGTGTATTAAACTGTTCGGAGGAACTCGATGAAATTAAAAGTACTCAACAATTATCTCCTGGTAGAGCCAATTAGTCTGGAACGCAAGACCAAGCTCGGAATTGTCCTTCCGGGTACTTCCACCCAGGTTCCACAGAAAGGGAAGGTTCTTTTTATGAGCGATTTGGTTGTTGGAGGAAAGAAGAGGGAATCCGGTTATAGAGTTGGCGATACGGTGATCTTTAAGAAATGGGAGGCGATGGAATATAAGCCGGAAGGGGTAACAGGGAAGCTTTATCTATTTATTAAGCACGAACACGTGCTGGCAAAGGAGATTTAAGTGTTCAGGATCGGTATCGTTGGCTTGGGATATGTTGGGATTGGCATGCTCCGTTTTTTTGAGGACATGGTAACGGCAGTTTATGACCCCTTCATAACCCCGGAGAATGCAGAAGAAGTTAGGGGGTTAGGGTATGCCAAAGGCTTTGATGATAAGCGGGCTTTTGGATATTTAGATTTAGCTATCGTCTCCGTGCCGACGAATACGGCCAAAGACGGGGAATCGTGCGATGCTTCGATAGTTGAGGAATCGGTTAAGTGGCTGACGGAGATAAATCCTCACCTCTTGATTTTGGTCAAGTCGGCGGTGGTTCCAAACGAGATCGAAAGGATTAAGGACCAATACAAGGCAAGGCTGGTAATTTCCCCCGAATATCTAGGTGAAGGAAAATACTTTGTTCCTTTCTGGAAGTATCCAGATCCTGTCCACATGAAGTACCATACCTTCCAGATATTCGGGGGGGACAAGAAGGATACCTCTGAGTGTGTTGATATTTTCGTCAAGAAGGGTGGCCCGAATGTCAACTTTTATCAGGCCGATCTGAAAACAGTGGCTCTTTGCAAGTACGCAGAAAACGTATGGGGGGCGATGAAGGTTACTTTTTGTAATGAGTTGTATGAAATAGCAAAGGCTTTTGGCGTTGACTATAACGAGTTGAGGGAATTGTGGACAGCCGACAGCAGGGTTGAGAAAATGCATACGGCGGTGTTCAGGAAGGCAAGGGGTTTCAGCGGAAAATGCTTTCCCAAGGACCTGAAGGCCATAGTTAAAGCCAGTACGGATGCTGGTTACGAGCCAAAACTTCTGAAACAGATTATAGAGAGAAACGAGTATTTTAAGTCCCTGAGTAAGTAATGCGAATTTCTGTTCTTACTACAATTACCAACCCTGAACGCCGTCAAGACAAGTGGTATGAAGCCTTATCTTGCTATCTGGATTTTGCCGATGAGGTTGTTGTTGTTGATGGTAGCCAGGAACATTGTTGCAAGTCGGCAATTTTTGATAATTCCAGATTAAATACTGGAAAAGTGGAGTTGAATTTTATATTTCTGGAATGGCCCCATGAGTGGAACTGGGTTGAGTTGCCAAGGCACCTCAATGCTGGCAGGAAGCAGTGTACTGGCGACTGGATTATCCGGCTTGATATTGACCAGTTATTCCATGAAAAAGATTTCGATAAGATAAGACAGAAGTTAGCAGAATGCCCTTCGGATTGCCAGGTTGCCACCTTCCAGAAAATGTCGCTTGTTTACGGCAAAAAATACTACCAGAAAGGCGGACAGCCTATCGCTTTCAGAAACTTGCCAGAAATTGTTATTGGGAGAAATCTGGACAGGGAAACAGACTTGTGTTTTGCAATCAAAAAAACCGGGGACGAGCTAGTCGGTGACTATAAGTTGCCAGTAGGGGTTGACCTGCCATCTTTTAAGACGGGTATCCAGTATTGGAATCATGATTATTTCTTTAAGACGGAAGATTTTGTGAGGAGTGAGTTTTGGCGGTTCAGTCGGGCCCACAATCGCTACTTTGGCAGTTGGCGGTTTGGGGATAATAAGGAGGCGTCTTTCAAGGTCTTTCTTAACATGATGAAGGGGCGACATGATCGAGCCCCTTATACTCTGAAGACAGGAGATTGCCCAAAGTATATCGAAGAAGCAGTCAGAAATTTGAGGCCGGGGCAGTTTGGGTATTCTGGGTTCGGGATGTTAGAAACTAGCGATGAAAACAGTTAATATCAAGAATCAGGATTTTGCCTGGGGATGGCCTACGGCCATTTCTGCCGACGGCTCTTTGCATAAGCACAGTTGGTTTTTAGCACCTGGGCAGGCTAAGAGGCTTGAGTTTGTTGATTATAAGTTCCCCGATAATTGCGGGTTGCGGATATTCAAAGATAAGGACTGGCAAGGAACTTCTTTTTTTGATGCGGCCAGGATACAGAACATCTTTTGGGTCAATGGTATGGCCCCAAGGGTAAGAGACGTCATAAACTTATCTGCCCCGAGTAAGCGATATAGGTTCGCCCATGTAGTAGAGTATGTTTCTCTTTATGATGAAAGTAGTACTGATTTTCAGTTACCAATAGACAAGTTGGAAAAGGTAGCTAGGGATAATTTTGTTACCATTTATAGGGGCGATCATGACGAGGTTTGTAATAATCTAAGCAACTGGCGGAATGGCCTCTATCTAGACTTTGGCGGTTTTTCGATAGACTGGGACAGGTATAAGGAGAAGCTTGTTAGGGAGATAATTGAGGTCACACATTTCGGTAAGTCATACAAAGGGGGAAAGGCCAGTTATCAGAGTGTTCCGAGTTGGGGATTGGACGGGAAAAGAAAGACCGATTACAGGATTGAAAAACTTGGCCTTAATAGTTTTGATTTCAGTGGCAAGTCCGTTTTGGATATCGGGTGCAATTTGGGGATAATGTTGCACTATGCCTCGGCCAAAGGAGCCAGTTCTCTTACTGGCTACGATCGTCCAAATGTCGTCAAGGTGGCAAGGGAGATGGCCAACCTTGAAGACATCTTTAATATTGATTTTTATGGTATTGACTTAACCAGGGAGTCGCCAAAAGATAAGGCTGACGTTGTCCTTTACCTGGCCGTAAGCGACTATTTCGGATTCCCGAAGTGGCTCGGGGAAGTAACAGGCGAAACCCTTTTCTATGAAGGCCATGCTGGCGAGAAAGCCGAAGCTACCAGTACCCAACTTGGCAAGTTATTTCCCCATGTCAGCTATATTGGGAACTCGGAGGATAGGAGTATCCGCCCTTTATTTGTTTGCCATAAGTGATATGCAAATTCTGGATCCTAGCGGCCACCCGATGATGTCTGACGAAGAGATGGGGATTATAAACCGTCTTCTTAGGGAGAATGATTGCGAGAGGTGCCTTGAATGGGGTTCTGGCAATTCCACCGTCTGGTTCCCGAAGGAAAATCCTTTTATAGACAGGTGGTACTCTGTCGAGCATAATAAGACCTATCTGGAACTGCTTGACAGCAAGATTGACGACCGAAGGGTCACGATCGATGTTTTCCCTGAAAAGGACGACTATGTTAATGCTCCGGTCAGCTTCGGCGGGAAATTTGATTTTATCCTTGTTGATGGCCAGTGGCGGCCAGAATGTGTTGATACCGCTTTCGAGGTTGCCAATACGGGTGCAGTCATATTGCTTCATGACTGTCTTTGGGAAAAGTTGGCTGGCGTGATGGACAAGTATGCGAACAGGGTTAAGATATTGGCAAAAGGAGAGAAGCTAATGCCGAATGGGTTTTACAACCATCGTGGCTTAGCTTTGTTTGAGGCATGATAATAGAAAAACCGGAATTTGAGATTAAGGGAAAGCAGGCTTTCATCACCAGGCAACAGCCTAACCTGAATATTGCCTGTTCCTGGTATGGCAGGGATCCTCAGAATACTTGCATCAAGGTTTTCTATGGCAATCCCATGAAAGAAGGGGATACCTTGAAGGACGCCTTATGGGGCGACATGCCGTTGCCGCCACCGAGCGATACCAGGAAGAATACGACTGTTTTTGCTGGCTCGCAGGTTCAAAATATACTTTGGACAAAAGGAATTAGCCCTAGGGTTTTCGGCATTTTTGAGGCGGAATATAACGGGATGAGGGTTGCTTGTCAATTGACGGAGTTTATTGAAGGCGAGTGTGCCGAGAAGATAGAGGACGTTTACAAGATATGGAATGATACCGAAGCTGTCGGTAAGGAGTATGGCTTCACTGCCCAGACCAAAAAGATGGGAGTCAATGACGTGATAGGTGGCAAGAATGTTGACCCCCAGCTTTGGGCATGGGACAAGGTTTCCTATAAGAGCGTGGTCGAGAGAATTTACTACGAGAAGGGCAGGTATGGAAAGATTTATTATCAGAACGATGACGAACTAGGTTTTCATGGTGGGCCTCGCCATTCAGAGGATCGTGTGAAGTACATGAAGCTGGACGAGGTTGACTTTAAGGATAAGATTGTCTGGGATATTGGTTGTGCTGGTGGCTACTTCTGCAGGTATGCCGACAAGCACGGGGCAAAGCGGGTAATCGGTTTTGATATGAAGGATCCGCTTGAGGCCGCCTTCCATGCCGGTAATTTCTTGGGGCATTTCAACATAGACTATGTTGAAGCTGACTTGTCTAAAGGGATACCAGCAGAAAGATTGCCTAAGGCGGACATTGCTTTTTTTCTTAGTATGAACTTACATGTTGGAATCCTGGAGCAATTGAAAGATATTCCTTTTGTAGTATTCGAAGACAACAGTTATGACGGGAGGGATAAAGATGTTTTGGGCAAGCCTTGGACGGATTGGTTTAACAATATTAGGTTTGTAGGTCGTGGGCTAGATCATGGCGCGAAGGCCGTTTATTGGTTAAATAAGGAACAAGATGGGGAAATCAGGTAAGGGCGACAAGCCCCGTAAAGAGAAAAAGAAACCGAAAAAGAACAGGAAATGAATTATGATAAACGAGCAAAAAATTAGCGGCCTGGTCGTCCTCAGCGAGGCGAAATTTGGTTGCTATCCATTTATCGAAAGCATCAGGAGTTTCTTGCCGGTAGTGGATGAGATGGTGGTAGCTTTCAATGTGTATGGCAAGGATGATGGGTCGAGAGCTGAAGTGGAAGCAATAGGCGACCAAAAAATAAGAATCATCCCTACTGTCTTTGATATTAACAAGTATGGCTGGGTAAGTTATGGAATAGCTCGGACAATGGGATACCAGGCCTGTAAGGGTGATGTTGTTCTGATGTTTGACGCTGACGGAATTTTGCATGAGAACGAGCAGGAGTTGTTAAACCAGCACCTGGGAATTTTTATGAACACCCATAAGGCGACTGGCTACTGGGAGAAACACCGTTTTTATAAGCCAACCGTTTATTATCCCCAGCACAAGCATTCCGGTATTTACAGCAAAAGGCTATTGGGGGACAGGTTCGACTTTTTCAGGGATGACGGGAAAGGGGCGCCGAACTTTGCCAGACTAACCCCTGACGAGCAGGCAAGCTACAAGTTTCCTGTTACCTTGTTTGGCTATGAGCACGTTTGGGATACAGAGGAAGTCTTGAAGTTTAAGGTGAATAGGTATGGGGTGATGATTGATACTTTAACTGGCAAGCCGATCAAGACCGCAGGGCAGTACTTTGAGGATTATATGAGGGAGCTTGTTGGCAAGGTGGACAAGGAAGGGTTGTCGATGCCTATCCAGAAACATCCTGCGATTATTCAGGAAAAACTGGGAACCATTAGCGAAGTAAATTTTGGTTATAATTTTTTTGGGTTCAAGTAAAAATGCCTGGAAGCAAAGAGAACGGCAAGGAGGAGATTCGTGATTGGGTCCATGCCAGAGATGATATTAAGGTAATAGTGGACGTCGGTTGTGGATCGGGGACTTACCCTCGGTTGCTTGGCGACGGGTATGAATATATCGGAATTGAGATATGGGAACCTTATATCGGGATGTTCGATCTCCATTCATTATACAAAGAGATAATAATTAGTGATGTAAGCTCCTGTAAGCTCCCTAAAGGCGACTGTATCATCTTTGGCGACGTATTGGAGCACTTACCCAAAAAGGATGCTCTAAGGGTGCTTAGGGAAGCTGGGGAGCAGTATAATCACATGATTCTGTCAATACCAATAAGCATGAAGCGCGGGGAAATAGTGCCGGCCAAGGTGCATTATGGGAATCCTTATGAAGCCCACCTGTCCGACTGGATTTTTGCAGAGCTTGAGAAGATGTATAGGTGGAACAAGGTAATACTTTCTGGCGGCATAGGAATATTCATAAAATGATAATACTTACTGTCGGGGCCCATCCTGATGACGCCGAATTGTTTTGTGGCGGGACTTTGCTGAAGCTGATAGACCGTGATCCTTCGTTGTCAATTTATACGGTCGTTTGTAGCGCAGGAAACAGCAGGAGTAACGATAGGGTTCATGAACAGGAGCTTGCGGACCAGTTTTTAGGTGTCCGTAAGGGCTTCTTTCTTGATTTTAACGATGGGGAGATGATACATAACCTGAAGTTAGTTAATGAACTTGAGAAGATCATTGATAATGTTCAGCCAGATTATATTTTTGCCCATTCGATTTGGGATACACACCAGGACCATTTAGCTGTCGCAAAGGCTATCAAGTCAGCAAACCGGCAAAAAAGGTTTAACTTGATAACCTACCCGTCTTATGATTTGACGATGCCGTTTCCTTCAAATTGCCTGGTTGATGTTACTGATTATTTTGATAGGAAACTGAAACTGCTTTCTCTTTTTGCATCACAACAAAATAGGTGGTATTTCCAGAAGGAAGCTATTGTTGCGAGGGCGAATGGTTTCCCCTTCATTGGCAGAGCCGAAAAGTTCAACGTTGATAATTTACTCTTATTTGAGGAGTTGTAATCGTCTTGGTTATTTGATAGTATTTGGTAGAAATGCGTATATTGATTGTAATTGATAAAAATGGTACTGCGATCTGGCGTCTTGCCGATTCGGTCAAGCGCAACCTTCCCCAGCATGAGGTAGTCATTCTTCCAATACACCCTAAGGGCAACGATGTAGAAGTAATGGCTGAGGCTCAAAAACTAATGGCTTGGTGTGATATTATTGACATCCACTACTGGAAGTCAGGACAGATATTGAGGACGTCGTTTCCGAAAGAATTTGACGAGAAGCCTCGCGTATTGTTTCATTTTAATCCCTATGATGCCAGAAGCGAAGAAAATAGCTGTTACAACAAGGTTGTAGTTGGCAACTCCTCAATACATGTAGACGTGCCGTATGCGACGCTGATTCCATATGGGATAAATCTTAACTTTTTCAAGTTCAATGGTGGTTATACTGAGGAGAAGGTTGTTAATATGGCTGTCAACCGGATTGAAGGGAAGAAAGGTGTCTTGGAAGTGGCTCAGGCATGCAAGGAGTTGGGGTACAAGTTTAGGTTAGTTGGCAGGGTCAGTAAGCCAGATTATATGGCTAAGGTTCTGGAGGCTGGCGGAAATCTCATTGAGTTTAAGGAAAATGCCACAGACGAGGAGCTTAGGGAGGTCTATTATTCTTCGGCGATTCATGTCTGCAATTCTACGGATGGCTACGAAAGCGGCACACTTCCGGTTTTGGAAAATATGGCCGTAGGCGTGCCTGTCCTTACCCGATCGGTAGGCCATATCCCTGATCTTTATGATGGGGCAAATATGGTAATAAACGAGTCCCAGCCAGAGGAGGTGGAAGCCTTAAAGTTTAAGTTAAAGGAGATAATGGAGAACAGGGAATGGCGACTAAAGTTGAGGGAGAAGGCTTGGGATACGGTTAAGAATCGGGATGAGCGCAGAATGGCATTGGATATAAATAGGCTCTACTACTCCATATATAAGCCACAGTTCCCGCTAGTTAGCATTGTCATTCCGACACGCGACCATCTAAGGTCGCTGGTTGACTGCCTGGTTGGTGCGGCTAGCCAGGATTATGAGAAGAAGGAGATTATTTTGGTTGACAGTGGCGATATTTCGGCAGAGCCATTAGTTGAGCAGGTCAGGAGAAGCTCTCCTGTGACGATAAAATATATCAGGTTCCCGCATAGGGGAACATATTCATTAGCCGAGGCAAGGAATAGGGGTATTATCGAAGCAGATGGCGAATATATCACGTTCTGCGATGACAGAATTAAGATGGAATCCGGAGCAGTGTCCGCGTTTGTCGCTTATGCGGACAGCAATTACTGGCTCTGGGGGCAGAAGGATGGTGTTTCTAAGGGGTTCGTTGAGAACTTCAGCTTTGTATCCAGGGAGGGGCTTATTAGAGGCGGAATGTTCTGCGAGAGGATGCAGTGGTATGGAGGAATGACGCAGGAGATTAGGGAAAGATTCGAGAAGCGGCTGAATTTCACTTTCATTTTTGTCGAAGAGGCTAAGGCCACTGGTATTAGTAGATCGAGGTCAAAGTTGTCCAGAATGGAGAGTATCATCGAGGCGAAATACTTGCTCTATAAGATGTATGGTAGGCAGGAAACTTAATCTTGGTTGTGGCTTGAACTGGAAGGAATTATACCCGCATTATCTTGGGTTGGATATTATTGATTACGGTCAGGCATATGTGGGCGATGTGATTAAGGTATTGCCAACTATCGAAGATAATGCTTTTGACGAGGTTATGGCGAACCATTTTTTGGAGCATTTTTCCCAGGACGAGATTAAGAAGATTTTCAAGCTTGTGTACCGTATCCTTAAGCCAGAAGGGATTTTTCGGATAGTTGTCCCCCAACTGGGAAAGGAAAGAGCATGGATCCTTTCTCATAAGACTTTTTGGAATGAAACGACGGTCAGGTGGCTGGCGGAAAGAGAGGCGGATATTATCTATGGTTTTGGCAAGTGGAAGGTTGACGAGATTCTCGTCAATTCCCGGAAGGATATTCATGCCATGCTGAGGAAGATAAAATGAATGAGAACATACTTGATTGGATGAGGAAAACTCGCCCGCTTCTGCCCTATGACCTAGGAAAGGTTCTTGACGTAGGAAGCCTAAACGTCAACGGCTCGGCGAGAGAGGTCTATATTCAGTTTGAGTCATACATTGGGATAGACATGAGGGAAGGGAAGGACGTTGATGTTGTCATGAATGCCCATGATCTTGCCCGCAGGTTTGGGAAGGGTTCGTTTGATACTATTGTTTGCATGAATACGCTGGAGCATGACGACAGGTTCTGGCTGACGATAAGGCAGATAAATTCCGTGTTGAAAAACGGGGGGTATCTGGTTTTCTGCGTCCCGACATTTGGCTTTCCGATACATAACCATCCTGAGGATTATTGGAGGATGAACGAGCAGGCAGTGAGAAAGATAGTCTTCGAAGGCTATGAGGTTCTTGACTTGACAAGCATATATACTAAGGAGATCGAAAGAAAACCTATTAACCCTGTTATTTGCGCGATAGGGAGAAGATTATGAAAGGAGGTGGTGTGCAATGAAACATGTTAAGGGTCTTTCCGTATTTGGAGTCCCCTGGCATGTTGGATAGCCCGGAAGGGCATCTAAGTATAGGACACCAATGGGAATTATCGAAACTATCATTTATTAAGCAGTACGATCTAATAATCAATCCATATAGGACATGGGGAACTTCTCACCGGCCGTTTCCCAGGAACTTTAATTGGGTAACGCATTATGAAAAAGGAAAATATGACTTGGCCATTCTTCATGTTGACCAGCAGTCGGTTTACAATCCAGAACAAGGAGACCGGATACACAAGGGAAAGCTGTACCTTGAACTGAGGGAGGCTATCGGCAACGACTGTCCGATTATAACGATCAACCACATGACGCCCTTTCATGACAAGTATGAGAGCCCTTATGTGGTCGAGTTTATCAGGAAGATGACGGAAGGAACGACTATGGTGTGTAATTCTCACGAGGCGAGAAAGCAGTGGGGATGGGGTGAGACTATCATTCACGGCATGGACCCTAGTGAATGGTATGATTTGCCGAAGGAGCCTAGGTGCGTGACCGTTCTTTCCCCTGCCGGGATGGAGAAGGCTTACAGGAGGATCTTTTTGACTACCGTTATCAGAATGTTAAAGGAGATGGGGGTGCCGTTCACTTGGGTCGGGGTTGATACCAAATTCGACAGCTTCGAGGCTTATAGGCAGTTTCTTGGGCGTAGCCTGGTCTTTTTTATGCCTACCTGGCAGAGTCCGATGCCAAGAGCAAGAACTGAGGCGATGTTTAGCGGGAATTGTATCGTCACCACTCCTTACCATGATGCTGATACTTTCATAAGGCATGGCGAAAACGGCTTTCTTACAAGCCGAGCTACCATCAAAGATCCAAGGGTAATGGATAACCCGGAGGCAACGGCACGGCTGATTAAGAGGCTGGTTTTGGATGAGCCGGACTTAGCCTTGAAGGTTGGGCAAGAAGGGAAAAAGACAGCGATGGAGTTGTTTACGATTGAGACCTTTGAGAGGCAGTGGACCAGGTTGCTTGAAAAGATTGGCGTGATCTAGTTATTTATTTTGTTGCAGATATGGATGATAATTTCTTGAAGGATATTACCAACGAAAGGGAGTTCTTGTCGAAGGTTCTAGGATTGAAGGTGGGCGAGGTGGAGAACCAGTCCGGGTTCTCCAATGGGTTGGCCTTGCTGGCCAAGGTTTATAATGAGCAGTTGGATGGCCTTGTCCGACTGAGGATTGATGTGGAGATATTCAACCACCTGATCCTGGCCGAGCCGATGGACAAGTCCCATCTCGACAACAGGACGAAGTCAGAGCGGGCATTGAAGGTGAGGCGGAAGAGCCTGGCCGTAATTAGGGAGCAGATTATTAAGGTAATAGAGGAGATGGGGAATAAACCAAGTGGGAAAAAAGACTGACTATCAGAAGCTATGGCGACAGGAGAAGATCGAAAATATCAAGCTGGTCAACTTGCTGGCTCAGGCCAATGGCAGGATTGAGGCGCAGGCCGAGGTGATCAGGATGATTAAAGACGGCAAGCTGAAGCCGGAAGATATCTTGGCGAAGGGGGAGAAATAATGGGGAAAGAAGTCGGGTTCATCACTATGGAGAAGGCGGACAACAGGGAGTTCAACTCGGTCGGCTCTTCGCGGATCAGGGCGAGGTGGCTTCTGAACTACTGGCCGGAAGCGGAGGAGTACATGATCGGCAAGAGCTATTCCACGCTAATTTTTCAGAAAGTCTATTGGAAGGCAATGATGGAGGCTTTTGAGGGGACGAAGGTACTCGATATTTGTGATGCCGACTGGTTGGAAGGCAAGCCCGTGTTTGAGTTTGTTGACATGGCGGACGCTACCGTGACGTCAACAGAAGCGTTGGCGGAATACATCAGGAAGATGAGGCCAAAGGCATTGGTCAAGTGCATACCCGACAGGGTTTACCTGCCTGAGGCCATGCCGGTTCATGGAAGACACGAAGGGCAGTTGAGGAAGGTTGCCTGGTTCGGCTACTCACACAATTCGCACTACCTTGCCCAGGCTTTTGAAGAACTGGCGATCAGGGGGATCGAGCTCGTGGCGATCTCAAACGATGAGATCAATCTGCCGCTGGCCTATCGGAATAGGCTGAAGGTTACGAACATTCCCTACAGCTATGACACCGTCAACAAGGAGATCATCAAGTGTGGCGCCGTTATTCTGCCTAAGCCGTCTGGTGACGAGAAGGGAAAGTACAAGTCCGAAAACAAGGTGATTCAGTCGTGGGCTCTCCGCATGCCCGTTGTCAGGACTGACAGAGACCTCGATAAGTTCATGGATCCAGTGGAAAGGGAGAAGGAAGCCGAATTGAGGAGGAAAGAGGTAGAGGAAAAGTGGGATTGTAAAATTTCAGTAAAAGAGTATAAGGAATTAATAGAAAAAATTAAAAAAAATGTTTGAACTAGCCCTAAGACATCATTTTGACGGAGCTCATTCTCTTTCAAAATATAAAGGACCATGCCATAACTTACATGGTCATAGATGGGAAGTGTTGATTGAAATTAAGACTGATTTCTTAAATAAACAAGATATGGTTATAGATTTTAAAGAACTAAAGGAAATTGTTAACCAATTTGACCATCAAGATATTAATAAAGTACTTGTAAAACTTAATGTGACAGCTCAACCTACAGCAGAAACAATTGCAGGTTTACTATATAAGTTGATTTTCTCAAAATTAAAAGAAAGTTCCAAATTAAAGATTACTGTTTGGGAAAGTCCGGAAGCGTCAATTACCTACACAGAATGAAAATAAACGAAATTTTTGAAAGTATTCAAGGAGAAGGCCAAATGACTGGTTATCCTTGTGTTTTTATAAGGCTCTATGGGTGTAACTTTAATTGTAGGTGGTGTGATACTTTATATAGCAGAGAGCCTTCGAAAGATTTTAAAGAAATGACTGTGGGTCAAGTTATTGAAGAGGTTAAAAAATTCAAGTCAAAATATATCTGTATTACTGGCGGTGAGCCATTATTTCAAAAAAAAGAAGTAAAGAAGCTGGTTGATAAATTAATCAAACTTGGTTACTTTTGCGAGATTAACACCAACGGTAGCCTGGCTATTTGGAAACAAAGGGGTCTGCGGTGGGCTGTTGACTCAAAAATGCCTTCTTCGGGAATGTTTGGCAGGTTCTATTATGAAAATCTTAAGTATTTGGGAAGCGGAGATGACATCATTATGGTTGTTAAGAATAAGAAGGATTATTCTGTTGCCTCAAGTGAAATCAAAGAGATTAGAAAGAGAAACAGAAAGGTAAAAATGGTTTTATCGCCTTGTTGGGGAGATATCAATAAGAGGGAATTAGTAAGGTGGCTCCTTGAAGATGGATTAGATGCAAGGATTGGCCTACAGATTCATAAAATCATATGGCCTAAGAATAGGAGGGCGGTTTAATATGGAGAGAGAACCGAAGGTCGCAAAAGGCGGTAGTGATCTTATTCAGGCGGCTATCGATTATGTTAAAGATGGAGGTAGATTAACTCCTAGCTCTAAATTAATAATTGCTTTGAGCTTAGCCGAAAAAGAAGAGAAGAAGGATGATGAAGCAAGGTAAAGCAGTAATTGTTCTATCGGGGGGGATGGATTCGACCACCGCTTTATACCAAGCAAGAGCTGATGGTTATGATTGTTATGCGATTTCTTTTAATTACGGTCAACGACACAAAAAAGAACTGGATTTTGCCAAAAAGGTTTGTGAGCGTGAAAAAGTTCCTCATGAAATTGTTGACCTTTCGAATATCACTAAACTAATTAGTAACTCTTCTTTAACTGGAGACATTGATGTTCCCGAAGGTCATTATGCTCAAGAAAATATGAAGCTGACGGTTGTTCCGAATCGTAATATGATTATGTACGCTATTGCTATTGGTTATGCAGTTAATATTAAAGCGAGGGCAATTTATGTCGGAGTTCATAGCGGCGATCATTTTATCTACCCTGATTGCCGACATCAGTTTATTGAAGCTCTTGATCTTGCGGCTCATTTAGGTAATGAAGGCTTTACCGAAGAGGGCTTTAGAGTAGTCGCACCCTTCAGTCATATAACGAAAGACGGTATTGTAACCATTGGTAGCAAGCTTGGTGTTCCGTATGAGTTAACCTGGTCATGTTATAAGGGTAACGATAGGCATTGTGGCAAGTGCGGTACTTGTGTAGAAAGAAAGGAGGCCTTCCAAATAGCGGGAATTACCGATCCAACCGAATATACTGATTAGATCGGTGACTTTTGTCTCAACTTGCTTGATAATATAAGTATGAAGCTGGCAGATCAAAATTGTATCTGTGATAAGTGTTTGAATAAGAATTGTAAAGCTAAACGATTAATTATGGATACACAAACGATAATTGCTCATGCAGGTCATAGTGATGTAAGAGTAATTTTTGAAACAATAGAATGTTTAAAGCCAGAAAGAAGATACAGAGATAAAAGTAAGTATCCAGAAAGAGAGGGGGTGGAATAAAAATGGCAATGACTGAAGCACAAAAACGATATCAGCAATCTGAGAAGGGCAAGGCCGCAAGGGCTAGATATATGGCAAAAAGGAAAGCTTCGAAACAACAAAGTGTCGAAGTAGAGAAAAAAACTGAAGCGGAAGTAGAACCCGAATCAGTAACTCCCGAAACTAAGGAGGAGGTTGTAAATGAGTAAGCTTTATTATACCTGGCAAGATTTTGAAGATGACTGTCGAAGTCTTGCGGGGCAAATAAAAGAAGATAAGGTAGAGTATAAACAAATAGTGGCCATCACTCGTGGTGGCCTATTTGTTGCCGGATTATTGAGTCAGTTTCTAGAATTAGTTCCCATCGAAACTGTCTCTGTTCATTCTTATCATGGTAGAGAACAGAAGGAAATGAAGATAATAAAAGGAGATACTTCTAAAATGCCTATTACTTTTAGTCCAGTCATTATTTGTGATGATGTAGTAGATACGGGAAATACCGCAGAGTTAGTCAAAAAGATGTATCCTAATAGCAAAATGGTATCGTTACATTACAAGTCAAAAAACAGTCCATCTATAAAACCAGATTACTTTATTGAAGATACGGATAAGTGGATCATTTATCCATGGGAGATAAACGAATAACTATGAAATTACAAAGTGGCTCTACCAAACCCAGAAGAGATGTTGTTAATAAGGAGAAATTAGAAAGGGCGGCTAATCTTATTTTGGACGCAATTGAGGGGGATAAAAGAAGGGAAGGAACAGAGAGAACTCCTGAGAGAATTGCTAGAGACTGGGGTGAACTTTTCGAGGGTTACAATTATGATGTTGATGATATCCTGAATAGAACCTTTGATAGTGAGAAGTATGATGAACTTGTTCTGGTTAATACGAATTTTACTTCGACCTGTGAACATCATATTCTACCGTTTAGGGGAACTGCCTGGGTTGGTTATGTTCCCGGTAAAAGGATCGTTGGTTTAGATAAATTAATTAAACTTGTTTGGATGTTTTCTAAACGATTACAGAACCAAGAAAGAATTACTAAGCAAGTAGCTGAAGCAATTCAGGAGAAATTAAAACCCATGGGAGTAATGGTTGTATTAAAAGCCACTCATGATTGTATCTCTTTAAGAGGAACTGGGGCAGTTAGTGAAACAGTTACCTCAGCTTGTTTTGGGATATTCAGAAATAAAGCAGAGTCTAGAGAAGAATTTTTAGACCTAATTAAATTATAAAGAGACGACTATGCTTATATCTATTTTATCTTTATTAACAGGCTTTGTCTGTGGAGTAGTTTTTTCATTCTTCAAATTACCAATACCAGCTCCCGGTGCTTTTAATGGTATTCTAGGAATTATTGGCATTTGGGTGGGATACATGGTAATTAAACTAATTCTTAAGTAAAAAATGAAAATTTATTTTGCAGGAAGTGGCGATTTCAAAGGAGCAATAGAACACGCCAAGTCATTTCTTGTTAGTTATTATGACTTGAAGCAACCAGAGAAGCTATTTAAGTTTTTGAAAGAGTTTCCTATTAATGATCTATTTTTAGATAGTGGTGCTTTTTCCGCTTTTACCCAGAACGCGCAAATTGATATTGATAACTATATCAATTTTATTAAAAAGACAGAAACGAAGTTAAGTGTTTATGCCAATCTAGATGTTATAGGGGAATATGAGACTACTTATAAGAATTGGATTTATATGAAAGAGAATGGAGTCAGCCCGCTTCCTGTCATACATTATGGGGCTCCTAGATCATTTTTTGATTTGTATTTTAAAAAGCATAAAGTATCTTATCTGGCCTTAGGTGGACTTGTTCCTTATGTAAAACGGAAGCATAAAATTAGGGCGTGGTTGGACAATTGTTTTTGTATATTAAAAGATTATTGGCCCGTCAAAATACACTTATTTGGAGTTACAACACAATGGATACTAGAAAGGTATCCCGCATATTCTTGTGATAGTACTGGATGGATAAGTGGAAGTAGGCACCGAAGTCTTAGTATTTGGAGCAAGAATAGAATCATTAGAGGAGAATCTTTTAATAAAAGAACTCATAGCCATAATACCAATAATTTAATTTATGATTTGAGGGCGACTAATAAACATTACAGGGAGCTACAAGTAAATTCTTTACTAGCTTTTGTAGAGCTAGAAAAATATATAACGAAACTTTGGGAAGAAAAGGGAGTTGTTTGGAAAGATTAGACAAAGTTAAAAGTCTAAAGTATAATAAAATCATATGGAAGAAAATATAACATTTGATCCAACTAAACTAAGTGTAGTTCAGATAGATAAGGTTAGACCTAATACTTGGAATCCAAAAGATAAGGACACAGAGGAATACAAACAAGTAGAAGAAAGTCTTAAGAGGTATGGTCAGAGGATTCCGATTGTCGTTAGAGATAATAACGGCTTTGAAATTATTGATGGTGAACAAAGATGGAAAGCTTGTAAGGAGTTAAAATTTCCAAAAGTAATTATCTATAATGAGGGTAAGCTAGAAGATAAGAAAGCTCAAGAGTTAACTTTGTGGTATCAAGTTCAAGTTCCCTTCAACGAAATTTCTTTATCCCAAATGGTAGTTAAACTCGTTACTGATTACAGTGACGCTTTCGTTCCTTATCCGCCCGAAAAGATTGAAGAAATGAAGGAGTTGATTAAGTTTAACTGGGAAGATTATAAAGTTGATACTAACGCTGAAGACATAGATCAATCACGGCTTATGACATTAGTCATTCCCATGACATCCGAACAGTATGAAATTGTTCAGAAAGCGTTTGCTAAAGTAAGAGAACAAGCCAATGATATTAATGACTCAAGGTGTATCGAATTAATTTGTGCTGATTACTTAGCGGGAAAGTGATTAGAGTGCTAAAATAAAATAATATGGCTGACACAAATCCAGAAGGAAGACCACCATTAACGAGCGAGCAAAAAAAAGACATTCTCCTCAAACTAGAACCTTTTTTAAGGGCAGGTTTAAGTGTTAATAAGTCTTTAAGGGAAGCAGGAATTGCTAATTCGACCTTTTATAAAATCGCTAACTCTGATCCAGAGTTTATGGAGAGAATTCGTCAGTTTCAGCAGTTTATCTCTGTTATGTATAACAGGGCTGTAATTAAACACTTACAAGATATTATTATGAAGCAAAACCCAAAAGGAGATCAACCAGGATTAGAATTGTCAAAAGAAGATATTGATTTTCTTAAGTGGTTTGGCACCAATAGTAATTTAACAAAAGAAGAGTATGGAGAAAGAAAAGATATTAGTCTTTGGGACGCTGAGCAAGAAGTTCAGAAGATCGCTTCTGTAATCGATGAGTGGGCAGGAAAGGGCGATAAGAATGAGCTTCCCGAGTAAATACTTCTTAAGGGCGTATATTAACTTCAAGGATGACAAGGGAAAGGATTTTGAGTTAACTCCTGGACAGGAAGAAATCTTCAGAGTAATCTATGAGCCTTCAATTAGCAGAGCCGTAATCAAAACAATTACCCAGTACGGTAAGTCAGAAGTTGCTTCTATGGCTTTAATTAGTGCCATGAGCGAAAGAAGGGAAAAGGTTTTGGTTCTTTCTCCCAGTATGAAGCAATCCTCAATTATTATGGGAAAGATGATTCAGCACTTATTTGATAACCCCAAGATACTGGGAATGTTGGAATATACAGGAAGCAAACTAGAACAGCTAAAAGAAGAGAGGAGCAAGAGTAGGGTTACATTAAAAAATGGAAGCGAAGTAATGATGTTGACTGCTGAGGCGACAACAGTCGCAAGAGAAGCAAGGAACTTAATGGGTTTTGGTGCGTCAGTTGTTCTAGTTGACGAGTCTGCCCTGATCCCCGATCCGTTGTTTTCAAAGATTCTTAGAATGGTCGGCGGTGTAAAAGATGGCAAGTTGATCCAATTAGGAAACCCTTTTGAAGATAACCATTTCGGAAGGGCTTTTAAAAGCGATAGATATGAGAAGGTAAGTATTGATTGGAGGCAAGCATTAGCAGAGGGAAGAATTACGCAAGAGTTCTTAAACGAAGCCAGAGAGGAAATGAGTGAGCTCGACTGGACGATCTTCTACGAGTGCAAGTTTCCTGAGGCTGGCGCGGAGGATGCCCTTATCCCCAGGGACTGGATAGAGAATGCTGTCAATCAAGCTGGTTGTGAAGGGGGTCATCAACAGACAGGCTTAGACGTGGCTCGTTTTGGCAGGGACAAGACGGTACTGGTTTATAGGAAGGGTGGGAAGGTGGAAGTGATAGAGCAGACTGAGAAGATGGACACGATGGAGGTGACAGGCTGGGTTAATGGGTTCCTGCAGGAATATAGACCAGATGTGCATTGCACTGACTCAATCGGTGTTGGCAGTGGAGTTCATGATCGGTTGGAGGAGATACAGGGCGAGCTGGATGTTGACGAGGACAAAGACTGGAGCGAGTGCGAGCTTGTCCCGGTCAATGTCGGTGAGGCCCCTGTCGGGGAAGAGGCTGGCCAGTTCTTCAACCTGAGGGCGCAGATACTCTGGCATCTAAGGGACTTGTTCAAGCCGGACAAGAATGGCCATAGTCAGATCAGTATTCCTGATGACCCTGAACTGAAGAAGCAGTTGGGCGAGATAAGGTACAAGTACAGCTCCGAGCGTAAGCGGAAGATCGAGGCGAAGGACGAGATGAAGAAGAGGCTTGGGGTAAGTCCAGATAAATTAGACGCTTTGGCACTCGCCTTCTGGGACAGCAAGACAACTGAGCCGGACATGGTGATAGTCGAGACCTAATAAATTTGTATTTTTATAGATCGTGGTTTACACTTGATGTAGTATGGCTGACAATCAATTGAAAGAGCCGCCAGTCCAGTCGGCGGTCATGCAACTTCCCCAGCCCCCGCCGAGGAATGCCGAGGAGTATCTCAAGGCCTATACCGGCTATGCTTATACGGCTGTTTCGGCAATCGCCCAGGAGGTGGCCTCGATTGACCTTCATCTTTACAAGGCCAAGTTCGTCAAGGGCGTGCCGGAAAGCACTGAGGTTTATGAGCATGAGGTTTTGAGCTTTCTTGACTATGTCAATCCTTTGACGACCTTCTACGATCTGGTCGAGGCCACCCAGATATACCTTGAGCTTGTCGGTGAGGCATACTGGGTTGTCCTCAAGCAGGGCCAGTCGCCCAGGGAGATATGGATGGTCAGGCCGGACTGGATCAAGGTAATCCCCGGCAGGGACAGCATTGTTGACCATTATTCGTACCATCCGGGTGGCGGCTTGAACAAGGTTGATATCCCAAGGGAGAACATGATCCCGTTCAAGTATTTCAATCCGCTGAATCCGTACCGAGGCAAGGGATCAATTCAGGCGGCGGCTTTGCCGTTCGATATTCATAACTTTGCCCAGGAGTACAACCGCAATTTCTTCTTCAACAGCGCCATCCCGAGCATGGTCTTCACTACCGAGCAGAAGCTTTCAGAAGCGACGGTGAAACGGTTCGTCAACCAATGGCAGGCGTCTTATGGCGGCAGGTCGAAGTCTAACAAGGTCGCCTTTCTCGGCAACGGGCTGAAGGTTGACAAGATATCTGTCGGGGGGAGGGAGCTTGACTTTAATGAGCAACAGAGGATGTTAAGGGACGATATTTTGGCTGTCTTCAAGGTACCCAAAACGGTACTCGGTTTGACGGATGACGTGAACAGATCAAATGCTAAAGCAACGACAATCGCCTTCATGGAACGGGTAGTCACTCCCAGGATGAGGAAGTTTGTGGGTGTTCTTAACGAGTTCTTGTTACCGATGTATAGTGATGACAGCCTCTTTTTTGACTTTACCGATCCGGCGCCGGAGGATGCGGAAATGAAGCTCAAGAGGTATGAGAATGCCCTCAAATGGGGATGGATGACTCCCAACGAGGTCAGAGCCGAGGAGAACATGGAGCCGATCGAAGGCGGTGATACCTTGCCGGTACCGAATAGGACGGGGATACCTGCCACTATCCAACCGACAGAACCTCCTTCAGGGGAGGAGCAGGAAGGGTTGCTCTCCTCAATAGGCAAGGTCTTAACTGGCAAGAATAAGGAGCCAGCCACTGTCGGGCCATCTTCGGAAAGAAAGAGATTGCGGCTGGTTTCGGCAAGGCTAGTCAAGCACATGGTAAGGTTGCCGGTCAAGAGATTGGAAGTTTTGGAGAGGGAAAAGCTCAGTAAAAAATTGGCGCCGGAGATAGTCAAGGTCATCGGCAAGCTTTTAGAGAGGAAGGACGCCAACGGTACTGGGTTCAAGGTTGCCCCGAGCAAGAGCAAGGTCGTCTGGGACGACGCAAAAAAGGACGCCTATTGGCGGCAGTTCATTGAGTCCGCAGATGGCTGGGAGATGAGGTTACGCAACATTGCCGTCGAGGCATTCGGCGAGCAGGAGCATTTGTTGCTGGACATTCTGAACAACACTGTCAAGTATTGGCGGAAGGATTATCGTATCGGCAAGGCTGGTTCTGCCATTCCAGGCATAGATATCATGGACAAGATTTGGCTGACAGTTTGGGTAGAGGCGATTAGGGAACTATTTCTGGAGCAGGGAAGCAAGGTATTGGACTTTTTAGGGGTTGGCGGCAACATTGACCTGGCGACGGAGACGGCTTCGCGCTATTTCCGCCATGATGTGGCTGAATTAGTTAAGGGGATTGACGAGACAACCAGGCAACAGCTAAAGGAAACTTTGGAGGAAGGCTTTAAGAAAGGTGAAGGGATTGATAAGTTGCAGAAGCGGGTAAAAGATGTTTTTCAGGAGGCTAAGACTTCCAGGGCAAGGATGATTGCCAGGACGGAAGCCATTAGGGCCAGCAATACTGCTTCTGTTGAGGCATATAGGCAGTCAGGCGTGGTCGAGGCAAAGGAGTGGTTGGCGGAAAGGGATAGCCGGACGTGTCCTTTCTGTATGGAGATGGATGGTAAGGTAATCGGTCTTAACGAGGCTTATTTTAAGGAGGGGGATATCATGAAGGTTGGTGGCCAGAAGCTGGATATCGCGATAGGCGTGCCAGAGCCGCCTCTCCATTCGAATTGTTATTCTAAGGATACTGAAGCCTATACTAGGGAAGGCTGGAAATTGATTAAGGATATTAAAAAAGGAGAAAGTGTCTGGACACTTAATCCTGGGACATTACAGCTTGAGGAAAGTAAGGTTCGTGAGACTACGAGCTTCAAAGCGGATTCTGTTTATCATTTGACAAATAAACAGCATTCTTTTGACCTAATGGTTTCCAAAAATCATCCATTTGTCGGTTTTAAGAGAATTGATCATGGCCAAAAAGGGAGAAAGTTGGAGTTTGTTAGGTATGAGAGTTTGAAAGATGTACCTAAAGAGGAATTTAGGTTTTATGTATCTTCTGAATGGATTGGGGAAGTGAAAGGAAAGATCAAGATTGGCAATAAGTTATTTAGGACAGAGGATTGGTGTAAATTTTTAGGTTATTACTTGTCGGAAGGTAGTGTTACAAAGAGAAAGAATAAGGATCATTATCAGATAAGTATTTCACAGTCAAAATACCTTGATGAGATGTACGAGGATATCTCTGTGATGCCATTCGATAAGGTATGTTTAGGAAAGGATAAAATCTATATTTTCGATAGAGAAGTCGCTTTATATCTGGTTCAGTTTGGCAAGTCAAGCCAAAAGTATATTCCAGACGAGATTAAAGAGCTTGACATAAAGTATTTAAGGGTCTTTCTTGATGCTTTTAGGCTTGGCGATGGTAGTATTAGGAAGGGTAATAGATATAAAGGTGGTAATTTTGTTGAATCGAATATTTATAGCACTTCTTCACCTAAACTAGCAGGAGATCTTGGCGAACTTATTGTCAAGATAGGGAAAGCAGTTTCTTTCAATATCCGGCATTGTAAAGGGCAGGAGGTTAAGTTTAAGAATGGGACATATAAACTTAATAATGACCAGATAGCTATTTATGAGTTAACCTCTCAATTCAGGATGTTTCGAAATATTGATGTTAAGGAGGTTGTATATAATGATTATGTCTATGATTTTGAAGTTGAGAAAAACCATATACTTCTTATACGGAGGAATGGTAAGGTTGTTTGGGGAAGCAATTGTAGATGCACTACTATCCCTGTGCTACTTGGTGAGAGATAGGCTGTCTACGTGGCGCTGAGAAGCCTAGAACACACTTTTTTTGCAGGGTTCCCATTTTTCATTGTTTTTGTTTATTTGGTGATAGTGGCAGATATTTGACACGCCCTTTTTTATGGTTCATAATTTAAGTTGTACATGGCCGATACTTACTACCTTGTCACGAAGTGTGATGATAACTCCCAGAAGCAGATAAGGCTTTGGGATAATGGTGATGGAACGTTCAGCGAAGCTGGTCGACGTTCCGTTGATGTAAGCGAGAAGCCAACCAATGTAAATGCGGGAATTACCTCACGATGGCCTACCACTAGGCAGGGGATACCTTTTGTCGCCCCAGGACACCCTGACGTCCAGACGCAGAACTTGCGGGTGACTGATACTGATGGTGCGCAGATAAACACAGCTATTATCACGGCCCATGAGGGGACTTCAATTGTTGTTACTAAGGTTTCGGTTGACACTTGTAAGTCGAATACTGGTAACGCCGAAGTCCGCATCGGTTTTGGGCTGGCCACTGTTCCGCTTGCTGATAACTTGCAGATACTTTTTTATGCCACTGGAATACCGGCTGGTTCTCACTATGTCGAAGGAAGCGGGGCTGGCATTATTGGTATCGGGGCGGCAGGTGAAGACGTGAGGGTTACCTGCAGTGATCCTGCTGGTGGAGATATAAACATAATCGTAACCTATTGGGAGGTCTTGGTTGGTACTGAAGGCTCACCGAGCGTTAGTCCTTCGATTAGTTTGAGTCCGTCTATTTCTCCCAGCGTCAGCCCAAGTATTAGCCTCAGTCCAAGTCTTTCACCGAGCATCAGTCCTTCCCTTAGCCCGTCCTTAAGTCCTTCAGTATCGCCTAGCTTAAGTCCGAGCCTTTCGCCCAGTGTCAGTCCGTCCATTTCGCTGAGCCCGTCACTCAGTCCGTCTATTTCTCCCAGTATTAGCCCGTCGGTATCACTAAGTCCAAGCTTTAGCCCCTCGCTGAGTCCAAGCATCAGTCCTTCGGAGTCACCGAGCATCAGCCCTTCGGAGTCGCCCAGCTTGAGTCCGAGCCTTAGTCCTTCCTTATCCCCAAGTGTCAGTCCTAGCGTTAGCCTAAGCCCGAGCCTAAGTCCTTCCGTTTCTCCCAGTGTTAGTCTAAGCCCAAGCTTAAGCCCTTCTCTAAGCCCGTCGATATCACCTAGCATCAGCTTGAGCCCGTCAGTCAGTCCTAGTGTTAGCCTTAGCCCTAGCCTTAGTCCGTCAGTATCACCAAGCGTTAGTCTTAGCCCAAGCATTTCGCCAAGTCTTAGTCCTTCATTGAGTCCTTCGGCAAGTCCGTCAGTAAGCCCTTCGACATAAGGTTGAACTATCAGCCTGATAGTGTAAAATGGTAGGAAATGGCAGATGTAGTCTTAAGTGCAGTCATCCCTTCTTGGAAAGACCCTCTTTTGGTCAAGACGATTAACTCCATACTGGAAAGTTCAGAGCTCGGCGAAAGATTAGAGGTCGTGGCAGTCCTTGATGGATACTGGCCGACCTTCGAACTTATAGATGACCCTAGGGTACGCTATGTCCACCTCGGCAAGAACCGGGGCATGAGGGGGGCTATAAATGCTGGCGTAGCTATAGCAAGAGGCAAGTTTCTAATGCGTTCAGACGAGCATTGTCTGTTCGGCAAGGGGTTTGACAAGATAATGACTGAAAACTGTCGGCATAACTGGATAATGACGGCCAGGCGGTATTTTCTTGATCCGGTCAAGTGGAAGGTAATGGATATTCCTCCTGTTGATTATGAGAAGTTGGTGATACAAGGTAGAAAGAAATTTGCGGGGATTAGATGGCATGAGAGGGATGAAGCAAATAGGGACAAAATGATAGATCAGACAATGTCTATGCAGGGGTCGTGTTGGGTAATGCCGCACGATTGGTGGGACAAGGTCATTAAGGAGCTTGATACAGATACTTATGGGCCTTTGATACAAGATTCACACGAGATGATCTTCAAGACTTGGCAAGCTGGTGGGAAGATGGTTCTCAATAAGAAGACCTGGTTCGCACATAAGCATCGTAGTTTCTCAAGAACACACAACAATGGGACTCTGGAGAATCCGGCCAACTGTGAACAGGGATATGCCCAGGCTTTGAAAATCTGGGGGGACTATTACCAGAATGTTGTGAGGAAGAAATGGGGAATTTGACACTTCTTCATGTCGGTTGTGCCAATCGTTATTATGATGGGTTCATCAATAGTGATATGAGGACGGAGTGGAAGGGCAAGAAGCACAGGCTAGACTTGGTGATGGATATGACCAAGCCTTGGCCTCATAGGGATAATAGTGTTGATGGGATAGTAGGAATGCATGTCTTTCAGCAAATCGACTGGCGGGGGCTTGTAGTGGCCTTTAAGGAGGCTTACAGGGTCTTGAAAGAAGGCGGGGTATTAAGGATAGGTTGTCCGATGGTTGAGATAGAAGATAGGCCGTTGGAATATCTACTGGGTTGGATGAACATTAACCTGTTCAGTGCAGACCTCTTGAAAAGGGTCCTGGTCAAGCGGATCGGGTTCAGGCATTTTAGGCAGAGGGGGTTCGGGCGGTCGAGAATCCCGGAGTTGGCGAAGATCGACAATAGGCCGGGCAGAGGAACATTATATTATGAGGTAATCAAGTGAAGCTGAATTTCGAATGTACAACTTTTTGTAACGCCAAATGTATCTTCTGTCCAAGGTATGAGATGACTCGGCCGACAGGTGAAATGAGTGATGAGCTTTTCCATAAGTTGATCAAAGACGGGAAAGAAATGGGGATTTATCGTTATTCCCCTTTCATGAATGGCGAGCCGTTTATATTTCCTAGGATATGGGAATGGCTCGACTATATGGAGAAGGAAAATGTTGTGGTTTCCCTTTATACCAATGCGGAGTTCGTTGATGTTGATAGGTTGGTTCGGTACAAGAATATCTGGTACCTCAATTGCAGTGTAAATGCGGCTACTAAGGAAACCTATGATAAGGTGATGCGTGGGCCAAACTATGAAAAGGTGGTTAAGAATGTCAACGAGTTGTTTAAGAAGGCCAAGTTTCCGGTGCGAGCTTCAATGATTCTGGTGGATGAAAACAAGCATGAACTGGAACAGTTCAAGAAGATGTATCGTCGTCATAAGATATGCGGCTTTGGCAACTGGACAGGGGATAAGAAGAATGTCCTGGCGAGAAAAGGGGAAAAGGAGGCTTGTTTTGTCTTGTTCCACCAGATGTATATTTTATGGGACGGGCGAGCGGTCTTGTGTTGTATGGATTATGATGGGAAACAGATAGTGGGTGATGCAAATAAGCAGACATTGAAGGAGATTTGGGAGAGTTATGAGTGGGTAAGGGAAAAGCACAGGAAAGGGGAATGGAACGACATTCCTGTTTGCCGATACTGCAATTATAACGTGGTGAACAGAATATGAAAAACCTAATGTGCTATACGGGTCCGGCTAGGAAGTTTGATGAGGAGTGCGAGGTTCTGACCAGGATTCAGATAGACAATAGCTTGGACTTGGGCTGGAAGAAAGAGGACATACTTTTGTTTACTGACTTTGAGTATGAATACAATGGGGTAAGATCAATCGTAGTGCCTGACGATTTATATTGCGCCTTTGACAAGAAGTCGAATAAGATGCTGGTGATAACCCACTTGCTTCTTAATGGGATAGTGGATGAAGACCAGCTATATTGGTATCACGACTTTGACGCTTATGAAAATAGCAAGATTGAGGAATCGGAATTGGGACTGGGGGATGTTGGCTTGGGGCTTACCACTTATGGTTATAAGCCTGACTGGAATTGCGGGTGCTTCTTCTTCAGAAGGAGTGCGGAGGATATTTTTGCTTTGATTGTCCAAACGATGTTTAACCGAAGGCCCAGGCCAAGAGCTGACGAAAAGGCGCTCCAAAGGCTGACAGACGACAGCTGGATCGATGAAAATAGGTATAGGAAGCTAAATACGACTTATAATATCACCATGCGTGATGTGGCCTACAGTTATTCCAGGGCGAGCAAGCCCTTAAAGGTTCTCCATTTCCATCCTTACACAGAGGACGATGATTACAAGTTGCCAGACAAGCTCCTCAATACTTTTATGTATGGCAGGAACAGGATGGGGATTCCCCTTATGTCAGAACGGTTAATAAAGATATTTCATTATCATGGAATCAAGTGATCTGACAATACTGTTCTTGACTGTAAACATTGTCCCTGAAAAATGGGCTGAATACCATAAATCAGTCCTTTTGAAAGCCGCTGGCGATAGTCCGATTATCACTATCTCCAAAAAGCCTCTTGATTGGGGGGTAGTTAATCTAATTCAGGGAAAGGAGCCAAGTGTCCAGCAGATTTATGAACAGATCCTAAGAGGGGCCAAGATTGCCAAGACTCCCTATATCGCTATTGCTGAAGATGATACTCTTTACCATAAGTGCCATTTTGCTTTCCGACCACCTTTAGACACTTATGCTTTTGAAGGACACCGTTGGGGGCTTTTCACTTGGGGGAAACCGACTTTTTATTGGAGCGATAGAATATCTAATGGAGCAATGATTGCTCCTAGGCGAATGGCGATAGATTCTTTGACAGAAAGGTTTGAAAAGTACCCGGTTAATAATCTTGGCGAGTTGGGGAAAGAAAAAGGAACTCGTATCGATAGGAAAAAGTCAATGACATTTTATTCAGACTATGCCATGATCTTCTTGAGTCACAGCGGATCACTTGATCCATTGGAAAATAATCGTAGGAAGGCGATGGGGAAAGTACAGGCTTACAGGATTCCATATTGGGGAGAAGCTAGTGATGTTGTAGTGAAGTATTGTTAAACCTATGGATTTCAAAAGTGTTTGAAGAATTGCCTAATGGGTAAGGTAGTTGCAAACTGAGAAAAGTAAAGGAGGAATCAGATGAAAGTTTGTCTCGATTTGCATGATTGGAGTCTAGCACAGAACAGATTGGAATTATTATTTAAATTGAAGGAAACCTTTCTTGATTTTAAGGTTTCGTTATTCACAATTCCCATAGATTCAAAGAGCGATTATGGTTCTTTTCTGATTAGAGATGAAATACTTGCTAAGGTCAAAGAGAATCTTGACTGGATACAGATTATTCCGCATGGGTTGAATCATAATGGCCCAGAGATGAAAAATTGTAGTTATGATAACTTTAGAAGAGATATTATGCCAGTAATTAAGAATGCTTTTGAAAGGGATGGTTTGCCTTATGTGGAAGGTTTTTGTGCTCCGCATTGGCGATGGAACGACGGAGTTGTCAAAGCTTTAGACGAAGCTGGATGGTGGGGGGCGATAGACAGAAGACAACCAAACATGCCCGCGACGAAAAGGTTTTATCGCTATTCGCATTGTATAGATGAGCTATTAGATGGTAAAGAGGTAATGAAGCTTCATGGTCATATTTATGGAACGTCGAATGACTTAGGTAAATGTTTTGGTAATATCATAGGACTACCAAGGTCGGTAGAATGGCATTTTGTAACCGATTTCATAGAAACAGGATGAAAAATATCTCAATTTTTGCTAGAAAGCCGTTATTCTTTAGGCGTACACATTATTATAATTATCCTCACCTACAAAGGGGTTCTTCAATAATTAGGGGTGAGCAGATGGTAAAGTACTTGGGGGCTAAGTATAACCCGGTAGGGGGTTACGAGTACGATGTCCGTATTTATGTTAAACCTCAATCATTAGACGTTTTGAATAATGGTTCCTATGTTGATATTGTTGATAGTGTTAGAGTGCTTAGGAATATTCTTCAGTATCCTAGCTTGTGGGCAATTGTCTTGTCGAAGGCGGGAGAGAGATGGTTGAGAAGCAAGGGAAAGGAAAAGGTGGTAGTTATTCCCCAGCACCATTGTAATATTGAAAATTTTAGAAAAGAGAAGAAGGAGATAGTCACCGTTGGGGTGATTGGTTCGGAGGATACTTTCAGCCAGCCATTAGGTTGGTTCAGTGGAGAGATGGAAAAAATAGGGCTTAGGTTTATCACAAGTTTTTCTTGGAAGAGTAGGGAAGAAGTAGTGGATTTCTATAAGCGGATAGATATACAGGTTGCCTGGAATAAGGAGCGTAACCGTCAAAAGTCCATAAGGGATTCGTTGAGGATCAAGAATGCCGCATCGTTTGGTATCCCAACAGTTGCCTACCCGGAAATTAACTATGAAGAATTTGAGGGAAACTATATTAAAGTGAAAACAATAGAAGGCCTAATAGAGGAGGTAAGGAAACTGAAAGATAAGACATATTATGATAAGTGGTCAGAAAGGGTTTTTGAGAAGGCACAGGAGTTTCATATTAGCAAGATCGCTGAAATGTACAGGAGGCTAGAATGAGCCTATCTGAAGAACAACGATATTTGTGGAACAAGTATATTGCCTCTTTCATAATCGGCAATTGCAAAGAGATGGTTTTTGCTGTTATGGGGCAGAATGGTATATCATTTCTGGAAGCCGCTAAGGATGAAGGGTTCAGCCAAGTTATAGGGATGGAATCCTATACAGAAGGGCATTTCAGTGAGTTTCCGTTGGCAGACTATACCTTATTATTTGAATCCCATTATTTATTTACAATTAACGACTGGCTTGACTACTTGGATGAGCTTCAGTATAAGACGCGGTACTGTATCTTAGTTACTTCTGGTCGGGAGAATAAACAGCGATGTTGGACTTCGTCAGAGACACAAAAGATCAGAAATTATTTCAAGGCTTGGAAGGAAGTTGGGTTTATTGATGAGATTCCGGCTGGCTTTTGTTTTGAGAGTCCATTTTTGGAACGAGTTTTAATAGAAAGCTTGGACTGTGGCAACCATGTCCAGGATCAATTTTATTCGCAATTAGAAGAAGGGATAGATTATAAGGAGACACGTTATTACCATATTATTAAACATTACCGTAGGAACCGATGGTCGGAAGAGCGCCTAGATAGATGGTTTGAGGAAAGGATCAAAGTTTGGGAGAGTGTTAAAAAGAGACAGTTGATAAGGCCAATCTATGTTGGGGAAGGTAATCATATCCTCGATGGGAATCATCGTTATGCGATGATGAGGACGCTAGGGTTCAAGACGATTCTGGTAAGGAGAACATGAGAAAAGCGATAATTTACCTCACGAGCAATAGGGAAGATCCACAATTTGAGGCAAAGATTCAGGCCGATCTTCTAAGCAAATGTGGCGGTATCCCTATTGTTAGTGTTTCCCAAAAGCCGGTAAGCTTGGGTAAGAATATCTGTGTCGGCGAGGTTGGAGCTTCTGGGTTCAACTTTTGTAGGCAAGTTTTGATCGCTTGTGAGAATACCGATGCCGATTTAGTCATCCATGCTGAAGCGGACTGTCTCTATTCGCCGGATTACTTTAGCTATATACCTCCGAAGATAGAAGTCTGTTATCGTAACTCGAATATCTATATCCAGAAATATCGGCAGGACTTCGTTTGCAAGAAGGGCGGCTCAACCTTTTCGAGCATAGTTGGAAGGGAATTCTATATCAAAAGACTAAGGGAGCTGTTTACTGGTATGCCAACATGGAGCACTGAGATGAGGAACTTCCCAAAGGAGATAGGTAAATTGTATTTTGACCATTACGAGTATTTTCAGACGGAATACCCCTGTATCTCTTTCAAGACTGGCAAGGGGATGCGGAAGCATAGCCCGTCAAGCGAAGTCCCGGTCTACAAGTTGCCCTACTGGGGAAGCATCAAAGAACTAAAGAAAAGACTATGCATATAAGAATCAGCAAGCAGACTGACCTAGTATTAAATAAGACTTATACGACCCATATGGCGGTACTTATGAAGTTTGTCCAAATGACTGACAAGCCGATCATGGAGCTTGGCGGAGGGTTCTTCAGCACGCCCCTGCTTCACTGGCTCTGTGCTGAAAAGAGGCAAAAGCTCGTCACCTATGAGGACAACCATGATTTTGATGGTTTCCTTAGAAGTTTTGTCAGTCGGACACACCAGATCGTTTATGTCGATAATTGGGAACAGATAGACTTGAGAACAAACTGGGGGGTCGCCTTTATCGATCATGGGCCGATAAAAGGAATGCCGTCCGAGCCAGCATCAAGAAAGGCCTCGGCGGTTAGACTGAAGGATAGCGTGGATTATATTATCCTACATGACACCAATAGCCAGGAGTATTATGACGATGAAGGTTTTTGGAGCAACTTTAAGTATGTCTATACTTGGAAGTGGGCGACGCCAAATACCAGCGTTTTGAGCAACTTTAAGGAGGTAAGCCCGTGAAGATAATCGAAGGGATCAGGACACTCAAGGGCAGGCCAGCTACAATACCTGACTGCTCCAGGGACGACCTGCCGGAGTTTTTTAAGGAAATGGGATTCGAAGTCGGGGTTGAGGTAGGGGTCTTTATGGCTGATTATACCCGGACACTTGCTAGTAATGGGATGAAGATATATGGGGTTGACCCTTGGCTGTCCTACCAAGATTACGAGTATCAGAAATGGCAGGACAAGCAAAATTATAATTACATGGTATCGAGAAGAAGGCTAAAGAAATATCCGAATGTTACCCTTATTAAGAAAATGTCAATGGATGCTGTTAAAGATTTTAAGGACAACAGTATCGATTTTGTTTACATTGACGGTAACCACCGCTTCAAGTGGATTGCGGAAGATATTATGGAGTGGAGCTACAAGGTCAAGAAAGGCGGGGTTATCTGTGGACACGACTATGCCTATTTTAATCATCGCTATGTCGGGGGTGGTTGCCAGGTCCATGAGATAGTTGACGCCTTTGCCTACTCTTTTGATCTCGATTTCTGGGTATTGGGGAATTACAAGGTTCTTCCTGGTGAAAAGAGAGATAGGATGAGGAGCTGGTTATTCATCAAAGATTGGAACAATGTTGAATAAGTCGATTATCTACTATACCAACAACCGCATCGAAGAACCAATCGGTTCCATAGTAAGGGAAACGATTAAGAAGGCAGGTTTACCGATTGTCAGCGTATCTTTGAAGCCCTTAGACTTTGGGGAGAATTATGTTCTTGACATGAAAGAAGGGATAGTGGCGATGACCAGGCAGATACACCTAGCCTTGGAGAAAAGCAAGGCTGAAATCGTCTTTTTTACCGAGCATGATGTTTTGTATCCTAAATCTCATTTTGACTTTACACCTAAAAGAAAAGACTTTTTCTACTATGATTCGAACGTTTGGCGATGGGATTATCCTAAGGACAGGCTTATCGGCTATACCAGGCTCATTTCCCTATCGGGTATGTGTTGCTATCGGGAGCTGGCATTGAACCACTATGCCCGAAGGGTTGAGATGATCTATGAGAACGGCTGGGAGAACGAAATAAGACGTGAGCCTAGCTGGGCGAGAAGGATGGGTTACGAACCGGGAACCAAGAAGAAGAAACGGGGCGGGTTCTTTGACGACGACTTTACTACATGGGAATCAAGACATCCGATGATTGATATTCGTCATTCTCATACCTTTTCTCCTCGGAAAGTTGATCGGGAGGGATTCAAACACCAGCCGTCGAACTGGCAAGAAACGACACTTGATGCCGTAGACGGCTGGTGTTTGAAGGACCTATTTAGCCTATAACAATCCAGTCATTTCCCATTAGGTCACCGTCATTGATTACCCATTGGTAATTCTTGCCATCTGGTTTATGAATGCTCAGAACGTTACCATTGAGGAAGCCGTAAAATTCTTTGTTCTCCCATTCCGCCTTGTATATCTTTTTCCCTGCGATTACTTCCCTTATTGCATCAGGAAAGTCCATCATCTTCTGGGCCCCCAATTCAACTGGTTTAACCCTGGGGGTTGGGCTCATTGCTATCGGTTCTGCCACTTTTCTCACCCCCTTTCGATGGAGATTTCGAAATTTTGTGATAAGCTCTTAGGTAGTAGTCTATCGCCGACCTTATGCGTTCTGAAAGGTTGCCGGTAAGCAGTTTAATGGACGCTATCTGATCTTCTCTTATGAAGAGATTGATTCGTTTCATACACACATTATACACATAATATAGAAATTTTACAATGGGCAATTATGATCTCTCGATAATCATACCGGCTCGGAATGAGATGTTCTTGAAGAATACCACTGAGGACTTTCTGGCGAATAAGGAGGGTAGGACGGAAATGATTGTCGTCTTGGATGGCAAATGGGCGGATCCGCCATTGGCTCAGCACCCAGATATCAATGTGATCTATCTGCCGGAGTCAGTAGGTCAGAGGGCGGCCACCAATCTCGGTGTAAGGCTGTCGAGGTCAAAGTATGTCGCCAAGACTGACGCCCATTGTGCTTTTGACAAGGGGTTTGACAGGAAGATGTTGGAGGCATTCAAGGAAACCGGGGATGATGTGACGATGGTGCCAGTTATGAGGAACCTTTGGGCTTTCGACTGGCGGTGTTATGAGAACCATTGCGGGTGGAAACAGTATCAGGGTCCAACCCCAGAGAAATGTCCCAAGTGCGGCAGTCCCAGGAAGATCAGGAGAAAGATAATGTGGATCGGCAAGAACAATCCGCAGAGTACTTCCTATTGCTTCGACAGCGAGCCACATTTCCAGTATTTGAGGCATGGAAGCACAGGGAGCCATATATCACCGATAAGAAAGAAAAAGGCTTGACGGAAACGATGTCTTTGCAGGGCTCCTTTTTTATGTGTACCAGGAAAAAGTATTGGGAGCTCGACTTGTGTGACGAGGGTTTGGGCAACTGGGGGAACCAGGGAATCGAGGTAGCCTGCAAAACCTGGCTGTCGGGCGGAAGGGTTCTTTGTAATCACAGGACTTGGTATGCGCACATGTTCAGGACACAGGGTGGGGACTTTAGTTTCCCATACCATCAGTCGGGAAGGGATGTACAGAAGACAAAGGAAAACGTCAAAAGTCTATTCTGGGATAATAAGTGGCCCAAGCAGGTAAGACCGTTGTCTTGGCTTATAGAGAAGTTTTTCCCAGTACCAGGATGGACCGAGAAGGATATTAAAAAGCTGAAAGAGGAGGAGGCCAAACAGGGAGGCTCTTTATAAGTCTAGGTTAAGAATATGGCTTGGGCAATTCAATCTCAAGGTAAGAATAGTAATGGCAGTTCGGCTGTTACACAATTGGCGTTCAGCCAGACGCTCGTTGGAACAGGTAATTTGCTGATTGTTGGTGGTTCTTGGGGAAGCACTTCGGCTACCAATATTTCCGATACCAAGGCAAACAGTTGGACGAAGGTTGCCTATACATTTCCTACTTCCTCTCCGACCAACCAGCAATTTCTGTTCTACTGTATCACCAATGGTACAGGCGCGGATACGATTACTGTGACAGGGGCGAGCTCTTCTTACAACGCGGTTTACGGTTTTGAGTATTCTGGCAATGCCGCTTCTAATGTTTACGACACGGCAAGCAATGCCAACGGCGCCAACAACTCGACTAGTACCCTGACGGGGGCTAACCTTTCTACAGTCGTCGCTTCCGAACTCCTTATCGCCCTTGGGGATATCTTTACCTCGCCAACATTGACAGCAGGAACAAACTATACCTTGCGGGGGACGAATACCAACACAGCCGCCGTCTTGGAGGATCGGACGGCAGGGGCGGCAGGGACATACAATGCCACTTTTAATAACGCGGGTTCTAATTATACTTGGTCGGTTTCCACCTTTGCTTTTAAGCCGTTGACTGGCTCTTTTTCCCCTTCCATCAGCCCTTCCGTTAGCCCCTCGGTCAGTGTCAGCCCTAGTCTTTCTCCTTCGGCTAGTCCATCATTGTCGCCGAGCATTAGCCCGTCAGTAAGCTTGAGTCCATCAATTAGTCCCTCGTTAAGCCCATCATTATCGCCGTCGGTATCTATTTCACCTTCACTGTCACCCAGTCTTTCACCAAGTATCAGTCCTTCCATTTCGCCTTCTGTATCACCATCGGTAAGCGTCTCGCCAAGTCTAAGTCCATCTCTATCGCCATCTCTATCACCTTCAATTTCACCTAGTCTAAGCCCATCAGTATCGGTAAGTCCAAGTTTGTCGCCTTCAGTAAGTCCCAGCCTTTCTCCTAGTGTATCGCTAAGTCCATCCATCAGCCCAAGCGTCAGTCCAAGCCTTTCACCATCTATTTCGCCGAGTTTTAGCCCATCGGTAAGCCCAAGTATATCGCTCTCGCCTTCGCTATCGCCATCTTTAAGCCCTAGCCTTTCGCCAAGTGTCAGTCTATCTCCCTCTGTTAGCCCCAGCCTGTCACCGTCATTATCGCCTAGCATTAGCCCGAGCGTCTCGCCGAGTGTCAGTCTGAGTCCAAGCTTCAGCCCTTCCTTATCACCGAGTCTTAGTCCGAGTTTTTCCCCGTCTATTAGTCCCAGCGTCAGTCTCTCACCATCAGTTTCACCTTCGCTGAGCCCAAGTATCAGCCCGAGCATCAGCTTGTCGCCAAGTCTCAGCCCAAGTGCCTCGCCGTCCTTGAGTCCAAGCATCAGTCCGTCTATTAGCTTAAGTCCATCATTTAGTCCTAGCCTTAGTCCTTCGGTGTCACCAAGTGTTTCACTTTCCCCAAGTTTGAGCCCCTCTTTTAGCCCATCAATTAGCCCGTCACTCTCTCCAAGTATTTCACCCTCTCTCTCACCGTCAGTTTCACCATCGGTTAGTCCGAGTATTTCCATATCGCCCTCAGTTAGCCCTTCGCTATCGCCATCTTTAAGTCCGAGTGTTAGCCTGAGTCCGTCTATCTCGCCAAGCATTTCTCCAAGTATTAGTCCTAGCCTTTCCCCCTCCGTTAGTCCGTCATTGTCACCATCTTTAAGCCCAAGTATCAGTCCATCGTTGAGCCCTTCAGTTTCCCCAAGTATATCGTTGTCACCATCTTTAAGTCCCTCTCTGTCACCGAGTCTTTCACCGAGCATATCGCCCTCGATAAGCCCTTCGGTCAGTTTGAGCCCATCCCTCTCGCCGAGTTTCTCGCCATCGGTTTCTCCAAGTGTTTCCTTGAGTCCAAGCCTAAGTCCAAGCTTGTCCCCAAGCCTTAGCCCTAGTTTGTTTCCAAGCATATCGCCATCAATAAGTCCATCTCTAAGCCCAAGCTTAAGCCCAAGCATATCACCTAGTATTAGTCCCAGCGTTTCGGTTTCGCCATCACTTAGTCCAAGTTTGAGTCCCAGTTTTTCACCATCATTAAGTCCGAGCCTGTCGCCCTCCGTTTCACCGAGCATAAGTGTTTCCCCTTCACTAAGCCCTAGCCTTTCGCCGAGCATAAGTCCCTCCATTTCTATTTCACCTTCTGTTAGTCCATCTTTAAGTCCAAGCTTATCTCCGAGCATTAGCCCGTCGGTTTCCCCATCAGTCTCTGTTTCCCCCAGCCTATCACCATCTTTATCTCCCTCAGTTTCACCGTCGTTAAGCCTGTCTATTAGCCCGAGTATTAGCCCAAGCTTAAGCCCGTCGGTTTCACCCTCGGTTTCGCTTAGTCCTTCCATAAGTCCATCACTGTCATCAAGCTTTTCCCCCTCCTTATCGCCAAGTATTAGCCCTTCCTTATCACCGAGTCTTAGTCCTTCGATATCACCTAGCGTAAGCCTGTCTCCATCTTTATCCCCTTCGGCAAGTCCTAGTGTTTCTCCGAGCGTGTCGCCTTCAGTCAGTCTTAGCCCATCGGCCTCACCTAGCTTATCTCCATCCATCAGCCCATCGGTCAGTCTAAGCCCGTCACTTAGTCCGTCATTAAGCCCAAGCTTGTCGCCAAGCTTTTCTCCGTCGGTCAGCCCATCTGTTTCGCTGTCCCCTTCGGCCAGCCCGTCGGCGTCACCGAGCATCTCGCCATCAATTAGCTTAAGCCCTTCGGTTAGCCCTTCATTATCGCCATCCATCTCACCGTCGATAAGTCCATCTCTTAGCCCATCGGTTAGTGTCAGTCCTTCCCTTTCACCAAGTCTTAGCCCGAGTGTCAGCCCGTCTATAAGCCCATCAGTTTCCCCTAGCGTTTCAATTAGCCCATCAGTATCGCCGTCAATTTCGCCAAGTGTCAGTCCATCGGTTTCAATATCACCGTCGTTGTCGCCATCAGTTAGTCCTAGCCTTAGTCCTTCCTTCTCGCCATCGTTGAGCCCTAGCGTCTCCCCAAGTATTTCATTAAGTCCTTCCCTGTCTCCTTCGCTAAGCCCATCGCTGTCTCCCTCGGTAAGCCCTAGCGTTAGCCCATCTATTAGTCTAAGTCCCAGCTTATCACCGTCCCTGTCGCCGTCGTTAAGTCCTTCATTATCGCCATCGGTTTCCCCAAGCATCAGTCTTTCTCCGAGCTTAAGTCCATCAGTCTCGCCATCAGTCTCACCGTCGGTATCTCTGTCCCCGAGTCTTTCCCCTTCAGTTAGCCCGAGTTTGTCACCTAGTATTAGCCCATCAGTAAGCCTGTCCCCGTCAGTTTCACCATCTATCAGTATTTCGCCTTCAGTATCGCCCAGCATATCGATCAGTCCGTCAATTTCCCCCAGCTTGTCACCTAGTCTTAGTCCATCAGTATCGCCTTCGATTTCACCAAGCATTAGCCTTTCGCCGAGCATATCGCCATCAGTTAGCCCATCGGTAAGCCCAAGTGTCAGCATTAGTCCAAGTCTGTCTCCGTCTTTATCACCAAGCATAAGCCCTTCAGTCAGCCCGAGTATAAGCCTGAGCCCTTCCCTGTCGCCATCTATCAGCCCCAGCTTGAGTCCTTCAATCAGTCCCAGCATTAGCCCTTCGGTATCGTTAAGCCCAAGCCTGAGTCCTTCGCCAAGTCCGGGATGGGAAAACTATACCAAGGGGGATTATGCCTCATTGCCACTTGGCATAATTGATTTGGAGAACTCCTATTCGGCACAGGATTATCTTGATGTTAACGTGGCTGATGATACAAGGGTCGGACAGACCGCCACTGAGGAGTATATGATTCACCAGTTTAAGGATTATGTTGGGGCAAATACTTTCTGCCAATTGAATTATGAAGGACAGTCAACCTTGGCCCCTAGCTCTTCAACCGTCTATCTGCAAATATTCAATCGGGATACTCCGGCTTGGGAGACGGTGGATAGTGATAACACTACCGGGGCTGATACTGATTTTATTTTAACGGCCAATATCGCCAACCTAACTAATTATAAAGATACTAGTAACGTTATTGTCTGTCGGGTTTATCAGCTAGCAACATAACATGGCTATATTCAATAAGGAAACATTCGAAGGAGGCTCTCTACCGGGAACATTTGACGCCGTTGATGTCCTTTGGGGGGACGCAACCGTATCCCTCGATAGTTCCTCTCTGGTATCTGGGACATACTCGGCCAAGTTTGGGGCTACGGGCGAAGGCGGTGCGTCTGCCAGAGAGACATTAGGCTCAGACTATTCCGAACTATATATCAAGTTCAGGGTGTTTATTCCCACTGGATTTGCCTTCGGTACTTCTGGTTACCTTTCATTGTTAACAATTACTGACAACAGTGATGTTTCCCAGTTTTATATAAACTTAGAGGACTGGGGTGCGATCGAAATAACCTGTGGTGGCGCGGTTCTTGATTGGACTGATACCGGGGAAACCATAGGGAAGAATGCCGTCCACACGATTCAGGTTAGGATCAAGCAAAGCGCTACAGTGGGGAACCTGAGCGTCTGGATTGACAATGAGGTTTCCGGAAGTCCCGACTACAACAGCGGGGACGTAAACACCGGCACCGGAGCCTTGAGGAAGTTTGCCATTGGGACGGCATATGCTCCGGAGGCTTTGACCAATTATATTTACATTGATGACGTAACCATCGACTCGTCATTTATCACAAGCGTTTCCGCTTCGCCTTCTCTTAGCCCAAGTCTTTCACCAAGCTTAAGCCCATCGCTTAGCCCTAGTCTTTCTCCAAGTATAAGCCCCAGCGAATCGCCTAGCCAAAGCTTGTCGCCAAGTTTGAGTCCAAGCTTGAGTCCCTCGCTTTCTCCCAGCATTAGCCCATCCACCAGTCCCAGCCAAAGTCTGAGTCCAAGTCTCAGCCCTTCATTATCACCAAGTATCAGCCCGTCACCTTCAGCGTTGCCAGAAGAAGAAATATTTACTTCATCAACGACATGGGTTTGTCCGGAGGGAATAACCTCGGTCGATGTCGAATGTTGGGCTGGTGGTGGTGGTGGCGCTGGTGAGGACGGGGTCGATGGTGGTGGCGGAGGAGGCGGTGGGGCCTATTCTAAAAAGATAGAGGTTAGTGTCACGCCAACTACGGAATATACCGTAACAGTTGGGACTGGCGGCCAAGGAGGAAATGAAAGTAACGCAGGAGGGAACGGTGGAGACAGTTGGTTTATCGACACTTCTACCGTTCTCGCCAAAGGCGGTCAAGGTGGTCAACTAGATACTTCTACTGCCGCTGGCGGTCAGGCAGGTGCAGGAGTAGGGAACACTAAGTATAGTGGTGGAACCGGGGGAGCTGGTGGAGAGGACAATGGAGGCGGTGGTGGAGGTGGCGCCGGAAGTGGCGGTAATGGCGGAAACGGCGGAACAGGGAATGGGGGGAGTGCCACAGGTGGAACCGCTGGGACCCCTGATGGTGGCGCTGGTGGTGCTGGTAGTGCTAACGGGGATTCGGCCGGAAGTCCGGGTTCGTCCCCTTCTGGTGGTGGCGGCGGAGGAGGAGCTTCTGGTGATAATAATACCACTGGTGATGGTGCGGATGGCAAAGTCATTTTAACTTATACTGGTGGTTCTTTCTCGCCGAGTTATTCGCCATCACTTTCGCCTTCAATTTCACCGTCTGAATCACCAAGCCAAAGCTTATCCCCTTCGATTTCACCGAGTTTGAGTCCAAGCCTCAGTCCTTCCATCAGCTCTTCAATTTCGCCAAGTGAAAGCCAAAGCCTTAGCCCGAGCCTCTCTCCGTCAATCAGCCCTTCGGTTTCTCCAAGCCAAAGTTTGAGTCCAAGCCTCAGTCCCTCTCTATCCCCAAGCATCAGCCCATCGATAAGCCCAAGTGAATCTTCTTCGCCATCGTATTACTCGTCTTTTAGCCCAAGCCTAAGTCCTTCTTTTAGCCCATCTATTTCGCCAAGTGTTTCTCCAAGTGTGAGTCTTAGTCCTAGTTTGTCTCCGAGCCTTAGCCCATCCGTCAGCCCAAGCATTAGCCCATCTGTCAGTCCAAGCCCAGTTCCAGATTTACTGGCCCTGTTGGGCGTTTCTTGACATCTCGCTGATAGCCCATGCTATAATTATCCTAGAGTTTGTAAACCAATGGCTACTTCTCCAACCAATCCCTATCAGTCTTACGATGTAGTTGCTATCCAAAACATTGACGATGAAGATTTTACTTTTGAATACGATCGTTCACGGGGTAATTTCGCCCACGTTATCCCAGCAGGGCAAGTCAGGCGTTTCCCTCGTTTTCTAGCCGAACACGCCCTTAAACATTTAATTGATAAGATTCTCAACAAACAAAATGTTAGCACCGCCCACCTCAGCAGAAGGCAAGAGTTAGCAACACAGATCGTTATAAATGAAGAGTCGTTTGCTCCGGCACCAGCCAAACCAGAGGCAGAGAAATTAAGGGAAGAGGTTGAAAACTTGAACAAACCTTCGGAACTCGATGTTATTTTGAATAAGCGTAGAGCCGAGGCAGAGGCCAAGCCAAAAGCAGAAGAACAAGTCATCGAAACACCTAAAGTAGAGGAGGAAAAGTTTGAGGGATTAGAAGATACCACCAAGGAAGCTCCAACAGAAGAGTTACCTATTCGTCCAACTCCTACCCGAAAGGAAATAATCGCTTACGCTCGTAAACAAGGAATGACAATCGACGCCGACGCTGAAAAGAAATTTACAAGTTGGAAAATAGAGAGGATGTTAAAAGAGTTGGGAGATCCCCGTGAGGAAATAATTTAATGGACCTAGACGATATTCGACTAAAGGAGCCAGAAGAGCTTACCAATGACGAGAAGAAGTTCCTTTCTGAGAACAAGAATGATCTGACAGATGAGGAGAAGGAGGTCTTTGCTAGTGCTCTTAAACCCTCAGAAAGTAAAGAACCAGAAAAACCTGAGTTTAATTTGACGGAAGAGGAGTTCCAAAAGAGGGTTGACGACCGGGTACAACAAGTGTTGGAAGAAAGGAAAAAGGCAAGGGAGGAAGCCAAGAGGCCGAAGGATGATACTCAGATTACTTCTGACTGGAAACCTAAGGATTGGAAGGAAGCCTTTGACACGCTTGATAGAGTATTGAGCAAGAAATATGTTGGCAAAGAAGAAGTTCCACAAGTAATCCAGCAATACAGCGAAACGCAACGGAAAAAGATTGAAGAACACCAAAAAATGTTCGACGAGCAGACTGAAGAGATGAAAGCCAAATACCCGGATTTAGTGCCAGACAAAGGGACTCCCGAAAGGGAAACTTTTGATGCTAATGTAGCAGAAATAGCCATAAAGTATGGCACTACCAGTCTTAAGGGGGCTATCGAGGTTTACAAATTAACTCATGGGAAAGGGAGTGTGGACGAAAAACAATCGGACTTAGCTCACAAAATTGGTAAGGGTGGATCAGGAGAAGCCCCGAAAGTTGAACGTAAATATTCAGAACGCCCTCGGAATTTAGATGACGCAGCTGCTAGAGCCTTAGAACGGCTAGAGAAAGAGTCATAATTCGTGAAAAGATTTTCACACTCTCTGTGATATAATAACTTAGAGTTATTTAAACCACCTTCGGGTGGTTTTTTGTTTTTAAGATGCTGTCGTATCAAAGCCAGTACACTCTTGCACAACAACTTTGTAGTGATGCAGATACCACCAACTTAACAATGATTAAGACCTTGCTTGGGCAAGGGCAAAGACGGTTAGAAGCGATACTTGGTTTGTATTACACCGAAACAAGTCGGGACTTCGCGACAGTTGCTTCCACTCAATCCTACAAACTACCAGAGAACTTTAAAAAGTGGTCTGCTCTCTATGTTACCAGTGGGGATAATCGTTATAACGCCACATTGATTCAGGACGAAGAGTTGTGGCAACAAATGAACGCTTATACAACAGCCAGCACCAGTAATGTGCTTCAATTCTGTTTTGTCAGGCGGAGCACGGTTGAATTGTTCCCAATCCCAACTTCAGCCTTAACCGCAACAATGATCTATGACGCCTCAACTAAACCATTGTCACACGATGACTATGTTACCGGAACTATTACTACACTGGCAAATGCGGGGACAGCAGTAACCGCCAACGGTTCTACTTTTACTTCTGCTATGGAAGGTCGTTATTTTAAAATAAATGACGATGGTGAATGGTACAAGATCTCCGACTATCTAACCGCGACGACCTTGACCCTTGATTCAGCCTACCAAGGAGTCTCGATTGCAGCCGGAACCGAAGCCTATACAATCGGGGAGATGCCAATTACGCCACCAGAAACCCATGAATTGCCGGTTTACTACGCAGCTTGGAAGTGGTCGCTATTCAGAAAAGATACCCAACTGGCGAGAGAGTTTGAAAGGGCGTGGAATGAAGGAGTGGCAGAAGCCGAAACCTCATGGGCCAACCGTTCTACTTCTAGTATTATTCAAAATTATCCAAACTTAATGCGTAGGGGGGTAATAAATCCTAACAATTACCCAGAAGGGATGGCATGAGAATTATAGTTCCTATCTCTAGATTTGGGGGAGGCATCTCCTATAGCGAGAAAGAAGGGATTAAATCCTCATTTGTCTTTGCCAGATCTGTTGATTATCGTACTGACCCAACTAAGTTAAAACTACTTCCAAGGGCAACTAAAATCTCCGGCACTGTGGTTACTGACCTGATTATGGACGGAGACCGTTATTCCGCTGATACTTATTTTTATGGGGATTCTGGCAACATATATAAAAAAACAAGCGCTGATGCTTTGACGAATCTGGTTACTATCCCAGATTCTCACGGAAACGGCATGAAGTATTTTGGAGAGGATGGGTATCTCTATTATGCCTCAGATACTGTTATCGGTCGTTATGGGCACATGACGGGAACACCCTCTTTCTCAAATGACTTTTTGGGTTCTGAGGGAGGCGCACCAACTAACCTCGCTTCGTTGCTTTGTGCGTCAGCCTCTTCGGAATATGCGACTGCGGCCGATTCTGCTTCCCTTTCTATTACCAGTGACCTTACTCTCGAAGCTTATGTAAACTTTACAACTCTCCCAGCAGTGGGAGCAGAACAAACATTTGTTAGCAAGTGGTTACAATTTGGAAACGTCCGAAGTTATTATTTCGGAATATATGGGATTTCCGGTTATTTTGGTGATGGGGCAGAGGGGGCTTTAACAATTTCATCCAATACGACCCAAGCGCCAACAGACTCTGCTTGTACGGGGACAGCAGGAGCTTCAACCTTAACTGCGACCAATGCTTCTTTTGCAACCGGGCAGAAAGTTTTAATCCACCAAAGCAGGGGGACTGGTGCTGGAAAGTGGGAAAGGAACGAGATAGCTGGATATACGGCGGGGACAATTACCTTAACCAACGCTTTAATAAATTCATACACCTCAGGCGCTCAAGTTATTGTTTATCCGGAATACACCAATGTTACTGTTAACGCAAGCAAAACTTGGACAGCTAAATCTTGGAATGGGACTGTTGGCGGGATTCTTCTTTTTCTTGCTACCGGCACTGTTACTGTCAACGGATCAATCGTTGCCAATGGGACCAACGGGACAAATGGGGTAAACGAAGCCAATGGAGTTGAAACAACCGGCGGTGGTTTTTACGGAGGCGAAAACGAACAGGGAGGACAACAGGGGTATCAAGGCGAGGGGACAGCAGGAGCGAAAGCAGCTTCTTCGGCAGCTAATGGGAACGGTGGCGGCGGTGGGTATGAGAATGGAACTTCTGAAACTTGGGGTTCAG
>Ga0265297_10001207_pt1 | contig 62765 bp, 50 predicted proteins | sample Munlanlwell13791_FD_192502 | JGI IMG/M metagenome (GOLD analysis project Ga0265297, IMG submission 192502) | Leachate microbial communities from a municipal landfill in Southern Ontario, Canada - Leachate well 137-91 | ecosystem: Engineered > Solid waste > Landfill > Unclassified | place... | reverse complement strand
GCACGGCCTCCCTCATGTCCTCATATACACGCTTGAGAGACGAGTGTGCGATTGTTAGGCAGGGTTGCTCCAAAGCAGCTTGAAGCGTTGGCGCGATTTCATGCGGCATGGCAAGCCCCCTCTCGCTGTTCACGGTCGGCCCGCGCTGCCTTCCTTAGACGTGCAATAGTGGTGTCAATTTCTGCTAGCAGTTCCCGCCGATAGAGCACATGAGGAGCGTCGTCGTATTCATAAAGCTGCTCATCAATTTCAGCCCATACGCGCTTCAAGTCTTCATCGCTCAACCGGCCTTCGTTATGCAGTTTGCGAGCGATCTGCGTCTGTATGCAGGCGCGATCTGCAACGAGGCGGTCAAGCCATTTCCAACGTTCGACAACATTTCTGCGGTAAACATGTAAGGCAACAATTGCCACTTCATGGTCAAAGAAAGTTAGTTCTTGATACGTCCCTGAATTAACGTTATTCATTATCTGCATTTCCTTTCTGCCCCGGTCCGCCGCCAAGCTGCCGGGGTTTTGTTTATGAGGTTTTCGCCTCATCGAAAATTGCTCCGCGATAGCCGACGCGCTTAATCAACAGACGATAGCGAATATCATGGGTGCGCTTAACGTCAGCGCCATGAATAAGCTGAGAAAGCCTGGAAGGATGAAAGCCGACCTCTGGCCCGAGGAGATAAAGTGGGGTTGGATACCGCCTAAGAAAATCCCGAAACTGTGCCGTGAATTTCATAGCGCCATAATTACCGCAGTTATGGCGCGCTGCATATAAAGCGATTAAAAATCCTCATTTCAACTTATCAATCGCTCTTTATCTGACCTCTTAATAAACTCGTGGTATGAGTCCTTTATGCCCTTTATTGTGGACTCGACGCCAAAGCACATCATAATTTCATGCGTTGCCTTGGCTGCCTCTGCGAGGCCCGGGTTCTTTTTGCTTCTTGGTATGGCAGGATTATCGACGCGAGGGATGAGATAGTGGCTCAAGTTAGCTTGCAAATAGCGATCCGCCTGAGCCCACTCTTTTTCAGGACATGTTATCGGCGGTGCCTTTTTACTCACAATCTTTTTATGCAAGTCCTTTCTGCTCAAAATCTTTTTAAGAGGGAATTTTTTCATTGTATCAGTAAGACAATGTAGATCAAAACTCGTTTGTTGGAGGTATTCCCAACCAGGATCAGAGAGAATGAGTGTGGAGATATAATCCCTGACTCGCCCCATCTCCTCGGCAGTCATTGGTCGCTGGGAGCACCACTTCTTATTTTCAAAATCGTAAAAATTCCCGGTGCTCAAAATATGCAAATGTTGCCATTTGTGTTTTTCCCTCAATTCCTTAAAGAAATTCTCATAGGCACTTGCGCAAACCATTTTTATCTCATCAATTGAGACATTATTGAGTGAATTGCGCTTAAGGATTCCCAGGATATGTTTGTCTGTATCAACCTGCCGAGGGTGCCGCCCGTTTACCCATCTTATCCAATCTGGGTCTAATGTCTTAATGCGCTTAGCACGGGCAGGGTCGCTCCTGATTTTTGCCAAAGCCCGAGCAAATTTAGTTGTATTTGACACCCGCCCCTCACGGTCTCCCTGAAAAACTGAAAGGGGCAGGCGGATAGGGTTTCCGCTTTTCAGCCCGTCGGCCTAGCCCCGTCTTTATCTCACTTCTCTTTCTCGCTCATTCTCTTGGTTGCTATATTAACAAACATTCCTGCGCCAATACATGCGATCATGCCGATGACCCAGCCCGCACCGTTGTCCGGCCCGGGTGAATATCTATAGCCCGTTTCTGACGGTGACACATACCGCGATCTACCCCGTCCCCCTCCTTCGTAATTAACCCATCTCGGATAATTAGGATTGTAGATATGTGAAAAAGCAACTAATGCGCATACAAAAGCTATAAGCCAAAGCGTCCAGGCGATCACCTTCAACTGTTTGCGCGACATGATTCACCCCCTATGCGCGGGTTTACATTTTTCGATACTCCAAAATATCCCCCACCTTGCACTTGAAGAACTTGCAAAGCCGGTCTAGCATTTCGAGGCTGGGATTGTAGGGCTTGCTATCCTTATCCTTCCATCCCGTGCGGAGCTTCCATAGAGCGACGTGGCTAATGCCCAGCTCTGTGGCGAGCACACGGTCGCTCTTCCCCTGATGGGACCCCTTGTCTATGACTTGCTGTAATCTCGACGCTATCATTTGCAACATATCTAGCCTCCTTGAAGTTTACTGTCAATTAACGATTTGTCTTGACGGCGTGTTGACTATTCGTTAACATGGTAACCAATGATAAACACCATGTCAATCGAAAGGGGGCTTCCAATGGGGATGATGAAACGAGTGGCGATATACGCAAGAGTAAGTACTGACGACCAGAAGGCCGATCTTCAGCTCGACGCGCTCCGGCTATACGCACAGGCGCGGGGAATTGAGGTCTATCGCGAGTACGTGGATTTTATCTCAGGGGCAAAGGAGTCCCGCCCTGCCCTCAACGAAATGCTTGCTGATGCCAGACGGGGTAAATTCAGCGCCGTAGCCGTGTGGAAGATCGACCGGCTTGGGCGCTCGGTTGCGCACCTGCTCACGATCTTGTCCGAGCTACAGACCCTCAGCGTCGCCTTTGTGAGCCTTCAAGAGGCCATAGACACGGGCACACCTGCGGGCAGAATGGTTTTTACGTTTCTCGGGGCCGTGGCAGAGTTTGAGCGGGCGATTATCGCGGAACGGGTCAAGGCAGGGATGAAGGCAGCCAAGAGCCGAGGGAAGCATTGCGGCCGGCCCAAGGCCAGCCTAGACCTCGACCTTGCCCGCCGGATGCGCGCTGAGGGCAAATCCTTGCGCCAGGTGGCCGCTCTCGCAGGTGTCTCCCATGCCACGATGTCACGTCTGCTTGCCGCTGTGTAGAGGACTTCACAGTAACAAAAGAAACCCACCGTTAAAGGGGTGGGGCGCCGGATGGCGCCGTGTGTGGGGAAAAGGGCTGATGTGGAGAAGTAGAGGGACCGCGACTACTGATTTCCCTTCTTCGCTTCGTCGATTTCAGCGAGCTTTTGCGCGCGATCCTTTTCCTGTCGCAACCTGCCAAAGACAAACACTCCAGCATCAATCCCTATCATTGATAGAATGGCAATAAGACCTTCAGTCGGTTTATCGTACAGAGCCAAAATCGTTCCCGCTACAGTCACGACAATCGTGATAATCGCTCCGACGATTAACCCCCACCTTTGATGGCTGAGATTTCCTTTTACCACGGAATTCTCAAGCCCTTGCCGATGCTGTGACTGCTGCTCTGCCATTTTGAGAATACGATCGGCTGCCCCAGGTAAAATCTGATTATATTTTTCCATGGCTTCTGGCGGAGGAATCGGGCCAGAATATTGTTGTGCGACTAGCGTTTGTGCACGAGCTTGTGGTGTAGAGGGTTGATACTGCTGCGGAACGAGACCCCTATTCTTGTTTTTGCTCATTGTCGAACCCCGCCATTGCGTTGGTCATATTCTTCCCCACGATCATCCAATCATTTTCAAGGGCGCGGGTATCGGCTTCCTTTTCCGATTTGCTCACGTTATATGAGTCAAAAGTCCCCCCAAGATCGAGGGAACGGGCGAATCCGGACCAAAAATCAGGCGTTGAAAACAGGAAATCACTCATCGTTCACCTCCAAGTAAAGCATAACAGAAGACGACCAACCCGTCCAGATATTGGGGATGGCGGGTTATCTTCCACAGATATTATCGTCCGTCAAGCCTGCGAAGTTGCGTGAAATCGACGTTTTAAGGGAATGGCGTGGAGGAGGGTTTAGAGTCCTTCCACGGCCTCTCGGCAACTGTTTCAAAAGGGTTCGGTGAAGGAGGCCCCTAACCGCCTGATATTACTTGCCCCCTTTTCAGCTGTTTTCGTGGTTCAAAAGGTGTACCTTTTGAAATCTCAAGTGCTTGCCCTGTGCGTTAATTCCATCCTTCCGAAATATTATTTTTTTCCCCTTAGTAATAGTCCGGCGATTACAACGATTATCCACTGAATTAACCACCACACTATACTCCCGACAGTGCCAACAACACAAAAGAGAACAATGGTTTGAAGCAAACTCAGTTCCTTTAAGTGCTGAAATATATCCATAAAATATACCTTCAACGCTCCAAAGACTGACCTGGCTTCCAATTTGATGAAAGCCGCTGTGCTTCAGCGAGTTCTTCAGCACTCAAATTGATGAGACTTATCAGTTTCCGCGCAGACTCCCTTCCCTGAGACGCGGCGAGATTAGACCATGCGTAGGCCAAAATATAATCTTTAGCGACACCATTGCCTAAAGCGTACATCCGCCCAAGATTATACTGCGCTCCAGGATCGCCTTCTTCTGCTGCCTTTCTGAACCATTTCAATGCTTTTGAAAAATCTTGAGGTACACTTATGCCTTCAGCATACAACACACCTAGATTAAACTGCGCGCTGAGATATCCTTGTTCAGCCGCTTTTTGGTACCACTCGACAGCCTTGGCGAAATCACGAGGTAACCCTTTACCTTCAAAGTAAAACACGCCAAGGTTATATTGAGCTTTGGCATCGCCCTGTTCCGCAGCCTTTCTGAGCCAAGCTGCCGCTTTGGTAAAGTCCTGAGGCACGCCTTCCCCTCTGCCATACATAGCTCCGAGATCATACTGTGCATTTACATGACCTTGTTCCCCGGCTTTTCTGAACCACTCCGCTGCCTTAGTGAAGTCCCGAGGTGTACCGTTACCCTTAGCGTATATCGCTCCAAGGTGATATTGAGCATCGGGCAATCCTTGCTCTGCCGCTTTTGTAAACCATTCCATCGCCTTCGCGTAGTTCTGTTGTACGCCATCGCCTTTAAAGTACATTGTTCCGAGATTGTACTGAGCATCGGTATCTCCCTGTTCAGCCGCCTTTCTACACCACTCCCCTGCCTTGGCGTAGTCCTGAGGAACACCTTGGCCAAAGAGGTACATCAACCCGAGATTTTTTTGCGCATTGGCATCGCCTTGCTCTGCTCGCTTCTGCAGTTGGTCTATAGAAGACGTTTCACTGGAAACGCCCACGACAGGAGCGCCAAGAACTGCAGCAAAGAGTAAACAGAATAGCAGAGTTTTAAGACGCATGATTTTCCTCTTTTCGTATCAGCACAGCAGGTCGCATGCTCCATAATCAGGTGACCACTTCATTCCTTGCATTACGCAATCACCATGATTGCTATCTCTTCAGTGCCTCTCAATTACACCATACTGAAACGGTATATCGTGCTGTTATGTAATTCAATCATGAATCTAAGGCCCCAAAAGGGTGTGGGGGTTGGACACAGGCGCTGAATCGTAGAAGCCCTCTTCACTCCGAGATTTCCAAGAGTTCAATGTAATACGATAATACAATGAAAAATGTTTGATAGTCATTTGATTACTACGGAACCTTATGAAAAATAAAACAGTTATGAATAATGCGAATAACAATGAATAAAAATAGGCATCCGGTGACATAAATTTGTCGTAAAATATACGTATGATAAAGTATAATCCCTAGGGGTGGTGTGCGCTGGCTAGAGCTTGCTGAGGTCGATGGTGCAACCAATATGATCGACCTCGCAATCTAAGCGAAGAGTCGTCATTCCATCCGTCGCCGTCCCGCCGCACTCAACGTCGTAGGTTACAACGCAATCATTCCAGAAATTGTCGCTGTCACCGGTGAAGGTGAACTCGCTGCCATTCTCCGTCACGATCATTCTATCCTTAAAAATGCTGTTGTCCGATGAATGTTGGGCGTAGATATTCCCGCTGACCTCCTCAAACTTGAGATACGAAACGATGATACAGTCACAATCTTCGGCAACCCGTTCCCAAGTTCCTATGAGAGATGCTGTAGTATCGCTTGGGTCGGGCGAAGAAGGATCGGAACCCTCTGAACCGCCACATGAAGGGAGGAGAAGAAGAGCCAATATGACAACGAATATATTTCGCATGTGTGCCTCCCTAGTTATTGTGGCAAGCTGTAAATAACCTCATATGTGAGGTGTAACTCCCTGTCAAGGTTCAATAGTCTTCACCGCATAAGTGAGGCGTAAGGTGAAGACAGATCAGCTTTTAAAAAGAGTAGGGCTTCAAGTCCGCGCCTGCCGGGTGAAAGCAGGGTTGAAGCAAGAGGATGTGGAGGATTTTGGGGTCAGTTGGAAGCACTATCAGAAGGTTGAAGCGGGCACTACGAATACGACCATAAGGATTCTCTACAAGTTGGCAAAAGCGTTCAAGTGCCGTCCTGGCGATTTTTTGCCTTAGTTCTTCCTCTGGGTCGCCATAAGGGCCATTTACGCAGCCATGCGAACCCCCTTGCAGGCATTTCTAAATGCGTCAACGTAGCCATCCTTGGCGCACGATTTTTTCCCACAATGCTCCCACAAAGGAGACGATATTGACCCAATAATGACCTGATAATGAGTTCTGGCTGCTTCCAGCGCTCAATTGTCACAGGTCGCACTCTAGTATTGCAATCAATCACTTACATACACTAGTCGTGGGGTCCTGAAAAATCAGCGGGTGTAATTCAATGGTAGAATGGAAGCTTCCCAAGCTTCATACGTGGGTTCGATTCCCATCACCCGCTCAAAAAAGGACCCCGTCTTTTGGGGTCCTTTTTTTGAGCGTTGTGGTGTCGCTCGAAGCCACCGGTTCCGACCTTCAAAGGATTTAAGCACTCCGAAGGAGTGCCTATAATGATGAAGTGCCGGCGCGTGGGTACTGCGCGCCGGCGATTCCCATCACCCGCTCAAAAACATAGGTCATGGTGCCTCGCCGATCATCCGGCGGTGCAGCTCGCGCAACATCTCCACCGACTCCCTCTTCATCCCGGGAACCTTGGCCGCTGATTTGACCGCCTTGTTCATGCAACAGGCCGCAACGTCCACAGCCTTTATACCGCCGATGGCCTTCACTCCCCTCTCCAACACCAGACGCGTCGCGCGCAGCATATCGCTGGTGGCCTCGGCATAGAGTCTCTGTCTCGCGTTGAGCTCATCGGAGGACATGTGGAGCTCGATCGCCAGCATCGGGTTCTCGTCGGACCAGCTGTTGAAAATCCCCCCGTCTATCTTGAACCTCCTCAACTCCCTGGAATCCGAGGCGACGATAGAGCGGCGCCACGCCTTGGCCGCAAACGACCGATACCATCTTATGCGCTGCGCTTCCGGCGAGAACGGATCGACGCCGGCAATCCTATCGGCCGCGACCTCGGCGAACATCGCAGCCGCCGAGGGGAAGCCCATCTGCATCGAATTGACCGCCGTCTGGAAGAACCGATTGGCCACCTCGACGTGCGACTCACCGAGGAGGAGGCTGAAGAGCATGGCGGATCTGACGTTCGCCACGAAAGCGCTGCGACAACCGATGAGTGCGTCCTCTCCGGAAACCGCGCTCACTCCCGGCACCGGCAGGGCCAGGGAGGACTGCATCCTCGATGCGGCCGCCTGGCGCCTAGCATCGTCGCCCTGCGCTATGTCTGCGAGCAACTTCGCTTCGCCGCCTGCCCCGTCCACGATGGCCTGCATCGCACGCCACTCCACAGCAAAGGCATGGGTCGCCACATCAAAAGGAAACCGCGTTAAGAAACTCTCGCGCGAGATCCCTTCCCTCGTCTGGATCAGGACATCCAGGGGCTTCTGTGCGAGGGGGTTGTTCGGATCGAACCGCGCATAGACGAGTCCCCGGCTCGTCCTGGAATAAGGCGTGAACTCCACACCCAGATTTTGAGAGATCTCCGTCACCTGATTCATCAGGAGGGGGATATTGATCCTCGGCGGCGATGCGATGCCCATAAAGCTCTCCCATTATCAGCGCATACACTTTTCGGCCGGGTCCAAATATTGTTGCTAAATTATCGCTATGCCGTCGGATGGAACAGGGGGAGACATATGCTGTAAGAGGGCTAAATAATTAAAAATATCAAGCAGTTGAGGACTATCCCTTAATCACGCCGAGGGGTTTTAGCTTGGCCACCTTCTTGGAGATCCCGGCGCCAGCGACGGCGTCCACCACCTCGGCCACGTCCTTGTACGCCTCCGGCGCCTCCTCGACCACGGTGTCGCGCGAGGCGCCGCGCACCAGGATCCCCTGGGCCGCCAGTTCCTGCTCGATATTGCGGCCGCGACATGCGCGTTTGGCCGCATGCCTGGACATGAGGCGGCCCGCGCCGTGGCACGTGGAACCGAAGGTCTCCTCCATGGCGCGGTCAGTGCCCACGAGCACGAAGGAGTAGCGGCCCATGTCTCCGGGGATGAGCACCGGTTGTCCTATCTCGCGATAGATCGCCGGGACCTCCGGGTGGTGCGCGGGATATGCGCGCGTCGCGCCCTTGCGATGAACGCAGAGCCTGCGCGAGGAGCCGCCAACCATGTGTTCCTCGAACTTTGCGATGTTGTGGCAGACATCGTAGACAGGTCTGATGCCGTGGTCCGCCGGCCCCATCTTGAGCGCGTGTTCGAGCGCTGCCCTCACCCAGTGCGTGATGACCTGGCGGTTTGCGAACGCGAAGTTGGCCGCGGCCGCCATCGCGACGAAGTACCGTCTCCCCTCAGGTGAACCCACCGGCGCGCAGCAGAGCTGCTTGTCAGGGAGCTCTATGTGATATTTGCGCGCAGCGGCGAGCATCACCTCGATATTGTCCTCGCAAACCTGGTGGCCCAGGCCGCGCGAGCCCGTGTGGACCGTGATCGTCACCTGCCCGGGGAAGAGCCCCATCGCGTTCGCCGCCTGCTCATCGTATATCTCCACCACCTCCTGGACCTCCACGAAGTGGTTGCCCGAACCCAACGTGCCGAGCTGATCGCAGCCGCGCTGCTTTGCGCGCTCGGAGAGCGCCTGCGGGTCGGCGCCAGGGATGCAGCCCGCGGATTCGATGTGCGCGAGTTCCCCCTCATCGCCAAAGCCGTGTTTCACGGCCCATGCGGCCCCGTCCTTGAGCACGTGCTTCATGTCGTCAGGACCGAGTTTGAAACTCTTGTGATGCGAGCCGATCCCGGTGGGGATATCGCGGAATAGTTGGTTCACGACCTCGCGCATGCGCGGCCTCACGTCCTCGGCCGCAAGGTCCGAGCGCAGGAGGCGCACGCCGCAATTCACGTCATAACCAACACCACCAGGGGATATTATACCTTCCTCGGCATCAAAGGCAGCCACACCGCCTATGGGAAAACCGTAGCCCCAGTGGATGTCGGGCATGGCAAGCGAGGCGCGGACGATACCGGGCAGGCACGCGACGTTGATCACCTGCTGCACGCTCTCGTCTTTTCTTATGTCCTCGAGCATCCTGCGCGAGGCGAAGATGATCCCGTCCACGCGCATCTTGCCGTGCTTGGGTATGCGCCACGCGAAATCATTGATGCGCTGAAGGTCCATGATCGTGACCCTCTATTTGTACAGCATCTTCTCCGCATCCGAGCCGATATAGCGGCGTTTCCAAACCGCGACCGAGAGCGGCTCGCCGGCCTGCGCTTTCAAAAACTCGTCCCAGCAATAGAGGTTTCCCTGGGCCAGGAAGTCCTTCATCAGCCAGTCGCCCAGTTCCCTGCGTCCGTAGAAGCTGGCAGAACCACCGCCGCCGGTGCGCGAATCGAAGAGCTCGGCGAACTGCACGTTGGCCACGCGGCCGATCGCGTAGTTGGAGTAGTACAGCGGCGGCACGATCGGGATGTGATATTTCGCCAACGCGTCCGGCTCGCGCCAGCCCTCCGGCCTGTCGAGCAACTGGTTTCTCGCGCGGCACTCCCACCAGAGATCTCCTATATCGGCGTCCGGGTCTGCGTAGAACTTTCGCTCGAAACAGTAGATCGTGGAGGACCAGCGCAGGAATATCAGCTGGTCCGCGTAGTCGATCATCGACGCGGTCTCTTCCGCCTCGCGCGCCTCTCTCTCCGGCACGCCAAGCCGCGTGACCCAGTCCGCGGTCTGCGTCTGGTTCTCCATGAGCATCGCAAACGCCTCGGTCAGCATGGTCGGCTCGCGAAGGAGATACGGCAGCGAGCCGTTGGCGAGTATGGCCTCGTAGTTGATGTCGTGTCCCAGCTCGTGGACTAACGTCGAGGCCTCCGAGGCCTTGGGCGGAGTCGGCGGGTTTGGCAGGTTCATGATCAGCACGGAGCTGCCCGGCTTTTCAGGGTCCATGAGCCATGCGACCGCGTGAGGGTTTTTGCCGGGCGCAGGGTAGAGGCTCGAGTTCTTGACGATCCCCTTTATGTCCACCCCGATGCTCTCGTAGAACGCGATCGTCTGCGCCACCACCTTTTTCGAATCGGTCTTCGCGTAGAACGCGTCGAAGTCCACCTTGCCGAACGCGGCGGGCGGCGCCTCCTGGAAGAAGGCGTTCTGATAGTGCCACGGCTTGAGATCTCCCGCGGCGACGTTGTATCGCTTTGCCAACCTCGGGTCCAGGTACTCCTCCTTTAGCCTCTTGAATGGTTTGTCCGTCGCCTTCCGCACCTGGCTGTAGAATTTATCCAGCATGCCGAGGTCGAGCTCCGCGACCACCGCCTCGAGCTCGAGCGCGCTCGCGTATCCCAGATCGCGCGCGATCTCATTTCTCAGCTTCACCAGTTCACGGAAGTCGGATTCAAGGAGCCTTCCCACGCCCGCCTGGGACTTCCAGACGCGCTCGATCTTTGCGCTGTCCGTGGAGTCGGAGAGCATGTGCGCGACATCCACGGGCGAGAGTTTCTTTCCGTCCAGTTCCGCCCTGTAGTCGTTGAAGGTCTCCTCGATGCGCCTCTCGAGCGCGGTGAGCCTCTTGAGCTTCTCCGGCTCGACCTGGTTCGGCAGATGCACGAGGTAGAGGAGCTCGACCTGCCGCCTGACCACGCGGTCCTCGATCTTGTCCCGCGACTTGTAGAGGGACTTCAGCTTCCCGAACCTATCCCTGTCGCTGGCCAGCTGTCTCATGGCGAGTTCCAACTCGCCCTGCCTCGCGGAGGCGCGCTTGTCCCCCGTGGTGCTGTATTCGTACCAGGCGCGTCTGAGCCCCAGGTCCAGCGGCTTGTACTTCTCCAGATACTCCGAGATCACGGCCCTTGCCTTGCCCTCCATCGCTTCCCCCTTTTTCGCTGAAAATGACGTCCGGCCGGCCATGAGACAGATCGCGAATGCGATCACTGCTGCTAAGATACCTATGATCGATCGATTGGACATCGGAATCTCCTTTGGTGGGATGACGGATATCTATCGCAAAGAGAGAGGCGGTGCAAAAGAAAACGCGCCCGTTCGGGCGCGCATGGGCGTTTCCAAAAAAACACAATCATTTCTGTGCGGTCTTTTTCATGCTTTCCCTGGCGATCTCCACGCCCCGCTCCATGGCCTTGACCATGACGTCCATCTCCTTTTCTATCTCCAGCGATTCCTTCTCGCTGTCCGCATTGTAAGAGCGGGTCTTGATTTCTTTATAGCGTGCGTTCGCAACGTCCTTCAGCGCATCCACATTGCGGGCATAGGCGTCCTCGACGAACATCTCCACCGCCGAGTAGTAAACCGAAGTACGCACAAACTCGCCGGACTCGTCGCACAACCCGACGTTTGCAGCCAGCTTCATGAGCTCATCTTTCTTCTTGCCCGCCGGCGTCTGGAGGGCCCTAATTACGAGTTCCCTCTTGCGCGCAGCCAGGATCAGGGGCTTTGCCTCGTTCGCGTTGTAGTAGTAGCTGTCTCCACCCTCTTCGTAATCCGAGGCCACTGCCGCTTTCTTTGCCTCCGCCTCCATGACCTTGTTCTCATCGAGCTCCGCCTTTGCCTTATCCGCCATCTCCTTGAAGGCAGGGTCCTTGCCCTCATCCTCGACGAGCTGCGGCGTCACATAGGTGGTGAGGAGCGCGTCGGCGTCCAGCACCCTCCCGTGCTCGTCCACAATCTCCCTTGCAGAGGCGCCCTCGCCGCCGTCGTAACCGATCATGTGCAGGAACTTGAGTTCCTCCTGCATCCGCGCCGCGGACTCGACCGAAGCAGCCTGCCTGAATCTATCTTCTCCCATCTTCGACATGACATGAGCGTCTATCTCCAATTGCATCTCCCCCTCGCCCATCGCCCTCAGCCTCTTTTCGTTCTTCTCATCGAACTCAAAGTCAAAGCTCATCTCCTCTTTTTCCCTGACCAGCTCATCCTTCATGGGATGAACCATACCGCCGAGGTAATGGAGGTTGACCTCCTGATAGAATTCCGGATTCTCGTTTTCGTCCCCCATACCGTGCACCACCAGCCGTTTCAGATCCTCGCCCATCGCCTTGCTCTTCTGTTTTCCCTCGGCCATGTAGCGGCGTTCGATGTCCCTGGTAAAACCGGTATCGCTCCAGTCGCAGACCTTCTTCATGACGCCTGCGGTGAAGCCGGGCACCAGCAGGTCGGAGACGAGCATGAGAGCACCTACGGGGACAGCGGCGCTCGCTGCAAACGGTATCTCGTACCACGGGAGATTCGGGATGTTCTCCACAGATGTCCAGAAGTCCTGGCCCATCATCTGTGTATTTTCCATGGACACTGCAAGGGCGTAGTCGCTGTCGTCGCCGGCAGCTACCGTCACCACGCCGTTGTAGATCAGCTCGTCCGCAAGGCCTGCGACCATGGTATTGCCCGCTGCGCGCGCGACCTTTGGAAGCGGGGTGCGGGAGACGAGCGCTGCTGCGCGCGTGTTGCCGAAGATCCTCGCCAAGGGCTGGGGCGAGAAAAATGCCGCCGTGGAGACCAGGCCTGCGGTGGTGTCGTCCGCGCCCGCCGCCTTTGCCGCAAGCCCCGCGATCTTGGATGCGAGGAGCCCGCTGCCCAGGCCCTTGATCGCCTCGATCGGCGCCTTGACTACGGACTTGCCGAGGGATGCAGCCTTCTCGGCAGCGGTTGCGCCCGGCGCGAGTTTCGATATCTCTTTGTACAACTCGGTCCCGATCTTGGTCCCGCCTGCCTTTGCAGCCGCCCTAGCCCTGATCACTGTTTCGATCGCCACTCCCTGGCCGTGCATGAGGTAGATCACGCCTGCGAATCTCGCGGTCGGATTCTCAACACCCATGGCCCCAACCGCAGCCTCCGCGATCCCCCACGTAACGCCGCCCTTTGCGGTCATCTTCGCGGCATCCTTGAGCTTTGCGGAAAGCTTGTCGCTCAGGGCGCGCTCGGCCGCGATCGCCAGCCTTCTCAGCGACTCCTCGCTCATCGCCTCGCGCATGAACTCAGGCAGTCGCGCTGCGTCCCCCTTCACCTCCGCGAGCCCGTATTTCACGATGTCTGGGAGCGCCTGGCGCGTGACCTTCTCACCGAGGAACCCGGCAGCGTGCATCTCCACCTCGACCGCCTGCTCCACCGAGGTCTGATAGACTGCGTCGAGGTATCCCCTCTCGTAGATCGCGACTCCCCTTTTGCCGTTCGCGACCGCCTCCGCAGGATCGAGGTTCGCGTCCATGAGCGTCGACAGCGCCTTGCCGCTCTCCTTATCGAGGAGCTTTGTGCGCTCCTTGAGGTAGTCCTCCATGGTCAACTGCGCGGAGGAATCGCCTGAGCTCCACCTGTTCGCGTCCGTGGCCTCGAGCGCCATCCTCTCTGCTGCGAGCGCCCTCCTGTATGATTTCTCGTCGACATCGGTCCCGTAGCCGGGCTGCGAGAGGCGGTTTTCCACGCGCGTCTTTACGTATTCCTTGTCCTGATCGGAGAGGGAACTGAACCACTTGTTCTTGAAGAGCGTCTTGTCCAGACCCTTCCAGTCGCGCCTTGGCGAGTCTATCTGCCGGGTCTCTCGCTCCGGATCCACGAGTTCGAAGCCGTCTTCCGGCGGCATCTCGCTCACCGGCTGACCCGCGCTGTCGAAGCTCTCCGGCGCCGCTGCATCCGGCTGAACGGACTGTTGCTCAACCGTTTCGCCGGCGTAGACATCAGGCGCGCACGATCCGGCCGTCGCATCCGGCGCTGCTCTCTGTACTTCTCCGCCTGCCATCATAAATACTCCCCCACGGGACAGAGACTCCCGCTCATAAGAATTATCGGCAGACAGAGGGGCCAAAGTTGCCTCAAGGCACAGAAAAGGGGTCAGTCCCCTGTTTGTAACTTACTGTAAATTAAGGTGATTCAGGCGCGCTTTAAGAAAATTGAGCAGCTTTTGTTCGGAAAATCAAAAACGCCCCCTGTTGGGAGCGTCTTCAATTTTTCCAAAGTGCGGTTTATTCGTTTTATCTATCAGCCACTTACAAATGGGGGACTGACCCCTGTCAGTGACGCCTTGATTCCTCTACCACTCTGCCGGCCTCGCGCGCCTTGCCCTCCAGCTCCGTGGCAGCGCCAGGTTTCCTGGATTCCACAGTCTCTCTCCTGCCGCCCTCTGTCACTCTGCCCGCGCTGGCAAAGGTGCTCTCGGTGGCCCTCGTCTCGGTCACGCCGGTCGCGACACCCCTGCCCACGCCGTCGCCGAGGGTGCCGGGCCTGAGCGGGATCACGCCGGAGCGATGCGGGAGAACCGCATCTATGGCCCGGTCTGCGATGAGACCCATGTCCTCGGGATAGAATGAGCCGCGGAAGGGCTCGAGCAGCTCAGGCCTGTTCACTGCGTTGTCGATCACGAGCCTCACCTCGCCGCCCTCGAAATTTATGTCAAAGCACGCCACTGCGACGCTGTTGATCGCCTGTATTGCATTGGCCCTCGTGAATCCGTCCGCCACGAGTGCATCAACCCACGCCTTTTCAGCGGTGAATTTGTTGGAATCCAGCACCTGTATGCGCCTTGCGATCTCATCGGAATCCGGCGTAATGCTGGGCCCGAGCCTGGAGAGGTAGGCCTCGTCCGCAGCCGTCAGTCTCTGCCTGTTCCTTGCTGCGATCGTGCGCTCTTCCCTGATAAGATCTGAGACATAATAGACCTGCGTGACGCCGCGCTCCGCCTCTGCAGCCGCCTTCTCGGCGGACAGCTCCTGGTACTTGCCCGCGTCGACCCTGACCGTCACATCCCTTTCGCTCTGCGGCGCAAACTCGCTCATGTCGAACACGCGCGTGACACTGTGCTCGGAGAGCGGAGGCTCCACGAAGTTCACCCTCCCGCCGCTCTTGGCGCCTTCAGGCACTGTTATGCGCTTCCTGCCGCCAGCGCCATCGCTGACCTCGAAGACCTGAGGCTTGCTGTCCACGCGTTTTCTGCCGTCGAGGTAGTCGAACGCATTGACCAGGCCCCTCTGCCCATGCTGGAGCCCGATCTCGATCACGCCGAGCGCCGCCTCCAGCCCCATGCTGGAATTCCTGGCAGCGTCCATGATCTCACTGGAGAGCATGTTTTTATCAAAATAACCCAGTTGGAAATCATACATCCTGTCGATCTTACGCGCGAGCATCGACTCGATCGCATACTCATATGACATCTGGAGATCTTCCTGAGAGGCTACAGAAGGTTCGCCCGACATCTTCAGGGACTTGGCCTCCGCCGAGGCCTTGAACACCTCCCTCACCTCTCCGATTTCACTGTTCGAGAACTTCGCGCGGCTGGAGAGCCTTCCCAGCCTCTCCTCGATATAGGTGTCCACGTCGAGCATGAGATCAGCGTCGCCGTACCTCACGGACTCGGGCTCGACCGACCGGCCGGCCACGTTGCTGTCCAGGAAATTGGCTGTCTCAGACGGCCAGAGGCCGTGATTGTATATCGCATTGTCCACGTGCCTGGGCAGGTCTTCTCTCGGAATGTCGAGGGCCATGATCTTTTCGACCACGTCGGTGGGCATGCCCCTGTAGTTCTCCAACCAATGCTCGATCGTCTGATCGAACCTGATCTCAAGCGTGCCCTTGTCCTCAAGACCGTAGCCTCTGTCGACGTCGGCAGACCATATCTCCTTGAATTCGATCCTAAGTTTGTCATCCCAGCCACGCATCCGCTCTTCAAGGAATATATCTACGCGATCCAGTTCAGTAGTGCTGCTGCGCACCTTGCCCTCAGGCTCGATCAACAGGACATCCTTCACACCGTCGCCCACACGCACGTCGATCCCTAGATCATTCTGCGTTATGGTGAGCGCCTTTTCGAAATTCTCTTCCCATTTCATGTCCACCGACCTGCCCAGAGCGCCTGTCTGCACCTCCCTGGGAAGGGATTCATAGACATCGATGAGATGATAGAAGAAATCACTCCTCAGCTGGTCCTTCCCGATCCTGTCGAACTCAGGATACCGCTCCAGGAACATGCGCGCCTGCTCGAACGTTTCATATCCCTCTACGCCGTTCGAGACCGGCCTGAAGACCGAGGTTTGCTGACGTGCGTTGGTTGGATCGTAAATCATCGTGCCCTTGTTCACGGGCTTCAGGTCCGCCTCGGTGAGCTCCATCGTGCCATCTCGAGGCGCGTTCTGATCGCAGACCTCCTCAAGCTCCGAGCCGTCGAATTGCATGGTCTGATCCATAAACTCGATATCATTCATATCGAGCGCCACAGTATTGTTGACGACGTCCTTCACTGCTTCGCCTGCGCTTTGCATCTTCGCACCCCTTTGAACTGAGGAATCCCCCCATATAATTATCGGCAGGGGGTACATGCGGAGTTGCGGGGGGCGAAAAAATAGATTTACGGCTAAATTACTAATGATTTCAATATGTTATTTTGAACAAAAGACCCTTACCTTTCCACGCAACATTTGCAATAAACTGCCGATACCATAAATGAAGGGGGCTTTGTGACTACTATCAAACCGCCGGGATTTATCCCGTATCTTCAGCTTGTCCCTCAGTCTGCTGACCCGATCTTGCCGGCAGCAGGAAACCTCGCAAACGCCTTTCACTCAGGAAATGTCTTCGTAAACGCGGGAACGACCCCCCTGGATTTCCCGGGCACACCGAATCGCTCCGCCATGCGCTTTGCATCCGGGGCCGACGACATGACCGGACCCGCGCGCTTCGCACCACCGCCTAGCGGGGGAAGCGGCGGCGATGACGGGGATAACGTCCGGTCAATCGGTCCGTGGCGAAACATAGCATCGTTCAGGAATGCAAACGCCGAAGCGAGATTCGAAACCATGCGGCGGATGCGAAGCACAGCTGAGATCGAACAAGGCGTGATACTGGACCTGGCGAACATCTCGGCTGCCGTGGGCGCGGACACGCGCGAGACGCAGCTGGACTACCTGCGCGGAGTCATGGAGTCCATGGACCTCTATTCGCGCAGCGGCGCGACGGTCGCGCCAACCGACATGGTCCGCACCGTCAATCTGATCACGACCGCTGCGTCCGATCTCGCGGACTTCATATCGCTCAAGAAGGTGGAACACACGGCGCTTTCAGAGCGCGTCTCGTCCATGATGGGGCTTATCATCTCGTGCGCAAACCACCTCGAACACTGGATCATCGCCAAAGGCGCCATGGACCGCTCGACCGCGGAGCACCTGGCGCACATCTACTACTCGGCCGCGGTCAAGGGCGCGGGCGGAGACGCAGAGAGGGAGAGGCTCGCGTCCGGCCCGAAAAACAGCGTCTACATGGCCCACATGGCGAACGCGCTGTTGCGCCTGCTCGACGCACAGGAGAGGTTCAAGAGGCTCGGCAAAACCAACGAAGAGCGCGAGGCCATGAAATCGATCACCACCTTTGTCGTGCACCATAACGTGCCGACAAAGGGCAGACAGTGGGCGATCGGCTGCGCGGCGAATTTCTTGAAGAAGAACGTGGATCTCATGTACGCTGAACAAGGGGAAAAGAGGGAAGAGCTCCACCGCAAGTTCGTGCGCAACGTGCGGTTCTTCACAGACGGCAACCGCCAGTTCGCGCCCTCGATACTCTTTCACTGCCAGCGCGCGCTCATGGGCAGAAACGACGAGAAGATGCACCGCCGCTTCCTCAATTGGGCCAAAGACGAGATGCATGTGGGCGACATAATGGCCCGCATCTGAGTTGAATAACATCCTGCTCCATATCCGAAAAACAAAAACGCCCCCTCTCGGGGGCGTTGTCATTATCATATATATAGGGTCCCTATTTCTTTCGCGATTCCTCGACCACCCTGCCGGCCTTCGCTGCCTCGGCCTTCATTCTCTCGGCATCAGTCGGTTTCCTGGAGCCGTCCTTCTCGCGCTGCACGGTCTCTTCCCTGCCGCCCTCGGTCACCTGGTCTCCGCTGGCATAGGTGTTGCCAGTGGCCCTGGTTGAGTCGACGCCGGTCGCAACACCCCTGCCAACACCATCGCCGAGGGATGCGGGGCGGGAGGAGCGAGACTCTTCGATAATATCGGCATCTTCGATCTCGTATGGCCTTACCCTGTTTATGACGAACCTGCGGAAAGTGCCGAAGGCTTCACGCGCAGCTTCCGAACCAAGCCATTCCTCCTTGATCTGATCGTAATTGAGATCGAGATAATCCTGGATTAGGGCAGCCATGGTCTCCCTCTCAGGCCCCCGGTATTCGGCATCGGCGATGCTCCTCGCGAAAACACCTCGCTCTGCATCCAGGTCGACCCCGGTGCCGCGATATACCTGAACACCCGTCTCGGTCATATTTGAACTCCCGAAGTCCATGTGTGAGAATGTCACAGTCGTGCCTTCAGTGCGCCAGCTGCTCAAATGCTCCAGATTTTTCACTTTTAAGCCGCTCGAGGGATCGCTGATAAAATCATAGAAACGCTTGCTGTTCGTGGCGTTGTCGTACGTAGCTTCGGTGAAGCTGCCGCAGTTGCTGGCCGGCTGGCCCACTACCACGAGCGCCTTCTCAGGGTTCTCTGCAATAACGCGCGCAACGTCCGCATCGTGCCGGCCGTCTGGCGGAGAGAGCCATGAGCCGAGGACGATGTCCGACTGTCTGGCTGCATCGACTGAATCCATCCTTGTGACAAGGTGCGTCTCTCCAAGTTCCCAGCTTCCGTTGTCGGTCGCCTCTATGTCTATGCCGCGGCTGCGCAGGCCTGCGCTGAGCCTGCCGTCTCCGGCCCCGATCTCGCGGATCACGGGCTTGCGGCCGTGCGTGTCCTCGAAGCGCGCCGACATCTTCCTCAGTTCAGCGGCAAGCCCGTCCATGAACTCGCTGGTGAAGATCTGAAAAATTCTCTTTCCCTCGAGACCCATGACCGATTCCTTTAAGTCGCTGTTTTCAAAATAGCTTCTAGGTCGGATAGCGTCTCTCACTCTTGTCACCTCTGCGGCCGTCGGCTCGCGACCAAGATCGCCCCTCAGAAAGGCGTTGATCACCTCTACACCTGTACCAATGGAGCGCCCCTCCCACAATTCCCGTGGGATCAGATCTTCCACAACACGTACGGCAGTCGTTTCGGTCGCTTGTCCGCGCGCTATGTAATCTCTTGCTTTCCACTCTGTCTCATTTACCAGCTCATACATGTCCGTGATTTTTTCAGCCCTGTAATTTGCATACGATTCGATCTCAGATTTTATCTTTGGATCGACCAGGTGACCCAACCGTTCCGATACTATCTCGACAGCCAATCGTGCCCTGTTGTTTGGATCGGAAAGATCGAATCCGACAGATGTGGTCTCATCTGCAGAGAACTGCCCGCCAACGACACCGCCTGCGATCATTCCGAGCATCGGAATGATCGAGGCCTTCCTGTTATCCAGGACGGAGATGAAAGTCTCTACCCCGTCAACGATCGCATCTACCGCGGAGCCGACTGAAGAGAAGATCCCGCCATCATCGTCACCTGATGCAGCTGTCACGTTGCAGGCGATCGACGGGACCGCAGTCAGAAGGGTGTTGCCGCCAGGGGCAATCGTGCTGAGCAATCGGGCTGCAAGACATGCATGGGGATACTCCCCTTCGACTGTATCAACATGCTGCTCCACATGAACCGCAGCATCAGTGCCTGCCTCCGGATCCACGCACTCGAAATCCAGGCCGTCGTCAATGGACTGCGGACAGTCTTTCAGGTCTTCAGAAACACGGACCTGACCTGCGCCTGTCATGAAGCCCCCCGAAATAGAAGGCCTCCCCCTTTACTGACAGTATTATCGGCAGGCCCGACCCCCAAAGTTGCTTCCCCAAAGGGGTCAGTCCCCTGTTTATAACATATTGATTGTTAATGTCTTTTAAGGACAGGTTGAAAAAACTGAGGTGTTTTTGTTCAAGATCTCGGACTCCTTTGTCCCTCAAATTGTTTCTTCAGTTTCCGATAATCCAGATCGATCCCTGCCAACACAAACTCGCGATATGATTCATTGATATCGCCTTTCTCTCTCAAGCGAAACTCGTCCCTCATCAAGATTGGCTGAATAAGCGCGTCCCTTCCCCCTGTCTCGTAATAATGATAACTCGACCATGGATAATTTCTGGGATCTCTGCATGCGCCCGCATATACCGGGTTCAGCTCGATATATCTGCCGCACTGAGCCCACTGATCTTCGTCCTCTATGACAACTGTCCTGAATCTGCTGTGCCAGAGGTGGCCCTTATATGAATAGCGCTTGCAGTACTGATAATTGTAAGAGACGCAGACTGCTTTGATCAATGGTGCGAGCGCAGAAGTCTCCTCACACCATGCCAGAAAATGACAGTGCGTGTTCATCAGTACATAATGATGAACATATATCTGTACGTCCTTCAGATATCGCGAAAGCGTGTGCTTGAATCGTGAGAAATCCAAACGATTCCTGAATATCCGCATGCCGTTATTGCCACGGCATATGACATGGAGCATGGCAGCAGATGGAAGCGATCTTGGAGCGCGAGGCATGAACCACCATTAAGCAAGATGCGGGCCAACGGCTAAGCTGTTGTATTGTCGATATGTAATTTGGAGGATGTACAAAATGAAGAACAAATTAGATGCAAAATTTCAAAAGTGCGGTTTATTCAACTTGATTATCAACGAATTATAAATGGGGGACTGACCCCGATTTCCTATTTCTTCTCTGCGCCCTTTAGCACCGTGGCTGCCCTGGCTGCCCAGCCCTTCAACGCTTTCATGGCCCTGCCCTGCGGCCTGGATCCGTCTTTCTCGTGCACCACGGTCTCTTTCACGCCGGCCGCTGTAGGTTTGCCGCCGCTGACGTAGTCATTCTGTGTGGCCCTGGTCTCGGTAACACCGGTCGCAACACCCCTGCCCACGCCCTCGCCGAGTTCAGGGGGGAGTTCCTCCATATCGCTGACATCAAGCTGGACTGAGGGCTCGCCGGCAGTCCTGACTTCCTCCATCTCCCTGACATCGAGCTGGATTGAAGCCTCACTGGCATCCCTGATTATCTCGATTTCGTTCAGGTCGAGTTCCTCGACATCGGCGATAGGCATCTTGCCGCCGTGCCTCTTTGCGATCAGGCCCCTGACCTCCTCGATCATCGCGTCGACATCCTCCGGCGCATCGACTGCTGGGATCTCTTTGCCGTCAGTCGACACAGGCTCGCCATCCGGCGCCTTGGGCAAGGGGAGTATCTCGTTGCGATTGCCGGGCAGCATGATGACCGTGTCCACCGGCGGCACGCCGAGGCCGGCGCGATCGAATGCTACCAGGAGCCCGTCCCTGTTGAGTTTGCCATCGTTGTCTACGTAAATATCGACATCATAGAGCTTCGCCTGTTGTTTGGGGGGCAGGAGCTGCACGCGATGAGACCTGAACTCAGGGTCGAAGAGCACGGACGCCAGGGCCTTCGCGATCTTGAACCTCTTCGCGGCTCTCGCAGACTCGAACCATTCGTTGAGGAACAAGGCGTCGTGCACGGCATGGATCTCTAAGTTCCCCACGCTCTTCCTGGGCGCCGCCTCTTCCCACGCCTCCTGCTCAGCCGCCATGAACTCAGCTTCTCTCTTTACCCAGGAATCGGGCGGCATATCATAGGTTTCGTAGAAACGCGCCGGGCTCATGTTGCGGTCATCCCAATCCGCCGCTATCACATTTTTCTTCGACATCGGCGTCATCATGGACCACTGAGCATAGAGCCTTCGCGCAACGCCGTGGAGCTCCTCGCTCTCCATGCCCGCAAACTCGTCGATGGAGCGCATCTGCAGCGCGAGCTTCGCTGCCATCGGCAGACCGCTGTTCTCTACGATGACCCTGTCCGCCGCGGATTCCAGCATGTAGCCCTCGGCGTCATGATATGCCTCGCGCTGATCGCCGGACATACGCGCTACCTGGATGAGCGAACGCATCACATTGAAGAGGGCTCCCCGCTCACCCTCGATCGTCCTGCTCTCGTAGGTCCAGATCGACCTTGCAAAGGGGACCCTCATCGCCTCGGGGAGGAGGCGCCCGACCCTCTCGACTGAGCCTGCGATAATATCGGAGAGCTCTTTCGTGAGATCCGACGGCAACGGCTGGATCTCGGAAGCATCGGGCAGGGGAGGCGGCGACTTGTACTCTTCCTCGATCATGCTGTCATTCACCTTGGTCCAGAAGAACAATCCTTTGACCTTCGCGATCGCGCTGCTCACGCCGTCCTTCGCCCTCTCGAAGAGGCCCTTCTCCTTTTTCTTGGGCACAAGGGTCACCAGCGCATCAAAATCCTCCTCTGGGACAGAGTCGGACTGGGCCTGATACATATCCATCAGTTTACCGAGGTCCAGGAGTTCAGATTGTTCCGAAAGACCTTTCGCAGGATCAAACATGCCCGACTCTTCAATGCCGGATGTGACAGGAGGCGGCGGCACGTAGGCAGGCCTGGGCAGCGGCTGCGGTGCAGAACCGGGCGGCACTGCCTTTGCAGCGCCCGGCTTGTCTGCAAGGAAGAACTCAAGAAACGTCTTGAGAGTAGAACCGGGCGGCACTGCCTTTGCGGCGCCGGGCCTGGGCACGGGCACTTTCACTCTCGGCAATTCGAGAACAGGCAGATCCTCGGATGGAGCCTCCGCCCTCTCAGGCGGGGTAAAGGGCTCAGGTTCAACGGCCTCGGGCAAAGGAGCAGGAACAGGAGTAGGTTCAGGCACAGGCTCAGGTTTGGGCTCAGGTTTAGGCTCAGGTTGGGGCTCAGGAGGCGGTTCGGCAAGGGGCGGCAATTCGCCCTTGCCCATTTCAGCCAAGATCTTCTCTGTCTCAGCACGCGCGGCCTTTGTCTTGGCGCGCATCTTCAATATCTTCAATGCCAGCACGGTATTTACGCCTGCAAACACCAGCGCGCTTGCGCCGCTGATCAGCCAGCCCGCCAAGTTCCCTTCCGTCTTCTCCTCACCGGACTCGGCAGCTGTTACAGACAAAGCCTCAGGAGCAAAAACAGGCTCAGCGTCTGCATCGCCCGAGAGACCGGTCTGAATCTTCGGGGCCTCGCCGTAAACGCCCCACTTAAAGGGCGAGCCCTTCGGCATCGTGCACAGGCTCAAACCGTGCCTTGCCACATCCTTTGAGAATGCATCCGGATTTGTGAGATCTGAACTGAGGACGCTGGGGTTATTGCGGTACAGATCAGCGCAGGCAGGATATGATTCCCGCTGCGCGTGCTTACGAGCTTTGATCCTTCCGGCCATATCTCCCCGCGAGCATGGCCCTCCCCTCGATCAGATTATCGGCAGGGATTTGAAAAAGTTGCGGGAAAATAACGAATTACAACGGACACAGGGATAACCCAGCAATATCATTACTTTACATGCTCCCAGCCGACCTTGGATTTCCAGACGTTCGGCGCAGGCATATCCTTCAGCTTTTCTCTGGTGAGTCTCAAACCCCGTGATCTCCTCACCCTCAGATCCATCCGAGAGTCGTTGACCCCGCCCTTTTTCATGATGATCTCTATGCCCTCAGGGGAGATGTATCCGTTTTCATTCACGTGGTTCTTCATGAACTCAGGATCCTTCCGAGCCTCCGCCATGCCCAGGGCCACGAATTTGCAAAGGCGATATCTGTCCCCGGCGAGGAGCCCCATGAACTTTTCGTTCTCCGGTACGAAGAGCTGCCTGTGAATAACCCTGGCCTGAAATTCCACGTTGGTATCGCCCTCAGAGGCGACCCTTTCCGCCTCAAACCATGCCTTTGTCTCAGCCCTCTGCCAGCGCAACCATGAGTCGGGCGGCTCGCTCACGTTCGCCGCGGTCTGAGCCCCTTCTTTGACGATCGGTTTGAGCAGCGGTTCCATACCCCACTTTCGCGCCTTCGCGATATGTTCCTCCTGTTTCGAGACCTCTATAAACTCTACCTTATCCTCTTCCTCGAAGCCGCTGTACCAGATCTTGGCGCGCTCTATCTTGGGCATATCCTCCCACATCTCGATATATCTCTTCGCAAGCAGATCGAGCTGCCCTGCAGAGAGCCCTGAGAAATCGATCATCCTGCTGATCCTGTAAGCGAGCTTATCAACAGGACTGCGGTCGGAATGGACGAGGAGGATCCTGGCGAGACCATCGCGGGAAAAGACCTCGTCGGCCAGCTCTTCAAAGAAGTGAAATTTCGAGACCATGGCCATGGCCGAGCGCTGTATGAGCCTCGCCGGTCCGTCCCTCGATATCTCCACGATCAACTCTTTGCCCTCGCCGCCCTCTCCGTCGACCGCGCTCCGCACCCGCTCCGGAAACTTTTGCGCATACTTGTCAAACTCCCGGATCTCCTTTTCCGTCGTAAGCGTCATCTTCTCCGTTAAGCTGTCAGGCAGGTCCCTGTAGAAACGGTTTTCCAGGAGTCTCAGCCTCGCGTTGAGCGCGGCCTCCTGCCTGATCACCCACGCCTGAGGTATAGTCGCATCCCCTGCTACAATCGTCTCCCGCGCGCTCAGATTTTCGAGCAACGCCTCGCTCTTCTCGGCCGGCTGGCTCACCCAGAGCTCATAGTAGAACTCCGCCCTGCGCTCGATGTCCTCGCGCGGCAGCCCTGCGTAAATTCCGATTTTGCTGATCGCGTCTGCGAGCGCCTCGATGGAGCGGGCCTCTGATCCGGCGCGCTGCGACATCGGCACCCACTCCACCTCCCGCGAGGGAAGCCTTGCGAGCACGCTGTTTTCAAGCGGGGGCGCGGGGATCGTGGTGCGGTTCTCGGGGATATCGACATCGAAACCGGCCAGGGCCTCTGCTCCTTCCAAAGGTTCAGGCTCACTCCCGTCCCACTTGCCCGTCACGCTCTCCGAGAGCTCCGGCTTACGAAAGACGCCTGTCTTTGAATCTTCGCCACGTGCCACCCGGCCCTTCGGAGGCGGGGCCTTGAAAGGCGGAGGCACAGGTTGAGGCGCGGGTGCAGGCTCGCGGCTATAACCCCGCGCCAGCCCGTGCCCCAAGTGCACTGCATACAATGTGAGTTTTCCATCCTGGAATGATTGCGGCAGCTGCGCGACGTTCCAAGCAATGCGTGTCTGTGAATCCAAGGGGAGCTTTGCAAAGAGGGTATCTATGGCCCGCATCTCTTCGATGATCTTTGGTATATAGTCCTCTGTGTTGCCCTGAAAACCATCAGGCAGGACTTTCTCCCCAAATGTGATCTCTCTGTCGCCGATCAGCTGTCTTTCGAAAGAGTTGCCGAAACTGGATATAAGGGCGCGCCAGTGAAAGAGCGCATCGATGGTGAACCTGCCGTCCCGGAAGAACAGACGCATGTTCTCCTCGCTGTAGGTCGCGGCACTCCAGAACTCTTTGAGAGTGTGACTCTGAATAATTTGAGGGAGGGTCGAAAAACCATGTTCTATGGAGGCGATCACCTTCATGACGCTCTCGGGCATCGGATCGCCACGTTTGTACGGTCCTTCCCCTATGGCTATCGGGCCAAGCGGCACAGGTTCCAAGATCGGGTCCTGAGGTTGAGACGCAGATTCAGACGCCGCAGGCTCTGGTGCAGACGCCGCGGGTTCAGGTGGTTCAGGCGGAGACGCAGGAGCAGGTGCTGCAGGCTCAGACGTGGGTGCAGACTCAGATGCAGGTGGCGTGGGTTCAGGTGGCATCTCTTTTGGCCCCTCGCCTGAGAGATTCCGTTTCATGCGGCGATAGACCCCGTACGCCGCGCCGGCTAGCGCGATGAGGACGACATTTACTACGCCGCCTATGAGGAGGGCGCTGGAGGGACCTTCGCTATCCTCCGAGCTTCGAGCTTCAGGTTTTGATGTTTGAATCTCGGGTTTTGATTTTTGAGCCTCAGGTTGTGATGTCTCAGCCTCGGGCTTTGGGTTCTCGGCATTGCGCCAGCCGAACTGGATCGGCGCCGGCCTCGTGAACCAGCCGTACTTGTACCTTGAGGTGTCGGAATAGCGGCAGAGCTCTCCGTATTTCTCTATCGATCGCGCGAACGATTCCGGATCAGCGGGCTCGTTCGAGAGCGGACGCACGTTTGCGCCGCTTCGCGACTCGGCTTCGCAGTCAGGAAAAGCGGCGGCGCAGGGCTGCCCGCGGCCGCCGCATCTGTCTTTTATCTTCGGCATCCGATTCTCTGATCCAGGAATTACTTGCCGCCTTTTTCGAGCGCCTTCTCAATCAGGCCACGCGCCTCTTTTGCTTCTCTCTCGTCGAAGAGCTCCTCGAACCCGCTGTTGCCGCTCCTTCTCTCCTCAGTTCGCGGCTTTAGCCCTTTGCTCAAACCCATCTTTGCGGGTTTGTCCGGCAACAGGCCGCGCGCGGTCTCGACCGCATCCTCAAGCCTTCCCGTGCGGATGTAGTTGCTGTTGCCGTCGAAAAACTCCTCCGCAAACCCCGGGATCTCCGTCGCCGCCTTCACCACCTTTTCCGCAAGGAGCCGTCGGTCGGTCTCGGTAAACCCCGTATATTTGGGGTGTTTCTCCAATTTGCTCAGCGCAGATTCCAGGGCCTTTACCGGATTGATGTGTATGGAGGCCTGGGCCCTGAGACCACCCCGTTCCTCTCGGAATAGGAATCCATCTTCCACGCTCCCACCCACAACCTCCTCGCCGAGATCAAACGGGCCACTAGTCAAAACCACGGTTGACCTTCGCGCCGCCGCTATCTTGCCGGCCTCCTGTTCAGCCAAAACGTCCGCCGACGCAACGCCGGGATCTATCGTTCGTTCGCTCGTCTCTCTCCCCACAATCTCGGAGCGCCTTGCGTCAGCGCTTGCCGGCGCAGCGTACTGCTCATGCTGGACTATGGTCGTATTTGAAGTTTCTTTTGCCGGCGGGCGAACGGGTTCGTCCGGCGTCAGGGTCATTCTCCTCTCCTTGAGTCTCCACCACTCCTTGTAATCATCCGTCACGACCTCGCCGGTCTTAAACCAGGAATCGTACGGCGCCAACGCCGCCCTTGCTGCCTCCACACCCACCTTCTCCTGCGAGACATGTACGACCGCTCTTATGAGGGCTTTTTCGCCCAGCACCTCAGCGCTTTCCTTTTCAAAGACGCTGCCTATCGTCAGATACTCGGTAGTTGTCTCCACAAGGGTCTTGCCCTCGACCGGAAAAGCCTGCGCAAGTATCGCGGCCTTCTTGAGCTCCGCCGGCTTGATCTCAAGACCAAACTCTTTCTCGATCTCCACCAGCGGATTGCCCTTGATATCCAGCACCGCATCTATGACATCAAAATTCACGCTGACAGAGACCATCGGCCTGAGATTCGGGTCGGTCTTGTCGGCCTCCCTGCCCTCGGCATAAGTCTTTACAGCCTCTACCCTGGTGCCCTCCGGCGGAGTGTCGCTCCTTCGAATCAACGGCAGCGGGGTATCCTCACGAATGACATCCAACGGCTGAGGGGTCGGGGTACGCTCCCTCGCTGCGGCCAGCTCACGGGCCATCCTTATCGCCTCCTGAGCGGCTGATTCCGCCTGGGCTATCCTCAACTCGGCGTCGCTCGCCTGCCTCCTGGCGTCATCGAGCTCACGAAGGCGCTCCCTTTCCTTACTGGCCTCGACAGCCCTCGCCCTTGCGGCTTCCTCCCTCTGTATCGCAACGCGCTTCTTCTTCGCCGCCCTGAACGGCCAGCGGATGATATTGTAGACGACGACCAGGCCGAGCAGCGCCGCAACGCCCAGCCCTGCCAGGCGCTCCGGGCCCACCTCTTCGACCGCCTTCTCGAAGCGGCCCTTCATGGCAAGATCAAGTCCGGCCTCTATCGGGTCAAAGATCTCGGCAAAAAAATCCTTTTTCGCAACCGGTGCGGCGACCTCTCCGCCTGCCTGCGCCGCATCTGCAGGGAGAGACGCCTGGCGGGATTTATAGGCAAACCATTTGTTGCCCTGCCTGCATACCCCGTCCTGGCCCTCGAACTTGGACCAGTCCATGTTGCGGATCTGCTTGAAACTCGGCGCCTTGAACTTGCGGCGATCCAGACCCGATAACACGAGCCTGAGGCCGTGACCGTTGTAGCTGATCAACTGGGTGAGATCCGCTGACTTGAGATCGTCGCAGTCCGCGTAATCGGCTTGTTTGCACGCGCGGGAGTCCTGACCCGGGCGGCCGCACTTTGATACAGAATCACTCATCCCTAACCCCCTTGTTAAACCGGTGGGACCTATCTCCCAACCATGCTAATTATCGGCAATTTTTTACAAAAGTTGCGTGAAATACCACGAACGCCGCGTCATTTATAACTGATTGATTTTATTAAATATTTAAGGAGGGGCGTATAGGGGACAGTCCCCGAACAGGTACATCTGCAAACTGATGCATTGCAGACCAGGGGCAGAGAAGGGGCCTGTCCCCAGTGTACCCCGGTTATCCACACCAACTTTTTCAACTCGCCCTAAATTTGCCGGTGATTTGAAGGTGTTGAGACGGGGTGGAACGTCCCCTTCCCTTTCAGTTCTTTTTGGTCTCTGCGAGCTCTGCCTGGGCGGCGGCCAGCCTCGCGATCGGAACGCGGTACGGAGAGCATGAGACGTAATTGAGCCCGATCTCGTTGCAGAAGGCCACTGAATCCGGATCGCCGCCGTGCTCGCCGCAGATACCGATATCGAGCTTGGGATTGGTAGCGCGACCCTTGGCGACCGCGATCTTCATTAGCTGGCCCACCCCGTCGCGGTCGATCGTGACGAAGGGATCGCACGGCAGGATCTTCTTCTGCACGTATTCGCGCAAAAACTTTCCCGCGTCGTCGCGCGAGAAGCCGAACGTGGTCTGCGTGAGGTCGTTGGTCCCGAAGCTGAAGAAGTCGGCGTGCTTCGCGATCTCGTCGGCCGTGATCGCCGCCCTGGGCAGCTCGATCATGGTGCCGATCGTGTAGTCGACCTTGACCCCCGTCTTGGCGATCACCTCCTGGCAGACCTTGTCGCAGACCGCGCGCAGCTGCACCAACTCATGGTAGTGGCCGACCAGCGGGATCTCGATCTCGGGGATGCAGGCCACATTCTCGTCGCGCGCAAGCTCGCAGGCCGCCTCCATGATGGCCTGCGTCTGCATCGCGTAGATCTCGGGATAGGTGACGCCCAGCCTGCAGCCGCGATGGCCGAGCATCGGGTTGAACTCGTGCAGCTCCGCCGACTTATCGCGCAGCTTCTGCGCAGACACGCCCATCTTCTTTGAGAGGTCCTCGACCTCCTCGTCCGTGTGCGGCAGGAACTCGTGCAGAGGCGGATCGAGCAGGCGGATGGTGACCGGGTAGCCGCTCATCACCTTGAAGATGCCCTTGAAGTCGCTCTTCTGCATCGGGAGGATCTTGGCCAGCGCCTTCTTGCGGCCCTCGATGTCCTCGGAGAGTATCATCTCGCGAAACGCGTCGATGCGGTCCCCCTCGAAGAACATGTGCTCCGTGCGAGTGAGCCCTATGCCCTCGGCGCCGAAGTTGCGCGCCGTCTGCGCATCATGCGGGGTATCCGCGTTCGTGCGGACCTTGAGCTTCCGATACTCGTCGCTCCAGGCCATGAAGGTGCCGAAGTCGCCGGTGAGCTCCGGCGCTATCGTGGGCAACTCGCCCAGCATCACCTCGCCGGTGCCGCCGTCGATGGTGATCGGGTCCCCCTCTGAAAGCACGATCTCGCCTATGCGGGCCTGTTTGCGCCCGGCGTCGACCCCTAGCTCACCGCAGCCGGCGACGCACGGAGTGCCCATCCCGCGCGCGACCACCGCCGCGTGGGAGGTCATCCCTCCGCGCGAGGTGAGGATGCCCTGCGCGACCGCCATGCCCTTGATGTCGTCGGGCGAGGTCTCGAGGCGCACGAGTATGACCTTCTTGCCGTCCTTGGCCCAGCGCGCGGCCTCGTCGGCCGTGAAAACCACCCGCCCCACCGCGGCGCCGGGCGAAGCGGGCAGGCCCTTTGCCACCACCTCGCGCCTTGCCTTGGGATCGAGGCGCGGATGGAGGAGCTGATCGAGCTGGGCGGGCGCGACGCGCATGAGCGCCTCTCGCTTGTCGATCATCTTCTCGTTCACCATGTCCACCGCGATCTTCACCGCGGCCGGCCCGGTGCGCTTGCCGTTGCGCGTCTGCAGCATCCAGAGTTTGTTCTGCTGGATGGTGAACTCGATGTCCTGCATGTCGCGGTAATGTTTTTCGAGCTTCTTGTAGATGTTCTCGAGCTCCGTGTAGGGCTTGGGCATCGCCTCCTCGAGCGATTTCTCGTCCGGGGATTTCTTGGCCGCGACGTTGATCGGCTGAGGCGTGCGGATGCCCGCGACCACGTCCTCTCCCTTCGCGTTGATGAGGTATTCGCCGAAGAAACGGCGGTCGCCGGTTCCGGGATCGCGCGTGAAGGCCACGCCGGTGGCGCAGTCGTCGCCCATGTTGCCGAAGACCATCGCCTGCACGTTGACCGCGGTGCCCCAGGATGACGGGATGGCGTGGAGCCTCCTGTACTCGATCGCGCGCGGGGTCATCCAGGATTTAAAGACCGCGCCGATGCCGCCGATGAGCTGATCCCTCGGGTCGTCGGGGAAGTCGCGGCCCAGGTCGCGCTTGACCAGCTCCCTGAAGCGCGTGCAGAGCTCCTTGAGGTCGGCCGCCGTGAGCTCGGTGTCGAGCTTCACGCCTTTGCTCTTCTTGAGCTCGTCGATTATCGTCTCGAAATGATGCGACTCCGCGCCGAGCACCACGTCGCTGTACATCTGGATGAAGCGGCGGTAGGAGTCGTAGGCGAAGCGCTCGTTGCCCGTGCGGTCGATGATCCCGCGGATAGTCTCCTGGTTGAGCCCCAGGTTCAGCACCGTGTCCATCATGCCGGGCATGCTCGCGCGCGCGCCGGAGCGAACGGAGAGGAGCAGCGGATTCTTGGGGTCGCCGAATTTCGCGCCCATCGCCTTCTCCACGAAGCGGAGACCGTCCTGCACCTGTTTGTCCAACTCCTTGGGGTATGTCTTGTCGTGATCGTAATAATGCGTGCAGACCTCGGTCGTGATCGTGAACCCCGCAGGGACGGGGATGCCCAGGCCGGACATCTCGGCGAGGTTGGCGCCCTTGCCGCCGAGCAGGTTTTTCATCGTCGCGTTGCCCTCCGCCTTGCCTGCGCCGAACGTGTAAACATACTTGGTGCTCATCTGTGCTCCTCCTTAGTTGGTCCGTCGGTATCGAACTATCGTACGAATTTGTCTCTCAGGTATTCCGCGACTTTCTCCATCGGCACGCGCTCCTGCTGCATGGTGTCGCGGTCGCGCACGGTGACGGCGTGATCGTTCTCAGATTCGAAATCATAGGTCAGGCAGAAAGGCGTGCCGATCTCGTCGTGGCGGCGGTAGCGCTTCCCTATCGAGCCGGCGTCGTCGTACTCGCTCACGAAGCCTCGGCGCAGCTCCTGCTCCAGTTTTTTAGCGGGCTCCTTGAGCTTGGCCGACAGCGGGAGCACGCCGACCTGCACAGGTGCGATCGAGGGATGGAAGCCCATGACCACGCGTTTCTCGCCCTTGACCTCCTCCTCGCGATACGCGTCGGAGAGTATCGCGAGCGCGGTGCGGTCAACGCCCACCGAGGTCTCGATGACGTACGGCACGAACTTCTCCTTCAGAACCTCGTCGAAGTACGTGAGGTCCTTGCCCGAGTGCTTCATGTGGTTCGTGAGGTCGTAGTTCGTGCGATTGGCGATCCCCTCCATCTCGGACCAGCCGAAGGGCATCTCATACTCCACGTCGGTGCACCCCTTGGCGTAATGCGCCATCTCGTGGTGCTCGTGCGGGCGGAGCCTGAGCCGCTCGGGATTGACGCCGATCGACTTGAACCAGGCGAAGCGCTCTCCTATCCAGTACTCGTACCACTTGTCGGCCTCGGCCGCGTGGCAGAAGAACTCCATCTCCATCTGCTCGAACTCGCGCGAGCGGAATATGAAATTGCGCGGCGTGATCTCGTTGCGGAAGGCCTTGCCGATCTGCGCGATGCCGAAGGGGACCTTCATCCTGCTCGACACCTGCACGTTCTTGAACTGCGTGAATATCGACTGGCAGGTCTCGGGCCGAAGGTACGCGATGGACGCGCCGTCCGCGGTGGCGCCCACGTGGGTCTGGAACATGAGGTTGAACTCGCGCGCGTCGGTCAGATCGCCGCCGCACTCGGGGCACTTCTTCGCGTCGGCGGCCGGTATCTCGTCGAGGCGGAATCTGCGCTTGCACTGTTTGCAGTCGACCATCGGATCGTTGAAGCTCGCCACGTGGCCCGAAGCGATCCAGATCTCGGGATGCGCGATGATGGAGGAGTCGATGCCCACGACGTCTTCGCGATCCTGGACCATCCTCTTCCACCATGAGTCCTTGATGCGGCGCTTGAGCTCGCAGCCCACGGGCCCGAAATCCCAGAATCCGTTGATCCCGCCGTAGATCTCGCTGGACTGGAATATGAAGCCCCGCCTCTTGCACAACGACACCAGAACTTCCATCTCAACCATAAGAACCCCTTGAATTATCGGGAAAAAAGGAAGCGGTCAGTTACCATGCGAAACCTTTACCGTCAAGGGCTATGGAGCCCCCTTTTCCATTGCCTAGCGTCCCCCTTTCACTATAATCCCGGCGCATCCAACGACTTATGAAATCAGCCATCTTAATCACCCTGGCCGCCGTGATCATCGTGGCCTTCAGCTGCTCGAACGAGCGGGGCGGATTCCTGTCAAATCTTCTGAGGGGCGAGGCCTCCGGGATACCGGTCACGGTCGAAACCGTGGCGACGGAGGACAAGGCGAACATCTCCCAGATCCCGGCTACGCTCTCAGCCTCTGAAAAAGCGGACATATCCCTGCCCGAGGATGCGGTCATCGAGTCCTTCGCGGTTGCCGAGGGACAGGCGGTGAACGCGGGCGAAGTCATCGCGAGGATCTCGGAGGAGGAGTTTGCGGTGAGGCTGGCGAGGATGAGGGCCGACCTCAGGGAGATCCGCAACAAGGCCGAGAAGGACAGCTACATCCTGCGAAACCGCGACAGGCTCCTCGACGAGGGACGCATAGACCAGGAGCAGTACGATGAGGTCGAAAAAGAGGTCGCGGACGACGAAGCGGAGATCGAGAGGATACAGGCCGATATCGGCCGGGCGGAGACGAACATCGGGGAGCCCGGCATCACGAGCCCGATAAGCGGAGTGCTCGTGAAGAGGCTGGTCACGGCCGGCTCCATGGCGGCGGCGGGCAGTCCGATCGCCACGGTGAAGCGGATGGACCCGGCGCTCGTGGAGTTCAGGATAGGACAGGAGATGTCCGGCGACATAAAGGCCGGCTCACGGCTAAACGTCGTGTTCCCGTCGCTCGGCGACAGGAGGGAACAGGCGACCGTGACGGCGATCGACACGAAGATCGACCCATCGGACAACAAACTCATCGTGCGCGCCTCCATCCCCAACCCCGCGGCAATCTACAAGGAGGGGATGACGGCGGCCGTGGAGATGACGGGCGACACCACGCGCCGCGTCCACCTCGTACCCGAGAGCTCCATCATCAGGGAGACACGAGGATATTTCGTCTTCACGGTCGTGAACGGCAAGGCGCACAAGGTTCAGGTCATACCCGAACAGACGCGCGGCAGCCTCGTCGAGATAGCGAGAGGGCTTGCGGACGACGACATGGTCATAGTCAGCGGGCATGACAGGATCAAAGAAGGGACGGCCGTGGATATATGGGGCAGATGAAAACAAAATATATTTTCTTCGCGCTCTTGCTGGCGGCCCTGGCTACGCCGATCCAGTGCAGCGCCGCGCCGAAATCCCCCTACATCTGGAGGCAGCTCAGGGACGGGCTGCAGTACGCGACCTACTCGTTCGACCTGTCCGAAGGCGAACGCACCTGGATACACGCCTTCAGGATCGATCCGGCGAAATACGGACTGGACGTGGCCATGGCGGCCAACGAGAAGGAAGGCGCCACAATCCGGGAGATGGCCGACAGGAAAGGCGCGCTCGTAGCGATCAACGGCGGCTTCTTCACGCCGGAGCACGAGTCCATCGGCCTCATCATCAGCGGCAAAAAACAGCTGAGGCCCCTGCACAACACGAGCTGGTGGAGCGTCTTCTATATCGCGGACAAAAAGCCGGCCATCGCGACGCCGAAGGATTTCAAGGACAGCGGCAACGTCTCGATGGCGCTGCAGGTGGGCCCGAGGCTCACGATAGGCGGCAGCGTCCCCAAGCTCAAGGAAGGGCTATCGGCGCGCTCCGCCGTCGGCATCGACGGGCAGGGCATGGTCGTGCTCCTCATCACCTCGGGCCACGGCATCTCGCTCAAGGAGCTCGCAAAGCGCATGGGTGGGCGCATGTTCAACGGCGGTTTCGACTGCCAGGACTCGATGGCGCTCGACGGCGGGGGTTCCTCGCAGATGTACGCCAAGGTCGGCGACTTCAGCCTCTCTCTCGAGGGGCTCGCCAAGGTGACGAACGGAATCGTGGTGCTTCCAAGGAAGTAATCGACAGCGGTCCTACTGATTCATCGACATCAGGAATTCCTTGTTGGTCTTGCAGGGCGTGACCTTGTCGAGCAGGAACTCCATCGCGTCGATCTGGTTGAGCGGTTGGAGCATCTTGCGCAGGATCCAGACCTTGCCCAGCTCCTCCTCGTTGAGCAGGAGCTCTTCCTTGCGCGTGCCGGACTTGTTGATATCAAGGCAGGGGAAGATGCGCTTCTCCATGAGCTTGCGGTCGAGGTGGATCTCCATGTTGCCCGTGCCCTTGAACTCCTCGAAGATGACCTCGTCCATGCGGCTGCCCGTGTCGATCAACGCGGTGCCGATGATGGTGAGCGACCCCCCCTCCTCGATGTTGCGCGCGGCGCCGAAGAAGCGCTTGGGCTTGTGCAAGGCATTTGAGTCCACGCCGCCGGAGAGGATCTTGCCCGAAGGCGGAACCACTGAGTTGTAGGCGCGGGCGAGCCTCGTGATGGAATCGAGCAGGATCACGACGTCCCTGCCATGCTCGACCATGCGCTTGGCCTTCTCCAGCACCATCTCCGAGACCTGCACGTGGCGCTGCGCCGGCTCGTCGAACGTGGACGAGACGACTTCCGCCTTGACCGAGCGCTCCATATCCGTGACCTCCTCGGGGCGCTCGTCGATCAAAAGCACGATCATGTATATCTCGGGGTGATTCGAGGTGATGGCGTTCGCGACGTTCTGCAGGAGCACCGTCTTGCCCGCGCGAGGCGGAGAGACGATGAGCGCGCGCTGACCCTTCCCGATCGGGGTGAAGAGATCCATGATGCGCGTGGAGTGGTTCTTCATGTCGAACTCGAGCTTGATCCTCTGGTTCGGATAGAGCGGGGTCAGGTTGTCGAAGATCGTCTTTTCCTTGGCCTTCTCCGGGGCCTCGAGATTTATCGTCTCGACCTTGAGCAGCGCGAAGTAACGCTCGCCCTCCTTCGGCGGCCTGATCTGGCCCGCGATCGTATCGCCGGTGCGCAGGCCGAAGCGGCGGATCTGCGAGGGGGAGACGTAGATGTCGTCCGGGCCCGGCAGATAGTTGTAGTCGGGCGAGCGCAGGAAGCCGAAACCGTCCGGCAGGGTCTCGAGAACCCCCTCGCCGAATATGGCGCCGTTCTTGTCGGTCTGCGCCTGCAGGAGCGCGAAGATCAGCTCCTGTTTGCGCATGGCCGCCGCGTTCTCGATGTTGAACTGGTTTCCCAGCTCCAGAAGCTCCGCGATCTTCTTGCCCTTGAGTTCATTGAGATGCATATAGTTCTGTTCCCTTTCCGCAGCGCGCCGACATGGCGCACCGTCGCGCAACATATGTGCGCAAGATCGTTATTTTATAGAAATTACCGGTTTCATCCTTTGGGAGGGTTTTATTCAAATAAAATCAACATTTGGTCACAAATGCCGCCTACAGGTAGGTCAAAAAGTTGTGAAGGATTATCTTACCTCGAAAAGTTGAGTCACTTTGCTCTAACTACTTGATTAAGTCAAGCTTTTTGAACCCACCCCTCAACAACCTGTTTCTTGGAAAACTTTTTGAATTTTCGCGATGTTATGAGACTAATGGGGTCCTCTTTGCTTGACAAAGGAATGGCCAGCTGTTATCTTATTCTAAATTATTCTTATAAATCAAATGGTTACAGTGTTTGCCACAACTCCCAAAAACGAGGAGAAAGACCATGGCAGACCAAAAAAAGGCTAAGATGCGCACCTTTATAAAGATGCAGGGCATAGGCAACGACGTGATCTTGATCGATTGCCTCAAATCATCGCTGAGCAACCCGGCCCATGCCGCGCGAAAACTCTGCAACCGCAACTTCGGCATAGGCGCCGACCAGCTGATCCTTCTCGTGAAGTCGCGCAAGTGCGACTTCGGCATGCGCGTCTTCAACGCGGACGGCGGCGAGGCCGACATGTGCGGCAATGGAATCCGATGCCTCGCCAAGTACATCCGGGACAGCAAGCTGTCGGTGAAAAAGGAGCTCTGCATCGAGACACTCGCCGGCCCCCGCATGGTCAAGGGCACCGGCAAGACCTTCCGCACGGACATGGGCGAGCCGATCATGAAGGGCAAGGACATCCCGGTCAACCTCTCGGGCAGGATAATCAACAGGCCGCTCAAGACCGAGACAAAGGAGTTCCGCATCACCTGTCTCTCCATGGGCAACCCGCACTGCGTCACATTCCACGACAACCTGGACAACGTGCCCGTCGAAAAGTACGGACCGCTGCTCGAAAACTACAGCATATTCCCCAAGCGCGTGAACGTGAGCTTCGTGAACGTGGTCAGCAAACAGGAGCTGCAGCTCCGGGTCTGGGAGCGCGGCACGGGCGCCACGCTCGCGTGCGGCACAGCGGCGTGCGCCTCCGCAGTGGCGTCGGTGCTCAACGGATTCACAGACCGCAAGGTCACGGTCGTGCAGCAGGGGGGGAAACTCGATATCGAATGGAGCACTAGCGACAACCACGTCTACATGACAGGACCTGCCGAAACGGTGTTCACCGGACAGATAATGATATAGCTAATTCTGCAAGGGATCCTGCCCGTCTCTCTGTTCCGGCTCAGGGGGCTGCTCGGGCTCAGGCTTGTAATCCTCGATCGGATACTGAGTATCGGAGAACCCGCTCCAGACGCTGCCCACTGCCGTCATGCCGGTCGAAGACGCCGCATCCGGGCTGTCGATCTTCAGCGCAGCATCGCCCAGATATACCGTGCTCCCCGAGTAAGAAGAGGACCCCATGAATACATAGATCGAGGACTGTCCGCTCGTCTTGTCGAAAGCGCCGATCGCAAAATCGTCATAGCCGTCGTTGTTCAGATCGCCTATGCCTGCGCTCGCGTAGATCGCCTCATCCATGTCCTCGGTGGCAGGATCGACTACGCCGCTGATCACCAGATCAGCATCCGATTTGGCGTAAGTCAGCGGGAGCTGATCCCAGCTTTGCCTTCCAAGATAGAGATACGCCCTTGCGTTGGGATAACCGGGGGCGAGCGGTTCGAACAGCGATACGACTAAGACATCGTCGATCCCGTCGCCGTTGACGTCTCCGGCGCTAGCCGCCTGGAAGCCCATGATCTCGTCGTCGGCAGCGAACATCACGTCCGCATCGCCGGGCAAGAGGGGCGTGTCCATGGCCCTAGGCCCGAAGAAGATGAAGGCGGCGCCATAGTCCATGCTGATATCCGGCGGATAGGCCGACATGTCTGTTTGGATGGCAGAGACGATCAGGTCCGCATAGCCGTCGCCGTTGACGTCCGCAAGGTCGTACAGGTATCCGAATCCCTGATAATCAACGCCTCCTCCCCAGAGATAGCTGGTCGGCTGGACCTCTCCTGCAAAGGACTGACCTCCCTTGTAAAAATAGAGCACCCAATAACCGACCATTTCCGCGGCGTCTATCGTAGCGGAGGAAACGAATATATCGTCGATCCCGTCGCCGTCGAAATCCGCGTTGCCCTTTATATGGAATCCCAAGTTCCAGTTGGCGGCAGGATGTTCATTCTTCAACACCGCGTTTGCGACCGAGCTGTCGAGGTCGCTGCCCCAAGGCCCCAGGAAGAGACGCGGTTCCCTCGATTCATCCGGGTCCGCAACACCGCCCCTGCCGCATCCAACGAAATCGCCGTATCCGTCGTTGTTCACATCGCCCACAAACGCCACATGAAAGCCGAACCTCTGATCCGTAGCTTCGCCTTCGACATAAAGAAGGTCCTGAAGAATAGCCGCATCCAGGAGAGACACGATATCGAGGTATATCTTGCCGGCGCTTCCCAGACCGCCGTCGCTCGTGGCAGTGCGCGCGCCGATAAGGAGATTGGGGCCCCCGCCCGTCGTGACGCCCATGCTGTCCGTCATCGTAAGCTCGGCGCCTAACCTGTTGTCGGCCTCAGGCGGAACGTTTTCAGCATAGTCCATCCCCTCCGAAGGCGTAGTATTGCCGTAATAGAGCCTGGCCAGGCCGTCGTTGCCGTTCGCCGTGTAATCGCCGACGAGGAAGTCCGCGAAGCAGTCGCCATCCACGCTGCCCGCCTTGGTCGTCACCGATATGGAGCTGTCCACCACCTGCAGCGTGAGGTTCTCGAAGACAGCGCCCTCCGCATCCGCTATCACTCCCTCCGCCACCGCGATATCGTATGCAAAGCCGCACTGCATGGGGCTGCATATGAACCACCGGCTCCCGACATTGCTTGCGAGGACGTTGGAGGCTACCTCGACCCCGGATTCGTTCACGACCGTAATCGCCGTTGCCAGCGAAGCCTGGTCGATCCCAGGGAGCGTCGCCGACGGATCGCCCGCTGCAAAGGTGGCCACCCAGCATTTGCGCTCAGCGTCCTTCTCCACTGTCATGGTGACGGCAACCTGATTCACGCTCCCATCCCCATTTTCATCTTCACCGAAGATTATGGCGCCTTTGCAGCCCGACAGGGCTGCGAAGACAAGACACAACATCGCAGCCACACAGGCGGCCTTCATATACCCAAGAGATTTATATGTAGTCATAGCCCCGCTCCTTCCCAAAATAATGGGTTCAAATGCCTTCTCAAAGGCACGCTCATTAATATGCACATTGGATGCCAAGATCGCCCTCCCCTTTAAGCAGTTAATACGCTGATAAATAAGCTTATTTAGACCGCGCCTCTGAAATGGAGGGTCAAAAAAAACCTTCCAAACAATAAAAGTGTCAAAAGAGTGGCGGTTTTTTGTTTAATGATTGAATTCAGTCTGTTAGAGAGACGGGTCTGAAGGAGGCTACTCCCATGTTCAAAGGCGTGATGACGGCGATAATAACACCCTTTTCCGACGGCAGGGTGGACGAGGATGCGCTGCGCAAACTGATCGACTGGCAGATAGCAGAGGGCGTGGATGCGATCGTGCCATGCGGCACCACCGGCGAATCCGTGACACTCCAATACGAAGAGTACGACCGCGTTGTTCGCATCGCCGTGGAACAAGCGGCAGGCCGCGTGCCGGTGATAGCGGGCGCGGGCTCCAATTCCACCTCGAACGCCATCAATCTGGCTAAACAGGCCAAGGAGGCCCGCGCCGACGCCATGCTTCAGGTCACGCCCTACTACAACAAGCCCACTCAGGAGGGGCTCTACCAGCACTTCAAGGCGATCGCCGAGATGGTGGAGCTGCCGATGCTGCTCTACAATGTGCCGGGAAGGACGTCGGTCAACATGCTTCCCGAGACCGTGGCCAGACTCGCGAAGATCGACTCGATCGTCGGCATCAAGGAGGCATGCGGTAACATGGATCAGGTGAGGGAGATCCTCCGCAGCACGCCTAAGGAATTCGCGCTCCTGTCGGGCGAAGACGCGCAGAACTTCGAGATCTACAAGGCCGGCGGCGCCGGCGCCATCTCGGTCGCCTCCAACGTAGCGCCGAAGCAGATCGCGGCGGTGTGGGATTCGTTCGAGGCGGGCAGGGTCGACGAGGCGAAGGGCAAACAGCGGGAACTCCAGGCGCTCAACGAAGCGATGTTCATCGAGACGAACCCGATACCCGCCAAGACCGCGCTGGCGATGATGGGCCGATGCCGCGAGGAATTCAGGCTGCCGCTCACCCCGATGGGCGAAGAGCACAGGACGGAGCTCAGGGACGTGCTCAGAAAATACGGAGTCATCGAATGATCAGGGTTGTCGTCGCAGGCGCGAAGGGACGCATGGGCCGAAAGGTCTCTGAACTCGTGCGGTCGGCAAAGGACCTCGCGCTCACCGCCGAGATCGACGCCGGCGATTCGCTGGAAAAAGCAGCCGGCGGCTGCGACGTGATCGTGGACTTCAGCACGGCTGAAGCTTCGGCGCAACACGCCGCGATCGCGGCCGATGCCGGCAGGCCGATCGTCATCGGCACCACCGGCCTCTCCGATGCGGAGATGGATGCACTCCGAACCGCGGCAAAAAAGGTGCCGGTTGTCTATGCGCCAAACATGAGCATAGGCGTGAACGTGATGTTCCGGCTGATCGCCACCGCAGCGAGCGCCCTCGGCCCCGATTATGCGGTAGGCATCGAGGAGACCCACCACGAGCACAAGCTCGACCGCCCCAGCGGCACCGCGAAGAGGATGGCGGAGATAGCGAGGGAGAAGAGGGGCGGCGAGGCGATCGACGTGCAGTCGATCAGGCAAGGCGAGGTGGTCGGCGACCACGAGATCCGCTTCTCCGCCGAAGGCGAAGAGCTCTCGATTGTGCACCGCGCATCGAACCGCGGCATATTCGCTCGAGGCGCCGTCGCCGCGACGCGCTGGGCCGTGGGCAAACCGGCCGGCCTATATGACATGGCCGACGTGCTGGGTTTCAAATGACGACGCGCACCGCCTACATCGGAATCGGCTCAAACCTCGGCGACAGGCAAAAGAACTGCACGGCGGCGATCGATCTCCTAGCGCACTATCGCGACATCAAGGTCTCCGATCTCTCCGACTGGTACGAGACAAAGGCCCTGCCCACGGCGGGATGGACCCTCCCTCAACCCGACTACGTCAACGGGGTCGCGCGGATCGAGACGCCGCTCCCCCCGGCGGAGCTCCTATCGAGGCTCCTGGAGGTGGAGTCCCGGCTCGGGCGCCCCATGGAGAGGCAAAAAGGCGAGCCCCGAACAGTCGACCTGGATCTCCTTTTATACGGCGACATGATCATCGACGAGCCTGGGCTTTCGGTGCCGCACCCGGAGCTGGCCAAAAGATTGTTTGTGCTCGTCCCCCTGTGTGATATAGCGCCTGATGCTGTCGATCCTCGCTCAGGGCTTTCGGCCGCAGAGATGAGAGAGTTGTTGTCAACCGATACGGAGGCGAACAGATGAAGCTTTTCATCGACACCGCGAAGATAGAGGAGATCAGGGAAGCGAACGCGATGGGAGTGCTCGACGGCGTGACCACCAACCCCACGCTCGTCGCAAAGACCGGCCGCGACTTCAAGACCGTGGTCCACGAGATACTCAAGGAGATAACGGACAGGCCGGTGAGCCTCGAGACGAACGCGATGGACGCAGCCGGCATGGTGGAGGAGTGCAAGAAGCTGGCGGACCTGGGCGAGAACGTGGTCTGCAAGGTCCCCACGACCGTGGAGGGCCTCAAGGCGATACGTGCGCTGTCCGAGCTGGGCGTGAAGACCAACGCCACCCTCTGCTTCTCGCCCAACCAGGCGCTGCTCGTCGCAAAGGCCGGGGCCTCGTACGTCAGCCCCTTCGTCGGCAGGCTGGATGACATAACCCAGCCCGGCATGGAGCTGATCGACGACATCGTGCGCATCTACGACAACTACGAGTATCCCACCGAGATCATCGTAGCCAGCATAAGGAACCCGATACACGTGCTCGACTCGGCGAAGATAGGCGCCGACATATGCACGGTGCCGTTCGACGTGATAAAGCAGCTAATGAAGCACCCGCTGACCGACATCGGCATCGAGCGCTTCCTCAACGACTGGAAGAAAGTGCCGAAATAAAACAACGGGGGATCAACATGTCCTTCATCAACCAGAACACCAACGAGATAAACTGCAAGATCGTCTACTACGGGCCCGCGCTCGCCGGAAAATCCACCACGCTGAGGAGCATCTACGGCGACGTGAAGAAGGGCTCGAAGGGCAAGATGATTTCCCTCGCGCAGGACGACGACCATACGCTCTACTTCGACTTCGTGCCGCTGAACCTGGGGAAGATCGGCGACTACACCGTCAAGCTCCACCTCTACACCATCCCGGGCGAGGTGGGCTACAAGCAGAGCCGCGCGCTCATATCGAAGGGCGTGGACGGGGTGGTCTTCGTGGCCGATTCGCAGCTGACGAGGATGGAGGAGAATATAAAGAGCCTCACGGGCCTGAAGGAGATCCTGCACGGCGAAGGGCTGGACTGGCAGTCGGTCCCTTTCACGTTCGCGTACAACAAGCGCGACCTGCAGGGCATAGTGCCTCGGGAGGAGATGTCGCGCTACCTCAACACCGAGAAGAGAGAGGAATTCGAGACCGTGGCCACAAAGGGAGAAGGGATATTCGACGCCTTCAGGTCGGCGAGCCTTCAGGTGCTAAAGGAGCTGAAGAAAGATTTTTGAAAGACTATTTCTTGTCCGCTGACTGACCCTCGAACCATCCATCCGGAATCTTCGCGATCTTCTTGAAGTGATCCAGCGTCTTCTTCGGGACCTTGCGGCCCAGCCTCTCGCACCACACCTTTTCGAACTCGACCTTCCACTGCGGGAAGCGGCGCACGTCCTCCTCGTCCTCCATTTCCACGTAGTTCACGGGGCAGACGTAGTAGCAGGATCCGCAGCCTATGCAGGCCTCGCTCTTGTCCAGAAACGGCGTGCCGACTTCCTTGTCCGGACCGCGGCCGACGAACGAGATCGCCGACACCCCGACCACCTGCTCGCACGCCCTGGTGCAGAGCCCGCAGAGTATGCAGCCCTTGTCCCTCTTCGCAAAACGCGAATCCCCCGCCACGCCCAGGTCGGCCGCCAACTGCCGGATCTCCTTTACGTCGGGGCACCTCGCGAGCAGGAGCTCCGCCACCATCCTGCGATGTTTTTTGATGCGCTCGGTATCGGTGAATACCGCCATCCCCTCGCTCACTGGATACGAGCACGACGAGACGACGCTGCGACGGCCGTTCGCCTCGACCTCTACCAGGCAGAGCCTGCACGCGCCGAACGGCTTTATCTCGTCGTTGTAGCACATGTGGGGGATGTCGAAGCCAGCGGCGAGGAGCGCGGGCAGCAGCGTCTCCCCGGTCGTGACCTTCAGCTGTTTTCCATCTACGGTGATCTTTACCTCTGGCATATCCCGCTCCCTATTCGACTCTCACTGCGTCGAACTTGCAGGCCTCGATGCAGGCGCCGCACTTTATGCACTTCTCCTGGACGATCTCGTGGGCCTTGAGCTTGTCGTTCTTCTTGCCCTTGATCGTGGCAGGCCTTCCGGTCGCCACGGCGGCGCCGGTCGGACAGACCCTTGCGCACGCCTTGCACCCTGCGCAGTTGTCCTCGATTATGAAGTATTTGATCAGCGCCTTGCACACGCCGGCAGGGCATCGCTTGTCGCGTATGTGCGCGTCGTACTCGTCGCGGAAGTGTTTGAGCGTGGAGAGCACCGGGTTGGGAGCCGTGCCGCCGAGCGCGCAGAGGGACGCGTCGCGGACGGTCTCGGCCAATTCCTGAAGCAGCGCGATCTTATCCTCGCTCCCCTTGCCGTCGCATATGTCTTCGAGGATCGCCCTCATTCGCGGCACGCCCTCGCGGCAGGGCACGCACTTGCCGCAGGACTCCTCGCTTAAGAACTTCATGAAGTAGCGGGCCACGTCGACCATGCAGGTGCGGTCGTCCATCACGATCATGCCGCCGGAGCCCATCATGGAGCCGGCCTTCTTGAGCTCGTCGAAATCAACCGGAGAGTCGAGCATGGATTCCGGGAGGCAGCCGCCCGACGGGCCGCCGGTCTGCACCGCCTTGAATTTCCGGCCGCCGGGAATCCCGCCGCCGATGTCGTAGACGATCTTGCGCAGCGTGATGCCCATCGGCACTTCCACAAGACCGGTGTTGTTGATCTTGCCCACGAGCGAGAAGACCTTCGTGCCCTTGCTGTTCGCGGTCCCCATGCCGGCGAACCACTTCTCGCCCTTCGCCAGGATCATAGGCACGTTGGCCCAGGTCTCCACGTTGTTGATGACGGTCGGCTTGTCCCAGAGCCCGCGCTGCGCCGGATACGGCGGTTTGGGCCTCGGCTCGCCGGTGAAGCCCATGATCGAGCTGATGAGACCTGTCTCCTCGCCGCAAACGAACGCACCGCCGCCGCGGGTGATCGTGACGTCGAAGGAAAACCCGCTGCCCATGATGTTCTCACCGAGCAGACCGACCTCCCTGGCCTTCTCGATCGCGGCGCCCAGGTTCTTGACCGCAAGCGGATACTCGTTGCGCACGTAGACGTAGCCGTGTGACGCGCCGATCGCCCTGGCGCCGATGATCATGCCCTCGATCACCGCGAAGGGATTGCCTTCAAGGATCGAGCGATCCATGTACGCGCCCGGATCGCCCTCGTCGGCGTTGCACACCACGTACCTCGTGTCACTCTCATAGCCAGCGCAGATCTCCCACTTTTTGCCTGTGGGGAATCCGCCGCCGCCGCGCCCGCGCAGCCCCGACCTCTTCACCTCGTCGATTATCGCCTCGGGCTTCATCCCGAACGCCTTGACGACGGCCGCGTACCCGCCGACCGCGATATAGTCCTCGATCGAGGTCGGGTCCAGCAATCGGTTCGTTCCGAGCAGCAGCTTGTTCTGGGAGCGGTAGAAGGGAATCTCCTCCTCCCTGAGGCAGATCTTCCCTGACTCGTCCGTCGCGAGCAGCCTCTCGACGGGTTTCCCCGAAAGCGCCGACGCGACGATATCGCCGGCGTCCTCCTGCGCGACCCGCTGGTACCAGAAGCCGTGGGGCATCACGATGACGATCGGCTCGCGCTGGCAAAATCCGTGGCAGCCGGTGTAGCGTATCCCTATCCGGTCGGAGAGCTTCCCCGCCTTGATCGCCTCGGCGACCGCGTCGCGCACCTTGTGACTCCCGCGCGCCTCGCCGCACGAACCGCCTGCGACGACGATCTGGGCGCTGCAGCCTTTGCGGCTGGCGAGGATGCCCTCACGCCAGGCGTCGAGTTCTGCGGCACTCCTGAGCTTCTTCGGTTCATTCGCCATGATCTACCTTCTCTTCTTCGATTGGGCCGGCTTCACGGCCTTCTTGGGCTGGGCCTCGCCCGCCGGGATGATACCCCTCACCTTCGCTGCCGTGAGCTGGCCGTGGTACTCCCCATCGACGACGGCGACCGGCCCCAGCGCACAGCACCCTACGCAGTTGACCGTCTCGAGCGTCACGGCGCCGTCGGCGGTTGTCTTCCCCGCACTGACGCCGAGCTCGCGCTCCATCTCGTCGAGAACTCGCTGCGCCCCGCGGACGTGGCATGCCGTCCCCATGCAGACCTGGCAGGTATGCCTCCCCCGAGGCTCGAGCGAGAACGCCTTGAAGAATGTGGCCACAGCGTAGATGCGCGAGAGCGGAACGCCCAGGTCCTGCGACACGCGCTCCAGCGCTTCGCGCGGCAGGTAGTTGTACTGCTTCTGCACGTCCTGCAGGATGCCGATGAGCTGCTCCGGCAGGCCGCGGTGCTTCTCGCAGATTGTGTCGACTTTCGTGAGATCCATCTTGAGCCCTCGTTTTTAAAGTTCCTTTCAAGCTGTGAGTCATGAGCTGTGAGCGGATAGCTCACAAATCACAGATTGCACTTCTTTCTCAGGTTGTTCCAGTTCTTCTCCACCTGCGCTTGGATATGCTCCACGTCCTGTTCCGTAAGATGGCGGAAGCGCCCCTGGCCTTTGAAGTAATCCTTGACCGGGAGGAGTTTCTCGAAATCCATGGAGAGTTTGTACTCGCCGTCCACCACCTCGTAGAGCGGGAACACCCCCGACTGAACAGCGAGCCTGCCGAACTTGACCGCGTCCTCGGAGGCCGCGCGCCATCCGGTCGGGCAGACCGAGAAGATGTGGATATATGCCGGCCCCTCCACGGCCACCGCCTTCTTCACCTTGTCCATCAGGTCGAACGGGAAACTGGGGCACGCGGTAGCGACGTACGGTATATGGTGCGCGGCCGCGATCTCCGGCATGTTCTTCTTCTGCGTGTGCTGTCCGATGCTCTTCTTGCCTGCCGGCGAGGTCGTGGTCGAGGCTCCGTAGGGCGTCGAGCCGGAGCGCTGTATGCCCGTGTTCATGTACGCCTCGTTGTCGTAGCAGATGTAGAGCACGTCGTGGCCGCGCTCGAGCATTCCGGAAAGCGCCTGGATGCCGATGTCGGCGGTAGCGCCGTCGCCGCCCATGCTGACCACCTTTATCCTGCGGGCCGGGTCCATCCTTCCCTTGCGCTTGAGCGCCTTGAGGGCGGCCTCGACGCCGGATGCGACCGCGGCGGTATTCTCAAAGAGCGTGTGTATCCAGGGGATCTCCCAGCTCGTGTCAGGGTAGCATGAGGCGATGATCTCCATGCAGCCTGTGGCGTTGACCATGATGGCGTTGCGGCCGACCGCCTTCGCCACCTGGCGCACGGCCAGAGCCTCGGCGCAGCCCACGCAGGCGCGATGGCCCGGCGCGAAGCTCTCGTCCTTGGTCACGAGCCTGGATGCGAAAACCGACAGGTCTTTCATCTTTCCCCTTCCCTTCTATTCGCGCGCGCCGAGAATGACCATGCGGTCCTTCTGGCCCTTCGCTGCATCCTTGATCCCGCGCTCTATTATCTCCACGAACTGCTCAGGCAGGATGTCGCGGCCGCCCAAGCCCGCTATGTAGCCCACGATGACGGGCTTCTTCGGCTCATCGTAGAGCGCGCTGCGCACCTCGGAGGCGACCGGTCCGCCGGGGCCGCCGGAAGATATGCAGCGATCGAGCACGATCAGGTTCTTCGCGTTTTTCACCGCGTCGCGGAATTCCTTGAACGGGAAGGGCCGCCAGAGCCTGAGCTTCACCTGGCCGATCTTCACGCCCTTCTCGCGCAGCGTATCCACCGCCACCGACGCGGTCTCGCCGTAGCTGCCCATGGTCATGATGAGGGTCTCGGCATCCTCGGCCTTGTAGGTCTCCACCGGCTTGTACTTGCGGCCGAAGTGTTTTCCGAACGCCTCCCAGATCTCGGCAAGATGCGGCATGATCGACTGGAACGCGTCCTCCTGCGCCTTCTTTATCTCGGTGTAGATCGCGGGCGGCGCAAATGCGCCCATGTTCACGGGCTTCTTGGGGTCGAGCGGGAGCGGAAAATCGTTCGGCGGCAAAAACGAATCGACCTTCTCCTTGTCCTCTATATAGATCGGCTCGACCACGTGCGTGAGGTGGAAGCCGTCCAAGTGCACCATGACCGGGAAGAGCACGCGCCTGTCCTCGGAGACTCGGAACGCCCAGATGATGTGGTCGAAGGCCTCCTGGCCGTCCTCGCAGAATATCTGTATCCAGCCGGTGTCGCGCACCGCCATCACGTCGGAGTGATCGCCCCACACGGAGAGCGGCGCCGAGAGGGCGCGGTTGGCGACCGCCATGACCATCGGCAGCCTCATGGAGGAGGCGAGATAGACCGCCTCGTGCATGAGCTCCAGGCCCTGGCCCGCGGTCGCGGTAAACGTGCGGGCGCCGGCAGCGGCCGAGCCCAGGCACGCGCTCATGGCGGAGTGCTCGCTCTCCACGCAGATGAACTCCGCGTCCAGCTCGCCGTCCGCGATGAGCTCGGAGAGGTGCTCCACGATGTGCGTCTGCGGCGTGATCGGATATGCGGAGACCACGTCAGCGTCGCAGAGCTTCACCGCCTCGGATACCGCCAGAGAGACTTCGATCCCTATTCTCTTTCCCATGACACCTTCCCTTGCCTTCGGCTTTGAGCTGTAAGCTGTGAGCTAGCTCTTCTTGCCCGTATCTTCGCTCAAGGGCTTCATCTCGAACGCGCCGGTCCAACACTCCTTGGCGCAGATCCCGCAGCCCTTGCAGTAGAACTCGTTCACCTCCACGTAGCCGTCCTCTTTTATCTTGATGGCCGCATCCGGGCAGAACAGGTAGCAGACCCCGCACTTCACGCAGCGGTCCTTGTCGTACACCGGCTTCATGCTCCGCCAATCGCCGGTGCGATAGGCCTTGGCCCCGCCCGGGGTGTCGACTATGAAACCTGTTGTTACGTCCTTGACCGTAATCAGAGCCATGACATTCTCCAATTCACTGACCGCTCACCTTGGTCTCTTCGAACGCGCGCTTCAAGGCGGCCACGTTGCGCTCCGCCAGCTTGGGGTTGAAGCGGCGCTCTATCTGCGGGACGAGCGCGTCCAGCGGAATGACCCCGCTGGCCTTGAGCAGCGCGCCTATCATCGTGGTGTTTGTGATCGGAACCTTGAGCGTCTCGAGCGCTATGGTGAGCGCGTCGATGCACGCGAGCCTGCCCTTGTATTTCATGACCTCGCGGACCTCTTTCTCGCTGCGCTTGGTGTTGAGCACCACGAGCCCCTTGTCCTTGAGGCCTTGCGTCACGTCCAGGATGTCTATGAGGCTGTCGTCGAGCACCACCACGATGTTCGGGTGATTGACCTCTGCGCGCACGCGGATCTTTTCATCGGCCACGCGCAGATAGGCCTGCACAGGGGCGCCGCGGCGCTCCGGGCCGAACGAGGGCATGGACTGCGCGAAGCGTCCCTGCTCTATCGCCGCAAGGGCGACGAGCTCTGCTGAGGTGACTGCGCCTTGGCCTCCGCGGCCGTGGAATCTTATTTCGATCATGGTAGTGTTTCCAAGTGGTTGAAAGATAATGGATTTACTTTCGCCAAAAAGGCGCGCGGAACTTCCCGCTTTTGGGGGAATATGTCAAGAAAAAGAGCTCAGGGGATATCGCCTAGCGAGCGGCCTTGGGTAGAAGAGCCTTGGGCAGATCTTTGCGATAGCGCTCTAACCAGCCGCGCTCCGCCTTCTCATCAGGACGCGCGAGGCCGGCGAGGCCGACCGCCTGTCTGGTGTTAACCTTGCGGGAATTCAGGGTCTCCACGACCACGTAATGCATCCCGGCATCGCTGATCTTCTTGCTGCCCACAGGGACATGGCGCTCCTTGAAGGCCGGATCCTTGTATGCCAGGTGGAGGGCTTTCTGAATGGTTTCATGGTTTCCCAGGATGATCTCCTTGGTAAGGTCATCCATACCCTGGAACCAATCGCTCTCGAGGAGATCGGTCCAAAATGCCGAGTTGGCGCGGGTGGGACCGAAGTCGCTGCTCTCGTCCCCCCTTGGCGCACCTGACGCCACGACTTCGATGGCAGGCTCAGCCCCTGCGGCAGGTGCCGCTGCAGGAGCAGGAGCCGGCGCAGGCGCGGGAGAGGAGGGCTTCGCCTGCGGAGCAGGTGCGAACGGGTCCGCCCAACTGCCGTCTTTCACCATGTTCTGGATCAACTCAGGCGGCACAGGGCCCATGAGCTCCGACCCGCCGGGCCTGAACTTTGCCTCGAACTCGGTCCAATTCCCATCGATGAGCATCAGGTGTTTTTTAAGGAGCACGGATTGAGCGAGTTTATGCGAATCAATACCGGCCATGCCCTCATTGACAATCTTCAACCCGTCTATCTGGCCCAGCAGCGCATCGTACTCCATCACCAGGACCTGAACCTTTTCCAGATCAGCGAGCTCGACGCTGTTCTCTTTCCCGACCTCCATCATCGTGCGAAGCTTGGTCGTGCTCGACTTCTCATCGTATTCAGGGGTTCCCTTCTTCTTCTTATGAACAGCCAGCATGAGCTGCAGGAGTTGAGCTGTTTTGAGATTCGGCGATTTCACAGCCTCCGCGTTCACCGGATCTTTCGCAACAACTGGAGGGACGACCTTTTGCGGTTTGTTCGCTTTGAGGATCTTGTCGATGTTCTTGGCCTTCTTATAGATCACATACGAAGATACGGATACGACGAGAAACAGCAGAGCGCCGGCTGCGATGCCGCCGTATATCCCGACATCCTTCTTTTTATCCTCAGGGATGAGTCCTGCCCCAAACTCCTGGATCGATTTGATGAACTGAAGTGGGGCAGAGGGTTCGTCAACAGCTGCAGGAGAAACAGGTTGAGATTCAGGTTGAAACACAGGCTGAGACGCAGGTTGAGATTCAGGCTGAGGCTGAGGTTCGGATGATCTCTGAGCGCTAGACAATAGGGACGGTCTGTTCCCAGAGTAGATGCCCCAGGCGCCGGAGGCATATTTGCATATGCCGCCTATGTTCTTCACAGACTCGACCCATCGGTCGACCCACTTCGCAAGCTCCTTGTCATCCTCCGGGGGTGTGCCCGGAAGCGGGCGGGCGCCGATCATGCGCATCTCATCACACTGCGGGTAATCCTTGAGCTGACAAATCTTTCCCTCGAAACCGCAGACACCTGTTGTCGGATAAGTTTTTCCCATAGGCGCTTTTGACCGCAAACCCTTAACACAACCTCCGGAGAATTTGTCGACAAAATGTCGCATAAGTTGCTAGAAAATTTGATCCGATTTAAGCTATTGATTTAATTGGATAAAAAAGAACCTGTTTCCTTGTGAATCGCAGGGAAACAGGTTCGTTATGAGTCAAAATAAAACAGATCCCTTATGCCATGGGGCCCATGCCCGACATGCCGCCCTGGCCCCCATTCGATCCGGGGGTAAGCATGAACGTGCCGCCGGCCGCCGCTCCCTCCATGCCCATCACAGCCGCCGGTCCACCGAAGCGCAGTAAAATCAGTCCCATGATCCCCGCCGCAATGAGCCCCAGCTTCTCTGCAAATTGGTTCGCAACATCACTCATGGGTACGGGCTCAGGGTAGTACACGCCATCCGGATCGTACGGATCGTCGAGCGCGGAGAATTTTGCATCGCCGCCGGGCACAGGATCAGGAACATCGGCAAGCACAGGCAACTTCGCGCCGCCGCCTGGAGCCGGAGGCGCAGGAGGATCCTTCGGGCCGTTCTTGCGATTTTTCCACTTGTTCTTGAGCAAGCCCCATGCGCCGTTCAGGAGCATCGTCCCCAGCGGGGCAATAACACCGAACGCCACTCCGAGGAAGACCAACTCCTCCACCTTGTTCGGTTCCTCGATCGTGAGGAGCTCGTTCAGTTTATCGACCTGATCTTCTTTCAGGCATTTCCTGTACGACTCGAACTGCTCATCGTTCAGATAACTCTTGTAAATTGACGGGTCCATCTTCTCTATGCAGTACACGCCCTGCGGCTTCTTCGCCCTGTCGAGGACAAAGGCGTCCCTGTTGAGCCCCCATGCCTCGCGGACGCAGACCGCCTCCTGCTTTGTCATCTCAAGGCCGGTCAATCGGAATACGGCCGTCTGGCTGCCCCAGAGAGAGTCGCACCAGACCGCTTTTTCGCCCTGATAGTCGCCGCTCACCACGTGATTCTTCCCGTCATTTGTTACGATGTAGCCCGCCTCGGTCTGAACAAACTCGGGCCTCTTCGGCTGCTCGGCCTCGACCGGCTCCGCGAGCGGCGGGACTTGCTGCTGTGCACCACCTTTTGCGCCTTTTACTTTTCCCATGACGTCTCTCCTCTACCCCGCCCCGAGAGGACTACTTTCCCCTGCGCGCAGCTTCCTTGGCTGCATCGCGCGCAACCTTTTTCTCCGCCTTTGCGCGCTCATCCCGCATCTTGTCCAGACCCTTGCAAAGACCGTTGACCAGGCCCCTGCTCGGATGGCTCGCACGCTTCATGCCCTGCGCCAGAAGCTTGTGCGCAGCGCCCGGCTTGAACACCCCTGCGTTGTCCTTTATCTCCAGGTATTTTGACCACTTGCTTTCATCCTTCTTCATGCCCTCGAACTCTGTGTACGCCATGGTGGCGAAGTTGCGCTGATCGGTCTCTGTGTAAGTCTCGATGTTGAACGGTATGACAGATCCGTCCTTCGGCCATTCCCTCGCCTCGCGCAGGAGCGTCTTTCTCATAATCTCTACCTCGCGCGCGCGGGGATCGTTCATGTCCGCTTCAAGGGGCACAGGTGCTGCCGGAGCAGGCGCAGGCGCGGCAGCCACAGCTGCGGGTGCAGGTGCTGCAGGCTTAGGCTCAGACGCTGCGGGCGCAGGTTTCGGTTCTTGTCTGCATTCGGGCTCCGGATCGACATTCAGGAATGAATCGCTGGAAGCCTCCCACCAAGGCGCTGTAACTCGGGATGCTTCACCGGCAGACTCCTCGATCACGCGCAGCCTTGCCTTGTCGCGTTCATTCTGAACCTCGATCTCTTTTATCTCGTAATTGAATATCGACCTTATTTTATCCTTTGAAAGACCGAGGGCCGCCGGATTTTCGCCGTGATGTTTCTCGAAATATTCCAAGACATAGTCAGTAGTAATGGCCGTAACTCCGTCCTTCTGCGCTTGCTGGAGGACGTCATTGAAGAATGTCTCCACAGCGGTCAATGCCGACGGCTTGGCATGAGCCTTCAAACCGAGAATATATGTGGCTCGCAATGCGTCGGGTTCAATGGAGAGCACACCGTATCGCGTATTCACGTAGGGCTTGAGCTCCAGTATGTTCGCGACCTTTTTCGGGGACGCGGCTTCGTGAAAAATCGTGACATAACGGTTCAGCGAGGCAGGGTCCCTGGCTATGGTATCGGACAACTCCTGGATCGTCGTGGCTATCGCAAGCGTTATGTTCGGATGTTTTTCGGCGACCTTCTTTATGCGGTCGCGAAGGGCAATCCTTCCGTCACGACTTCCGTCTTCGGCCTGCTGAATCTCGTCGATAAACAGAATAACCTTGTAACCCTCTCGGGCCTTGGCAAGTACCGGGTCGATGAGTTTTTCCTCAAGAATTTTTACGTCCTTATCGGCCCACACAGCCCCCTTGGCCTTGAGGTTGTTGATATCGGCTTCGTAGATGAGTATCCCTTTGTGCCCCCCCTTCTCCAATTCAGTTTTGATTGAAGCAATATTCGCTTCCACTCCTTCTCTGTAAGCCCTTGCATCTTTCGGGCTCATCCTCTCCGTCGTCTTTTTATAGAAGACCTCGCGTTCATTTTCAGTCAATTCAGACAGCGCCAACATCTGCGCATAGCCTCTGAGCGATGCGGTTTTGCCGGTGCGCGACTGACCGGCAGAGAGCCAGTTGTTCTGATCTGCCTGCGGCCTCAGCGAAACGTCGATCATCCTCGAGACTTTGCGGTCGGTATCTATGTAAGGCATCTCAAAGGTCCCCAGCGATTTCAACTCCCCCCTGGCCTTTCCAATGCTGTCCTCCACCATATCTTCAAACTTGATGTTGTCGCCGGCAACCGACGCATTCTCGCCCCTGCTGGCCTTCATCTCGTCCATGGATTCTTTATGCATCTTCCACGAGTCTTCCCTCCCCTTTTTATTCGCTCTATGCATGAACCAGACGAATGCTGCAGTGCCTACCAGGCCGGAAAAAATACCAGCTATCGTCAACCATTTCTGCATCGGTATAGAGTCCATCGATTTTCTCGAGAGCTCCAACTGCTCCTCGGTCGAGTCTATCTGCATCTTATACATGGCGTATATCTTCTCCAAATGCGCGGAGAGGCTGTCCACGGTCGCAGCGCTCACGCCGGAGCCCTGCGCGGTGAGCACACCCTTGACCTTGTTCAGCCTGTCTATGATCTGCTCGAGGCGGTTGTACTGGCCGCTGAAGTGGAAGGTGTTCATCACCGGGCCGCCCTCTTCCTTTGCGTACGGCTTGCTGCCCGCCTTGACCGCAAAATCCGTGGGTCCCAGCCCCAGCGCAGGGATGATGACCTTCATCTCGCCGACCGGGAGGTCGATGTCGCTGTCGTCTATGTCGTTGGAGGCGTCCTCGTTCGAGAAGAGCATATGGCCCAAGCGGCCCGTGTAGGCGTAATACTTGTTCCACTCCTTGCCCGCATCGGTCTTCTGGGAGAGACGGCAGATCCCGTCCAACTTGTTGAGGTCGAGGTAGCCGCTGTACACAACCTCATCGAGCTCATTCTCATTTGCAGGGGTCTTGGGATTGTCGCGGTCTTTGAGCGTCCTCACCCCCGGTTCTCCCCTGGGGTCGGGCATGCCCGCTTCCGCGTAAGAGGAGGCCGGGAGGAAGGTGGTGAATTCCTCCTTGCCCTTCTCGTCCTTCACAACGGCCAGCTCCTGCATGCCGAAGAACTTGCCCTCGAAATAGCCGAGCTCTTCCTTCAGCACGTCCGTGCAGAGAGGGATGTCATTGGCCGAACATGACTTCGTCTTCGTGGGTACGCACTTCACAGAGTCCCCTGCCATTTACCCCTCCGCACAAATGTATATATATGAAGCCCCCGCCCCTGTTTTATTATCGGTTGATTCAGGGAAAAGTTGCCTGAAACCTTCAGGCTCTCGATTTTGCAATATTTACAATGAGTTAAAAGCATCTCGATCCCTCTTTCACCATTGTTATCGGCAAAAAAGGGGCGAAGTTGCGTAAGACGCCAAAAAAATCGGTTTCTTAAGAGATTATAAGAGGATGCGCGGATAAACTGATTATTTTACACCCCTGAACGAACGGACAAGATCGCGGAACCGGCCCCTGTTCCCCCTCTCCGCCCTCCTGGCTTCCATGGAGCTCGATCTGGCGTCAATACGGCCGAGGGGATGATCGACGTTTCCCTGGCTGCCCAGGAGAGAGCGGAGCCCCTCCGGCTTGACCCTGCCCGCATCGTCCAAATAGGTCCGACGGAACTCCTCGCCCTCGAGGGCGCGCGGCAGATCCCTCTCGATGACCGTGCCCATCCTCCTGCGGTCGGTCTCGGTGAGTCCCAGCCACCACGGCTCATTTTCCATCCCAAGGGCAGCAGGCATGGACAGCGTTTCCATTGCCGCCCCTTCCTTTGCAAGGGCAGCATCGTCCGCCACCCCGCCGACCGCGTAAGTGGCGCCGTCGATTATCGTCTTGAACGCCGACGTGACGAACAGCGATAAAAGCGCGATCGCGCCCAGCACGCTGAACGCCTCTTTCACATCCCCTGAGGAGGACTTCTCAACAGGTTTTGCCTCACGCGGGAGGTAGACGAACCAGCTTGCAACGTTGTTTGCCTCAAACCGGTAACAGAGCTTCTCGCCCTGCTCCAGACTTCGACTCTCGAAGCTGTCGAGCAGGGCCTCGCCCAGATCCCCCGTTGTCTTGAAGTTCACGGGCCTGAGATAGTCGAATTCCGGCCTGCACTGAGTTCGATTCGATGTGATGCTTTCGGTGGACATGCGCGCCTCTCAGATGTCGAAAATTATCTCAGCAAACCAGCGGCCGGCCTCGTCCCTCTCCACCTTGATGCGATGGTATGTCACGGCCTTGATGGCCAGTTTCTGATCGTGGCGGGCGCTGTCGAACTTGAGCCCCTTCGCGGCCCCGAAGAGGCGGCCCTCGCTCATCTCGTCTATCCAGAACCTGGTGAGCACGAGCCTGCGCGTCTCGAATATGTAGAGCAGCTCCGAGAGCCAGCGCACCATGAGCTGATCCAGAGAAGGCGCTTCGATCGAGATCGGGACCTCGACCGAGGGGATCAGCCTGCGCTTCTCCGCCACCATCATGTCAAACATCGCTGAGGCAGCCTCGACGAAGAGCTCCGCGAGAGAAGCGGCCTCGACCCTCATACCGATATCAGCAGTATGATCGATTATCTTGTACATCCGGTTGAAATTTTTAGACCCAGTCGTATTTGACGATCTCGCCCGGCTCGAAGAAGAAGTTGACCTCGAACTTGGCGGTATCCGGAGCATCGGAGCCGTGGACCACGTTGCGCTCGATGCTCGCCCCGAAGTCGCGGCGAATAGTGCCCTCGTCGGCCTGCTCGGGGTTGGTCACCCCCATGGTCGTGCGCCAGCGGCCGATCGCGCCGTCGCCCTCCAGCACCGCCGCCACACAGGGCCCGGAGACCATGAACTTCACCAGGCTCTCGAAGAACGGTTTGCCCTTGTGCACCGCATAGAAGCCCTCGGCCTTCGTTACGTCCATCTTGAGCATCTTCATGCCGACGACCTTGAGATTCGCCTCTTCGATACGCTTGACGATCTCGCCGATGATCCCCTTCTCGAGCGCATCGGGTTTGATTATTGCCAGGGTTCGTTCGGTAACCATGCTGATCTCCTTACAGTTTGTCCGTGAATGTGCCGGAAAACTAGTTTAGCGGCTCTGCTTTGTAAACCTTTTTCGACCCCTCATCAGGCTTCCCGTCCTTGCTCAGCTCCTTGTTCATCTGTTTCGCCGGCTTCGTGCCGCGCTCGTCTATGCTCTTGAGCCGCGCCTCCACGACCCCCTTGTTCGGGTACTCGTCCAAGGCATCCTTCGTGACCTCGCGGGCGATGCCGAGATATCCCATCTCCTCGATGCAAGTCGCCAGATGCAGCTTCGCCTCGCCCGCGAGCTCCGACTTCGGGAACTCCCTTATCATCCACTCGTAATAGCCGGCCGCCTTGCGGACCTGCCCCTCCAGGAAGAAACTCTCCGCGGCGAGGAATATCGCCTTCTCCTTCATCTCGGGGGGAACGCCGTCGCCCTCGATCAGCGGTTTGATCTCGACCCTGGATTGGCGAAAATCCTTCGACGCGAGGTAGACGCCGGACAGGGCGATCCGATATCGCATCGCACGCTCGCCCTCCGAGAAGTGTTTTATCAGGGCCGTGTAGTCCTCGATGGCGCCCTGATAGTCGCGGCGCGCCTCCCTGTCCCTTGCCCTGGCCTCGCGCGCGAGCCGGCCCGCATCGGTCAACGGCGCCCTCTCGATCACCTCCGAGAGCGCCTCGTCGGCCGCCTTTCCGTCGCGCATCATGTTGGCTTCTATCTCGGCTATGCGGAGCATGAGCCCGGCCCACCGCGGATCCTCCTCGAGCGCCCGCGCGATGCGCCTGTAGGAATCCAACGCCTTTTCAGCCTCGCCGAGCCCGAGATTCGCTTCGGCGCCCGCGATCGCCGCATCATAGTCGTTTATGGCGCGGTCGCACGCCGAGAAGAGGAGGGCAGCGGCCATGCATGCTGTGAGGACCCTCTTCACTATTCGCCCTCGCCGCCGTCATCCTCCACAACCTTGGCGACGGTGACGACCTTCTCGTCTCCCTCAAGGGAGATGAGGCGCACGCCCTGGGTGTTGCGGCCTATGACCGGGATCTCCTTGGCGCTGGAGCGGATCACCTTGCCGCTGTCCGTGATGAGCATCACGTCGTCGGTGTCGGTCACCTGCAGCGCGCCGACCACCGGCCCGTTCTTGTCCGCGACCTTGAGCGTGAGGATCCCGGAGCCGCCGCGCGATTGGACCCTGTATTCCGCGAGCTCGCTGCGCTTGCCGTATCCGCGCTCCGTGACCGTGAGCACGGGGGCGTCGGTGGTCAGGGTCTCCATGGCCACGACCTCGTCCCCCTTGTGCAGCGATATGCCGCGCACGCCGCGGGCGGTGCGGCCCATGGCCCTGACGGCACTCTCTTCGCAGCGCAGCGACTGTCCGCCGCGCGTGGTCAGGAAGAGGTGCTCCACCCCGCCGGTGAGGCGCACCGAGATAAGCTCGTCCCCCTCGTCGATCGAGGTGGCGATGATGCCGCCGGCGCGCGGGTTGGCGTAGGCCATGAGGTCCGTCTTCTTCACCACGCCGTTCTTGGTGGCCATGACGATGAACCGGCCCTCCGCGAATTCCTTGACCGCAAGCACGGCGGCTATGCGGTCTTCGCTCGTCATGTTGACGAGATTGGTGATCGCCTGGCCGCGAGCCACGCGCCCGACCTGCGGTATCTCGTGGACCTTGACCCAGAAGACCTTGCCGGACGCAGTGAATATCAAAACGTAGCTGTGCGTGGAGGCGATGAAGAGGTTTTCGACGAAATCCTCCTCGCGCGTGACCATGCCCTGCTTGCCGCGTCCCCCCCGGCGCTGCGCGCGATATATGCTGATCGGGTTGCGCTTGATGTAGCCCCGGTGGGAGACGGTGATCACCATCTCCTCCTCCTGGATCAGGTCCTCCACGGAGATTTCCTCGGCCTTGCCCTTGATCAGGGTGCGGCGCTCATCCCCGTACTTCTGTTTCATCTCCAGGAGCTCGTCGCGGACGATCTTCAAAATCCGCCTCTCGTCCGCGAGTATCGCCTTCAGCTCCTTGATGAAATCCATGACTTCCTTGTACTCGGCGATGATCTTGTCGCGTTCCAGGCCGGTGAGCCTCTGGAGCTTGAGGTCGAGTATCGCCTGCGCCTGCCGCTCGGAGAGCTTGTAGCGCTTCATCAGGGCGTCGCGCGCCGTGGCCGGCTCCTTCGACTTCTTGATGAGCGCGATGACGTCGTCGATGTTATCGATGGCGATTCTCAAGCCTTCCAATATGTGGGCCCTCTCCTCGGCCTTCGCCAGGTCGAACGCGGTCCTGCGGGTGACCACCTCTTTCCGATGGTCGATGAAGAGCGAGAGCGCCTGCTTGAGGCTCATGAGCCTGGGCTGCCCGGCGACGATGGCAAGCATGATGATGCCTATGCTCGACTGGAGCGAGGTGTGGGTGTAGAGCTGATTGAGCACCACGCCGGCCACGACGCCCCTCTTGAGCTCCACGACTATGCGCATCCCGTCGCGGTCGGATTCGTCGCGGATGTCGGATATGCCTTCGATCTTTCCGTCGCGGACGAGCTCCGCGATGCGCTCGATGAGGCGTGCCTTGTTGATCTGGTAGGGTATCTCGGTGACCACGATGCACTCGCGGTCGCCGCGCGCCATGGGTTCGATCATCGCTTTGGCGCGCAGGACGATCTGCCCCCTGCCGGTCTCATAGGCCGACTTTATCCCGTCCCTGCCATGTATCGCGGCGCCGGTCGGAAAATCAGGGCCGGGTATGAACTTCATCAGGTCCTTGACCGCGAGCTCGGGGTTGTCGATCAGGGCGAGCAGCCCGTCCACCACCTCGCTCAGGTTGTGCGGCGGTATCTTCGTGGCCATGCCCACGGCAATGCCGTCGGAGCCGTTTATCAGCAGGTTGGGGACCCTGGATGGCAGCACGGATGGCTCGGTGGTGGTATCGTCGAAGTTCGGAACGAAGTTGACCGTGTCCTTGTCTATGTCCGCGAGCAGTTCCTCGGCCATGGCCTTGAGCTTCGCCTCGGTGTAGCGGTAGGCGGCGGCGGAATCGCCGTCCACGGAGCCGAAGTTTCCCTGCCCGTCTATGAGCGGGTAGCGCATGTTCCAGTCCTGCGCCATGCGAACCAGGGTGTCGTAGACGGCCGCGTCTCCGTGGGGATGATATTTCTTCAAGACCTCGCCCACCACGCCTGCGCACTTGGAGAAGCGCCTGCTGGAGAGCAGGCCCTCGCGGTACATCGCGTAGAGTATTCTGCGATGCGCGGGTTTGAGCCCGTCGCGCACGTCGGGGAGGGCGCGGCCTATGATCACGCTCATCGCGTAGTCGAGGTAGGAGCCCTTCATCTCGTCTTCTATGTTGATCGGTATTACCTGTGCCGCGTTGTTCATCTGGATTCTTCCTCCCGAAGGGATTTTTGGATCGTGCCGATGAGAAACGGGCGGCCCGGGCCTCGCCCGGCCGCCTCTGATTTCGCGGGAATTCTGCACACCGATCGTTCAAAAGTCAACGTATTTCAGGACGACGGCGTCGCCATAAGAACCCGATAAATAAAAGCTTTGCCGTCAAACGCGGCCTCGACCGCCGAGCCTTGAACCCCTCCTCCTTCGGACGCTCGCGCCCGCTGATGTGCTGAAAATCTGCATCGGCCGCATCATTTTTGTTTGACATGCCGTGTCACGAAAAGTAGATTGACGGCCACGGATGGCGGCTGATGCAAGCCCAACAAGCATTTACAGCTGCCGCCCTCTGAATCTACTCGGTGAAAGGGGGTGACAACATGACAAAGGCCGAACTGATCAATTACGTGGCGAAGGATTGCAAGATCTCCAAGTCGCTGGCGGAGCAGCTCCTCAACACGGTGACTCAGAACATCGCGAAGTGCATGCGCAAAAAGGATAAGATCACGCTGACGGGCTTTGGTACGTTCTACGTATCCAAGCGTCGGGCGCGCACGGGGCGCAACCCGCAGACGGGCGCGGTGATCAACATCAAGGCTCGCAATGTACCGCGCTTCAAGCCGGGCAAGCAGCTGAAGGATTGGGTTTGCTAAGTTCAACTCTCAAAGGGTTTGTGAAAAAGGCGCTCCGTACGGGCGCCTTTTTTGCATATTGCAGCGCCCTGATCATTAGGATATTCACGCTGTGTTGAAAACGCGCCCATAGCTCAGCGGATGAGAGCACTGGCCTTCTAAGCCGGGGGTCGCAGGTTCGAATCCTGCTGGGCGCGCACGATTTACGGGGTGTAGCTCAGCCTGGTTTAGAGCGCCTGGTTTGGGACCAGGAAGTCGGAGGTTCGAATCCTCTCACCCCGACAGCGAAGTCAGCTTTTCAGAATTTCCTTCAATATTTCCTTCATCCTGGCCAAGGCCTTCCCGCGGTGGCTGATCTCATTCTTGCGCCCCATCGAAAGCTCGGCCATGGTCTTGCCCTCGGAAGGGACAAAGAAGAGCGGGTCGAAGCCGAAGCCCTCTTTCCCTCGATACTCGCGCAGGATCTCGCCCTCGCAACGACCCTGAACGTCATACTCCTCGCCGCCAGGGCCGGCCAGCACCATGAAGCAGACGAAGGCGGCTTGCCTCTTGCCGTCAGGCACGCCGTCCATCTCCTTGAGAAGTTTCTCGTTGTTCGCCCTGTAGTCCCCCTGCTTACCCGCGTATCTCGCTGAATTGACCCCCGGCGCGCCGCCGAGCGCCTCGACCGCAAGCCCGGAGTCGTCGGCGAGCGCCCACTGGCCCGTGATCTCGCAGACCGCGCGCGCCTTGATCCTGGCATTGGCCAGAAAGGTCGCGCCCTCCTCCGGGATCTCCGGGACCTCAGGGTGATCGGCGAGCGAAGAGAACTCGACATCCATGCCATCGAGCATATGCCTGAGCTCCTTGACCTTGCCCTCATTTCTCGTGGCCAGCACGATCTTCATCCCTGCCCATGTAACAGAGGCTGCGGCGCATTACAAGGACCCGGAGCTCCGGCTTGTGTTTTGAGGGCCAAATGATAAGAATCAGGCAATGCGTCGCATCCAGGTCCTGATCATAGCGCTCACGATACTCGCGGCCTCGGCCGCACAGGCCAGGCCGGAGAAGGGCTTCAACGTGGGCCCCTATCTCGCGATCGAGGCGGGCGCCGCGCAGACCGAATTCGACACCGACCAGGTCACGGGAGAGAAGGTAGCAGCTGAGTTCGAGCCCGCCTTCGGCTTCATCTTCGGATGGAACATCTACGACTGGTTCTCCACCGAGCTGCAGGGCCTCTACTCCACGAACGAAAACAGCGGGAGGCGGGTGCACTACGGCTCCGCGGTAGTGACCACCAAATATTTCCTGATCCTCGACGCGCTGACCGATTTCCCGACGTTCCGCATGCTCCCCTTTGCCAAGGCCGGCGCAGGACTCAAGGCGTCGGTGCTGCCGGATACGCCCAGCACGGGCACCGGCAAGAAGACGAGCATCGGCTACGGACCATCAGTCGGGGGTGGAATAGCGTTCATCTGGAAGAAGTATTTCTTTTTCGGCATAGACCTGCAGGAGGATCTCTTCTTTTACGACGAAATCAGGCAGACCGTGAACGGCGTGCCAGACACGCTCGTGTACAAGGGTGGATTCCAACCGTCGTTCACCGGCATGGGGTTCGTCGGAGTACATTACTAGAATCGATCAGAACGGAGCGGGCTCCTCGTCCGCCGGCATGGCCGTCGGCGCGACGTAGTCGTCCGGGCCGTGCGCGATGTCGTCGAAGCGCGTGAGGTGGCTGCGGAAGGCGAGCATCACCCTGCCGGTGGGGCCGTTGCGCTGCTTGCTGATGAGGACCTCGGCCTTGCCCTTGTCCTGGCTCTCGCGGTTGTACATCTCGTCGCGGTAGATGAAGGCTATGACGTCGGCGTCCTGCTCGATCGCGCCGGATTCGCGGAGGTCGGCCAGCTGCGGCCTCTTGTCCTGCCTCGCCTCCACGCCGCGGTTGAGCTGCGAGAGCGCCATGACCGGGACCGCCAGTTCCTTCGCCAGGGCCTTGAGCGCACGCGATATCTCCGAGATCTCGCGCTCGCGGCTCTCGATGCGGCCGACTCCGCGCATGAGCTGCAGGTAGTCGACGACGATGAGCCCCAGCCCGTGCTCCCTCTGGAGCCTGCGCGCCTTGGCCCTGATTTCGAGCACGTTCAGCGCCGGCGTGTCGTCGATGAATACCGGCGCTTCGGAGAGAAGTCCCGCCGCCCTGGTGAGCCTCGGCCAGTCGCTCTCCGCGAGGAACCCTCCCCTGAGCTTGGATGCGTCGACCTCCGCGCGTGAACAGAGCATGCGCTGCACGAGCTGCTCCTTGGACATTTCGAGCGAGAAGACCGCGCAGTTCACGCCGTTCTCTATGGCCGCGTGCTCCACGATGTTGAGCGCGAGCGCGGTCTTTCCCATGCTGGGACGGCCGGCGATGACGATCAGGTCCGATCTCTGGAGCCCGCACGTCAGCCTGTCGAACTCGCGATAGCCGGTGGCCACGCCGGTGAGCAGCTCCTTGCGCTCGTAGAGCTGCTCGATGGCCTTGAAGCTCGCCTTGACTATGTCCTTCACGCTCGCGAAGCCCTGGCGGATGCGCTTCTGGGCGACGTCGAATATGATCTTCTCGGCGGAATCCACGAACTCGTCCACGTTGCCCTTCTCGCGATACGCGAGCT
>Ga0265297_10001206_pt1 | contig 62768 bp, 55 predicted proteins | sample Munlanlwell13791_FD_192502 | JGI IMG/M metagenome (GOLD analysis project Ga0265297, IMG submission 192502) | Leachate microbial communities from a municipal landfill in Southern Ontario, Canada - Leachate well 137-91 | ecosystem: Engineered > Solid waste > Landfill > Unclassified | place... | reverse complement strand
ATGACAATCAGAAACTATGTCCAGCATCAGGAGCATCATCAGGTGAATGTTCCCCAACTTCCGCTATGACGCCCACAGAGTGGGCAGAATAAATACCACCGGCTATTTTGCCGGTGGTAGTTTATTTAATTTTAGTCTTTGTATTGACTATTATTAAAAAAACAGTTATGATAAGAAAGACTTAATCAAAAATTACGTCAAAATGCGTAATTTTTTTATTTCCGCCCGCATCCGAAAATATAAATTTTTAAACTTATTTAATCTATGGAAATCAGGAATATCGCTATTATCGCCCATGTCGATCACGGCAAAACGACTCTGACCGACGCCTTGATGCGCCAGACCGGCATGACCGATGAGACGGTGAGCATGGACTCCAACGACCTGGAAAAAGAGCGGGGGATCACGATCTATTCCAAGAATACTTCGGTCTTTTATCGCGATACTAAGATCAATATCGTGGACACGCCCGGCCACGCCGACTTCAGTTCCGAAGTGGAACGGATTCTGCGTTCGATCGATTGCGTCTTATTGCTCGTCGATGCGCAGGAGGGACCCATGCCACAGACCAAGTTCGTGCTTAAGAAATCTTTGGAGCTCGGACTGAAGCCGATCGTCGTGATCAATAAGATCGATAAGCCGGCCGCGCGGCCGGAAGCGGTAAGCGAGATGGTCTATGAATTATTTTTGGACCTGGGCGCGAACGACGAACAGCTTGATTTCCCCGTGATCTACGCCGCTTCTAAACAGGGCATCGCTAAGAAAAATTTAACCGATGAGTCGGTTAATCTGGATCCGCTCTTAGACCTGATCTTAGAACACGTGCCGGCCGCCTCCAGCCCGGAGGCTGAAAGTAAGCAGCTATCAGCCCAACCCTTTAATCTCGCTTACGATAATTTTTTAGGACGCTTGGCGATCTGCCGTGTCTACGAAGGGAAGATCAAAGCCTCCAGCACCGTTTATATCGAAAATCTGGACGGCGAAACGCGGCAACGGAAGACGACTAAGCTCTTTACTTTTAAAGGCGTGAAGCGGGAAGAGATCGCGGAGGCCGCGGCCGGCGATATCGTAATGGTCGCGGGCTTGGCGGATATCTATATCGGCGAGACTATCGCGGAAGCGCCGGAACAGGCGCCGCTGCCGGCGATCAAGATCGATGAGCCGACGATCTCTTTGAATTTCCTGGTTAATAATTCGCCCTTTGCGGGCCGGGAAGGAAAGTTCGTGACGAACCGGCAGATCGGCGAGCGCTTGCAGAAAGAGCTGGAAGTCAATGTCGGCCTGAAGATCGATTTTTCCGACGCCGCTTCCTATAAGGTTTTTGGCCGCGGTGAGCTGCATATCGCCATCTTATTGGAAAATTTGCGCCGGGAAGGCTATGAGCTCCAGGTCTCTCAGCCGCAGGTGATCATCAAGGAAGAAAACGGCCAGAAATTAGAACCTTTTGAAGAAGTGACCATAGATATCCCGGAAGCGATGACTGGCGTTGTGATGGAAAAGATTTCCAAGCGGCGCGGTCTCTTGCAAGATCTGCGGACGCATAACGGACAGTCGCGCCTGATCTTCGAGATTCCGACGCGCGGTCTCTTAGGCTATCGCAATGAATTCGTCGTGGATACGCGCGGCGAAGGGATACTCTGTACGCATTTCGCCGGCTTCAAGCCCTTCGCCGGAGAGATCGAACGGAATAAATTAGGCTCGATGGTTTCTATGATCACGGGCAAAGCCTTAGCTTTTTCATTATGGAATCTCCAGGATCGCGGCGTCTTGTATATCAAGCCCAATGTCGAAGTTTATGAGGGCATGGTTATCGGCAACGTCGCCAAGGGGAGCGATATGACGGTCAATCCGATCAAAGGGAAGCAACTTACCAATGTCCGCGCTTCCGGCACGGATGAGGCGATCATCCTGACGCCGCCCTTAGAATTAAGCTTAGAGACGGCCTTGAGCATCATGAATGACGACGAGTATCTAGAAATCACGCCGCAGAGCATCCGTTTGCGCAAGCAGTATCTGACGGAAAACGAGCGCGTCCGCGCCAAACGTTAGCTTGGAGGATGGCGGTTTTTATGTTATGATGTCCTTATAATAATTTTATAAAAATATGAAAAAAACACTTTGGATAATCATCGGCGCCATCATCGTCATCGCGGTGATAGTCGGCGCTTGGTTTTGGACTTCTTATAACCGGCTCGTGACGGCGAATGAGGTCGTCGATGGCCAATGGGCGCAAGTAGAACAGCAGTATCAACGGCGCTTTGACCTTATCCCTAATCTGGTCGCTTCGGTCAAGGGAGCGATGGAACAGGAACAGCAAGTTTTCGGCGATTTAGCCCAAGCGCGCGCGAATTATAGCGGCGCGCAGAACGTTAATGACAAGGCGGCCGCCGCCTCTCAGGTCGAGAGCGCTTTAGGCCGTTTATTGGTCATCATGGAAGCCTATCCTCAGCTTAAGTCGATAGATACCGTCCAAACCTTGATGGCTCAGCTTGAAGGCACGGAAAATCGGGTGAGCGTCGAACGCGGCCGTTTCAACGAAGAGGTCAGGAATTTCAATATCATGATCAAGCGTTTGCCGTTGAATCTTTTAGCTGGCATGTATGGCTTCTCGGAGAAGACTTATTTCGAGGTGACAGAAGCTGCGGCTAGCGCCCCGACTGTCGACTTGCAGATCAACTAATAATACCCATCCGGACATGCGGCGCCATTACTTTTTTATTTTTATTTGTCTCCTATTATTAGCCGCTCCGGCGGCCCGGGCTTATAATCTCCCGGGTCAGCCGAGCGGCTTTGTTAATGATTACGCCGGGATTCTGAGCGCGGCGCAGGAAAGCGCCTTGGAAAATAAATTGACAGAGTTTAGCGCCGCTTCTAGCAATGAGATCGCCGTGGTCGCGATCAAGAGCCTGGATGGCGATACCATCGAAAATTTCGCGGAAAAGCTTTTCCTTGATTGGCAGATCGGCAAAGCCAAGAAAGATAACGGTCTCTTGCTCCTAGTCGCTTTAGACGACCGGAAGATGCGGATCGAAGTCGGCTATGGTCTGGAAGGCGCGATGCCGGATGCGACCGCTTACCAGATCGTGACCAAGACTTTGCGTCCGGCTTTCCAGGCCGGCGATTATTATCGGGGGATAGATGAGGCGACTGACCAGATGATGGCCGCGACCCAGGGCGAATATCAGCCTGAAGCCGCTTCCGATGCTGATTTAAATTTTGGTAAACTGAATTTCGAACTGGTATTTTTTCTGGGCTTCATCCTGCTTAACCTGATCGCCGCTCTCTGGCGCCATCTGGCTAAGAGCCGGCATTGGTGGGAGGGCGGCGTGATCGGCCTTGTGCTTGGGCTCCTGATCGCCCTGATCTTTTTTAGGACCTTAGTCCTGCTTATTGCCCTACCCCTAGTTTTAAGCGGCTTCGGGCTATTCTTTGATTTTTTGGTTTCTCGCGTCCTGCCTAAGCCGAAAGCATTAAGCGCGCGGCGCGGCCATAATTTTTGGTTTTTCGGCGGCGGTCCTGGCGGCTTCGGCGGCGGCTCCTCCGGCGGCGGCTTCGGCGGCTTCGGCGGCGGCGGGTCGGGTGGCGGCGGGAGCAGCGGATCCTGGTAGGCTGATTATTAAATTGTATTTATTAAAAAAGCGCTTGTTTAGCAAGCGCTTTTGGGTTTTAGATTTTTTTATCATCTGGCAATTTCTTACCCGACAATTTTAGTAATATCGGGATCATTACCCATTTCGATGACGATGGGCTCATTAAATTTGCGAAATGATATTATTATCATCCTCACCGCCAAAGCTAATGATCCGGCCCCCAGGTATAGTCCGAGGAAAGCCCAGAGCGCTTCAGCTTGCTGGCTGAACAGACCGTAGCCCATACCAACGGTTTTGCCCGCGCCGATGTTGAGCGTCAGGCTGAGCAGGAAAATTAATAAACACCCCGTCAAATCGATACTGTCATCATCGGACAGGGCAATCGCGATGATAATGCCGATCGCCGCGAAGATGCCGACGAAGACACTGGAAAATCCGACGGCGACGATATCGTAGGTCTTAGGGGCGAACAGCCAATTGAGGCCGTAAACCATAAGCATGGAAACGGAGATCGTGACCAGGGAGTTGATAAGCAGGATAATTACGGCGTGAGTTTTTCTCTTATTATCAAGACGGCGCAAGATCCAGTATATAGCTAAGGCAATCAGGCTATAGGCGAAAATACTATTGTGGTATTCGCCGCCGGCGCGGTAGGCGATCTTTTCCCGGCTCGCTATTGATTGCCCGTCCGCGTGATGGTATTTGATATTATCGGTAATTTCCCAGTTAAAGAAGACGGGAAAATCTACGCCGACTAATTCTCCGATGACGATTACGGTATCTTTCTTTCCAAGATTTTCCTTTTCCAGCTGCGCCGCCAGCGGTATGGCGAGCGCCAGGCAGAATAAAATTATCTTTTTCATTCAGCTACCTCCGATATTTTTAGAACATTTTTTTTATTGATTTTCCGGAGCAACTCTTCTAACATAAAAGCCAGCAATCCAGCCAGGCCGTAGTAGAAGATATATTCCCAGACAATCGTAAACGCCGGATCGTCCAGCGTTTGGCCGGTTTCGCCGAAAGTGCCCGCGGCTTGCGAGACAAATAGCGCGGTTAGGGCGCCGATTATTCCGCCTAAGATAGGATAGGCGTCATTTTTGCTTTCCGGCGGCGGTCCAAAAAAAGTCCCCAGGAAGCCGACACCTATTGTTCCTACTATTAAGCCTAATATTGAGCAGGTTAGATATGATATCAGCGCAACGAGTAGCAAGGCTAATGTCGTTTCACCGAGAAAGATCATCATCTTGCGGCAGCCGTGCTTTCTTTTAGACAGGGCGATCGCCAGCCAGACTAAGCATATAACCGGTCCGGCCAAAAAAGCGATAGAGTCTAGGATATTCATCTTCGGCTCGGAGATTAAGAGCGGTCTTTTTACTTCTTGGATAAAGCCGTCTTTTATCTCATAGACTTTATTGCGATTGACTTCCCGCTTTAGTATCGGGCAGAGGCTGGTTGGATAGAATCCGCTAGTGAATTTTGGATAGCCGTTGACGCGTCCGTTCTTGATCAAGCTGTCTAATTTCTCCCGCGAGAAGTAATCGGGGTCCACCCCCTTGAAGCCTATCTGATCGGCTGCTTGTTCCGTCTTAGTGACGGTAGTTATTATTTTTTCTAGTAAGCCGGATCTTTCGTTCAGGATCCAGCTGGTATCGCTTGCTGTTTCTTGGGCCTTATTTAGGCCTAAGAAGGCTAAGCAGAAAATAGCGATGAGCAGGAAGGCCTTCCTTTTCATTTTTCCTCCAGTTTAGCAGTTGATTATTTATTTTATTAAATTTGCAAAGGACTAAGCGTAATAGGGAAGAATATCATAAATTTTCAGTTTCTGTCAATTGGCGTATCAGGTGCGAATCAGGTAGTTCTTGCGGGCAATAAAATACCGTCATTATTGCGGAAATATGCTATAATATAAAAATGTTAGATATCACTATCCTGGCCATCGGCCAGCTTAAAGATCGCCAATATCAGGCGCTTTTTTCCGATTACCTGAAACGCTTGCGTCCTTACGCCCGCTTGAAAGTTGTGGAGCTGCCGAGCGTGCCTTTCGCTGGGAATAATCAGGTACAGGCAAAAAATTTTGAAGCGGAAACCATTGAAAATTTTTTATTGAAGATGGAGCGGAAACAGAGTCCGGCCGCGGTTTACCTTCTGGCTGAACGGGGACAAAATTTTAGTTCGCCGGAATTTGCCGCCTTCTTAAACAAGAAGCAGCCCCTGATCTTGATAGTCGGCGGCGCTTTAGGTTTCAGTGATCGCCTCTACGCCCAATATCCGCAGATTTCCTTGTCGCCCCTGACTTTTCCGCACGAGCTCGCCCGTGTCGTTTTAGCGGAGCAGATCTATCGGGCCACGACGATAATCAATAAGAAGATTTATCATTATTAGATCCGTTTATGCCTTCCAAGAAAAAGATCAGCCCGATCGATCTGATTAGCACCGAATTAAAGAGTAAGGCCAGCCGCTCGCGCAGCTCTATCTTGCAGCGTTTTTTCAAGACGGCCCCCGGCCAATATGGCGCCGGAGACGTGTTTTTAGGCCTCACGGTGCCGCTCCAGCGCCAAATTGCCAAACAGTATGCTGATTTGGACCGTCCAGCCCTGCAAAGCCTCTTAAACAGCAAATTCCACGAATTCCGCCTGGTCGCTTTATTGATCATGGTTTTCCAGTACGAGGGGGCTAAAGAGCGAGAAGACAAGAAATCGATCGTCGACTTCTATCTGAGGAATACGAACCGGATCAATAATTGGGATCTGGTCGACCTTTCGGTCTATAAGATCTTGGGCGATTTTTTGTGCCTGACCGGGGAAACCGGGCGACTGGATCGCCTGGCGGCTTCTCGGAATCTTTGGGAGCGGCGCATGGCGATGGTCGCGACCTACGCCTTTATCAAAGCCGGCCGGAGTGCTGAAACTTTCTGGATCGCCAAAAAACTGCTGAAAGATAAAGAGGATCTGATCCATAAAGCGGTCGGCTGGATGCTGAGAGAAACGGGCAAGCGGGTGAGCGAAGCCGAATTGAAAAGATTCCTGGACCGACATTATCGCGCGATGCCGCGGACCGCTTTGCGCTATGCTATCGAGCGCCTTGAGCCACGGACGAGAGAGCGCTATCTGGCGCGTTGATCTAGGCGTTTTTCAGTGGATTTTATTGTAGTTTTTTAATAAGGTGCTATAATGTAAACAATTAATAAATAATTATATTTTTATGTCAGAAGAAAAAAAGAATAATTGCTGCGACGAGCTGAAATCTTGTTGCGGTAAAGGCCATGGTCGGACCGCGATCATCATCGTCGGTTTGATCCTTTTGGCTGGCATCATCACGGTCGCTATCTTGCGCGACCGGATCGTCAATCCGCAGATGAGGATGGTGACAGTGACCGGCCAGGGCCGGATCGTTTACGCGCCGGATATCGCGATCGTCACTCTCGGCGTCCAGATCGACAAGGTCGCTAAGCCGGAAGAAGCTTTGGACCAGTTGAACGCCAAGGTCGCTAGTATCATCAAAGAGGTTAAGGCCGCCGGCATCGCTCCGGAAAATATCCAGACTCAGAATTATTCATTGTATCCGCAGTACGATTACAAAGATAATATTTCTACGGTTTCCGGCTATAACGCCAATCAGCAGCTCGTAATTAAAGTAACGGGCTATGATCAGGCGCCGGACCAATTAAGCAAAGTGATCGCTGCCGCCTCTCGGGCCGGCGCCAATCAGATCAATAATCTGAGTTTCGACGCCGCTAATATGAACGACTTGAAGCAGCAGGCGCGCATCCGGGCGATCGAAGACGCTAAATGGAAGAGCGTCGCTTTAGCAGATACTGCCGGCGTCGAGCTCAAGGAGATCACCGGTTGGTATGAAAATTTGGTTTCGCCGCTACCGGTCTACGGCGCCGCGGATTATGGCAAGGGAGGACTCGGCGCCGCGGCCGCGGTCTCGCCGAGCACGCCGTCCGGCGATCGGGAAGTAGTTATTGAAATCGGCGTGACTTATAATATCAAATAATCGCGACTTATAACATTAAATAATTATGAACGGCAATGGCCATGCAGACTCGCACCGTAGCCCGCTCGCTAACAAGACAATCCTGATCGTCAATACGGCGGGAGCAAATGATCCGCTCCATTCGAAAAAAGCCTTTATCCGGAAAGTCAAGAATCTGGGGTTAAAGATTGTCATCTTAAGCAAAGAAGCTAATAGTTTCCAGCCCTATGTCGATCATTGCGTGACGGCTGATACCCTGAATTTTCCGGCCGCCTTAGCCGCCTTAGATGAATTTTTCAAGCTCAATCCGGCCGTCAAGCTGGACGGCGTCATTACTTTCTTGGAAGACGACGTCCTCTTGACCGCGAAGATCGCCGATAAATATCGATTGATCAGCACGTCTTATAAAGTAGCTAATCGTGTCCGCAATAAATACGCTTTGCGGGAATTTTGCGCGGCCAATAATTTGCCGGCCGTTAAATTCAGGGAGTTGAAAAGCGCCAGGGATCTGGATGAGACCGTTAAATCTTTCAATTTTCCCTTGGTCGTCAAGCCCGCCTATGGCGCGGCTAGCGCTTTCGTCGTCAAGGTCGACAACGAAGAAGAGTTGCGCGAGAGCTATAATTACATCAAGAAAGACATCTCTCCGAAGATCGAGTCTGCCCTGAATGACGGCCTCGAAGTCTTTGTCGAGGAATATATCGATGGTGATGAAGTCGATATGGACATCCTGATCCAGAACGGGAAGATCAAGTTTTGCGGCATTTCCGATAATGGTAAGACTAAGGAGCCGTTTTTTATCGAGACGACGCGCATGACTCCCTCTAGCCTGCCCGCTAAGAATCAAACCGAGCTTTTGGCGATGGCCGACGAGACTTTGGAAAAATTAGGGATCCTGAACGGCTGCATCCATTTTGAAGCGAAATCCACGCCGCGCGGCCCTGTCCCCTTGGAAATAAATCTACGCCTCGGCGGCGATGAGGTCTATCCGAGCGTCAAGGCGGCTTGGCATATCGACCTGATCGAGAACCTCCTGAAGATCGCGCTCGGCGTCTATATCCCGAAATTCGAATTTCCGACTGGCCCCTATGAATATCTGATCGCCGATACTTTTTCTTCCGATCATTCCGGGATCATCGTCAACTTGGAGATCGGCGACGATCTGAAGCGCCGGCCTTTCGTCAAGGAATTCCAGTTCGAGAAGAGGATCGGCGATTCGGTCTTGCTGCCGCCGGACGGCTATGAATATCTGGGCTGGATCTTGGTTTCCGGCTCTAATCCCCTGGACGCGCAAGATAATCTCCACGAAGCCAAAAAATATATCAGCTATGACGTAGCGCGGTTCCATCCCGCTTCTTCTCTCGGCAAGACGACGCGCCGTTCGCCATTTTCCGTTTCCGCCATCAATGTCGACATCTTGAAGCGTCGCTCTAAGATCGAGAAGATCAGGCGCATGGCCATCTCTAATCAGCGCAATCTGCATATCGGCATCGCCTGCAATCTCTACGAAGAGAACGCGGCCGACCAGGAAACCGCCGTGGAGAATGATCTGACGGTCATCGGCAAGGATATCGAGAAAAATCTTAGGGAACGGGGCTATAAGATCAGCTTTTTCGATTTCAACGACCTGCCGCAGGCTTTCAATGACCTGAAGAATAGCGACGTGGATCTTGTCTTCAATGTCTGCGAACGGATCAATAATTCCAGCCTCTTGGAGCCGCACGTGGCTTCCATCCTCGATACCTTGCAGATCCCTTATACCGGCTCCAACCCCTTTACTCTCGGCTTGTGCATCGACAAGATCCGCGTCAAGAAGCTCTTGAGCTATCATAAGATCCCGACGCCGGAATGGGACTACGTCTATTCTCTGGATGATGATATCCGCGACGATTTGAAATATCCGCTTATCGTCAAACCGGCCAATACCGACAATTCAATCGGCATCACCAACGATTCGGTCGTCCGGAATAAGGCGGAGCTCTATCGGCAATTAGAGAAGGTCTTGAAAGAAATCGGCCGGCCGGCCCTGATCGAAGAGTATATCGACGGCGACGAATACGATGTGCCGATCATCGGGAGCGAGGAGGATGATCTCCGGATATTGCCGCTCGCGCGTTCCATCTTCGACGAGCTGCCGCCGAATCTCTGGCATATTTATCCTTTCGAATCAAAATACACGGATGGCGGGGAATATAAGAAGATCATCGTCCAGCGTCCGCCAAAGAATATCAATAAGAAATTAGAAGCTCTCCTGGGCGAGATCGCTCTAGATACTTATAATATCCTGGATTGCCATGATTACGGCCGGATCGAGATCCGGGTGGACAAGAATAATAACCCTTACGTCCTGGAGCTCAATCCTAATCCGTCGCTGGACGCCGAGGGGACATTTTCCGCTTCGGCGGAAGTTATCGGCCTGGATTATGGCGATTTTCTGGAGGAGATCATCCGTCTGGCGATCAAACGCTATAAGGATAATCCGCCCTATTATCATCTCCAGCCGAATATCATGTGATTCCGTGATATACATGATCTGGCGGTAAATTATGACCGAAATCAAGATTTTTCACGATTTGGCGGAGGCCAAACGCCTATGGAATAAATTGTCGCCCCAGCGGTCGCTCTACGATCTCTGGGATTTTCGTTATTGTTTTTATTGCCATGACGTCCAGCCGCTCCATTTTTATGCCATCTATGAGGATGGCCAGGCAGTCGGGTTATTACCTCTGCAATATAACGAGCTTCTCGCCGCCTATGAATTTTTTGCGGAGAACTTTATGGAAGAGAACCGGCCTTTCGTCAAAGCTGGCTATGAGCATCTGGTGCCTGAGCTCTTCCGTTTGGCGCCAGCCGTCACTAAGATCTTCGATATCTCCGGCCAGGATGATTTTACTCGTTCCTTGCCCTTGGAAGACTATATTTATTTTTTAGATATCAGCCGTTTTCATAGTTTCGGCGACTATCTGACCGTGGCTTTCCCCAGCGCCCACAAGCGTTCTAATTTCAAGCGGATCTTTACGGTCTTGGAACGCGAGCACGCGGTCAAGGTCATCCATAATGATTTTAAGGACCTGGAATTATTGATGGATCTCAACGTCCGGCGCTTCGGCGCGGAATCTTATCTGCGGACGGAAGCGGAGCGCCAGCCTTTCCGTGACCTGGTCAGATTATCCTTGGCTTGGCACCTCATTACAGTCGAAATAGACGGCGAAAAGCTGGCCGCTTCTTTATCGATCGTTTATAATAATATCTACTATTACTTGATTGTCGGCTCGGATATCAGCCGGGTGAGCGATGCTTTTAAATATTTGACTAAAGCTAATCTGGAACTGGCGATCAGCCTGGGACTGAAGACCTTTAATTTTTCTTTAGGTGGTTGTAATTGGAAGGAGGCCTGGCATCTGGACAAGGAACCGCAATATAAATTTATTAAATTATGAAGAAAGTCAAAAAGATTCCGCGGCTGATGTTCGAACTCCGTCCCTCCCGGGCTTTACCTGGCGAGGTCGCGACTTTCGCCGTCCGGAATATCAGGCGCGGAGAAGTTGTCGCTGATGTTGACGCGCCGGAGGAAGTCGTTATCTTGGGCCGGCGGGATTTCCGGAAGCTGGACAAGACGACGCGCGAAAAGATAAAACATTTCTGCGTCTTGGAAGACGACGAGTATATCGTGCCGGCCGACCTGAATAATATGGGTATTTCCTGGTATTTTAATCATAGCTGCGCGCCTAATATCGCTTACGACCAGCAAGGCAATTTCGTGGCGGCGCGGGCGATCAAGAAAGGGGAAGAGCTCTTCATCGATTACGGCTTCATGTTCACGGATGCCGAGTTCAAGATGAAATGCGCCTGCGGCGCGGTGGATTGCCGCGGGGTGGTGACCGGACGGGATTGGCTTGATCCGGAATTTCGGCGGCGCAATCGGGGTAGGCTGTGGCCTGAGATGAGGCGGGGGAAAAGGGGTAGCCAGAAATTAAAAGATTAAAGTTATGTTCCTATTGACTCCCGATTTTTATCAGATCAAATCTGCGGGCCGGAAAGGGCGCGGCGTTTTCGCGCGGCGCGGCATAGCGGCCGGCACGGTCATCGGCGATTACTTGGGCCGCTTAGTCCCTGATAAAGCCGCGGTCCGGCTAGAGAATAAGTACGGACATGCTTGCTATGCGATGGATTATGCTGATAACGGCTTATCGATTTTCCCACTGGATATCAAGGCGCCGGGCGTGCACCTGATCAATCACTCTTGTTCGCCGAATTGCGATAGCTACTATTATCTCGGCCATACTCTTTATTTCGCCTTGCGGCATATTTTCCCGGGCGAAGAATTGACGATCGATTATAGCTTTGATGCCGATCAAGCCGAGGCTCGTAAGCAGAAAGATTTTTTGCACCAATGCTCCTGCGGCAGCCCGGTTTGCCGCGGCACGATGTATGTAAGTGTCGCCAAGCTTAAACGCTATGGCCGCTTATGTCGCCGAGAAGCGCGGCGGCAAGCGGCCTTTAAATTGCTTAAGCCTGGCGCGGTCTTGACCGCTTTAGGCACTTATCCGAGGCGGATCAAGGATGACGCGGCTTATGATTTATTCGCTAATTTATCAGCTAAACCTTTGCTATCCGAGGCAGAAACTTTGCCGACCTTAGCGGTTTTGCGCCGGACGCTGCGCGAGGCAGGCAGGCCTATCCGTTTCCGACGTTTAGGTCTGGTTATCTGGGGCCTTAGCGGCCGCGAGCTCCTTGGATTCAAATAAGCCCTTTATTTATTGGCATATTTTATTAGGTATGCTATAATATCCCCATAGACATTGAGTTTCTTGTTTGTTATTTAAAAATGAATCAGTCTATATTTAAAGGTTAGTAATTATTTAAACGGATCTTCCTATTAAATAGCTTTGAGCTATTTATTTCTAAGATCCCATAATAAAATTATGTCAAAAATGACAAAGTCACAGATGATCGCCTCTTTAGCGGAAGCGACCGGTTTAAGCAAGAAGGAAACCGCCAGTTTTATGGATAATTTAGCGGCTTTCGTCTACAAAGAAGCGAAGAAAAGCGGCGAATGCGTTGTCCCAGGTTTCGGCAAATTAGTTAAAGCTCATCGCAAGGCTAGAGAAGGCCGCAATCCAGCGACCGGCGAAACCATCAAGATCCCGGCGAAAACCGTAGTTAAATTCCGCTTAGCCAAGGCAGTCAAGGACGCGGTCCTCTAGTTTCCTAAGTTTAGATTCTCGAAAGAAAGCAAGGTTGAGAAAGAAAATTTAGTTTTCCTATAAAAAATCACTCCGACGGAATCCGGAGTGGTTTTTTTATTTTATCGTTTATCCTTTTTATTCTTTCCAGGCGCTGACATACTGGCCCAAGCCTAGGTCATTAAGTTTGTTTCTCAACTTGGTGTTCTTATGGAGGAAGGCGAGCAACGATCCGAATTCTATATGGTAGCGGTTTTTGACGATTTTATAGCGTAAATTAGGGTCGCTTTTGATCGCTCGTCGGATAGTTTTCCCTTGGACGCCGCCGAGATCAGCTGCCTCGGAAACAGATACCCAGATAGGATAGCCGACATCTTTAATTGGGAGCTTTATTTTGTCCGCCATTTTTATAATTTTTATATATTTAAGTCTAATATAGCTTAGACTTAAATATAGAAATAGGCTAATAAAAAATTAAAAAATATTTTAAGTCTATATTATATTAGACTTAAATATGCTTATTGTGCATAATAATGTCAATTTTATAAAATTTGGAAATCAGTCAAGCTTGATTTAAGGATCTAAAAATGATTGATAATAAGCTTTAAGTCCATATATGTTTAGACTTAAGTTATATTATATTAGTCCTTTTACTCTTAAAAAGTCAAGAGAAGATCGATAACTTAAAATAATATAGAAGAATGATTAAAAAAATCCTTTGAGCGTATATACATATATACATTTTATAGTGTAAAATAAGCCGTATTTTTTCTTGCCTTTCCGTCCTTCTTGTGATAGGATGAAAAGGTATAAATAATAGGCATCGCGCACGGCGGGTTGAACATCCCCGTTATTTTTTGTTAAAAAAATGGCCCTGAATCCGTTAGAAAAATTTAAGGATAAGCAGATCATGAGTCGCCTTAAAAATCGCGATAAAGAGGCTTTTATCGAGATTTATGATCAAAATGTGGCGGAAATCCATCGTTTCGTCTATTTTAAGATTGGCAACTCCGAGGAGGCTAATGACTTGACTTCGATGATATTCCTGAAGACTTGGAACTATATCCAGAACAAGACTCTCGAAGACGCCAAGACCTTAAGAGCTCTATTATATAAAATCGCCCGCACTTCGATCGTAGATTATTATCGGGAAACCGGTAATAAGGTGAGCGTCTCTTTGGATGATGAAAACCGGCCGATAGATGTGGCTGATGATAGCATAGATACGCCAGAACGCTTGGACCAAGAAGCGAATTTAGCCTTGATAAGACGCTTACTCCCGCTTCTCAAAGAAGAATATCGGGAAGTGATCATCATGAAGTTTATCAATGACCTTTCTTTAGAAGAAATATCTGATATTAGCGGAAAAACTAAGGGTAATGTCCGCGTTCTCCTGCATCGGGCTTTAAATGCCTTAAGAGAGTTAGTTGAAAAAGAGAGTAATCTGTAACGTTTTTGCGAGTTTTACGTATACTATGGTGTATGACTGATAAAGAACTGATCGCTAGATTAAATAGCCTGAAAAACATTAGCCCCGATCAAAATTGGCTGAAGAGCAATCGGGAGCTTTTATTATCCCAGGTTTCTAATTCCGGCGCGGAAAAATTAGCGGTTTGGAAAATCGTCTTGATTGATTTTACGAGCGCTATGAAAGCAATTTCCCGGCCAGCTTATGCTTTGGGCGCTTTCGTGTTGATGTTGCTTTCCGGCGCGATGTTCAGCCAGCAGCTCCTGGCTGGCGCGAAGCCGAACGATTCTCTTTATATCGCCCGGATAATCTCTGAACAAGTAAAACTGAATACGACTTTCAATACAGAAACGCGCGATAAGCTGGCGGTGCAGTTCGCGACCAGCCATGCCCAGGATATCAGCGCCGTCTTAGCTGATCCGGAATTCAATACCGAAGCGAATAGAGAACAGGTGGCGAAATTAAATGATAGCTTTAAGGCGGAAGTGAACATGGCTAAGGATCGGATCAGCCGCCTGCCGTCTACCGTTAAGAAAGCGCCGGTTCCGGTTCCGGCTGCTCTTGATGACGTGGTCATCGCGGAAAATTCTAAAGACGGGCAGGGAATCGAGCTTTTTGAAAAAACAGAGACGGCTGTGACGCCAGCAGAACCGGGCACGGGCACGGTCGCGGCTAGTACGACTCCGGAAGCGAGTTCGACCGCCGGAATCGAGACGGGTGCCGCGGCGACGGCCGAGACGGAAACCGGATCCTCCGAGGCGGATAAGGTCTTAGAAGAAGCGACGAAACTTTTTGATCAGAAAGATTATACGAAAGCCGCCGATAAGCTAAAGGAAGTCGATGAAATAATCAAATAATTTTTTTTGTGATTAGTTGAGCGCCAAAGCGCTAATTTGTTAGTTTATCTCCTGTCAGGTGAACCAAGCTGGAAGATCCGTCCTCTACTCTGGCCGGCCGAGCGAGATAAATTAACAAATTCGCGTTTGCGGATTGGCAAACCCCGTCAAGGGTCGAGTCTCGGTCAAACGAGATGGTTTGTCCCTTACTAAATAAAATTTTCAGTCTCAAGCGCTTAACGGTTCGGATTATTTCCACAGTAAATCGGTTAAGCTTTTCTCCAGCTGGCGGGCAACACGCGCTCGGCTGGCAGAACTTATGACTAAGATCAGCCGGCCTTCGCCTTAAGCTCAAGCGAGCTGGTGGAGCGGGATTCCGACTGATTTACAGTGTAAGCTAAAATCGGCCGCGGCGCGCAGCGGACTGAAACATCGATCATCTTGATTCGTTCTGACTCCAATGTCCGGACAATGAAGATGATCTTAATCATTACTTATGAAAAAATTACGCAAACTCTTAGTGATCGGCGTAATGGTATTATCGGTGATTGCCATGAGCGGCGTCGTCGTTTCCCCGGCTTCGGCTGCGGCTTCGGCTGGCGACCTGATCAAGATGTCCGGCAATTCTTCCGTTTATTACCTTGGCTCCGATGGCAAGAGATATGTCTTTCCTAATTCCGCTACTTATTTCTCCTGGTACCCTGATTTCAGCGGCGTGGTAACCATCCCGTCCGCTGAATTACAGAGCTATCCTTTGGGTGGCAATGTGACCATGAGACCGGGTACGAAATTAGTGAAGATCACCACCGATCCTTCTGTTTATGCCGTTGAACCTAATGGCGTTCTCAGAAAGATCCAAAGCGAAGCGCAAGCCGCTTCCTTATACGGCACCAACTGGAACAAGAGAGTAGTTGACGTCCCTGATGCTTTCTTCACCAACTACACTGTCGGCGCGGTTTTAGCTAACGGCGCTATCCCGGCTGGTTCCTTAGTCAAGAACGCCAGCGGTTCGACCGTTTACTACTACGATGGTACCAACTATCGCAGCGTCGCGAGCGAATCTGCTTTAGCGGCCAACAGATTAGAGATGGCCAATGTCCTAACCGTCACCAATACTTTGACGGCTGGCGGCAATTCTCTTTCCTCTGCGGAAACTGCTTTAGTTAACGTCGCCCAGAACGGCGGCACGGGCGTTGTCGTTACCGGCTCCGGTTTGATGGTTTCATTGAGCTCCAGCACGGCGGCGGCGACCAACGTCGTAGCGACGGCGACCGGCGGCCAATCCATCGCGGATATGGCGACCTTCAACTTCACCGCCGCTAATGACGGTGCGGTTACGGTCAAGACCTTGAAATTGAAGAGAATCGGCGTTTCTTCTGATAGCACGGTATCTTCCATCTATCTTTATGAAGGGAACACCAAATTGACTGATGCTGGTTCCTTATCGAACGGCATGGTCACTTTCTCCAATACCACTGGCTTATTCACCGTAGCGGCTGGCCAGACCAAGGCGATCAGCGTCAAAGCTGACATCGCGGGCGGCGCTACCGGTAATATCGGTTTCGCGGTCAATGCCGCTTCTGATATCGTTTCGACTGGCGCTTCCGTCACGGGTTCTTTCCCGCTCAACGGCAACACCATGTCGGTCGTTACCGCCACTGATTTAGCCACGGTTGTGGCCGGTTCCGTGACCAGTTCTGGCAATGTTAACGCCGGGACTATGAACGCCACTGTTTGGTCCGCGCCGTTAACGATCAGCAACAAGGCAGTTGACTTGAAATATGTCAGTTTCCGCCAGATCGGCTCCGTGCCGGCTGACGGCATCCAGAGCCTGAAGCTGTATGCGGATGGCGTCCAGGTCGGCTCCACCTCTTCTGTTAACAGCGACAATCGCGTTAACTTTGACTTATCCGCGGCTCCTTACCGTTTGAACACCGGTACCCGGACCTTGGAATTAAGAGGTGATGTCGTCAAGGGTTCCAACACCAATTTCAGCTTCTCGATCCAGACCGCTTCCGACATCGTCGTAGTTGACACCAACTACAACGTCAATGTCGCGGCGACTGGCTTACCGCAAACCACCACTTCTGCCAATATCAATAACGGCAGCTTGGTGATCGCGGCTGATCCGACTTTCTCCAGCACCCAGGTCGTCAAAGGCGCTTCTAACGTCACTTTGGCGAAATACACCATGAAGGCTTATGGCGAAGACATGAAGGTTACCACTTTGAATGCCACCATCCTCTTTAACGGCGATACCGCTTCTGGCGATGGCGTCAATAACCTGTCTGTCTACGTCAACGGTTCCCAGGTCGGCAGTTCTCAGAACGCCGTGGTTTCCGGTACGACTGTGACCGGCTATACCGCGACCAAGGCTTATGGTACCACTAATTTATTCACCATTCCGGCTGGTACGACCGCGACCGTGGAAATCAAGGGCGATTTGGTTATGAACTCCGGTTCTACCACTTCTACCACGATTACCACTAATATGGCGGCGGCAGCGGGCGCTTATCAGGGCGTGACTTCTTTTGCCACCAGCCCGACTAACGCTACTACTTACGCGACTAAGGCCTTAACGATTGTTTCGACCGGCTTATCCAGCGTATCTCGGAATAATTCGTTCGCGATTGCTCAAACTATCGCCCCGAATGTCCAGAAGCAGAAGATCGGTTCCTTCACCTTCCAGGCTGGTTCTTCCGAAGCGGTTAGAGCGACCAATTTAGCGGTTACTTTAGCGGTTTCCGGCGGCAGCCCGGCGATTGTCATCACTGATGTCTCTAACCTCTATACTTCTGAGGATCCGACTAACGTGATCGGCAACCCGATTGCTGGTATCAACAATTTCCCGGTTAACTTTACTTTGACTTCCGGCCAGACCAAGACTATCGACGTTTACGCCGATGTCGCTCAGGTTTCTAACAACGCGACTTTGACTGTTAGCGACTTGAAGGTTTCCGCGCGCACCGTCAGCACCAACTTAACGGCTGATGCTAACGTCGCCGGCCAGGTCTTGACCTTCCAAACCGGTACTTTGTCTGATCCGACCTTGGTCAGCTCTGATGCTCCGGCGGCTTTAGTCGTCGGCGGCACCAGCGCGACTGCGGCGGTCTACAAGTTCGTGGCCACCAATGGCGCGGCTAAGATCAGCAGCTTGAAGTTCAAAGTCTCCACCGATGCCGATGTTGACGAAGGAACTTCCATCAATTCTTTGACCATCGGTTCCGTGACTGCCCCGGTCGTCTATGACGGTTCGGATTACGTCGCGTTCTTCGATGGGACCTTAGCGATTGATGTTCCGGTCTCCACGGTCGGCACTAACGTCACTGTTACCGCTAACTACAACACGGTCGGCACTAACGCCACTGTGACCCGGACTCAGTCCAAGTTAACGGCGACTTACGTCAAGTACCAGATCGGCGTGAACACTCCGGCGGAAAAGTCCGGCTTAACCGTCGCGGCTAACACCATGTTAGTTGTCGCTGCCAAGCCGACTGTTTCCCTGGCTGACTACACTCCGACCAGCCGCATCTTGAGCGTTGGAACGCAGGAGATGTTAAGATTTACGGTTGCCGCTTCTAACGGCCCGATCAATCTGAAGACCTTCACGGTAACCCCGCTGTTCAACGGCGCTAGCAATATCGCGGTTGACGGTGTCTATGACATCAATGACATGGCCACCAACTTGATCAGCGCTCCGGTTTCCTTAGCCTCTTCCAACACCAAGTATGCGATCGCTTTGACCAATGACTCCTTGATCTCTGCTGGCAACAGCAAGACCTATGTCGTCAAGGTCAGCGTTGCCAACTTGGGCGCCCTGAACTCTAACAATTTAGCTTTGAACTTAACTTCAGCTGATGCGTTAGGTTCAGGTACTGATTGGCAATGGAACGACACCACTGTCGGTACTTACGGCAATGGTTATGTAGTGAAGAATCTGCCGATTAACGGCTATTCCTTCAACTACTAAGTTGATCACAGTTTTCCCAATTTCCTAAACATAAATTGGAACAGCAAAAGAGCCCCTTCGGGGGCTCTTTTCTGTTAGGGCGGGGGGAGGGTGACCAGAGTGAACATGGCTCGGCGTCCGGCCAGCCCAGGACAGACTTCCCAAGTTTCTAAACTGATGCTATAATTTAATTTACCTTAATTCATTAAGCATCAATCATATGACTGAAAAAACAAAGGAAATCGTTAATAAGCAGATCCAGGAAGAGCTTTACTCGGCCTATCTCTATCTGGCTTTAGCGGCCCGTTTGGAGAGCCTGAACTTGAAGGGCATGGCTAATTGGATGCAGATCCAGGCTAAAGAGGAAGTCGATCACGCGCAGGGCTTCTTTAAGTTCCTGGTAGAGCGCCAAGAGGAGCCGGTTTTAGAAGCGATCGCTAAGCCGGAAGTCAAGGACCTGAAAGACGCGCTCGCTATTTTTACCGCCGGCTTGAAGCATGAGCAGCATATCACCGCGAAGATCAACGCGATCTATGAGCTGGCGCGGTCCGAGAAGGATTATGCCCTAGAATCATTCGTCAAGTGGTATATCGACGAGCAGGTAGAGGAAGAGGCGAATGCCAACGAGAATATCGATAAGATTAAAAGGCTCGGCGCCGATGGCCCGGCTCTCTATATGCTGGATCAGGAACTGGCCGCTCGCGCCTATGTCCCGGGCGGACCATACGCGGCTAAAGCCTAGGGACTGGACCGCCTAATCAGAAAAATCGCTTTGACCGGCGATTTTTCTTTATTTTTAGTGGCTACCCAAGGCAGCTCGGATATGCTATAATAATCCGGACCTCTCTTGATTAAACTTTGTATCAGCCAAGACACGGAGGCAATTATTAATTTAATTGCCGCGCGCTCCGAAAAAAACGTCCGTGGACAGGCGTTTTATCGGGGCCGGCCAAAAATTATGACGGAAAAATACACGCTATTGACCGACGAGCAGTTTAATAAATTATTGACCAAAGATTACATTGACGAACGATTAAAGAACTTTGCGACCAAAGATTACATTGACGAACGATTAAAGAACTTTGCGACCAAAGATTACATTGACGAACGATTAAAGAATTTTGCGACCAAAGATTACATTGACGAACGATTAAAGAATTTTGCGACCAAAGACGATCTCAAAAACTTCGCGACCAAAGACGATCTCAAAAATTTCGCGACCAAAGACGATCTCAAAAATTTCGCGACCAAAGACGATCTCAAAAACTTCGCGACCAAAGACGACTTTAAGAGCTTAGAAAAACAAATCAAAAATTTGGACGACAAGCTAGATCTAAAATTTAACCAGCTCGATTATAAATTAGACACTTCATTTGAACATTTAGATTGTCGTTTAGATCGGGTAGAAAAAGCCTTGGAAAGACATGAGCGGGATATCAATGAGCTTAATCTTTTTACCGCTGACCATGCGATACGCGTCAAAAAACTGGAATTTAAGATCTCAAAATGATTAACGGAGACAGGATCAGGCGATCAATAGCCGTCGACAGCCCGTCGACGGCTGTGTTATAATAAGGATAATTATGAATTAAGCTTTTTGGCGCCAGCTGGCGCCAGGGCGGAACCCTATGCCTGCAAAAATTTATTTACGTATCCTGCAAGGCGGCCTGCTCGCCTCGCTCCTGATCGTCTTCTTAGTCTTCAAAGACCTCTTATTTCCTTTCATCACTTCCAAGCAGCTCACTTTCAATATCCTGATGGAATTACTTTTGGCGATCTGGCTGGTCTTTATCATGCGTTATCCGGAATATCGGCCGAAGATTAGCTATATCACCTGGGGCTTATCGGCTTATTTCTTAGCCGTCTTGGCTTCTTGCGCGGTGAGCGTCGATCTGGGCCTCAGTTTTTGGGGTGATGCTGAACGCATGCTCGGCGTTTTCCATCTTTTGCACTTCTTGATCTTTTATTTGATTTTGATTACAGCTTTCCGCTCTTGGAGCGAGTGGCGCGTCCTATTATTTTCTTCGGCGGGAGTAGCGACTGTCGTCAGCTATATCGGCTTATCCGGAACGACTTTCAGCACGATCGGGAACACCGCCTATGTGAGCGGCTACCTTATCTTTAATCTTTTTTTCCTCCTGATCTTATTTCGGCGCAGTGCGGATAGTGCCTGGCGCTGGCTTTATGTTTTGCCGGGGCTAATCATGCTCTGGGAATTCTGGACCTGCCGTACTTCCGGCGCGATTATCGGACTTTTTGCCTCGCTTTTGCTTCTTTTTTTCCTGTTCGGCTTATTCCATAAGAGCCTGACTGTCCGGCGTTCGGCCTGGTTGGCCCTCTTAATAGCTGTCTTTAGTGTCATATTTGTTTTCTCACAGCATCAAGCCGCTTGGTTCCAGAAGAGCTTCTTGAAGAATCTGACTTTCCAAAAACCGACTTTTCAGACCCGGCTGATCTCCTGGCGCGGCGCCGCCGCGGATTTCAAGAATCATCCGCTTTTTGGTACGGGTTTCGGCAATTACGCGATCACTTTCGATCGTCATTTCGATCCTAAATTTTTCAATTACGCCCGCACTGAAACTTATTTTGACCGGGCGCACAATAACCTGATTGATATCGCCTCGACGACCGGCTTGGTCGGCCTTCTAACCTATCTAAGCATCTTTGCGGCCGCGCTCTATTGCTTGGTGCGAGAATTCAAAAGCGGGCGGCGGCGCGGCGAGGTTCTCGTGCTCAGCGCGCTCTTAGCCGCTTATTTTATCCAGAACCTGGCCGTTTTCGACTCCTTCGTCACTTATGTCGGCTTGATGATCCTGCTAGGACTGATCCATTGGCTGCCATCAGATGGCCAGGCAGCGGAAGCGGTGGAGACGGCGGGGCGAAAACCTTTTCTGGCGATCGGCCGGGAATGGGAATGGACTGCTCTGATTATCCTGCTGTTCGCAGCCTATCTTTTCGCCCATCAATATAATATCAAGCCTTGGCGGATGTTCCAGGGCGTTATCGACGGTTATGGGAAAATAATCGACGGCCGATATGCGGCTGGCGTCGAAGCTTACCACCAGGCGCTGATCGGCACTCCGTTGGATCATGACGGCGCGGTGACGCTGATCAATCTGGTGACGATCAATCCTGATCTCCTGGACTCTTTCACCGTGACGCAGGCGCAGACGGTTTTAGATTACGTTATTTCTTTAGCCGAAAAGAATGTGGCTGGCAATCCTGAAGACAGTTTGATGCAGATGCAATTGGCGCAAGTCTATGATACGGCCGCCCGTTTCAATTATCAGGATCTGGATCAATTCAACCATTATTCCGGCTTGGCGATCGCGGCTATCAACCGTTCCCTAGAAGCTAGCCCAGGCCGCGTGCCGGTCTATCTGGTCAAGGCACAGATGCAGCTGGTGCGGGGCGAAAAAGAGGAGGCGATCCAGACGATAGAATATGCCATCAGCCTGAATCCCGATTATTCCGAGGGTTATTGTCGCTTAGCGCAGTTCTATATATTTTTGAAAGATGATCAGCGCCTGGGCGAGCCGTTGACTAAATGTGTAGACTTAAACGGGGTTAACGATATTAATTCCGGCCCTTTGCTCCTGAACGCGCTGAGCCATTTTACGGCTGAGCAAGATTATCCGCGCGCCCTGAAGCTAGCCGACCGTCTGGCCGAACTGGACGCGGCTAACGCCCAGATTTGGTTCAATCTGGCCAAGCTTTATCTCTTGTCCGGCGAGAATGCCAAGTCGCAAAACGCTCTAGGGCGGGCCTTAGACCTCGATCATAAATTACAGGATAGTTGGGCGGAGTTTCTAGATAGTCTGCCGGGCGCGGCCTCTGCCACGCCGGCAGAAGCTAGGCCTTAGCGATCAGAAAAAGATAAAATCTATTCGATTAAAAATCAGACCGGACGGTCTGATTTTTTTGTGGTCTTGGAAAACGCGCCTAGCCAAGGCCGGAAAGGATTTTTTGGCCGGAGAAGATTTTAAAGATAACTTAAGATCTCATCATGGGTAGCTTGCTATAGTGGAGAAGCTTATAAATTAATTTCTATATCTATGCCTAATTGGAAAAATCTTTTCGCCGTCTGGCAAAATAAATACCGGCATTATCCTCTTCGGAAGCGGATACTAGCGCTTGCCGCCCTTTTTGTCATCCTAGTAATCTTGTCGATACCGATTTATTACGTCATCGCTTTCTGCGCGGTCAGCCCGGCCGAATACCGCCTGGCCGAATTAGCGGAATCCTGGCGGACAGAGGCGCTCTGCCATGAGGCGTGCCAAAAGCGGCGGCAAGAGGCTGAGCGGGAAGTCGCTCAAGCTTTGGCCAGCGGTTCCGAAGCGCGCCTTCCGAGCCGCTTGAAAGCTTATTTTTTAGATTCCGTTGTCGCGCCGGAATTCAAGACCGAATTAATCAGGCTGATGCGCTCCGCTTACGGCACGGATAATCCGCCGGATTATGTCCGGGATTTTCTCTCGGATCCGGCGTCCAGCCCGGCGATCCAGGCCGAAATCATCGTCTCTTTCAGCCCGGCCGCTTTAGCGGGCGAAGATTCAACCGCGCCGCTCGATTATTATTTCGGCCTTCTGGCCGGTAATCATAGCCTAAAGCCGAAATTAGCAGCCGTGCGCTCCTTAAGCAACTATGCGGATAAAGCAGCAGATTTCAGTATCGGACAATTGACGATTATTAAGAAGATCGTCCTTAGTCCCGCGACCGACAGCCGGTTGCGCGCCGCGCTGGTTATGCTCTTAAGCGAATATTATCCCTTCCACCCGGAGGAAACCGTAGCGGCGCTCCGGGAAATCTACCGTGATCAGGTTAATCCGGATAAGATCAGCCGCGCTTTTTCCGCCGATATCTTGAATCGGAAAACCGGCGTCCGCCTGCCTCTTCCAGAGATCAGCGAGGCGGAATGGTCGGAATATTATAACGATTAATTGTTAATTATATGCAACCAACGAAATCATTTTTGTCCAGCTTTGCTTTTCTGGGCTCAACGATATTTTTTTCCCTGTGGCTGCCGGCTATGTGCCGGGCCATGCCGCCGGGAACCCTCTTATACCGCAGCTCGGAGAATGGCAAGATGTTCGGCTATAGCGGCGATCCTTTATTGGAAGCGGAGCAGGGGATAGTCCGGCATGTTTATGCCGGCCATGCCGCGATCTATATCGGCCGGGAAGATGGCGTCGATTATGTCGTAGAGGCTGGCGCCGGCGGCATAGTCAAGACGCCGGCTAAATATTTTGTCAATCTGGCGGAGCAGGAGACTTTCTTGGGCGCCCGTCTGCCCCGCGATGCCAGTCCGCTACAGCGAGCCAAAGCAGTCGCGATCGCCAAGAGCTTGGTCGGCCGCGATCAGGCTTATGATTTTGATTTTAAGCGCCAGAAAGGTCCGGCTAGCGGCGATTGGACCTGCGTCGGCCTCTTAGAAAAGATTTATGAAAGCGCGGACATAGCTAATCCTAATAATCTGGGGGCGCTAGAATATGACCCGGACCATTATGCGGTAGATATTACTCCGGATGGTTATGATAATCAGAGTGTCGTTAATTCGGAAGGCGACTGCTTTTCCAGAAATCGGGAATTTTCGAAGATCGCCCGCCGCCGCGACCTCTTGATCCCGGCGCCGGAGCTGATCGGCTATGACTTAGGCTTAGAATACGCTGGCGACCGCTATATCTTTTTGCCCTATACGCAGTTTTTGCAAGGGACCCTTGAACCGGTGGCCGCGGATTTGGAAATAGCTTCTTCTTTCGCGAATCAGGATGTCCGCGGCGCGCTCGACGTGAAAGCTCTAGCCTTGCGCTGGAGTTTGATCAATAACCCGGTATCGAGTCTGAAAAATATTGCGCGCCTGGCCAAGGAAAGCTTGGTCCAGGTCGCCAGCCAAGCCCAGACTTTAGCGCAGGGCTTGCTCCAGAAATTTTTCGGCTCGGATCCGGGCACGGAATTAGTCCTAGATGACCAAGGTTTACAGAAGGCAGCTGGCGCGACGGCTAAGAAAACAACAGGTAGCGCCGCGACGGCTAAAAAGGTCGCGGCTGACGCGCTGCCGCGAGTAACGGTTAATAAGGCGGTTAAAGGGCAAGGAAATATAGGATCAGCGAGTGAAGAAGCGGCTAAGCAATCTGGAATGACGGCTGAGAAAACAACGGTCAAGAAAACGGCGCCTGATAAGGCAGCCGTGGCTGATAAGGTTTCAGCCGCCGTGTCCCCGGTTTCCGTCCAGACCGCCTCTACTAATTCCGCTAATTCATCGAGCCAGACTCCAGTCGCGCCCGCTTATTATCAGCCGGTGATCTATACTACGGTCAGCAATCCAGCCAGCTCCGGCGCCTCGTTATCAGGAGATGAACAGCCGAAGATCGCTCTGATCAATAAGATTTCCGGAACCGGCGATAACGATTGGATCGAATTATTTAATCCGACCGATTACGATTTTGATATGGCGGCCGCCGGCTATCGCTTGGAAAAAACTAAGACGGCTGATGACCCAAGCTTAATGATCAGGCTCGGCAATGTGGCGGATGGTTCATATCCCGGCGGCACGGTCATCAAGGCGCATGATAGTTATCTGATCGTCCGCTCGACCGCCGCTGACTTTTATCGCGTCCAAGCCGATGCTCTGGCCACGCGCGATGAATTTAATTGGTCTGGTTCCGCTTATACTATATATACGGGCGATGGCGCGATTAGTTCTAGCGCGGATCCGAACATCATCGATGCTGTCGGCTTCGGACCGGACGCGACTTACTTCCAAGGCAATGGTCCGGCGCCGGAAATTACGGATTATTATTTCTTGAGCCGGATCGATAATGGTGAAGACAACCGGACTGATTTCACTCTCGCGCCGGCTCCTGATCCGGCGGCCGTGGCCGCGCGCGCCGCCCTTTTGGCTAGTTCTACCGAGGCGGTCGCGACCTCCTCCGAGGAAACTTCGGATACGCCCACCTCTACTCCGGAGACGCCGGAGATCGCGACTTCCACGCCAGGAGCTGAAGAGACGCCGACTTCGACTCCGGAAATCGCGACCTCTACTCCGGAGCTAGCCGAGTCTTTTGCCTTGATTAATAAGATCTATGCGACCGGCGATAACGATTGGATTGAATTATTTAATCCGACCGACTACGATTTTGATCTGGCGGCCGCCGGCTATCGACTGGAAAAGACCAAGACAGCCGAAGAGCCGAGCCTGGTGATGCGAATCGGCGATCCGGAAGACGGCGTTTATCCGGGCGGCACGGTTATCAAGGCGCATGATAGTTATCTGATCGTCCGCGATGAGGCCAATTCTTATTATCAGGGTCGGGCCGACGCGTTGGCAACGCGCGATGAATTCGTCTGGACAGGTTCCGGGTATACCGTATATGTAGGGAACGGGCCAGTCAGCTCTAGTACGGATGAGAACATCATCGATGCTGTCGGCTTCGGGTCGGACGCGACCTATTTCCGAGGCAGCGGTCCGGCGCCGGAGATCAGTGATAATTATTTTTTGAACCGGATCGCTTCGGCTGGCGATAACCGCTTGGATTTTAATCTGCTTTTAGCCGATGATCCGTCTATCGTCCTTGATCCTGATTCGGCCGGCGATGATCCTGATTTGGACTTATTTATCGCGCCAACGCCGACAATTTCCGCAGATCTCGCCGAGCTTTGGCATTTTGACGAATGCTACGGGGACGGGGAATGGACGGTCGGCAAATGGGATTGCGCCCGCGCCATCAACGCTCCGGACGCTATCTTGTCTAGCCCCCTGAATCCGCCGATTGACCTGGACGGCCTTTCTTTGAGCTTCTATTATAAGAAAGGTATATTCGATTTTCCTCGCCTGAATTTTGATCTGTCCGGGGAAGACGGATCGACCGTCAAATTAATTATAGAGTCCGGCTTGGTGACGGTCGAAGGCCTGCCTAACTCCGAGTGGCGCTATTATCTGGATACTAAATTTGACGCGGGCTGGCATCAGGCGGTATTAGTAGTAAATCAGGCGGCAGATTATTGGGCCGTATATATCGATGGCCAGGAAATTATCAGAGAAAATTTCTTCGCGCGCCTGCCGCTCATAACCGCCTGGCAGGCCGGTGATGAGTATGACAGGGCGGTGCTCGATGAATTAGCTTTCTGGGCGCGCCCGCTCGCGCCCGGCGAGATCTTGAGCAACTATCTGGCCGATGCGCCTTTTGCTCCGCTGGTGGCGCGTCCGGCCCAAACGCCGGCTCGTTTAGCTCATTTTTGGGACTTTGAAGAAGATACCGGCTCCTTAGCGCTTGATAGCGTCGGCCTGGTCGCGCTACATGTTGACCCGGAAGCTTGGGCTGGCCGGCGGCACGATAACTATGCCTTGAAGACGATCTATAACCGCTCGTTTACCGCTGATTTAGGCGCGCCATTAGACTCTCGCGATCTTTCCTTATCCTTCTGGTGGCGCAATAGCGCTTATCCGATAGAAGGCAGAGCGAATATCCATCTGGGCGGTGAAACAGATGAGAATAAGAATCTCTTCGTCTTGATCACTAATTATTTCCGCCTGGGGTATTGGTTCAATAGCCGTTATGGCGTCTTATCTGAAGGGATTAATAAACATATCCCTTATGACGACGCTTGGCATCACCTGGCTCTGGTTTATGATTCCTATCGCTATAAATTGCGTTTTTATGTCGATGGAGAAGAAAAAGCCAGTTCTTCGGAAATCTGGTTCCGCCCTGAAGATCGGATCAGCCGCTTGGTAATAACGAGTGATAGCGATGGTTCGGAAATGGACGACCTGGGGATTTATGAGGGCGCTTTGAGTGCGGCGCAGGTGCGGCAGATCTATCTGACTACTAAGTAATCCACCACCTTGAGACTAAGTAATCCAGGCCGATTAGTTATTTGATGGGCGGCAAGGCTACCGTATTGAAGTACGGTAGCTTTTTGTTTAATATTAAATAAAATATTTTAAAAAATTTGCTTTTTTTAATCTTTTATTGTAGTATAGAATCGTTATCAGGGGTAAGCGGGCGATCGCTCTGCCGTCAGGCAGGGAGGAAAGTCCGGACTTCATAAAAAACGATAGTGGGTAATACCCACCGAGCCGTCCCCTTAAAACGGATGGTTTAGGGAAAGTGCCACAGAGACAATACTAATTCTGGAATATTTAACAGAATCAAAGGTGAAAAGAGACAGGATGCCTTCTTGGAGGCTACCGGTCTGGGCCTCCGGCGACGGAGAGACCCCGGTAAACCCTATCGGAAGCAAGAGCAAACTTTATCCGTGCTTCGGATAAATGACAAGTGGCTCGCTCGAGCCGGTTAGCAATAACCGGCCTAGATAAATGATCGCTAGAACAGAATCCGGCTTACGGCTGCCCCCGATAATTCGGTTTTTAAAAATTTAGATTATGCAAAAGATTGAGTCGTTTTTTTCCGCCCTGTTCGTGCCGGTTGATTTTATCTTAGTGGTGCTGGCCGGGATCTCGGCTTACTATTTAAGATTTTCCCACTGGTCGGTAACTCTCCGACCGGTGATTTTTAATTTAGAGTTTCCGGCCTATTTCCGGTCGGTGCTTATTATCGCTGTCTTATGGAGCCTGATCCTGATGCTCGCCGGTCTCTATCAGATCCGCAGTACGCGCCAGCTAGCACAGGAACTGCAGAAGATTTTTTTTGCTTGTTCGACCGGCCTGGCTCTCGTAGCGGTCCTAGTCTTTTTCCAGCGGGAATTATTCGATTCCCGTTTTATTGTCCTGGCCGGCTGGCTGTTCGCGGTAATCTATCTCAGTTTAGCCCGTCTCTTGATCCGTGGGCTGCAGCGCTTCTTGTTCCGCTACGGCGTCGGTGTCCATAAGGTCATCTTGGTCGGCAACTCTAAGACCACGGAAAATCTGATGGCCGAATTTTCCAAGAATAGCAAGGGCGGCTTTGCCGTGGTCAAGCGGGTTCGGGATTTTTCCTTAGAGACCGCACAAGAGCTCGCGGAATTCATCCAGGACCGGGCGATCGATGAGATTATCCAGAGCGACCCGAATCTCAGTAAGGCTGAAACCCTGCGCTTATATGATTTTGCTAATGAAAACCACCTTACCTTTAAATATGTTGCCGACCTTTTGGAAGTAAAGGTCTTGCGTACGGAGGTGACGGAAATCATCGGTATTCCGGTCGTGGAAGTCAAGCGGACGACTCTGGAAGGCTGGGGCCGGATCTTGAAACGGATTTTTGATATCGTGGTCTCCGGTTTCTTGATTATTATCCTTTCGCCTTTGATCCTGCTGACGGTTCTCGCCATCCTCCTGGATTCGCGCGGCCCGATCTTTTTTTCTCGCCGCGACGATGGTGCTTATGTAACCCGGATCGGCCAGGGCGGGGCGCCTTTCAAATATTTCAAATTCCGGTCTATGACCCCGAATACCGACAGCATGCGCTATAACGAGCTGGCGGATCGCAATCTGCGCACCGACGGCCCGATGGTCAAGATCAAGGATGATCCGCGCGTCACCCGCGTCGGCAAGATTATCCGCCGCTGGTCGATCGATGAACTACCGGAATTGTTCTTAGTTTTTATCGGCCGGATGAGCTTGGTCGGACCGCGTCCGCACCTGCCCGAAGAAGTGGCTAAATATGAAAATTACCATAAGAAGACTCTGACGGTGAAGCCGGGCATCACTGGCTTAGCCCAGGTCTCCGGCCGCAGCGACCTCCTCTTTGAAGAAGAAGCTAAATTAGACATTTATTATATTGAAAACTGGTCATTGCTTTTGGATATTTCTATCTTATTTAAGACCCCTCTCGCCGTCTTGCGGCATCGGGAGGCGGAATAATCACATGAAAGTCGCTCTCATCCATGATCATCTGGCGCAAGACGGCGGGGCGGAAAAGGTTCTGAAAGTCTTAGCCGAGATGTTCCCGGACGCGCCAATCTATACTCTTCTTTACGAGCCGGAGAATGTGGCTAAGAACTTTGCCGACCGCCATATCGAAACTTCGATCATCCAGAAGCTGCCGGGCGGGATCCGCCATTATAAATGGTATCTGTATTTTATGCCTCTGGCCGTGGAGTTTTTTGATTTGCGCCCCTATGACCTGGTAATCTCCGATGCCAGCGCTTTCAGCAAGGGAGTGATCACTGCGCCCGGGACGACCCATATCTGCTATTGCCATACGCCGACCCGCTATCTTTGGAGTGACGCGCATGAATATCTGAATGAGCTCCCTTATAATAAATGGTTGAAGAAGGTTATTTCCTTGGTCTTAGGCCGTCTGCGCCTCTGGGATTACAGCGCGGCGCAGCGGGTCGATTATTTTATCGCTAATTCCCGGACGGTGGCTGGCCGGATCAGGAAATATTATCGCCGCGAAGCCGCGGTCATCTATCCGCCGGTGGAGACCGACAAATTTTTTATCAGTGATTTGAGCCAGCCAGCGCCCGGCGCCCCTTATTTCTTGGCGGGGTGCCGCTTGGCGCCCTATAAGCGGATCGATATCGTGATTGACGCTTTTCAGAAATTAGGCGCGGATTATCGTTTGAAGATTTTTGGAGACGGCGTCGATTTGCCGCGTCTCCGTAATTTAGCCGTTGGCAGCGCCAACATTGAATTCCTGGGCCGGGTGAGCGAGGAAGAGAAGGCTCGCTTATTCAGCGGGGCGCAGGCTTTCATTAATCCGCAGGAAGAGGATTTCGGCATTACGGTCATCGAATCGATGGCCAGCGGCCGGCCGGTTATCGCTTATCAGAAAGGCGGCGCGACCGAGACTGTCATCGCCGGCCAGACCGGGATTTTCTTCACGGAGCAGACGTCTGAATCGCTACGGGCCGCGATCCAATCTTTCCGTCCCGCTGATTTTGATCCGGTCGCTATCCGCCGGCACGCGGAACAATATTCGGTCGACAATTTTAAGCAGCGGTTGCGAGATTTTATAGATAATAATAAAGTATGAAAATTGGCGTCGATATCCGGGTCTTGATGGATGAATACTATAGCGGCGTATCGGAATACACCGCTAATTTATTAGCGGCGATCTTGCGCTTGGACGCGATTAACGATTACCGCCTGTTTTATAATTCCTACCATGACTTTGACCAGCGTTTCCGCGCCTGGAATAGCGCGCGGGCGAAGGTCATCGGTACCCATTGGCCGAACAAGGTTTTTAATTATCTTTTGCAGAAAACTTTAGCCTGGCCGAAGATAGACCGTGTTTTAGGCGGGACAGATGTCTTTTGGTCGCCTCATTTCAATTTTACCCGCTTGAGCGCCCGGCCAGGCGGCCCGCGGCGCATCGTTACGGTCCACGATCTTTCCTTTCTGCGTTATCCGGAATTTTTTAGCGGGCGCAAGAATCTCTGGCATCGGACTTTATCAGTCAGGGAAACCCTGCGGGCGGCCGATAAGGTTATTGCCGTCTCTGAAAATACTAAGAATGACATCGTTGAACTGGCGGGCGTGCGGCCGGATAAGGTCAGGGTGATCTATTCCGGCAATAATGTCATTAAGAGAGAAGTCGGTGCGGAAGAGGCGCGTGAATTCTTGGTCAAGCATAGTTTGATGGGTAGCGCGGCGCTGAAGCCCGCGGCCGGGCGTTTCATCTTGTATCTTGGCAATATCGAGCCGCGCAAGAATATCCGCGGCCTGATCGAAGCTTTTAATCTTTTGCGCGATAAAGAGGCTGCGCGTGGCGACCAATCGGATCTGCGCCTGCTTTTAGCCGGCGCCGACGGCTGGAAGAATAAAGATATCTATGCCGCTTGGCGACGTTCCCCTTATCAGGATGATATTAAATTCTTAGGCTATATCAGCAAGAAAGAAAAAGAAATATTATACAGCATCTCTTCAGTCTTTGTTTACCCGTCATACTATGAGGGCTTCGGATTTCCGCCTTTAGAGGCGATGGCCTACGGATTACCCGTCGTTTGTTCTAATGTTTCCAGTTTGCCGGAAGTAGTCGGCGGCGCGGCGTTGATGATCAATCCTTTCAAGCCGGAAGAGATCGCTCGCGCCCTAGAGTTTGCCCTGGATGATAGCCGCGTCAGGAGCCGTTTAATCGCCGCCGGATATGAACGCGCCCGTTTCTTTTCCTGGGAAAAGGCGGCGGCCGAATATCTGAAAGTATTTGACGAATATTATGAGAGCAAAAAATAAAAAGGTCTTAGTGGCTATCTCCGGCGGAGTCGACTCGTCAGTCGCCGCCAAGCTCTTGCAGGATCAAGGCTATGATGTATCCGGCGTCTTCTTGCATTTTTGGAAAGACGAAGGAGCGGGTGCGGCCGCGGAAAACCGTTGCTGCTCTTTAGAGTCCTTGGCGGATGCTCGGTCGGTCGCGGCGAAGATCGGCATCCCTTTTTATACTTTTAATTTTTCAGAGCCATTCAAGGCAGCGGTCGTAGACAATTTTTTGAGCGAATACGCTAGCGGCCGGACGCCTAATCCCTGCGTGGTCTGTAATCGGCAGGTCAAGATCGGCCGCTTGTTGCAGCAGGCTCGCGCCCTAGGCTTTGATTATGTCGCGACCGGGCATTATTTGACGATTAGAAAGGTCGGCCGCGCTTATCAGCTTCTTAAGGCGAAGGACAAGAGAAAGGATCAGTCTTATTTTTTATATACTTTCCGGCCCGACGAGCTTAAGCATCTGCTTTTTCCGCTCGGCCGCTATACTAAGCCGCAGGTCCGCCGCTTGGCAGCCAAATTCGGATTGCGAGTCGCCAGCAAGCCTGAGAGCCAGGACATCTGCTTCCTCTCCGGCGCTCATAATGATTTTTTGAAGAAATATCTGACCTTGGCACCAGGCGATATCAGGCTTTTAGAGAATAGTGAGAAGATAGGCGTCCACCAAGGTTTGCCGCTTTATACCATCGGCCAGCGGCGGGGACTGGTCGGCGGCACCGGCCCTTATTACGTAGCGCGCTTCGATTACCAGAAGAATATTCTATATGTCGTCAAGGAATGGAATCAAGCGATCCTATATCGGGATGAGCTCATCGCCCAAAAGGTTAATTGGCTATCTGGCCGAGCGCCCCAGCGCGCCTTTAAGTGCGGCGCGGTTATCCGTTATGGCCATCCGGCCGCGCCCTGCATCGTGACGCCTAAGAATAGGCGTGATTATCTGGTCAGATTCATTAAGCCCCAGCGCGCTATTACGCCGGGCCAGAGCGTTGTCTTCTACGAACGGAATCGAGTCTTGGGCGGCGGTATTATAAAATAAGACGGTATCATAAAATGAGGCGTTTTTATTTTTATGTGCTATAATGATTTTCGTGTTTAAAAAAATAATTTACGAAAACCATTATGTCCCAACAGCTTCCTGACGTTTTTAAACGGATCCAAGATCGGAAAAAAGAACAGCGCGAACTCAAAGCGATGTATCGCGACGCCTTATCAGTCAACGGCGAGTATCAGAAGATTTCAGAGGAATTGAATGACTTGAAAATCAAGAAGAAAAAGCTGGAGTCCGGCGTACAAGCGGATTTTCAGGCAGAATTCAATAAGCTGGAGGGTTTGAAGCTCAATATCGCCGGCGATAATCAATTATTGAGCGATCTGGCGATGGCCCAGCTGACGAGCGGCGAAGCAGTGAAGATTATCGATGAGAATCAGGTGGAGTATGAACCGGTCTTTACGGTGAGATTCAAGAAAGCTTGATAATTAGGCTAATATTAATAAAAATATTAACGACCCAGCCGGGTCGTTTTTGGTTGCGGAAAGGGGCAGTTGAAGATTAAAGCGCTTGCTGGCGTAATAGATTGCACAGGGCAGTAGAGATCTCTCGTGTTTAATAAAATTAACTAATTAATTAACGGACTTTATCGATAAGCCGGCTGATCCGGCGCTTGATAAAGGAGATAAATTTATGAAGAAAAAATATTTACTGGGTTTAGGCATTTTATCGTTTTTAGCGCTGGCCGCTGGCGCGACCACGGTCCTAGCCGCTGATTCTAGCACGGGCGCGACTTTCGGCCGAGGAAAGAATAATGCGCCCCGCGAATGTAATCTGACCGAAGCGCAAAAGACAGAGATGGAGGCTAAGCGGGCGGCGATTGATACGGCTCTTAAAAATGGCGATTATACAGCCTGGGCCGCGGCCGTGAAAGCTATCCATGCTGATTCTCCGATTCTGGAAAAGATCAGCGCGTCTAATTTCAGCCAATATGCCGAAGCTTATAAATTACGCGTTCAAGCGGATAGTATAATGAAGAATCTAGGCTTATCCAGACCGGGCGATGGTTTAATGATGGGCGCTTATTTAGGCCAGGGTCGCGGGCATGGCCGGTTGGGCCAAGGCGCAGTCACGGCCTCGGCTACGGTCGGACAGCAGTAAAAATATAAGATTGGAGCCATTTGGCTCATCCAGATATAAGGGTATGAAAAAACGAGCAGATGAGGCTGCTCGTTTTTTTTCTAGTGCCGCGGGCGGGAATCGAACCCGCATGGAGTCGCCCCCACACGATTTTGAGTCGTGCGCGTCTGCCAGTTCCGCCACCGCGGCTCTCAAGATAGTTAACAAGGCTTAAGTGATAAGCCTTGATTACGGATTTTAGTATAATAAATAATTATTTAATTGTCAAAAGTGTTTTTTTGCCTTATAATATTTTTATAAACGACTATTATGGGCAAAGTGATCGCTATCGTCAATCAGAAGGGTGGCGTCGGTAAAACCACGACGGCTGTCAATCTCAGCGCCTACCTGGCCGACCTTGGCCAGCAGGTGCTTTTAGTAGACGTTGATCCGCAGGCAAATGCGACCTCTGGCCTGGGTCTTGACCATCGCAATCTGGAAGCCGGCGTCTATGAGGCCTTATTAGGCTCTAAGCCCTTGATCGAAGTGATAAAAAGGACTGTCCAGTCCGGTCTAAAAGTTGCTCCAGCCACGATTTCGCTAGCCGGGGCCGGCGTGGAGATGGTCGCTTTGGATAATCGGGAATTCCGCTTGTCCCATATCCTAGAAGAGGTGAGAGCGGATTTTGATTATATTATCATTGACGGACCGCCCTCCCTAGGGTTATTGACGATCAATAGCCTCGTCGCCGCGGACCAGGTCCTGATTCCGATCCAGAGCGAATACTACGCTTTAGAGGGATTAAGCCAGCTCCTGGAGACGATCAGCTTGGTCCAGAATAATCTAAAGCCGAGCCTAGGGATCATGGGCGCGGTCATTACGATGTTTGATCGGCGGAATAAGCTTTCCGAATCAGTAATGGCCGAATTATATCAATATTTTCCTAATCGCATTTTCCGTTCGGTTATCCCGCGCAGCGTCCGCCTCGCTGAAGCGCCGAGCTATGGACGCTCGATTTTCCATTATGATCCGAAATCCAAAGGCGGTCGGGCCTATGAAGGGCTGGCCAGAGAGATCCTCAGTCTGGAGAAATAAGCTCTTAATCAGTTTTGAATATTAATTTATTATCATATGCCTCAAGGTTTAGGTCGGGGACTCGGTTCCTTGATTCCGAAAAAAACAATGACCTACGGTCAGAATCCTTTTGCGACCCAAACGTCGGAAGATGAGGTCGTGATCATGCAAGACGGCGACCGGGTCTTGAAAGTCAGCCCAGAGCGGATCGATATCAATCCGCAGCAGCCACGGACGCATTTTAATGAAACGGCCTTGAACGACCTGGCGGAATCTATCAAGCAGCACGGGATCATTTCCCCTCTGCTCGTCACTAAGAAGGGCGAGCGCTTCGAACTCATCGCCGGCGAACGGCGTTTGCGCAGCGCGAAACTCGTCGGCTTGAAGGAAGTGCCGGTCATCGTCCGGTCTGAACAGGAACAAAAGAAATTAGAATTAGCTTTGATCGAAAACCTGCAACGGGAGAATCTGAACCCGCTAGAAAGTGCCCGCGCTTATCGCCGCCTGATCGATGAATTCAATATCACGCAGGAAGAAGCGGCTAAGAAGTTAGGCAAGGCTCGTTCCAGCGTCGCTAATGCTCTGCGCTTGCTCGCTCTGCCGGCCGCTATCCAGGAAGCGCTTGCCGTCGGGAAGATTACCGAGGCGCACGCTAAGTATCTCTTGGGCCTAGAGAACGAGGCCAAGCAACTGAATATGCTCAAGAAAATCTTGCGCCAGAATCTGACCGTAGCTGAGACCGATAAGGAGATAAAAAGGCTGGGTGGCACCAAGTCGGCCAAGCAGAAGGATTATTTTGATCGCGGCAAAGAAGAAGAGCTCGGAGAATATTTCAGCACTAAGGTGGAGATCAGGCGGAAAGGGAAGGGCGGCCAGCTGATTATCGATTTTTATAGTGAAGAAGAACTCAATGAAATTATGAAGAAGATAAAACGTTAATATTAGTATAAAAAATATAAGATTTTAAATTTAACCTTTTTATTTTATACATATTGACATAATTATTAAAATGTATTATAATACCACTCAGCTTAGAAAAGGAGATTAAATGAACGAATTTACTATTCAAGCACAGGAAATTCTCTTAAGAATGGTCGACTCTTGGTCCGGGAGACGTAAAAATTACTCTATTTCTATTGAAGAATTAGAAATCCTGGTTAAAGCCGGGGCCGGTATCAAAAAAGCCAAACATAATAAAGATGGGACATTTTATTATAAGGTACAATATCAAAACCTGATTTTTGTGTCTTCGTCTTTAAGAGAATTGCCAAAATAAATAGCACGACCATTATCAGGTGTGCTATTTTTTATTTATCCTTTTTTATTTTTTATTTTAATCTATTTCGGAAGTTTATTCTGGTTGTTCATAAAATAGTATTTTCTCATAAGCAGCTAACTTCATTCCATAGATGAGTTCACAGGCAAAATCGCTTATTTTTTCGGCCATTTGAGGAGGCAGGCCGGAGCGGTTAGCCCCGATTATCATCAGAGATATCTGATTATGCAGTTGGCGCTGGTGATCGTCCGATCTTTTCATCGGATCTAGATTTATGTTTTGCCCAGTTATTCTGGAATCTAATTGTATTCCCGTTTTTGCGCGTATTTTAATGGCATCTAAATATTCTTGGCAAGTATCGATAAGCCGTTTTTCCACAACTGACCCGGCTTTCGGCGGCTGGCCTCTAAAGCCATATTTTTTCCATAATATGCTCGATTTATTTTCTTGGCCTTTCTCGGCGTCATGATATAAGATCCTTTCCCGCATAGATGGAGTATTATTAATAAAAATGCGTATTTATTATAATATTATCTTATTTTAGCTGATCAGTCAATATCTATTTTTGTTTATTTTTCAAATAAGGCCGCTTATTTGCTAATCTGATTTCCTTATACTAAAATATTAAAGACAACCGGAATTTTTTATTTAGTTTTTATCACACAATACATGTCTTTTGTCCACCTCCATAACCATAGCCATTATTCTTTGCTCGACGGCCTGACCAAGCTGGATGAAATGGTTAACTATGCCAAAGAACAGGGCTCTCCGGCTGTCGCCTTGACGGATCACGGTACGATGTATGGCATCATTGAATTTTACCAGAAAGCGAAGAAAGCCGGAATCAAGCCGATCTTAGGCGTCGAAACTTATCTGGCGCCGGGTTCGCGTTTTGATAAGAATACCAGGGATGACGGCCGCGGCTACCATCTCTTATTATTGGCTAAGAATAATACCGGCTACCAGAATCTGATCAAGCTGGTGTCGCATGCCCATATCGAAGGCTTTTATTATAAGCCGCGCATCGATTGGGAAATATTACAGGAACATCATGAAGGCCTGATCGCTTGTTCCGCCTGTTTAGCCGGAGAGATCCCCCGGCTCATTGTCGCCGATAAGCTGGCGGAGGCGAAAAAAAGGATTTTAGAATATAACGAGCTTTTCGGAACGGGGAATTATTATCTGGAAATCCAGGATCACCCGGAATTAGATGAGCAGCCCAAGGTCAACCGGCAGCTGATCAGTTTTTCGCGCGAACTGGGCATTCCGCTTGTGGCCACTAACGATAATCATTATTTTAAGAAAGAGGATGCCGAAGCCCAGGACATCCTGCTCTGTCTGCAGAACAAGAAAAAAATTACCGATACCGACCGGATGAAGATGCTCGGTTACGGCGATTACTCTATGCGTTCTAACGCTGAGATGATCGCTGCCTTCCGCGAGACGCCGGAAGCGATCGCCAATACGGTCAAGATCGCCGAGATGTGCGATGTCGATATCGAGCTCGGCAATATCCAATTGCCGCATTTCGAAGTGCCGGCGGGTTATGACGGCAGTTCTTATCTGCGCGAGTGGTGCGAGAAAGGGATACCAAAAAGATTCCCGGCGGCTAGCCCGGCCGAGCGCCAGGCGATCGACGAGCGCTTAGATTACGAATTATCCGTTATCGCCAAGATGGGTTGGCCTTCCTATTTTTTGATCGTGGCTGATTTTATCAATTGGGCTAAGGACCATAAGATCGTAGTCGGTCCGGGACGTGGCTCAGCGGCCGGATCATTAGTCTGCTATCTGACCGGCATCACTAATTTGGATCCCTTGAAATACGATTTGCTTTTCGAGCGTTTCCTGAATCCGGAACGTATTTCCATGCCTGATATCGATATGGATTTTGCCGATATCCGGCGCGGTGAGGTTTTGAATTACGTGGAAAACAAATATGGCTCGGACCACGTCGCCCAGATCATCACTTTCGGGACGATGGCGGCACGGGCAGCGGTCCGCGATGTCGGCCGGGTCTTAGACGAACCCTATGATTATTGCGATAAAATTTCCAAGAGCATTCCGATGTTCATGAAGCTCGACGAAGCGCTCAAGACCGTGCCGGAACTCCGCGAGATGTATAGCCAGGAACCGGCGGCGCGGCGCATCCTAGATTATGCGAAACGCTTAGAAGGCGTTGCCCGGCATGCCTCGACCCATGCCTGCGGCGTCTTGATTACCAAGAATCCCTTAACGGAATATGTGCCGATCCAATACGCTTCTTCTTCCGATCGAAGCATCATCTCGCAATATTCTTTGCATCCGATCGAAGATTTGGGCCTCTTAAAGATGGATTTCCTGGGCTTGAAGAATCTGACGATCATCGAATCCGCCCTGAAGATAATCAAGAATACCCGCGGCCTAGAAATAGATATCGACGATATTCCGCTCGATGACAGCGAGACGTATAAGCTTTTCCAGGAAGGCGAAACCACCGGTGTCTTCCAGTTTGAATCTTCCGGCATGAAACGCTATCTGCGTGAACTCAAGCCGACGATTTTTGAAGATATCATCGCGATGGTCGCCCTCTATCGGCCGGGTCCGATGGAATGGATACCGGACTATATCGCTGGCAAGCATCAAAAGAAGAAAGTCGCCTATCTGCACCCGAAGCTGGCGCCGATCCTGGAAAAGACCTACGGCGTCGCGATCTACCAGGAACAGGTCATGCAGATCGCCCGCGACCTAGCCGGCTTTACTATGGGCCAGGCCGATGTCTTGCGCAAAGCGATGGGCAAGAAGATCGCCTCGCTCTTAGCCGAACAGAAGGAAAAATTCATCGAAGGCTGCGTCAAGAACGGCGTTTATAAAGAATTAGGCGAGAAGGTTTTTTCTTTTATCGAACCTTTCGCCGGTTACGGCTTCAACCGCAGCCACGCGGCCTGTTACGCGATGATCGGTTACCAGACCGCCTATCTGAAGGCGCATTGGCCGGTCGAATTCATGGCCGCCCTCCTGACCTCCGACCAGGGCGATACGGATCGGGTCGCGATCGAGATCGAAGAATGCCGCAACATGGGACTCCAGATCATGGCGCCGGACGTCAACGAGTCTTTCGCGACCTTTACGGTCGTTACTGCCGGCACCAAGACGAATCAGGTTGTTGCCGCGGACGAGAAGCTCAAAACTATCCGCTTCGGGTTAAAGGCGATCAAGAACGTCGGTGAACATATCGTGGAAGAGATCATCAGGGAGCGCAAAGAAAACGGCCCCTATCAGGATATCTTTGACCTCTTAGCCCGGATTACTGATAAAGATCTCAATAAGAAATCGCTGGAGAGCCTGATCAGGAGCGGCGCCCTGGATAGTTTCGGCGAGCGCGGCCAGCTATTAGCCAATATGGAGAGGCTCTTGAGCTTTAATAAAGAGTTAGCTAAGAATAAAGAGAACAAGCAGAGCAGCCTTTTCGCCGATCTGCCTTCCGCGGGCAGCGACCGGCCGGCGCTTTCGCCGTCGGCGCCGGCGGAACAGAATGAAAAATTGAATTGGGAAAAAGAACTCTTAGGCCTATACGTTAGCGAGCATCCGTATAATGCTTTCCGGCCATATCTGCTTAATTATGCCTTGCCGCTCGCGGAGCTCCGCGGGCACAAGGGAGACGACCGAATCATTACGGCCGGCATTATTTCGACTATCAAGAAGATAATCACGCGGAGCGGCGAATCGATGCTTTTCGTGAAGATCGAGGACGCGAGCATGGCAGTCGAAGTCTTGGTTTTCCCGCGTTTGCTCAAGGATACTGTCGCCCTGTGGCGCGAAGGGCAGGCGATTATTATTGATGGGAAGATTTCCGAGAAAGATTCCGATATCAAGATTTTGATCAATCGCGCGGCCGCTTTAGATATCGCGGCGCCGCAGCAATCCGTCGATGCTTTTAAAAAATTAATCTTGGAAAGCGGACCGGCGAGGAACGGTTTCCGGAATGGTTACGGACAGGCTAACGGCAACGGCTATAACTATAACGCTAAATCGGCTCCAGCGCCGTCCCCGTCTCCGGCAGCGGTAGCCGCACTCGCGCGCCCGGCCGCGAATCCTTTGCGCTTGATCTTTTTGCAGGCCGCGCCGTCGGACGATTTGGCGGAACTGCGCGCTATCTTCGCGGACTATCCGGGCGAGGACGAGGTCTATTTCCGAATTGACGCGTCAGGATCGGCACAGATCATCAAGACCGCGTTCAAAGTCGACAATAATCCTGATCTCCGCCAGCGCTTAACGGATAAATTTTCTGCGACCATCAAGATCGCGGGCTGATAGCTAGCAAAAAAATTGTCTGCTTTTTTAAATTCTGTTATAATGAAGCTATTATAGATTTGCTTCATTTTTGTTTATCTTTTTTTGTTTATCTTTTTATGCCAAGAACTAAATCAGCCGCGCCGGCCGCAGTTTCAAAAAGGACTAGGTCTCCTAAAAAACCGGCTTTGCGCACTATCCATCCTAAAAAGAAAACTAAATCTATCTTGGTCGACGTTATTGAGGATGAGCCGGTAGACGATAGCTTGTTCTTATCTTCTTTCGACGATGAACCTGATAAGGCTGGCGGTAAAGCGGGCGACTGGAAAGAAAATAAATCTGAAAGATCAGACCTTCCGGAAGCTATCGATCGGCAAAAAGAATTTTTCTCCGGGCTGGCTTCCGAGATGAAGGAAGAGGAAGGCCAGGCGGAGCCGGATCCAAAAAGAGGCAAGGGGCGGAAAGCCGGGCGCAGCTTGGGGCTGTATCGGCGCTTGGTCATAAAGTTTGTCGCCTTAGTCTTGATCCTGGCAGCCATCGTCGCCTATTTTTCTTTTTCTAAGCTGACGGTGGCGATCAGTCTAAAAGGCGAATCCATAAATGATAATTTATTATTGAAAGTCGTTGATCAGGCCAGTGCCACGGATATTGCTTCCAGTACCGCCGGCTTGATTGACGAAAACGATCCGCGCGAAACCGTCAGCGGCCTGGTCAAAGAAATCGAGACTAGCGTGGAAAAGGCCTATCAGGCGACCGGCGAGACCTATCTAGGCGAAGAGATCATCGGCGAAGTCAGGATAATCAATAATTATAATAAGAGCCAGGCCTTAGTTGCGACGACTCGGCTGCTTAGTCCCGATAATAAACTATTCCGTTTGAAGAATGCCGTAAACGTGCCGGCGGGCGGGGAAGTGACCGTCAGCATCTATGCCGACAAGCCCGCGGCGAACTTGGCGATCGGGCCGACGACTTTCACTATCCCCGGATTATGGCTGGGCCTGCAGGACAAGATCTACGCGAAGAGCGACGCTAAATTCGTTTATACCCAGAAGGTGCAGAAATACGTCAATGTGAGCGATTTAGAGCGGGCAACTGCGGACATCACGGATACTTTGCTAAAAACTGCCAAAGAACAGGCTAGCGTCGGCCTTTCGGCGGATGACAGCTGGCTGTATCTGGCCGACGAAGCGCCGATTGTTAGCCTGAGTGCCAAAAAAGGCAGCCAGCAGGAACAGTTTACCGCGCAGGCTAAAGGCAAAGTGATTGCGGTTTCTTTCAATAAAGAGCAAGCTTCCCGCCTAGCGGCGGCTAAGCTTAATCTGATCATCCCTGATGACAAGGAATTGACTGAATTTAATCCAGAAGAGATAATCTACAGCCTGGAAAATTATGATCCAGCTACCAAGACAGCGACCGTCAAAGCGATATTTAATGGAGTGATGATCCTTAAGAGCGATGCGGAAGTTATCAATCCGCAACAACTAGTGAACTTGACCGCGGAACAGATCGCGACTTATCTGAAGGCGCAACCGGAAATCAAGGATTATTCTTTAAATTTCTCCCCTTCTTTCATCAAGAAAGCGCCGAGCTTGGTCGATCGCATCAAGATCCTGATCAGGAAAGATTAATTATTAGATAATCGCATGAAACTACCCTCTTAATATCGGGGGTAGTTTTTATTATTTCACGGTTGACATCCAACGATAAAAATTGTAAAGTGATAGGAAAATTTTACATTAACAACTTAAGCGAGGCAATTAAATGAATGGGAAAAAAATCTTAGTAATTTGTGATAATCCAGGCAATGTTTACGTCAAAGAATTAGAAAAACGGAAAATATCTTTCCAATTGTCCGATAGCCTGAAAAGAAATCTTCCGGCTGAAATTATTTCTCCAGAAACTGTCTTATTAGTGAATCGAGGGCAGATTGAGGGGCTGCAAGCTAAGGAATCTTGGCCGCAAAGTAAAGTCCTCTTGGTCTATGGCGGCGGCAAGAAGGATTTTGAGCCTTATCTGATCAATATCCGCTCTGACCTGGATCATGATTATTATAATTATGGTAGCTGGCCTGAGTTTGCGCGCTTGGTCGCGAGTATTCTGCCTGATCCGGATAAGCATATTAAACGGCTCGCGGAAGGAAAATATGAATTGATCAGATTTGAGGCGGACTATATTTCCTATGCTCATCTGAATCGCCGAGCGGATAACTTCACCACGGCTTTGGACTGTTCGCTCGCCTATTTAGACTGGCTGCTCAATTGGCTGGCCGATGTTACTTCGATCTGTTTTGAACAGCGTTTCTGGTATGGCGCTAACAAGAAGATCAAGACTTTGAGCATCTCCTTGTCTTCTGGCCAGATGACGCATAAAGGAAGGAACATTTTTACGGAAGATAGCCAATTGGTCTTTTCCTTGGCGGATGGCAAAAATTTGGAGGCGAGCGTAAAAAAAGTTTCTGAAGAGGGAATAGTCGTCGCTTTTTTGAGTCGGAAATCAGCCGCGGTAATCAATAGCATCCGCTGGTTCAACCTTAAATCAGATAGCTCTATTATTAATGAATATCGCCGGTCTTGTCTTAAGATATCAAGGGCCCGGTCGGCTACATACCCCGCTCCGCTTTCGGAGTTGATGGGGGAGCGTATGCCTGATCGGGGGAATAACTATCATTGCTTGACGCTCAGCCATACGGAACAAAAAATTTTACGCGATCAGTCCCAAGTCAAAGCCCTAGCTAAGATATTCGGTCCAGATTATGTAACAGCGGTCGAAGGGCCGCCGGGCACCGGCAAAACATTCCTCACCGCTCTGGCCATCGAGCAATTACTGAAACAGAATAAGACGGTCGTAGTCACGAGCCATAGCAATCAGGGCTTGGACAACATCTTGGAGCAAGTAGCCACTTTATTGCCGCCGGAAAGCGTTGGCCTGTTATTCCGTTTAACGAATAATCCCGCGAATATTTCTTATGGCAATAAACGCTTTCACCGTTCCAGCCGGTATGAAGAGTGTCTGCCGGAAAAAACGGAAGCCGGCGAAGCGCCTGAAGCCGAAGCGGTTGAAAAACAATTATCCAGCCTAGAATATCAGGATATCATGATTAAGCGGAATAATGGGCAAGGCGTCGTTCTATTTGTCACCCTCAATTCATCGATAGTCGATCGCACGATGAAGATCCTGTTGAATAGCATCACGATCGATTTCGGATTCATCGATGAAGCGACTAAGGGATATCTCTATGAAATGCTACCTCTTTTCTCGGCGGTTGAGGAAAAACTAGTGATGATCGGCGATCATCGGCAATTAGGGAATATTTCTTTGCCGGAGGAAGCCAAACATGAAATTAGGCAGAACTTTCCTGAGGAAGATCTGGATTCCTTCGCGACCGGTTTTTTCACAGCTTTAGTCAAAAAGCAGCTTGTCCCGAGCCATTTGCTGGCGATCAATCGCCGGTCTTTAAGAAAGATCGCTGATCTGGTCAGCCGGGGTTTTTACGGAGCTGAATTGATTTCCGGACGCTTCAATCCTTTCGATGAGGGCAGCATAAAATTCATTGATACTAAATCTTGGCCAGATAATCAAGAAAGGAAAAGAGGCACCTCTTTCTATAATGTCGCGGAAGCGCGGATTGCGGTGGACCAATTCATCGGCCGCGTCAAGCAATGCTTAGCCGAAGGCGGGAAGATCCAGGACTGCGCCATCATCACGCCCTATCAGGCTCAGATCAGAGAGATTAAGAAGAGATTGCGTCAAGCTTTATTATTTAACAGCGCGATCATGGTCGCTAAGGAAGATATCGACCGCTTGCTCGAAGAACTGGTCGATACCGTCGATGCTTTCCAGGGTTCGCAGCGCTATGGCATCGTCCTCAGCTTAGTGCGGTCTAATCCTTATAATGACGTAGGTTTCAATAGCGACCTCCGGCGCCTGAATGTCGCTATTTCTCGAGCGCAGGATAAACTAACAATAGTCGGCAACTCAGCGACTTTTCTGGGTTGTTATGATCCGGATGTTAGCGCCGCCTTTTCAGATATTTTGAAATACATCAAGAAGGAAGGGCGCTATCTTGAATTAAGAAGAAAATAAAAAACAAGCTCCGGATAAAATAAACCGGAGCTTTTTAAGATGAGAGAGGGGTTTAGGTAAATAGTGGTTTTTACGGCAGAGCTTAGCCTCTCGAGCTCTGCCTAAAGACAGTCTCCCTTTCCTTGATCGCCGGTATTCAATGTTCTTTCAACATTATTCAAGGCCGCAGCCTTATTGAATGGGATCGAAGGTGGGAACAAGAAATAGAGGATTCCCAACCGGTTGCCTGGCAATATGCGCAGGGGGAGACTTCCAAAAATTAGAAGAACCATAAGTCACCTCTTGGAAGTGCATTATTACTTTAGTAAATGAGAATTATTTTGTCAATCTTTGGAGAAAATTTTAAAATAATCCGAGAAAGCGGCTATTTTTGGTGACCGGTTTTTTCTTGGCCGCGTATATCGCGCCTGCTTCTTTCGCGCTCTTATTATGGAATATGATCGCCCCCAGAGCCGCGCTGAGCCGCGTCGCTTCTTCTAAGGATCTCTGGTGCAGATTCCGCCCCATCGCCAAGCCGCTCGTGCCAGCGACTTTGATCTGGACTTCTAGATATTCCAATAAATCTTTGACCGGCCGTTTTTCACCGCCGACGCAGACGATCTTGGTCCGACCGGCGGCTGCCGTGACTTCACGGAAACGCCGCGCGGCGGCTGATCGGTCCTTGAGGCCGTAGGGATACTTTACTTTAACGAAATCCGCGTCCAAGGCCGCGACAACGCCAGCGCCGCCAGCGATAATGTGGACATCTTCTTCTTTGATGTTCTTGCCGCGGGGATAAACCCAGATGACCGAGGTCAATCCGGCTTGGTGCGCTTGATAGACCGCTTGAGCAGCTTCAGCTAGCATCCGTGCCTCGTATTTTCCGCCTAGATATAAAGTATAGCCGATGCCGACGATTTTTAGGCCACTATCTTTCTTGCATTTAACTATATCCGCCACCGTCCACCAGGCGCGGCTAGAATCTTTATCTTCGTTCGGCCCTAGGTTAGTCTTGCCGTTTAACTTAACGATATAAGGAATCTGCCGGTAATGGTGGCCATAACGGGAGATCAGGCCCAGGTGGGTCGCCAAGACGCCTCCTTGGGAAGCCGCGGCAATCCTGAAAAGGTGTTCCGGTTCATTATCTTCGGGGCTGATACCGGGGCCGAAAAAGTCGGCGTTAAGATGCTCTACCTTCTGGTCTCCGGCGATGAGGAGCAGGCGGCCGCTCTGGTTAGTCAGGGAAGCATAATTCTTACGATATTCGTCTTGGAAGCGGCGCGGAACGCTGGCCGGAATATTGATTTTCAGCATAAATTATTTATAAATTTATAATATTATGGTATGATAAGGACAAGAAGATTATATCATAAATATGTCAAAAGAGGAAAATCTAAATAAGGATATCGATCTCAAGAATTACGATGATCCGACCGGCATCAGCCTGCGCGAGCTGAATTTCGGCTTGTGGCTCTCGGAGAATCGTCAGAAATTATTAAAGGTTCTGACAGTCGGTCTGATCGTGTTGTGCGCTTTTTTCTTTATCTATTCTTCCTATGGCCTGATCAATTATTTTTTGGCGGGCGACCCTAATGCCGAGATTACCGTTGCTGTGCCGACTTCTCCCCGCCAATTGACCGTTGATTTGGAAATCGCGCCGCTTGAGATATTTTCTCATGATGAGCAGGTTGATTTAGCCGTTAAATTAAGGAACCAGAACGATAAGTTCATGGCGACTTTCAAATATTGTTTCACCTTAGCCGGCGAGGACCTGGCTTGCGGCGAAGGGTTTATCCTGCCGGCTTCAGAAAAATATATTTTTGCTCTCGGCCAGCGCTTATCCGGCAGCCAGAGCGAGGCTGCCTTCGCTATCACTGATATTTTTTGGCGTCGGATAAACGCCCATCAGATCCCGGATTGGAACGCCTATCTGGCCAGCCGTCTGGATTTTTCGGTTTCAGAGCTGAGTTTTTCCGCTGGCGCGATGAATAGCTTGTCGGATAAGATCAACTTAAATAGTCTGTCTTTTTCTATCCAGAACCAGACCGCTTATAGTTATTATGAAGTGCCTTTGAACATCTTGCTATACAGCGGCGCGGAGCTGGTGGGCGTAAACCGCTATATCTTGCAGGATTTCCTGGCGGGAGCCGAGCGCCAGATTAAGATGGTCTGGCCGGATAATCTAGGCGGGGTCAATCGGACAGAGATCGTGCCGGATCTGAATATTATCGATGAAGCGGCTTATCTGAAATATCAGGGCGCTTCTTCCGAATAAACTATGCTTAGCCGTTTCAAGCTCTATCTTAAGAATTTCGATTGGATTATTTTCGCTTCCGTCTTCCTGCTGGTAACTTTCGGGCTGGTAGAGATTTATAGCGTAGCTCTAGGGCAGGGCAGCGGCAATCTCCTCAATTTTAAGAAACAATTGGTCTTCGCCGGCACCGGATTCTTTCTGTTATTTGCCTTTGCTTTTATCGATTACCGTTTCTTGCGGAGTCTGAGCCGTTATTTTTATGTCTTAGCGGCCATTATTTTAGTAGCCGTCCTGGTCTTCGGTCAGACTATTCGCGGCACGAAAGGCTGGTTTTCGCTTTTCGGCCTTGGCCTGCAGCCGGTAGAATTCGTCAAGATCGTCCTGATCTTATTTTTAGCGAAATATTTTTCTAATTTGGCGACCCGGGTTAAGACGGCCCGCCATTTTTTAATTTCCGCCGCCAGCGCGGCTTTTCTAGTCTTCTTAGTAATTATGCAGCCGGATTTCGGCTCTACGATGATCCTTGGCGCCATCTGGCTGGTTATGATCCTAGCCGCCGGTTTCCCTAAAAAATATTTCTTAGTCGTCGGCTTGGCCGCGATCCTGATCCTGGCTGTTTCTTGGTTTTTCCTGTTTAAAGATTACCAGAAGGAAAGAATCCTTAATTTCTTCAATCCCGGAGAGAACGCTTTGGAGTCCGGTTATAATATCTCGCAGGCAATCATCGCCGTCGGCTCCGGCGGTCTGACCGGCAAAGGCGTTGGTTTTGGCTCGCAATCCCAGCTGAAGTTCTTGCCGGAAGCGCAGACTGACTTCATTTTTGCCGTTATTGCCGAAGAGCTAGGGTTTTTAGGGGTTGCGCTGATATTAGCTTTTTATTTTATATTTTTTTTCCGCTGTTTCTCAATTTTAAGTAAAATCAATAATGATTTCGGTATTTATTTCCTCTTAGGCGCCGGAGGCTTGATTTTTATCCAAATGTTTATTAATATTGGTATGAACTTAGGGATTATGCCGGTTGTCGGCCTGCCCCTGCCTTTCGTCAGTTACGGAGGGAGCTCGCTAGTCTCGCTTTTGATCCTGGTGGGCATAGTGGAAAATATCATTATTAAATCAAAAATTAGTTATTAATCTTATGACGATCAAACTCAGCGCCCAGCTTCGGGAAGATAAGAAGAAAGTCGGTCCGGATTATTTGCCAGGCGTCTTATACGGCAAAGGGGTGGCCAACAAGAATCTGCAGATCAAGAAAGTCGATTTTGATAAAGTTTTCGGACAGGCGGGAGAATCTAACCTGATCGATTTAGAAGTAGATAAAGAAACGGTCAAGGTTCTTGTTAAAGAGACCCAGCGCGATGTCCTGAAGAATTTCTATACCCATGTCGACTTCTACCAGGTGAATATGAAAGAGAAGATCACGACGGAAATCCCTCTGCATTTTATCGGCGAAGCTAAGGCCGTCAAGGAATTGGGCGGCGCTTTGATCAAGGATATGAGTTCCGTAGAGGTTGAATGTTTGCCGACCGATTTAGTCGATCATATCGATGTCGATATCTCGGTTCTGAAAACTTTCGACGATTCCATCCATGTTAACGACCTGATCCTGCCGAAAGGAATGACCCTTCTCCTGCATACCAACGAAGTGGTCGCCGCAGTTAAAGAACCGAAAGTAGAAGAAGAGCCGGTGGCCGCTGAGCCAGCGGCGGAAGCCGCCGCCGGAGCCCCGGCTGCGGGAGCGAACGCCCCGGCCGAAGGAGCCAAGAAAGAGGCCGAAAAGAAACAATAAAAGCCTATTTAAAAAGTCAGCCGCGCGGCTGACTTTTTGTATTCCGGATTGGTCTAAGTTAGTAAGACAGCGGCCTTTGAAGCCGCGCATCGTGGTGCAAATCCATGATCCGGAACCAATTTATACTTAATAGCCCTTGACGATCCGAGCTAAGCGGCGCTGTCCAGCCAGGTCTTTCTTGATTAGGTATCGGGCATCAGTCCAATGCGCGCTGACCATAAATTTTAGCCGAGTCGCCTGGCTCGGGTCTATTTCACAAAATAGATTCAGAAACGAATCAGTAAAAGGGGCCTGATCTAATTGTCTTAATAAGCGTCGATAGTATTTCAATCCATCTATGCCGCCGTCTAGGGCCAGTTTAGGCTCGTAGCTGATGCTCGGAGACCTTTTTATCTGGACCGGAGTCAGATAGGGCAGGTTGGCGACAATGATCAGCGGCCGCTCTTCCAGGGCCCGAAGCTTAAGCGGCCTTAAGAGGTTGCCGCGATAAAATTTTATTTTTCCCGCTAATTTATGTTGGCGGGCGTTTTGGGCGGCGATTTTCAAAGCAGCCGCGGAAATATCTACGGCGGCGAATTTAATTTTATGGAAACGGGCAGGGAAGAGACGTCTGATCTCGCTGGCCAGCGCGATGATGATCGCGCCGGAACCGGTGCCGATGTCTATTATGCAAGGCTCTTTGTCGTATCTATATTGATCAGGCCCAATCAAGCTGACAATCTCCTCGACTATCATTTCTGTTTCCGGCCGCGGCGTCAAGACCGCCGGACTCACTTTAAAATCAAGGCCGTAAAACTCTTTATGTCCGGTCAGATAAGCGATGGGCCAGTTTTTCAGGCGCTTGGTTTCTAGAGCCTCAAATTTTCTATATAAATTAAAAGGTATTTTAGTTTCCGGATGAGCCATCAGGTACTCGCGTGATTTACCCAATAAAAAAGAGATGAGAATCTCTGTTTCTAATCTGGGCAGCGGAGAGGCGCGTAAAATATCAGTGAAAATCTTGGCTGAATGTTTGTTTCCAGTAACTATGGGCATTTTATTTATTCATTTCTGCCTTAGCCGTTTTTTTTAATTCACCGATCATTTCATCGATCTCGCCATCCATTATCCGGGTAATACTGTGCCAGGAAATATTGATGCGGTGGTCGGTAACGCGGTCTTGCGGAAAATTATAGGTGCGGATCTTATCCGCCCGGTCGCCGGCGCCGACTTGCGTCGCGTGGGCGTTAGAGCTGGCTAGGCGCCGCTCTTCTTCTTGCCTAGCTAGCAAACGGGAACGCAGGACTTGGAAAGCGCGTTCTTTATTCTGATGCTGGGAACGTTCGGTTTGCGAGCTGACCATGATCCCGGTCGGGATATGGACGAGGCGGACCGCGGAATAGGTCGTGTTGACGCTCTGGCCGCCTGGACCGCTGGAGCAGAAAGTATCGATCCGGACATCGTTGGCCTTTATCTCGATATCGATCTCTTCGGCTTCAGGTAGGACGACGACGGTCGCGGTCGAGGTATGGACGCGGCCCTGTTTCTCAGTTTCGGGCACTCTTTGGACGCGATGCGTACCGGCCTCAAATTTTAATAAGCCATAAGCGCCTTCGCCTTTAACCTCAAAGATGATTTCTTTATAGCCGCCGATGCCGATGACGCTGGAATCGATCAAAGCTAATTTCCAGCCGCGCCGTTCGCAAAAACGCGAGTACATCCGGAAGAGGTCGCCGGCGAATAAGGCCGCTTCATCGCCGCCGGTGCCGGCGCGGATCTCCAAGATAGCGTTCTTCTTATCGTTCGGGCTGGCCGGATGGAGCTCTTCTTCCAGTTCTTCCTGCAATCTCTCGGCTTGCGGCAGCAGGGCCGCCAGTTCGCTTTGCGCCATTTCCTGCAGCTCGCCGGTTTCCCCGGCGATAATCTCTTTATTCTGCCGGATATTATCAGCGATTTTTTCCAATTCTAAAATCAGCGCCATAGCTTTTTTTAAGCCAGCGTGTTCCTGCGAGGTTTTCTTAAGTTCTACCTGATCGCTCATCAGGGCGGGATCCATCAGTTTTTTTTCTAGGGCGGCGAAGCGATCTTTGATTTCTTCGTACATATTATGAGATTTTATTTAAATGACGTAGGCATTTTATGCCGGACGAATATCCAACAATAAAAAACAACCGGCCTATTCTCTATTTTAGCATAAAATGCCAAATAAAAACCGATTGCTTTTTGATCGAAGCTATTTTTTGTTCAATTTGACCTGGGCGATCTTTTTCAAATCCTTAGTCTTGACGACCACCTCTTTCCGCGATCTGACTTCAGCGCGGGCCGCCCGTTTGACTTTCTTGCCCTTCTTGAGTTTAGCGATACCTTCTTTCGCGCTAGCTTTAGCGGTAAATTTCTCAACACGGCGCGCGGTATCGACTAATTTCTGCTTACCAGTATAAAAAGGATGGCAGGCGGAACATAGTTCAACCTTGATTTCCGGTTCGGTCGAGCCGGTCAGGAAAGTATTCCCGCAAACGCAGGTCACTTTACAGTTAGAATAATATTTAGGATGGATGTCGGATTTCATACTTATAAAAAAAATTTTATCGCTTATAAATAAAATTTAGATTATTATTTATAATAATTTTATGGTAATATGATGTTATCATAAGTTTTAAATTTAATCAAGAGCAGCGGCTATTATATGACAAAAATCGGAAATATCGCCAAAAATACCTCGTATCTGACTTTTGCCCTAATTCTACAAAAGATCATCTCCTTTTCCTATTTTACGCTTTTGGCCCGCTATGTCGGCCCGGCCAACCTCGGCAAGTATTATCTGGCCATATCTTTTACCTCTATTTTTTCCATCTTTATTGATATCGGCCTGACTAATGCCTTGACCAGAGAGGTCGCCAAGGATAAGGCGCAGGCGACGCGCTGGCTGGGAAATGTCTTAGGCCTAAAGATTCCTTTGGCTTTTTTTGCTCTCGCTGTCGTTTTGATCATAGTTAATATTTTGCCCTATGATCCCCTGACGCGCTCTCTCGTCTATATCTCCGCTATATCTATGGTTTTGGATTCTTTTACCAGCACTTTTTTCGCGGTCGCCCGCGGTTTCCATACTTTGAAATATGAAAGCATCTCTTCAGTTATCTATCAATTGATTGTTCTTATGGTCGGTTATAGCGCCTTGCTCTTGGGCGGCGGTTTATTGCCGGCGATGGGCGCCTTGGCGCTGGCTAGCAGCTATAATTTTTTCTTCTCCCTGAGCATTGTCAGATATCGTCTAAAGATCAGGGTTCGCGCCTTAATGGATAGGCCGTTTATGAAGGAAATACTGATGATCAGCTGGCCTTTCGGTGTTTACGCTATTTTTCAGAATTTGTATACTTATTTAGACTCCGTCTTATTATCCGTTTTAGCGGGCGATACCCAGGTCGGGCTCTATCAGGTCGCTTTTAAGATAATTTTTGCCCTGCAGTTCTTACCGATGGCCTTTACGGCCTCCTTGTATCCGGCGATGAGCACTTACTGGCACACCAACCGCGAGCAATTAGCAATCTCTTTCGAGCGGGCCTTGAATTATCTGATCATCATCTCCGTGCCGATCATCGTCGGAGCGATCGTCTTGTCTGATAAGATCGTCCTGCTCTTCAAGAGCGGCTATGACGGCGCGATCTGGCCGCTCCGCATCTCTATCGTGGCCCTGCTTTTCGTTTTTATCAACTTTCCCATCGGTTCGCTTTTGAACGCTTGCGATGCCCAGCGCAAGAATACCCGGAATATCGCGATTGTCACTCTTTGTAGCATCGCCTTGAACCTATTGCTCATTCCGCGTTTCCAGGCCGTCGGCGCCAGCTTGACCGTCCTGGCGACAAGCGGCCTAATGTCCTTGCTCGGATTAATAGCTGTCCGGAAAATAATCGTTTACCGCTCCGACAAGAATCTTCTGATGTTCGGCAAGGTCTTCTTATCCTCCTTGATTATGGGTATAATCATCTTAGTCGGGAAAGCTTACGTGAATATTTTTTTATTGACGATCATCGGCGGTTTTTTATATTTTTTAGCGCTGCTCTTATTAGGCGGCTTGCGGCGGGCAGATATTATCAGCATTTACGAGTCATTTAAACGGACCGATAAGGCGCCGGACGAATTATGAAAACCTTGCTTTTTACCCTTGAATTTCCACCTTTCAAAGGCGGCATCGCTAATTATTATGGTAATTTAGCTAGCCACTGGCCGCTAGCTGAAAGGCTTGTGATCCTGAATAATAACCGAGGCGAACTTTTGCGCGGCCGTGATTTTTTTGCCTGGCGTCCGGCAATCAGCCTTTTGCGGCGTAAGATTAAGAAAAATCAGATTGATTACGTCCTGGTCGGGCAGATCTTGCCGCTTGGCACCGTTGCCTGGCTCCTGTCTTGGTTCCAGTCTTTCAAATACGGAGTTTTCCTGCACGGCTTAGATTTAAGTTCCGCCTTGAAGTCAGGTAGGAAAAAATGGCTGGCCGGCCTAATCCTCGGGCGAGCCGACAAGATTATCTGCGCCAACAGTTATGTCGCCCGCCAAACTGAAGAATTATATCCTGCGGCAAAGAACAAAATAGCCGTCGTCAACCCGGGCGTACCAGGAGGTGCGCCGATAGTCAGTCCTAATGAATTGCTGGAATTAGAAATGAGCTATGATCTGTCGGGCAAGACTGTCTTATTCAGCCTCGGCCGCCTGATCCGGCGCAAGGGCTTTGACCAGACTATTAAAGCCTTAGATCAGCTGCCGCCCGCGCTAGCTGATAACCTGGTTTATTTCCTTGCCGGCCGCGGACCGCAGGAAGAATATTTGCGCCGCTTAGTGCCAGCTAGGCTGGCGAATAAGATTATCTTCCTGGGCGAGCTGACGGAAACAGAAAAATGGATCTGGCTTAAGAAATGCGATATCTTTATTATGCCCGCCCGCGATATCCACGGCGATTTCGAGGGCTTCGGGATCGTTTATCTTGAGGCTAATCTGAGCGGCAAGCCAGTGATCGCGGGACGCGCCGGCGGCGTTAGCGATGCCGTCATCGACGCTTATAACGGCTTAGTGGTGGATCCGGAAGATCCGGTCGAGATCGGAGCAGCGATAACGAGCTTAGCCGCTGGCCCGGAGTTGAGGCGCCGATTAGGGGAGCAAGGACGCATCAGGGCGATCCGGGAATTCAATTGGGAAAAACAAAGCGCTAAATTAGTCGATCTAATAACCACCGGCCCTTAAAATCGCCGATCCCTAAATTTATGATTTCTATAATCATCCCGATTTATAACCAGGCCTCTAAGCTCATCAAGACCCTGGCCAGTCTCGAGGCGCAGACTTACTCGGACTTTGAAGTGATCATTGTCAATGACGGCTCGAACGATGACGTCGAAAAGATTTTTACGGATTATTACCAGAAGCTATCGGCCAGCCGCCAGTATCTGTTTATCAACCAGGCTAATCAAGGCGCGCCCGCGGCGCGTAATAATGGTTATAGGCAGGCGCGCGGCGAATATTTATTCTTTTGTGACGCGGACGCGGTTTTGCGACCGGAAGCGCTGGCAACGATGCTGGAAGCCTTGCTCCATAATCCGCAAGTTAGTTATGCCTATCCATCTTTCTATTGGGGGCGTAAATTATTCAAAGTCGGCCCTTTCGATCCGGCGAAGCTCAAGCAGATGCCTTATATCCATACGATGGCCTTGATCCGCCGGTCGGATTTTCCGGCCAGCGGCTGGGATACCGGAATCAAGAAATTGCAAGATTGGGATCTTTGGTTGACGATGTTAGAACAAGGGAAGTCTGGCTATTGGGTTGGCCAAGTCCTATTTACTGTCGCGCCGGGCGGAGTCTATAGTTCTTGGCTGCCCGCCTTCGCTTATAAGCTCTTACCGTTTTTGCCCAGCGTCAAGAAATATAAGGAAGCAGTCAAGATAATCAAATCAAAACATGGCCTTGATTAGGAAATTATCAATAATCGGCATTTTTATCTCAGCTGGCCTGATGGTTGCGGCCACTTATCTGGCTTTGATCGGCCCACCTAGCCGAACCGCTCCTTTACCAGAGAAAACCATAGAAATTAGCGGCCAGCGGATAATAGTAGAGATCGCCGCCACGCCGCAAGCCCTATATCAGGGTTTGAGCGGACGGAGCGAGTTAAAGGCAGGCCACGGCATGTTGTTTGATTTTTCGGAGAGCGGGGAACGGATATTTGTCATGCGGGATATGCTTTTTCCTTTGGATATCATCTTTATCAATCAAGGGCGGATCACTAAGATCGCGGCTAACTTGCCGCCGGAAGGCCGCGCGCCGCTTATCCGTTATTCTAGCGATGGTCCGGCCGATCAGGTCTTGGAGCTCAAAGCCGGTTACGCCAGCGAGCGCGGATTCCAAGTTGGCGACCAGGTAGTCATAGAGAAGGAATAGAGAATAAAATTATGTTTAAGCTTGAAAAAAAACAAATTTACGCGTCTTGGCTGATTTTCCTAATTATTGAGATCTTGTCTTTCAGCACTTTCGTCTCCCCCACGTTAAATCAAGTTGTTTCCGTCAGCCTGATTACCGCCATCATCTTGCTCGCGGTTTATTCTTTGGAATACGGCGTCCTACTCGTCCTCGCGGAATTATTCATCGGATCGATGGGCCATCTTTTCCGGCTAGATATCTGCTCCATCCAGATCCCGATCCGGATGGCTTTATGGGCGGCCGTGATAGGAGTCTTCTTTATCCGGCTGCTGATCCAGCTTATCAAGCAGAAAAAGCAGGCGCCGTATTGGCTCAGCCTAAAAAATTTTCCCGGACGAAAATTTTTCGGCATTTTAGGCGTTTTTATAGTTATCGCCTGCCTCAACGGCTATTGGCGCGGCCATGATCCGAGCTTGATCTTCGCCGACTTCAACGCTTGGCTATACTTATTATTCCTCTGGCCGCTCATCGTGGTTTATGGCGACGCAGATCGGCGGAAGATAAACCGTTTGGTAAATATTTTTTTGGCGGCCGCGGCCTGGCTGAGCTTAAAGACATTATTCTTGCTTTTTATCTTTACTCATACGACTGCTTTCGCCCCGAATATCTATACCTGGCTCCGCCAGACCTTGGTCGGCGAGATGACCCCGACGAAGACCGGTTGGCCGCGTGTCTTCATCCAGGGGCAAGTTTATTCCGCCATCGCTTTTTTCGCTGTTTTTTGGTTTAACCAAGCTCATCTGCGGTGGCCTAGCTTCCGCTGGCGAGTGAACCTACTCGCCTTACTGTCAGCCGGTTTTTTCCTGAGCGCGATTTTTATCAGTTTCTCCCGCAGCTTCTGGGTGGCTTTAGCTGTCGCTCTTGTTTTCAGCTTGCTCTTAGTCTGGCGCGTCGCCTCTTTTAAGAAAATGCTTGTGAGCGGTCTCTGGTGTCTCCTGGCCGGCGCCTTGGGCTTCGCTATGATCTATCTAGTTGTCGCTTTCCCTTATGTCCGTTCCTCGGCCGGGAACCTGGGTGCTAATTTTTTGGATCGGGTCAGTAATGGCAATGAGCCAGCCTTAGCTTCCCGTTGGTCATTGCTCCCGATACTACTCGCCGAAATCAGGCAAGAGCCGTTCTTAGGGCAGGGCTACGGCGCAACCGTCACTTATTTTTCCCGTGATCCGCGCATTTTAGAGAAGAATCCGAGCGGTGAATACACGACCTATGCCTTTGAATGGGGCTATCTGGATCTCTGGTTGAAATTAGGGCTTCTGGGACTAGCCGCTTATCTCCTGCTTTTGTATAAGCTGCTAGCAGACGGCTTAAGGCGGGCGGGGCAAGATGATAGAACTCTATTTATGACTCTGGCCGTCGGATTGGTCTTTTTGATCGCTACCCATTTTTTTACGCCCTATCTCAACCATCCGCTCGGGCTCGGTTTTCTCCTGGTCAGCTCTTGTCTAATCTGGCCAAATAGAGTATATTAAACCTACATTATTATCACGCAAAAAATATGAATGAACAAATCATTTCCCAAGAGGGCTATGATAAATTGAAAGATGAGCTGAATTTTTTAGCGACAACCAGGCGCCGGGAAATTGCCGATCGGATCGAGCGCGCTAAAGAATTAGGCGATTTGAGCGAGAACGCCGAATATAGCGAAGCGAAAGACGCCCAAGCTTTAAATGAGGGGCGTGTTTTAGAATTAACGAATACTTTGAAGAATGTGACCGTAGTGGAAACCAGCCATTCTAATGAAAAGGTAACGATGGGCTCCCGCGTGACGGTCAAATCCCCGAATGGAGAAAAGCAGTATACGATCGTCAGTTTCAATGAAGCCGATCCGGCAAACGGCAAGATTTCCAATGAATCGCCGCTCGGGGTCGCTTTCCTAAATAAGCATAAGGGCGATCAGGTCGAAGTAGAAACGCCGAAAGGGGCAGTTAAATATAAGATTATCAAGATAGAATAACAAGCAATCATATGTCCGACCAGATCTTGGAGAAATCTTCAGCCAGCGAACGTCAAGACCGGCTTAACAAATTAGCGGACTTGGTTAAGCGCGGCATTGATCCTTATCCGGCGAAAGCGGAGCGCGACTATGAAATCAGCGCCGTATTGGCAGATTTTGACGGCTTACTGGAGAGCCAGAAGTCTTTTTATACCGTCGGCCGTCTCCGTTCCAAGCGGGAACACGGCAATTTAGCTTTTGCTAATCTGGAAGATGCTTCTGGTAATATCCAATTAGCTTTTTCTAAGAAGGATCTCGGTCCGGAGGCTTATAAAAATTTTCTAAAATTTATAGATGTCGCCGACTTTCTGCAGGTGAGCGGCGTCTGTTTCTTGACCCATAAAGGCGAGAAGAGCGTGATGGTCAAGGACTGGAAACTGCTGACCAAAGCGATCCGGCCGATCCCTGATTCCTGGTACGGCCTCAAAGATGAGGACGAACTTTTTCGGCGGCGTTATTTGGACATCCTCTTGAATCCGGAAGTGAAGGAAATGATCTTAAAAAGGGCAAAATTCTGGCAGGCGACGCGCAATTTTTTGCTCCAGAGAGGCTTTATCGAAGTCGAGACGCCGATCCTGGAAACGATGGCTGGCGGCGCGGATGCTAAGCCCTTCAAGACGCATCATAACGCTTTAGATCTGGATGTTTATCTCCGCATTTCGATGGGCGAATTATGGCAGAAAAAATTGATGGTCGCCGGTTTGGATAAGACTTTTGAAATCGGCCGCCAATTCCGGAATGAAGGCATGGACGCCGAGCATTTGCAGGACTATTCCCAAATGGAGTTTTATTGGGGGTATGCTGATTATGAGATGGGCATGACGCTCGTCGAAGAATTATACAAATATATCGCTCAGGAGGCTTTCGGTACCCTGAAGTTCAAGATCAAGGATTTCAATATCGATCTAGGCCAGAAATGGGAAAGATATGATTATCGCGAGACGGTCAAGAAAATGACCGGCGTCGATGTCTTGATGGCGAGTGAGGCGGAGATCATCAAGAAATTAGAAGAGCTGAAAGTCGATTATGATAAGAAAGGCTTCAATATCACGCGGGCGATCGATAACCTTTGGAAATATTGCCGGAAGCAGATCGCCGGTCCCGGGTTCCTGATCGGCACGCCGATTACGGTTTCGCCGCTCGCTAAGCGTGATGGAAACAACCCAGAATTAGCCCAGAGATTCCAGGTTATTTTGGCCGGCTCGGAAATGGGGAACGGCTATAGCGAATTGAACGACCCTTTGGACCAGGAAAAGCGCTTCCAGGAACAGCAAAAACTCAGGGAGGCCGGCGACGAAGAGGCCCAGGAACATGATTATGATTTCGTCGAAGCTTTGGAATATGGCATGCCGCCGACTTGCGGCTTCGGTTTCAGCGAGCGCCTGTTCAGCTTCTTGATGGATAAATCTGGCCGGGAATGTCAGATTTTCCCCTTGATGCGGCCGAAGAAATAACGATCTCGCCGCGTAGATCCTATATGATTATCACTGTTAAAGGCTTAACAAAGAAATTTGGCGATTTTATCGCCGTTGATAATATCTCTTTCGAGGTCCAAGCCGGAGAAATCCTGGCTTTTTTAGGGCCGAACGGCGCCGGTAAGACGACGACGATCAAGATGCTGACTACCGTCCTAGAACCGACGGGCGGTACGATCGAACTCAATGGCTTCAACCCCTTGACCCATCAGGACGAAGCCCGCCATTCCTTCGGCATCGTTTTCCAGGACGCGAGCGTCGACGATGAATTGACGGCCTATGAAAATATGCTGATGCATGCTGTTCTATACGGCGTGCCGCGCGAAACGCGGCAGGAGCGGATCAGGCAGCTTTTGGAATTCGTGGAACTCTGGGATAGGCGGAAAGATTTCGTCAAAAATTTTTCCGGCGGCATGAAGCGCCGACTGGAGATCGCTAAGGGCTTATTGCATCATCCGAAGATATTGTTCTTAGATGAGCCGACACAAGGCTTGGATCCGCAAACGCGCAATCATATCTGGGAATATATAAGGCAGATGAACCGCGAGGAAAAAATGAGCGTCTTTTTTACGACCCATTATATCGAAGAAGCGGAAAAGAGCGCGGATCGCGTCGTCATTATCGATCACGGCCGGATTATCGCCGTCGGGACGCCGACCGAACTCAAAGCCCAAGCTGGCGAGGATAACCTGGAACAAGCCTTTATCAAGCTGACCGGCAATGTTATCCGCGACGAAACCGTGGATCCTAATCAAAATCTGATGCGCCGGTTCGCCCGCCGCTAATAATCCGCAATATGGAAATAATTTATATCTTGTGGTTGCGCCAAATCAAACGTTATTACCGTTCCAAAGCCCGGATAATCGGTTCTTTGGGCCAGCCTTTATTATTCATGGTGGCTTTCGGCTTCGGTTTCGGACCGATCTATCAGAAAGCGGGAGAAGGGAATTATCTAGAATTCCTGGTGCCCGGCGTCATCGCTATGAGCATCTTATTCTCGGCTGTCTTTTCCGGATTGGAAATTATCTGGGATCGACAATTCGGATTCCTGAAGGAAATGCTGGTCGCGCCGGTTTCGCGCCTGAAGATTATGATCGGCCGCTCTCTCGGCGGCGCCACCGTGGCTGTGATACAAGGCTTAGTGGTTTTGGTCTTATCATTTCTCATCGGCTTCCATATTATTGATTGGTGGATGCTTTCGGCCGCGGTCGTCGTTATGTTCCTGATCGCCTTTCTCTTTACTTTATTCGGCACGGCGGTCGCTTCGCTAATGAAAGATGTCCAGGGTTTCCAGCTAATCATTAATTTGCTGATCATGCCGCTATTATTCCTCTCCGGGGCTTTTTTCCCTTTGGATAGCCTGCCACGCGCCATTCAGGCGCCTATGATGGCTAATCCGCTGGCCTACGGGGTTGACGCCTTACGCGGCACTTTGGTAGGATTACATCAATTCAGCCTAGCCGCTGACTTTACAATTTTAGGAACAATTATTATACTTTTATTGGTTATCAGCAGTTATCTGTTTTCTAAAATCCAGGCTTAATAATCATTCGGGGATCGTCTAACGGTAGGACAACAGGTTCTGGTCCTGTTTATCGGGGTTCGAATCCCTGTCCCCGAGCTAAATAAAAATAGAGGCTAATAGCCTCTATTTTTATTTCATCTTAGGAGTTGGGATTCGAACAGGTTGGAAGCGAGACGCGAGTTGAGGCGGAAGCCGAAACGAGCGGACGAGCGTCGAACGACCTGCCGGTGGCAGGTCGGGCGCCAACCCAGGACAAGTGAGCTCCGCCCACTTTTGGGGCGGAGCGAGCGCGAATAATCCCTGTCCCCGAGCCAACACATTTTTTGTGCTGTAGACCGACATATTTGTCGTAAAACTAGCCAAAAAACAAGAAAACATGATTTAGGTCATGTTTTTTTGTTAGAGTCAAATTTGTAAAAAGAGCCGTAAATAAAGGTGATTATTAGTTCGAATCCGAGTTCTGTTATAAGTATGCTATTTTTGATATACTTTAGTTATATAATCAATGATTATAATTATGCAAAAAAATAATAAAACAATTGTTTCACAAATTATTAGCGGAGGTTTAAAATTTCTAGTAGCAGTGGGGGCTTTTATTATAGTTATTATAATAATCCCGTCATTTTTGAGTATCATCAAAGGAAAAGATATTCCGCCCGTAGATGACTCAAATTTACAACTACAAACAATCAATCTCCCTGAAGAAGAAAATGCTTTCTATGATTTGAATAAACTATACGATACAGAAAAACATCAGGAGTTGATTAGTCTAAAAAATATTCCTAAAGGAAAACAGTTAGTTTCTGATTACTTAAACAGTGACGAGTGGAATCAGGAAGTTGTTACACAACTTCTAGCTGATAATGAAGACGTTTTACAATATTTTACTGATTCTGCTGCTAAAGGAGTGTTCCAGTTGCCCGAAGCAGACCGCCAGTCAAAAATATCCAGCGATATGCCAGTGACGGCGATGAATACTTGGCGAGAAGTAAGTCGTTTAAGTGGTGTTAAAGCTGTCTGGTTGGCTAAAAATGGTCAGAATAAAGAAGCGCTTGACGAGGCCTTTAAGTCAATTATTGTTGGAACTGCCATAGAAAATTCACAAGGTTTATTAATTACTCATTTAGTTGGCATTGGTATCAAGGACAGCGGGTTAGATGTTTTGCAAAAAGTTATCTCAATAATTCCCAAAGATTCTTTGATGTTGTCAGAATACAAATTGAAATTAGAAAACTATCAAGCGAAAGGGAATTCAGCTCCTTTTATAACAGAATATCTTATTTTGAAGCAAGCCTTGGACAAGTTAGAACAAGGTAGAAATAATCCATTTGGAGTAATATCAAAGATTTTAATAAAGAATAACTTTTATTTTAAGAAAAATCTAACTATAAGCTATTATTCTGATTTTTATAATAAGCTTGCCATTGAAGCAGAGAAAGACTGCTCGGAGGTGGAAAAAGTTCAACAATCTATGGAACCTTTAGTAAAAGGCAGTCTAATAAAAATGTATTTCACAGAAAATTTAGTCGGAAAACGTTTTGTGGAGATTCCTGACACAGCTCTAAATAATATTTTGGAAAAAAAATGTGCTACCGAAAAAAAGCTTAGAGAAACCATCCAAATTATTGATAGTATAGAACAAGACTCTAGATAGGTAAATAAATAAATAAAAAAAGATATGAAAATGAATTGGAAGTTAAGCATTTTAATAATATTTCTTTTATTGTTTATTATTTTTGCTTTATTTTTTTTAATTCCTGCGACCTGTGATAATGATTTTAAGGCATATCCAGAAAAAGGATATTGTGAGTTCAATTTGAAAACTTGTGAAGGTTTATTCGGATGTAAAGAATATGAGAATATACAAGTCCCATGTGGAAGCGTGTCTACCTTGTGTGGCGAAAAAGTTCTTTGTGACTGCGGTGATGATAAAGAGCCATTAAGTTATTCTGCTGGCGAGATTGAGGTTGCAAAAGAGTCCCGACCTTTTAGTTATAGCTCCGAACAACTAAAGGTAATGTCTGATGAATGCGGAGTAGAACATGACATTGCTTATTTTGATAGCTTGACAACTAAATTTAGGGATTCAATAGAAACTATATATAGTTTTAAATATCAAGGTAGTGATCAGGATTCTAGGGCTTTCGTGGTCACACTATTGCCTAATGAAGCAGAATATTTATCTCTTGAAGAATTTAAAAAAGATTTTGACTTATGTGCCGCCGGAGGAGACCTTTATCCGATGGCAGGTACCCATTTCTTCGGACACTTTTTCTTCAAGCTCGACCTTTAACGGCTAAGGTATAAAATTGAACTGGAGGCATGGCGAGAGCGGTGTGAATTCGTTTGTGGTTGTAATAATATATTTGG
>Ga0265297_10001205_pt1 | contig 62782 bp, 59 predicted proteins | sample Munlanlwell13791_FD_192502 | JGI IMG/M metagenome (GOLD analysis project Ga0265297, IMG submission 192502) | Leachate microbial communities from a municipal landfill in Southern Ontario, Canada - Leachate well 137-91 | ecosystem: Engineered > Solid waste > Landfill > Unclassified | place... | reverse complement strand
GCAAGTTTTATTTTTCATTTTTTAACCATGAAGGACATGAAGCGGCATGAAAGGTTTAAGTCTTCATGTCCTTCATGCTCTTCATGGTAATTGCCTAAATTAATTTATACACGATCCTAAGCCAATCAGTTGCCGATTATTTAAGCGGATGAGCGACAGGCTGTGTTTTCAGCGCGGTGTACAGCACCAGCAACACGCTGAACGAGAACAGCAGCAAACAGCCCGCCAACCAGTGGGCTTCGCTGTATTCCAGGGCTTCGACATGATTGTAGATTTGTACCGACACCACGCGGGTTTTGTCGGGAATATTGCCGCCGACCATCAATACCACGCCGAATTCGCCGACGGTATGGGCAAAGCCCAAGATAGCGGCGGTCATGAATCCGGGTTTCGCCAGCGGTACGACGACGCTGAAAAAAGTATCCAAAGGGCCGGCGCGCAAAGTCGCCGCCGCTTCCAGGGGATGTTCGCCGATCGTGGCGAATGCGGTTTGCAACGGTTGTACGACAAACGGCAACGAATACAGCACCGACGCCACCACCAATCCGGGAAAGGTAAACGGCAAGGTGCCAAGGCCCAGTTCGGTGGTCAAGCGGCCGATAGCGCCGTTCGGCCCCATCATGACCAGCAGATAGAAGCCCAGCACGGTCGGCGGCAACACCAGCGGTAGCGCGACCAGCGCATTGCAGACGCCTTTCCAGCGCGATGCAGTGCGCGCCAGCCACCAGGCCAACGGCGTTCCCAGCAACATCATCAGCAGTGTGGCATAACCTGCAACTTTGAATGTCAGCCACAAGGTGGCAATATCGGAGGCGCTTAACATGGCTTCAAGATTGGTTGGGGAGGTTGTAACCGTATTTACGGATAATCGTTTGGGCCTGCGGCGCTTTTAAAAATTGCAGCAGTGCCGGTGCGGCCGGATTTTCCACGCCTTTGCTCAGCAATATCGCATCCTGCCGAATTGGCGCATGGCGGTCGTCCGGTACGATCCACCCCGAGCCGCTGCCGATCTTGCCGTTGCCGATGACTTGCGATAAGGCGACAAAGCCCAATTCGGCATTGCCGGTACTGACGAATTGATGGGTTTGCGAGATGTTTTCGCCCAGCACAAATAAAGGTTGCAGCTTTTCAAAAAGCCCCATATTTTTTAACACGTCCAGCGCCGCCGCACCATAGGGAGCCAGTTTGGGATCGGCCAGCGCGATATGTTTGAACCCGCCTTTACTCAGGATTTGGCCTTGCTCGTCGACCAATCCCGGCGTTGCCGACCACAGCACCAGTTTTCCGAGCGCGTAGGTGAAGCGGGTATCGGCTACCGCCAGCCCTGCATTTTGCAATTTGATTGCGTTTTCCGCATCCGCGGCCATAAACACTTCGAACGGCGCGCCGTTCTCGATTTGGGAGACGAATTTGCCGGAGGAGCCGAACGACAGCTTGGCGCTGTGGCCGGTAGATTTTTCAAAAGCCTCGGCAATTTCGGTCATCGGTTTGGTGAAATTGGCTGCGACGGCGACCAGGACTGTTGCGGCCATGCTTGTTTGACCGAATAGCAGCAACGCCAAGGCCAGGATTGTACGGGAAAAGATAGTGGGTAACATGCGTTATATCTCCAAAGGTGTGGGAAAGAATGCCTGGCAAGCGCCTTAAAATCTAAGCATGCTTTGCACATAAAAATATTCGACGTCTTGCGCATTGGGCGCCGACGGTGCATTTTTGGCGAAGTGGCCTTTAAACAAATGCGCCCAACCTGTTTCAAGGTTCAGGCTGCTGTTGACATCCCAGCGAGTCGATAATTCCAATTGATGGCCGACAAAATTGCCGGTACGGCCGGTTGTGTCTTGCAGTCCTGCACTGGTCCAGCTGTCTTTTGCCGATGCCAGCCAGAACACCCGATGGCCTAAAAAGGCTTGTACGTCGGAACGCGGATTAATTCCGATCCGGTAGCCGGGGCTGTTGATATTGCTGCGGGCGAACGCACCGTAAATGCCGGTGGGGCCGAACTCGAAACGGCGGGCGCCGTACAGTGTGTCGAAACGCTGGTCTTTGTCGTCATTGGGATTTGCATCGCCGCTGGCGTAGTCGTATTGCAAGCCTAGACGCGGCGACCACGGCATATCGAAGGTATAGCCGACGTCGGCATGTTGGTACCAGGCCTGATGCTGTAAATCCCTGCCGTCGGTGGCGCCGGTGGTTGCCCGCACCGTGCCGAATTGGCCGATGGTTTCCAGCTCAAAGTCGAATTCGGCTTTGGCGGGCTTGATAAAGAAGCGCATGCCGGGCGTAAAATAGCGGCGATTGCGGGTCGGATTGCGGGCGCTGTCGCTCTCGTCAAGATGATACAGATAAACTTCGCTGTTGACGCCCCAGCCCAGGTTGTACAGTTCCAAAAAGCCGCCTGAAAACAGGGTGTTGGTGTCCTCTTCGTCCCATTGGTGCGTTTCGTTGAGAATGTCGGCGGCGGCAGTCGGGAAGCGCAGCACCGGCATGGTGACAAAGCCGTTGAATTGCCAGTTACCGTAATCCAGCAGACGCAGCTTTGCCCCGGTAAAACTGTTGATGGTGTTGCGCATGGCGTTTCTGGCAATCAATCGGCGGCTGCCGAGATTCAGGGTTTGCCTGCCGGCAGTCACCTCGGCGCCGATGCCGCTGTATAAAACATTCTGGTCGGCCCAGGCGGCATAACCTTGGATAAAATCGGCTTGATCGGCATGGGTGTTGTTGACGCCGGAACCGCTGTCGGCACTCAAGGCGCGCGAATCCAGGAACTCCGCGCCGAACCGGAACGCGCCCAGGTTGGCTTGCAGCCAGACGTCGGTTTGCAGCGGAATTTGCTGGTCGCCGCCTTTACCGTTGGCATTGAATCTTCCGTCCATGGTCTCGTAGCGGGTGCGCTGCTCCACCGACAGCGACAGCCATTTCGGCAGTTTCAGTGTGTCGTGCAGGTTCCAGACCGGTTTTTCGTATTTGTCGGAACCCAGCAAGGCATCGGGCATCTGGCTGGCAAACGGTGCGACAGGGGGTTTGGTGTATTTTTTCTGCTCAGCAGCCTGAGCAGTGCCGCTACCGGCCATGCAAAAGCCGCCGGCGACAATCAAACTGAGTGTGTGGCCCGCCACACCGGCAAGAGGTATTCTTCTCATCGTCAATGACCTAATAATTATGAGTTATGATGTTTACATCTCGGCAATTGCTCCTGCATCCATGCAAGTTGTACGTTGATTCGCCGATACATACAGGTCTTATTTTGGAAAACTAAAATAAGACGGCGCTCTAGTTTAACTCGTTATGTATAAAAGTACATAACGATGTTAATGGTAATGCTTAAGCAAGCGGTGTGCCAATGAATGTTAACGATATTAAGTTATTGAGTTATATTGATTATTTTTGTCGTCGAAAAAGTGGATAATGTTTTGTTTCGGACATTTTGTTATGTTCTGTAGACTTGGTGACAATGTAGGGATATTCAGCACCGCCCTCACGTCATTTGATTGGAAACGGGTTGCCCTGACTGGGAAATAATGTTTAACTCAATTTTTATACCGCAATACAAGCATTTATGATCGGTAATTCAAATTACAACACTATTCCGACTTGCTGGGTCGATGGCGAATTGCGGCTGGCCGGTCTGGACAGCCGCATGATCGGTTTGCTAAGGGCGATAGAGCAAAGCGGCTCGCTCAATCAGGCCGCCAAGCAGGTGGGCTTGAGTTATAAAGGCGCCTGGCAAATCATCGAAAGAGCCAACAACGGCGCACCGAAAACATTGGTCAGCACCGCCACCGGCGGCAGTAAAGGCGGCGGCACCTGTTTGACCGAGGCGGGACGCTCTTTGCTGGCGCTGTTTACCCGCCTGGAACAACAGCATCGGCAATTTCTGGAACAGCTCAACCGAGGTCTCGCAGGCGACCCCGATACGGTCCTGCTGTTGCAACGGCTGGTGGTTAAAACCAGCGCCAGCAACCAGCTTTTCGGCAGTATTAGCGCGGTTCAGGCCGGCACGGTGAATGCCGAGATTGCCGTGACCTTGAAAGGCGGCGAACAGGTGATTACCACTCTCACCCAGACATCGCTGAACGATCTCGGGTTAAAGGTCGGCGACGATGCGGTATTGCTGGTCAACAGCGCCGACATCACGCTGGTCATCGATTCCGGGTCCACTCGCTACGCGGCGCGAAATTGTTTGTCCGGCAGCGTGATTCGCGTCCAGCAGGACGAAGTCAATGCGGAGGTGATTGTGCTGCTGGCCGGCGGCGAGACATTGGCCGCGATGATCACGCAGCAGAGCGCACAAAGTCTGATGCTGACGCCCGGCGTATCCGTCTGGGCGATGTTTAAAAGCAACACGCCGGTTCTGGGCGTCATGCCATCGCGCTAATACAGTCACAGCAAATCGGACGCGGCTATAAACGCCCGGTGCTATCCATCAAGTGTCAACGGTCAACGGGGTTGATATAATGGTACTATCAAAAGCGGTCGATTTTGCCGTGCTGAACTGGAATGCCTGGGCTCCCGGCGTCAGCAGCCGCGAGGATTGGCTTGGCGGCAAAGCCTTTGTCCAAGCCGAAAAAGCGGCGCTACCGGCTACGGCGCCAAAGACACTGCAACGCAGATTAAGCCCATTAGCCAGAGCGGTTTTTAATGCGGCGGACGGTTGCAGGGATGGCGATAAAACACTGCCGATTGTTTTCAGCTCCGCCCATGGCGAAGTGAACAAGTCATTGGAGATGCTTCAAAGCATGCAGAAAGGCGAGGAAGTTTCGCCGACAGCTTTTAGCCTGTCGGTTCATAATGCCATATCGGGACTGTTTTCGATAGCCTATGCCAATCATCAGGAAATTACCGTGATTGCGCCGGGCCAGGACGGCATTGCTCCTGCATTTATTGAAGCATTGGGGCTTTTGCAGGAACACCATAGCGAGGTGCTGATGGTTTTGTATGATGAACCGCTATCGGATTTTTATCCGTCGCAGCCGTTTGCACTGAATGGGCCTGCGGTTTGTGCGCTGGCGTTAAGGATTTCTTTAGCCGGGAACGGCTTACCGATGCGGTTTAGCAGGTCGCCCGCTCGGCGCGATGATGGCGAGCATGCCTTGCAGATATTCTCTTTTTTAAAGTTTCTTGTTTCCGACGATAAAGCGTTGGCGCTGGGCAATCATAGACACAGTTGGGAATGGTACAAAAAATAGCAGCAAAACTCGGCTACGGCTGGCGTCTTTTTGCAACAGGACTGAGTTTTTTTAGTTTTGGCGCGGGCGGCTTATTGCTGTGGATATTGGTGTTTCCTGTATTGTCTTTTTTGCCCGGCAATCCGCGGCAAAAGGTCAGCCGGGGCCAAAAAATAGTGTCTTACAGTTTTTATGTCTTCATCGGTTTGATGCACAGACTGGGCGTAATGACTTACGAAGTCGTGGGCCTGGACAAGCTTAACCGGCCCGGCCAGTTGATCATCGCCAATCATCCAACGCTGGTCGATATTGTGTTTTTGATCAGCCGTATCAAACAGGCCGGCTGTATTGTCAAAGCCGGGCTGTGGCATAATCCGTTCATGCGCGGCCCGATCGTCAATGCGGGATACATCAGCAACGGCGATCCCGAGCAAATGATAGCCGAATGCGTTGCCTGGTTGCGCTCGGGCGGGTCGATGGTTATTTTTCCTGAGGGAACCCGGTCAATACCCGGCAAGCCGTATCGTTTTCAACGCGGAACGGCGGCCATTGCGTTGCAGGCCAACGCCGTGGTGACGCCGGTCACGCTGAGCTGTTATCCCAGCACCTTAACCAAGGCCGAGCAGTGGTATCAAATTCCCGACCGCCGCTTTCATCTGACCATGCACGTCGGCGACGACATTGCGCTGGATGAGTTTGTCGGCATCAGTCCAAAATCGGTCGGGACACGCCGTTTTACCCAGTACCTGCAAGATTATTTTACGCAACAGAGAGCTTTATAAACACGATGGAAAATGAATTAAAACAACTGATTATCGATACGCTGGAGCTGGAGGATATCAGCGTGGCGGATATAGACAGTCATGCGCCGCTGTTTAACGACGGTTTGGGGCTTGATTCCATCGATGCGCTGGAATTGGGCTTGGCTATCCGCAAAAAATACGATGTAAAGATCGATGCCGAAAAAGAAGACGCGGTGAAGATTTTCTCTTCGGTTTCAACGTTGGCTGAATACATTCAAGCGGCGCGCGGTTGAGGTTATGATGATCAAAGAGCGTGAAGAAATTTTAACGGCGGTCAGGGAGATAATGGTCGAGCTGTTCGAGATGGACGAACAGGCCATCACCCTGGACGCGCGGCTGTATGAAGACCTGGATTTCGACAGTATCGATGCGGTGGACATGATCGTCAGGCTTAAAGAAATGACCGGCAAAGCGATCAAAGCCGAAGATTTCAAAACGGCCCGCACTATTGGCGATGTGGTCGAGGCGGTTTACAAGATGCTTAATGACTAATATGCGGTTGCTGGTTTTATCGATCCGGTTATGTCCTTTTTTCTCGTTCCTACGCGCTACGCCGCGAGTCACGGCTATGAAGTTAAGCGTTGTAGGAGCGGGCCATGCCCGCGATGAAGTAGCTACAATTCTGCAATCGCTGCTCAAATGTCGCGGGCACGGCCCGCTCCTACGGTGTCATTGTGGTTAACTTGGCCGTGACGCAGCGCGTGGGAACGAGATAAATATGCGCTTGCTTGCAAACAGCATGATTGGCCTGTCAATCCTGTTATACCCGGCGGCAGTCTTTTTCGGCGGACGTCATTTCGAGCCCTGGAAAATCGCCGCCCTATTGATCGTGTTGCTGCTGGTCAGACTGGCGGCGGGTTATTCCAGCAAACATTGGAGTATTCCTTTAACGATTGCGGGCATCGGCTATTGCGTGTTTGCGATGTGGAGCAACCAGTTAGGCACCTTGCTGTTTTATCCGGCGCTGGTCAATGGCTTGATGCTGCTCATTTTCGGCTGGAGCTTGTTTTATCCGCCCAGTTTGATTGAGCGCTTGGCGCGCATTCAGCACCCCGACTTGCCGCCGGAAGGCGTGATTTATACCCGCCGCGTGACGCAAATCTGGTGCGGTTTCTTTATCATTAACGGCGCATTGGCCTTGGCGACGGCTCTTTGGGCCAGCCTGGAAGTCTGGAGTTTATACAACGGCCTGATCGCTTACGTGTTGATGGGCGTTTTATTCGCCGCAGAATATCTGGTCAGAATCAGAACCCAGAAACATGTCAGATAAACTGCTGCCGTTGTCTCTCTGCTTAATTGGCAACAGGCCGGTAGACGCGCCTGTCGCCTATCATGCCGGACGGTATTATTCGACAGGGCAGTTTGCCAACGCCGTTGAATCCTGGACCGGCAAACTGCAAGCGCAGCCGTTTTTGCGTTACGCGCTGTACACTGAAGACGCCTATCCTTTCGCCGTGCTGCTGTTTGCGTTGCTGCATGCCGGTAAACAAATCTGGATACCCGGCAATAACCGTCCCGGCACAGCAGAGCAATTAGCAAAAGACTGTCAATTGCTGGGCGACTGGCACATTGGCGAGCGTTTCGATTGCTGCTTGGACGTGACGAACAGTCCAACCCAATCGTTATCGCCGTTAAACCCTTTAGACAGTCGGCTGGTTATTTTTACTTCCGGTTCTACGGGGCAGGCCAAGCCGATAGCCAAATGCCTGCACCAGTTTCAGCTTGAAATCGACACGCTGGAAAAAAACTGGGGCGAACAACTGGGTGATGCTGCGGCATTGGCGACGGTCAGCCATCAACATATCTACGGCTTGCTGTTCCGCGTGTTATGGCCGTTGTCGGCAGGGCGGTGTTTTCATAGTCAGGCGTATATCAATCCTGAAGCGCTGGTGAACGCCATTCAACACGGACCGGCTTACTGGATTGCCAGCCCGGCGCATTTAAAGCGCTTGGATCAGGCATCGCCCTGGGACGGCATTGCCGGGTTAAAGGCGGTTTTCAGTTCCGGCGGCGCGTTGCCGGGAAATGCGGCGGAGCGGATATTGAACGAAAGCGGGCAGGCGGTGATCGAAGTCTACGGCAGCTCCGAGACCGGCGGTATCGCCTGGCGGCGGCAGGATGAGGCTTGGACGTTATTTTCAGGCATGGCGTTGAGTCATATCGATGGCAACTGGTTGCTACATTCGCCTTACTTGCAAGCAGAGCAAGGTTTCCAGTTGGACGATCAAATCACCTTGCACGATGATGGCCGGTTCATGTTGCACGGCAGGTCGGATCGTATCGTCAAAGTCGAAGAAAAACGCCTGTCCCTGGCCGAACTGGAGCAACGCTTGATGGCCGAGCCGTGGATAGAGGATGCGCATGCGCTGGTGATAACCAATCACCGGGATGTCGTCGCGGCGGTCGTAGTGCTAAGTCAACAGGGCTTGGAGCAGTTGGCAATCCAAGGCAGAAACCGGCTAATCAGGCAACTGCGCAGAACGCTTGAGCAATGGTTCGAGCCGGTGGTGTTGCCCAGAAAATGGTTGTTTGTAAACACGATGCCGTTAACCACTCAAGGTAAGATCGAGCATCATCTATTAAAAATCCTGCTGGATTTTGATGGCCGAAAACTCCCCCAGACGCTCAATTTTAATATGACTCATGAAGGCGTCCGGCTTGATCTTAAAGTTCCCGAAGACTTGCTTTATTTCCCCGATCATTTTGCCGATTACCCGATTTTGCCGGGCGTAGTACAACTGGCTTGGGTGGAGCATTTCGGCAAGCTGTTTTTCGTTATTGATAAACCGTTTTCGCAGATGGAAGTGGTTAAATTCACCCAAGTCATCCAGCCCGGCGATCAATTAACGCTGACGCTCGACTGGAATCCGGCAACGGGAAAACTGTATTTCAATTTCAGCTCGGAGCGCGGCGCGCATAGCTCGGGGCGCATGGTTTACGAGGGTAAGTGACGATGAAAGTATTCAGTACAAAAACGAATAACCACGAAGTTTTCAAACTATTTTTCTTCGTGTCCTTCATGCTCTTCGTGGTGAATAATGCTTTCGGAGTTTTATAGCCAATGAAACCTTGCATCATCATTCCCGTTTACAATCACGAAGCCGCGATTCCCCTGGTGCTGGCCCAATTAAAAAGCTTCGGCATGCCGACTTTACTGGTTAATGACGGCAGCTCGGCATCTTGCTCCCGGATTCTGGCGGATTGTGCCGAACGGGAACCGGACTGGCTGACCTTAATCAACCGTCCTGAAAACGGCGGCAAAGGCGCTGCGGTACTGGACGGCTTTAAGGCGGCGCAGGCTATGGGATTCAGCCATGCAATCCAGATCGATGCCGACGGACAGCACGACGTGAACGATATTCCGGCGTTTGTCGAGGCCGGAAAGCGGCATCCTGATGCGCTGATTTTAGGACGGCCGGTGTTCGATCAAACCGCGCCGAAGAGCCGGGTTTACGGCCGAACTATCGCTAACCTGTGGGTATGGATCAACACCTTGTCGCTTGCGATTGAAGACAGCATGTGCGGTTTCCGTGTGTATCCCTTGGCTGCGGTGGCAGAGCTAACCCGCACCACTCAGATAGCCGAGCGCATGGATTTTGACATCGACATCCTGGTGCGCCTGTATTGGCAAGGCGTAGACGTGATCAATATACCGACGCGTGTGCAGTATCCTTATGACGGCGTGTCGCATTTCAAATTATGGCAAGATAACCTGAGGATCTCGAAAACCCACGCCAAGCTGTTTTTCGGCATGTTGCCGCGCATCCCGCAACTGCTGGGCAGGCGCTATAGATGAGTAAATCTTCGCATTGGTCGGAGATGGGCGAATGGAGCATGATCCGGGGCATGCGTTTCTTGCTGCGCGTTTACCTGTTGCTGGGGCGTAGCGCGTTGCAGTGGTTTTTATACCCGGTCGTCAGTTATTACTGGCTGGCGAACAAGCCGGGCAGGGCGGCCAGCCAAGCCTATTTAAAGCGCGTTGCGAAGCTTTCGCCCGCATCGGATTTGAGCGGAAGCCTCCTGGACAGCTACCGGCACTTCATCTGCTTTGCCAACGCCATTATCGACAAATTGGCGGCCTGGTCCGGCGCGTTGACGCTGGCGGACGTGGATTATGCAGGGCGCGGCGAATTGCTGGCTCAAATCAAGACCGGCAGGGGCGCAGTCCTGCTGGGCTCGCACCTGGGCAATCTTGAAGTCTGCCGCGTGATTGCGGATATGGATGGCGCGCCCCGCATCAACGTGCTGGTACACACCAAGCACGCCGAAAAATTCAATCGCCTGCTGAAGCAAACCAACGAGAATAGCGGCTTAAACCTGATCCAGGTGACCGACATCAGCGCCGCCACGTCAATGCTGCTGAGCGATAAAATCGACAACGGCGAACTGGTCATCATTGCCGCGGACCGGACGCCGGTAAGCCCGCATCCGCGCGTGAGCCGGGCCGAGTTTCTGGGCGCTGATGCGTTGTTTCCGCAAGGCCCGTTTATCCTGGCCTCGCTGCTTAAATGTCCGGTTTACACCTTGTTTTGCCTGAAACAGCAGGGCAGACAGGCGATCTATTTTGAACATTTCAGCGAACTGTTGACGTTCCCCAGAAAAACCCGCGAGCATGCCATACAGCAAACCATACAAAGCTATGCCCGGCGACTGGAGCATTATTGCTTAATGGAACCGTTACAGTGGTTTAACTTTTTTGATTTTTGGCAATTGATTGATAAAGAAAGCGATGAACAGTAAGAATACCGTGGTTTTTGATGGGCAGGCGTTGACGATTGAGTCTATTTGCCAAATAGCCAACCAACAAGCGCAGGTTGAGTTAGGCAGGCAGCCGAAATTTATTGAGCGCATCAACAAAGGCGCCCGGTTTATCGATACCTTGTTAAAGGAAGAAGGCTTTGTTTACGGCGTAACCACCGGCTACGGCGAGTCCTGCACGGTCTCCATTCCGCTGAACCTGGTCGAGCAACTGCCCAAGCATCTGTACACGTTCCACGGCTGCGGGCTGGGCGATCATTTTGACGCCCAGCAGACACGGGCCATACTGGCCGCGCGCCTGACCAGTCTGGCGCGCGGTTACTCGGGCGTGCGCTACAAACTATTGAAACAGTTGGCTGAATTATTAAAGCAGGACATCCTGCCGTTGATCCCGCAGGAAGGTTCGGTCGGCGCCAGCGGCGATTTAACGCCGTTATCCTATGTCGCCGCCGTGCTGGCCGGGGAGCGGGATGTGCTGTATCAGGGCCGGCGTCAGCCGACGCAAACGGTTTTTGCGGAACTCAATATCGAAGCGCTGACCTTAAAACCGAAAGAAGGCCTCGCGATCATGAACGGCACGGCGGTCATGACCGGCATTGCCTGCCTGGCCTATCAACGCGCCGAATATTTATCCCGGTTGGCCACGCGGATCACCAGCCTGGCTTCGATCGCCTTGAACGGCAATGCCTACCATTTTGACGAGAAACTGTTTTCGGTCAAGCCGCACCCCGGCCAAAACCGCGTCGCCGAGCGGATACGTTCGGATTTGCAGTTGCAGCGCAGTGCGCCGCGCCACGATACCCGCTTGCAGGATCGCTATTCGTTGCGCTGCGCGCCGCATATCATCGGCGTGCTGGAAGACTCGTTGCCCTGGCTGCGGCAGTTTATCGAGAATGAATTAAACAGCGCCAACGACAACCCGATCATCGATGCCGAAGGCGAACACGTCCTGCATGGCGGCCATTTTTACGGCGGCCATATCGCTTTTGCGATGGACAGCCTGAAGACCGCCGTGGCCAATCTGGCCGATTTAATGGACCGGCAAATGGCGCAGTTGATGGACCCCAAATTCAACCACGGTCTGCCCGCCAATCTTTCCGGCGCTACCGGCGAGCAAGCGGTGTTGAACCACGGCTTCAAGGCCTTGCAAATAGCGGTGTCCGCCTGGACGGCCGAAGCGCTTAAATTGACCATGCCCGCCAGCGTGTTTTCCCGCTCTACCGAGTGCCATAACCAGGACAAGGTCAGCATGGGCACGATAGCAGCGAGAGATTGTATCCGCATTTTGGAGTTGACCGAGCAGGTTGCGGTGGCTGTGTTGCTTGCGGTTGTTCAGGGCGTTGAGTTGCGGGGTAATGTGGAGGCGTTAAGCCCGGCTTTGCAAAAGACTGTTGAGCAATTGCGGGAGCATAGTTTGTTTTTGAGTGCTGACCGGGCGTTGGAACAAGAGTTGCGGCAGTGTCTAGAGCTGACCCGCAAGCAGCATTGGGATTTATATGATTCTCCTCGTTCCCACGCGCCGCGTGGGAATGCAGTTCAGGGCGCGCCGCGCCCCGAGGATTAAACACTATGGGCCGTAGCCGCTACCGAATCTGCGACGAAAAAGCCCCGCACTTTTTAACTTGCACTGTGCTGAACTGGATACCGCTATTCACCCGACCGCAAATCGCAGGCATCATTTTGGACGCACTACGATACCGGCAAGAAGAACACGGCTGGAAAATATACGGCTACGTCATCCTGGAAAATCACCTCCATATGATCGTACAAGCCGAGAATCTGTCTGTGGAATTGCCGCGCTTCAAATCCTACACCGCCCGCCAACTGATCGACCACCTGAAAGAATGCCGCGCCGAACGGTTGTTGCAACAGCTGGCGTTTTTCCGCAAGGAATACAAACGCGAGGACCGGGATTATCAATGCTGGGAAGAGGGATCGCATCCGCAGCTAATCGAGAACGAGAAGGTGCTTCGGCAGAAGCTGGAGTATATCCATCAAAACCCGGTGAAGCGGGGGTATGTCGATGAGCCTGCGCATTGGCGGTATTCCAGTGCCAGGGATTATGAGGGTGTTGCCGGGCTGATTCCTGTTTTTAGGGATTGGTTGTGATTCGCGGCGCAGCGTGCCTTGGACTGCAAGTACTGTCTCTTTACTCACACCACATCCTCGTTCCCACGCGCCGCGTGGGAATGCAGTCCAGGGCGCGCTGCGCCAAGTAAACGAGGGTATGTGGATGACAGGCATTGGAAGTATTCCAGCGCCGGAGATAAAGGGGGCGTTGCCGGGTTGGTTCGTGTTTTTAAGGCTTGACGGTGACTCGCGGCGCGGCGCGCCTTAAACCGCATTCCCACGCAGCGCGTGGGAACGAGAAAATGTGTCGCTAGCGCGACGGTTGATTGAATCGGGTTCTCGCACCCGAGGGCGAGTTACTTTCTTTTGCTCCGCCAAAAGAAAGTAACCAAAGAAAAGGCGGCCCGGTTGCCGCTTTGATCCTGCGTTCCTCGCTTTCGCCGGGGGTTGACGAAAGGGGCTCCTGCCCCTTCGTCAACGTGCGGCCTCCCTGCCGCACCCCTACGGGCTATTCCCGGCGAAAGCTCCGGTACTCGGCGCGGCAAACGGGATTCAGTCCGTACCATCGGCCGGTTTTCTTCGCTACTGCACGGTACTCATTGTTATACACAAGCATTTAAAAGCACGTCATTCCGGCAGGGATTGCCGGAATCCAGCGCAAAGAGCCGTGAAATTGTCGGCTGGTAAGTACTTTGGAAATCCAAATTTCTCGGTCTCACATGGTGTGTGGAAACGATGAAAAAATTTGAATTAGCTCTACGCTACTTATAGTCTGTCGACTTATAGAGTGCAATGCTGGATTATTTACTTTATGGAAATAACGCAATCTTTCGGTCAAAAAGTTAGGTATTTTCGAATTTTGAAAAGACTTTCTCAAGAAGAGCTTGCCGGGCTTTGTGGCTTGCATAGGACATATATAGGTTCTGTGGAACGTGGTGAGCGGAACATAACCCTTATAAATGCCGAAAAAATTGCAACCGCATTAGAGCAGTCGCTCGCTTCATTTTTTTTGGAACAACCTAGTGTCAATTGAGCAGAATTTAGACGCAGTACTTGAGCGGTATAAAACATCATTTATCGAAAAAGTTTATTCGGAAGAGAATGATGACCACGATCTGCTAATGGAGGCTTTCGGAATTTCCCCAGCACTTAAACGTGAAAATCGCCAGTATTGGGGGCGAGAATTAGGGAAATGCTGGGAATCACTGGTCATTGAAGCCTGTAAAATACTGCCAACATTCCAACCAGCTTTGCGTATAGGCGGCGATGAACCATGTGATCTTATCGTTCAAAATTACGCCATTGATACTAAATATCGGATAGGATCTGGCGATTCTGGAACTCTAAAAAAATTTAAATCATATGGGCCGTTATTAAGGGAACAAGGATATGAGCCTGTTTTTTTATTCCTTCGCGAAGATAACTTGCCTGCTGCAATAACAGCCTGTCAAAGTGGAACTTGGAATATATACATAGGTAAGCAATCATTCGATTTCATTAAAAATATTTCTGGATTCGATATGGAGGACTACCTTATGAGAAAAGCAAAGGCATTTCTTGTAGTTCGCTAACCGACTGAAGTCTCTTTTCTATTATATCGATGTAAGAAGGTTCCACTTCTATACCGATATAATCAATCCCAGCTTGTTTTGCTGCAACTAAAGTAGTACCTGATCCTGCAAAGGGGTCAATAACAATAGTACCTTCTACCCTTGGAACAAATATATCGACCAGCTTTTTCATGAGTTCTAAAGGTTTAACTGTACAATGGACATTGTAATCAGGGGTTTTGTCGCGTTTAATGTTTTCTAATATATTTGATTGAAAACCACCATCTTCATGTTTGGCATAAAAAAGTCCAGTCCCATATTCTAAGAGAGTTTGAGTGTAGTTATTTACAAGAGGTTTTTGAACAACACAAATAGCCTCCCATTCACTTCTTAAACAGCTATGCCAACCTTGCCAATTTTCAGGATTGGCATAACCTTTTTGTTCAAGATTTTTTTCCATGTTGATGCCTTTAGGTATTCCACTTGAACGGCGATACACGACTATATCTCGAGCATAAAACCCAGCTTTTTCTAAAGCCACTTGAACATGAGCAATAGTTCTAGTGCTATTAAAAACTAAAACGGAGGCTCCAGGCTTACATATTCGAAATAATTCTGTAGCCCACTCTAAACACCAATCTTCATACTCAAGAATATTTTCTCTATTTCTCCTATACCAACGCTCGTTTCTTACCCCTCCAGCTAAACCACTGCCATAGGGGATATTTTTAACTAACGTCTTACTGTCTTTTATGCGATTTTTTCTACGTTGAATTTCAGAGTCATCCCATTTGTGACCAATAAATTCATAGTTATATGGTGGGTCTGTAATACACGCAGATACAGTGCTATCAGACAGTTTTTTTAAAACTTTTCTGCAATCACCCAATAGTACTTTATTCTTAAAACTTTCCATCATAACCTCATAAAATGATACTTATAGTATTCATTTTTGCGTAAATACTCAACTAGTGAAATGGCATGATATACGGTTCCGAAGATCATGATGATGGAACAGCTGCACCAAACTATTACTCCAGCTCAAAGTCTCTGCATCAAAATAGCATTGACCTCCTCATCCGTCAGCACAATCGGATTAGTCTGCATGCTACTGCCGCGACTATTAGCAACAATCATCGGAAAATCATCCGCACTAATCCCATAGCCATAAAGGCGCGGCAGTTGCAGCCGTTCACTCCACTCGGCCAATAAAGCAATTAACGCCGATCGCGCCGCAGCATCGTCAAGCTCATCCAGGCCGCTCAATAACCGCCCGACTTGCGCATATTTAGCCAATGCCGGGTTTTCAGGTTCGCGCTGCTGCATGGCCTTGATATTGACCTCGGTGGCGGCGGATACCAACGTGCCGCAGACCACGCCGTGCGGGATAGGAAAATAAGCCCCCAACGGCGAAGCCAAGCCGTGTACCGAACCCAGACCCACTTGGGCCAGGGTGATGCCGGACAGCAAGGCCGCGTAAGCCATCGCGCCGCGCCCCTGGCTGGCCGCCGGTTCGCTCCCTTCCCAGGCGGCAAAAAAGCCTTCCTTGACGGCGGTCATGCCGCTCCAGGCCAGCGCGTCGATAAACGGGTTGGCTTTCAGCGAGACATAGGATTCCAACAGTTGGGTAAACGCATCCATGCCGTCGGCTGCGACCAGTTCGCGCGGGCAGCTCGCTAACAAGTCGGGATCGATCACGGCGTATTCGGGAATTAAACACTCATCGCGGAAGGATTTCTTGAAGCCGTCCGGGCCTTGTACGCTCAACACCGAGTTTTTGGTCGCCTCGCTACCGGTCCCAGCGGTGGTCGGGACGGCGATAAACGGGGTGCTGGGGCCGTGATACGGGACGTTTTTGCCGACGCCTTCGAGGTGATCCATGACCGAATTGCCGTGCGGCAGGAGGCCTGCTATCGCTTTGGCGGCATCGAGCACGCTGCCGCCGCCGATAGCGATAACCACGTCAATCGATTCGCCGCGAAACCGGCTGACCGCCTGATCCACCAGCGTCGGCGACGGTTCGCCGGAAACGGTAAAGTGCAACCAGTTGATTCCTCTGCTTTCCAGTGTCTGGGTAAAAGCTTGCCAGCGCGGCGTCGAGCAGAAAGAGTGTTTACCGGTCACCAACAAGGCGGTGCGACCATAGTTCGCCGCCAGCGCCGGGACTTCGTCGATACGGCCGCTGCCGTAAATAATGCGCGGCAAACGCGAGAGTGAGAAAGATTCAAATTGCATGGGTTTTATCCTTGCGGAAACAGGCCGTCGTAACGGACGCCTTGGCGCGGCTGGGCCATCCAGTCCGCCACGGTATCGCGCCAAGTTAAATAATGGCGGGTTTGCTTGTGGGCCGCCGCAGCCTCGGCAGAAGCATAGGCTTCATAAAGGATAAATTGGCCGGGATTTTCGGGAGATTGCAGTATGTCGAATCGGCGGTTGCCGGGCTCCTGGATCGAAGCTTCGTGGTTGAGCCGTGTCGCGGCAATGAAGTCATCGATGTGGGCGGGTTTTACGTGGACATGAACCAAGGTAACGTGCATAGCGGTGCCTTTGTGAGTTATGAGTGTGGCGAATATTATACTTCACGCGGTGTTGTTTTCAGGTTATGAAAATGTCTGAAGCCTAAGCGGTATCGCTTTGTTTTGGTCTGTGGCGACATTGAGCGGAATAGGCTGATTGTAAGGTATGAGATAATATATAGCGTTGAACCGGGTAAGAATGGTTTCATGGATTGCGCCACTGTTATTAAATTAAGGCGTGGTTATTTGACGCTCGTTCCCAAGCTCCAGCTTGGGAACCCTGAAGGCGAAGCTCAGCTTCGCGAAACGGGAAGCTGAGCTTCCTACACTGTGGAGCTTGGTAAATAGCACAGAACGGCTCAGCGCGCCCTTCGGCACAGCTCAGGACAGGCCTTAAACTGCATTTCCACGCGGCCGTGGGAACGAGATAATAATGATTCATCAAACTTCAATCGATCTGCAAATCCCCTTCCATGATGTCGACATGATGGAGGTGGTATGGCACGGGCATTACGCCAAGTATTTTGAAATAGCGCGTTGCGCGCTGCTGGAAACAATCGATTACAACTATCCGCAAATGCGCGACTCCGGCTACGCGTGGCCGGTCATCGATCTCGGCATCCGTTATGCGAGGCCTGCCGTTTTCGGGCAGGTTATTACGGTAAGAGCTCAAATCGTCGAATGGGAAAACCGCTTGAAAATAAACTACCTGATCACCGATAAACACACAGGCCTAAGGCTGACCAAAGGCCATAGCATCCAGGTGGCTGTAAACATGGCGACGCGGGAAATGTGCTTTGCATCGCCTGTCGTGTTGCTTGAAAAACTCGGGCTGGAGGCTTCTTGATTTTAATAAAAGCGCTGCTGCTGTATTTATTGGCATGCGGACTAGGTGTTGCAGATGAAGCGGTGTTGACGGAGATCGCCGCACGCTTGGCAAAAACACCGATTGCTCAGGGCGACTTTCACCAGTACAAACAGCTGAAAGTTTTGCGCAAGCCTTTGATTTCGACGGGCTCGTTCACTTACGACCAAAGCAAGGGCGTTATCTGGAAAACCCTGACGCCGGTGGTTTCGTTGCTGCTGGTCAACGAGTCGAAGCTGCTGACCGGGCAGGGCGAGCAAGCGGTGCCTGCGGCTTTCGGCAAGGTTTTCAAGGCCATGCTGGGCGGCGACTTGGCGGCGTTGACCGATGGCTTTAACATCGCCGGAACCGATCGAAAAACGTCCTGGCAGCTGGAGCTAAGCCCCAAGGACGAGATGCTGAAAAAAATTATCAGTACGATGCTGCTGTCCGGCGACACCGAGCTGCGCTGGCTGGAAATACGCGAAGCCGCCGGCAATGTCACCCGCATTAGTTTCGATAACGTCACGCACCCGTTACAGTTGACCGAGGAACAGGAAGCCGATTTTGAACGTTTATCACCCTAAGTTGACTGCGGGGCTTTGGCTGGCCGGAATGCTGGTCATCTGTATTCTCGGCGGCCAAGCCTTGACTAAAGATTGGCTGGAAACGAGCTTTTTGGCGTTATTGCCAAGCAACGAACAGCAGCCGGAAATCGCCAAAGCCACCCGGCAACACAACGCGCTGCTGAACCGGAAAGTGGTCTGGCTGGCGGGGGCGGCGACTTCCCACGAGGCTATCAGTCATGCACAAAAACTCAAACAGCAACTGGAACAAAGCCGGCTGTTCAACAAGGTGGTGCTGGAGTTTCCTCAGCAGCAATACATCAGGCAATACCGGCAACTATTCCTTTACCGTTATCAGCTGCTGGATGCGCAAACCCAGGCAATCTTGGCGACTAATCCCGAGCAGTTGATCAGGCAAAATCTGGAAATGCTTAACAGCCCGATCGGGCAGATGCAGGCGGCCGATCTGGAGCGCGATCCGTCGCTGATATTCAGCCGTTATTTCAACGCGCAAAATCCGGTCAAGCTGAACTTGGAGCAGGGCATCGTCGTGTTGTCGGACCGGCAGCAGTTTTACGCGCTGTTGTTGGCCGAGTTGCAGAATGAAAGGTTGCAGTTGGACAAGCTGGAAATCTTGTCGAATCTGGTTGACGGCGCAACCGAACAAGTCAACGCCGCTGGCGGCGAGCTGCTGGTTTCCGGCATGCCTTTGTTTACCGCGCATGGGGCGGAATCGGCCAAACAGGAAATTTCCACGGTCGGCATTGGTTCGAGCCTCGGCATTATCGTATTGCTGTGGGCGACTTTCCGCAGCGTCAGGCCATTGCTGTTATCGAGCCTCGCAATCGGCAGCGGCCTGCTTGCCGCGCTGGTTATTTGCGTGCTGTTTTTCGGCAAGATACATATCCTGACGTTGGTTTTCGGCGCAAGCTTGATCGGCGTCGCCGACGACTATGCGCAGCATTTTTTGTGCGACAGTTTCGGCGAGCAGGACTGGAATCCCCGGAAAGGCTTAAAGTTTATTCTGCCGGGGCTTACGTTGGGGCTCATAAGCAACCTGCTGAGTTACGCAGGCTTGGGTTTTTCGCCGTTTCCAGGCTTGCAGGAAGTGGCGTTATTTTCCGCGATGGGTTTGCTGGTTGCGTGGCTGACGGTGGTACTGCTGTTTCCGTTGCTGCTAACCGGGTTCAAGTTTGATCATCAGCCGGGCATACTTAAACTGACAAGCTATTGGGAGCAGCACTGGCCGCTTTGGGTAAGCAAGCACCGGCGTGGCTTAAGCTTGCTGTTGACGGTTTTTATTGCTGGCGGACTGTGGATGCTGACGCCGCAGGACGATGTGCGCTTGCTGCAATCGCCGCCGGCCGAGTTACTCCGCACCGCCGATAAAATCCGGTCTTTATTTTCGATGAGTCCCGACAACCGGTTTTTTCTGGTGTCGGGGCAAGATCAAGCGGACTGGCACCAAAATGAACAAAGACTGCTTCAGCGTCTGGACATGTTAAAACAGCAAAAATCGCTGACCGCTTATGAAGGCTTGAGCGGCTATTGGCCTGATGTAAACCGGCAGCAACAAAATTACCGGCTGTTAAAGCAGAAGCTGTACGACTCGGGCTTGCTTGAACATTACATGACCGATCTCGGTTTTGAACAGACGGCGGTGAAGGCCGAACTGAAGCAGTTTGCCTCGGCGGAGTCTAATACGCTGGCCTTGATGGAATGGCTGGCGACTGCCGATGAAGCCAAGCAGCAGTTGTGGCTGGGATGTGATTCCGGCCGCTGTCAAAGCACGGTTGCGTTAACCGGCATCAGCGATGCTGGCGCATTAACGGAGTTACAGGATTTGCCGGGCGTAGTCTGGGTGGATCAGGTCGAAGCGGTGTCGTCATTGTTTGCGCGTTACCGGATCAGGGCCAGCGGCTTGCTGCTGGCTGCTTTCTGCCTAGCCTCTCTGGGCTTGGGCTTCAAGTTCGGCTGGCGCAATAGCGTAACCATTATGTCGGTGCCGGTTGTTTCGCTGGCGGTTTCGTTAGCCATGCTGGGTTGGTTCGGCCAGTTGTTCAGCCTGTTCAACCTGTTTGCGTTGTTGCTGGTGCTGGGCATCGGCGTCGATTACGGGCTGTTCTTTTTCATGGCGGGCGACAGGCGGGCCAGCACGTCGCTGGGTGTTACACTGTCGGCATTGACGACCTTGCTGGCGTTCGGCTTGTTGGCGATAAGCTCCACCGAGATCGTGCATGCGTTCGGATTTACGGTGACTGCCGGTATTGTAGCGGCGCTGCTGTGCGCGCCATTGATTGGGCTTAAGACAATTTCCTCTGAATGAGCATTATTTTTTACTCACCACGAAGACACGAACGACTGCATGGATGCAGGAGCAATTGCCGAGAACACGAAGCTTTTAGTTCTTCATGCACTTCGTGTCTTCGTGGTGAATAGTTAACCCTGATATGCAGATAGGAGCATGAAATCGGCATGACAAATAATAAGAATAACAAAGGCGAAATTATCATCATCGGTGCCGGGCCTTCCGGCAGCATCGCCGGGGCATTGCTGCAAAACCAGGGCTTTAAAGTGACCATTCTGGAGCGGCAGCTGTTTCCGCGCTTCAGCATCGGCGAAAGCCTGCTGCCGCAATGCATGGAATTCATCAAGCAGGCCGGGATGCTGGACGCGCTAGTCAATGCCGGGTTCCAGTATAAAAACGGCGCGTCTTTCGTCTGCCGGGAACTGCAAACCGAGTTTTCTTTCGAGGACAAATTCAGTCCCGGCATGGGCACCACGTTCCAGGTGCAGCGCGGCCGGTTCGACAAGCTGCTTGCCGATGAAGCGATACGGATGGGTGTCGATATTCAGTGGCAAATGGAAGTGCTGGCGGCAGATTTTGCAGCCGACCGGCCGAAGCTTACAGTGCGCAATCAGCTCGGCGAAGTCCTGACCTACAGCGCCGATTTTGTGCTGGATGCTAGCGGTTTCGGGCGCATCCTGCCAAGGTTGCTGGATTTGGAATCGCCTTCCGGGTTCCCGGTCAGGCAGGCCTTGTTCGGGCATATTGAAGATAGGATCGGGGAAGGGCAATTCGACCGGAACAAAATCAGGATTACCGTGCATCCCGAGCATAAAGACGTCTGGTATTGGCTGATCCCGTTCAGCAACGGGCGCAGCAGCGTCGGCGTGGTTGCGGAACCGGAATTTCTTCAGGGCTGGGACAATAACGACCAAGCTTTGCAGGACATCATCAATCAAGACCCCAGCCTGGCTGCATTGCTTCAAAACGCTGTGTTCGATGAAAAAATCAACACCATCGTCGGCTATTCCGCCAATGTAAAAAGCCTGTACGGCAAAGGCTATGCGCTGCTCGGCAATGCCGGCGAGTTCCTGGACCCGGTGTTTTCATCCGGCGTGACGATAGCGATGAAATCGTCCAGCCTGGCTGCGGATGTGCTGGTCAGGCAATTTAACAATGAAGCGGTCGACTGGCAGCGGGATTACGCCGAACCCTTGCAGCGCGGCGTCAATACTTTCCGGGTGTATGTCGATGCCTGGTATGACGGCCGTTTTCAGGATGTGATCTTCCACCCGAGACAACAACCCGAAGTCAAGGCGATGATCAGTTCCATACTGGCCGGTTATGCCTGGGATGAAAATAATCCTTACGTCAAAAATGCACGTCCGAGGTTGGATACGTTGGTTGAGTTATGCAGGTAAGGATTTTGAGTGCTAGTTCCCAAGCTCCAGCTTGGGAATTCAGTGCGGGGAGCTCCAGCTTCCTGTCTCGCGAAGCAGCGACTTGCATAGATGCAGGAGGTAGAGCAACGCAGGAGCGGTTGCCGAGATCTTCGTTACCTGGGTTCCCAAGCTGGGCCTTGGGAACCAGCGGAATATGTATTTTTTTACTATGGCTGTCCGGCTGTGCGCTGATACCGCCGGAGCCAGTTACCGCTAAACCTGAGCTGATGCCGATCGCGCAACCTTTAGGCCCGGCCAGACGGATAGTGCAGCAGATCAACGCGGTGTGGGCCGATCGGCAGGAATCCCTGTTGGCGGTTCTGGAGCTGGACGCGAAACATATCGCGATGGCCGGACTCAGTAACGACGGCTTGAGCCTGTTCAATTTGACCTACGACGGCAACACTGTGGTCTCCGATAAAAGCCCGTTATTGCAGGACTCGGTCGCCCCGGAATTTATCATTTCCGATCTGCAACTGGTTTATTGGCCGATAGCCGAGCTGCAAAAAAAACTTTCGGCCGGATGGCGCTTGGAAGAGGGCGATAAAAAACGCTTTTTATATGCCGGTGGTAAAAAACAAGTCGAAGTTAATTATTTATCCCCCGATCCTGTGTGGCCCAAAGCCGTTGAACTGGTCAATTTTCAGTACAATTACCGCTTGAACATTAAAACGCTAAGTTATGACCTTATACCTGAATGATCTAGGCCTGTTATGCGCGGTCGGCAATAGCAAGGCCGAGGTATTAAAGCGCCTGCTGGCCGGTGACCGGTCGGGATTATCAGCAAGCGACGAGTTCGGGACCCGCTGCATGGTCGGCGCTGTGAGTTTCGAGCTGCCTGAGATTGCGGAGCGTTACCGCATGTACAACTGCTGGAACAATCGCCTGCTGCTGGCGGCATTAAGCCAGATCGAACAGACGGTCGGCGACATGATTGCCCGGTTCGGTGCCGATCGCATCGGCATTGTACTGGGTACCAGTACGTCGGGGGTGCGCAACACCGAGCTGGCTTTGGATTATTTGGCGGATCACGGCTCATTGCCAAAAGAGTATCATTACAAGCAGCAGCAAATGGGCGCAGGGGCGGATTTTCTGGCCGATTTCCTGGGCGTGCAAGGCCCTGCCTACACGATTTCCACGGCCTGTTCTTCCAGCGGCAAGGCGTTTGCGTCGGCGCGGCGCTTAATCCGGCAGGGCTTATGCGATGCGGTCATCGTGGGCGGGGCGGACAGCTTGTGCGGTTTGACCGTTAACGGTTTTGCCGCGCTGGAATCGATCAGCGGCGGCTTGTGCAAGCCGTTCGGCCTGCACCGAGACGGCATCAATATCGGCGAAGCGGCCAGCCTGTTTGTGTTGAGTACGGAACCCGGCCCGGTCATATTGCAAGGCATAGGCGCAAGCAGCGACGCCTATCATTTTGCCGCACCGGACCCGGACGCAACCGACGTGATCGGGGCCATGCGGATTGCACTGGACGATGCGGGCAAAACACCGGCCGAGATCGATTACCTGAATCTGCACGGAACGGCGACATTATTGAACGATGCGATGGAAGGCAAGGCCGTTAATACGTTATTCGGATCAAAGGTGGCGGCGAGTTCCAGCAAGGGCATGACCGGGCATACGCTGGGCGCTGCCGCCGCATTGGAGTTGGCCTTTTGTTGGCTGTTGCTGACCAGTGCCGATCAGCAAGGCGCGCTGATACCGAATATTAACGATGACGAGACGGATCCAGCGTTACCGGCGCTGAATCTGGTCAAGAAAGGCGGGGCGTTGGGACGCAGGATCAACACCTGCCAAAGCAATTCGTTTGCGTTTGGCGGCAATAATGTGTCTATTGTGTTGGGGCGGGCATGAACGATGTAGCCGACCTGATCCCGCATAGTGGCAGCATGGTGTTGCTGGATCGTATTATCGACTATGACGATCAGGGCCTGACGGCCGAACTTGTCGTGCGCGCCGATGGTTTGTTGGGCGATGATGAATCCGTCCCTGCCTGGGCCGGTATTGAATACATGGCCCAGACGATAGCCGCCTATGCCGGCATGATGGCGACACAGGCCGGTGAGCCGATACGGCTGGGATTTTTGTTGGGAACCCGGCGTTATCACAGTAACGTTGCCGCATTTAAGGTTGGTTCAGCGTTGACGATAAAGGTGGAAAAAATCATGCAGGATGATAATTTAGGGGTTTTTAATTGCCGGATTCAGGGGAAGGGTGTGGAAGTCACCGCCAATCTCAATGTTTATCAGCCGCCGTTAAACAACATATGAGTACAATATGAACGCCTCGTTCCCACGCGTTGCGTCCTGCATTAAGTTAAGGGTTTTTCCGTTCGCCCTGAGCCTGTCGAAGGGTGAATGGAAAATCCGAACCCGCTGAGTTAAGCCATTCATGGTTCGATAAGGCTCTCCTGAGCGTAGTCGAAGGGCTTACCACGAACGGCTTAACTTAATGGCAGTGACGCGTTGCGTGGGAACGAGATGACGAGATGATGTTAAAAACAACACACGAGTACAAAATGAACAAAACTGTTTTAGTAACCGGCTCCAGCCGGGGTATCGGCAAAGCCATTGCGTTATATCTGGCTAAACAGGGCTTTGATTTGGTTGTCCATTGCCGCAGCCAGCGTGCGCAGGCCGAGGAAGTCAAAGCCGAAGTCGAACGATTGGGCCGGGACGCCCGGATTTTGCAGTTCGACATTGCCGACCGCGAGCAATGCAGCGAACAGATCAATCAGGATATTGAAATCCACGGCGCTTATTACGGCGTGGTGTGCAATGCCGGAAGCACCGCTGATAACGCCTTTCCGTCGCTGACCGGTGAACAGTGGGACAGCGTGATTCACAGCAATCTGGACGGTTTCTACAATGTCTTACAGCCGGTGGTGATGCCGATGGTCAGGCGGCGTAAGCCGGGGCGTATCGTTACCTTGTCTTCGGTTTCCGGCTTGATGGGTAACCGCGGCCAGGTCAATTACAGCGCGGCAAAAGCCGGTATTATCGGTGCGACCAAGGCGCTGGCGCTGGAATTGGCGAAACGCGACATCACCGTCAATTGCGTCGCGCCGGGTCTGATCGAGACCGATATGGTCAGCGAGTTGCCTAGCGATGAAATCAAGAAAATGATTCCGGCGCGCAGGGTGGGCAGCCCCAAAGAAGTCGCCGCCGTCGTGGCTTTTTTAATGTCCGAAGATGCGGCCTATGTGACCCGGCAGGTTATTTCGGTCAACGGTGGCTTATGTTGAAACGCGTGGTGGTGACCGGTATGGCGGGGATTTCACCGATAGGCAGCGACTGGAGTCAGGTTGCCGAGCGCCTTAAAAACAAGTCAACCGGCATCCAAACCATGCCGGGCTGGGACAAGTACCAAGGCTTGAATACCCGCTTGGGCGGACCCGCCGAATTCACTAGACCTGAGCATTATTCGCGCAAGCAGGTTCGCAGCATGGGGCGCGTAGCCTTAATGGCAACCCGCGCAACCGAATTGGCCTTGATCGATGCCGGTTTGTTGGATGACGCCTGTCTTAAAAACGGGCAGACCGGCATTGCTTACGGCAGTTCATCGGGTAGTCCCGATGCGATCGCCGAGTTCGGCAACATGCTGCTCAACCATGCCACCGGCGGTTTGAATGCCACCTCGTATATCAGGATGATGAGCCATACCGCACCGGTCAACATCAGTCTTTTTTTTGGCATCAACGGCAGGATTTACACAACCTCAAGCGCCTGCACCTCGGGCAGCCAGGGTATCGGCTACGCCTATGAGGCGATAAAATTCGGCCGGCAAAAACTGATGGTGGCCGGCGGCGCGGAAGAGCTTTCGCCGATTCAGGCCGCCGTATTCGATACCTTGTTTGCAACCAGTCTTCGCAATGATACACCTGACAAAAGTCCCCGGCCTTTCGATCGCGACCGGGACGGCCTGGTCATCGGCGAGGGGGCAGGCACCTTGATATTGGAAGAGCTGGAATATGCATTGGCGCGCGGCGCCCGTATCCATGCCGAAGTGGCGGGTTTCGGCTGCAATGCGGACGGCCTGCATGTGACCCAGCCTGACAGCGGCAGCATGCAGGTTGCGATGCGTCTGGCTTTGCAGGATGCGCAGCTTGAAGCATCCTCAATCGGATACATCAGTGCGCACGGCACGGCGACCAGTCACGGCGATGTCGCCGAAAGCCATGCGACATCGGCGGTATTCGGCGATAAAACGCCGATCAGTGCGTTGAAAAGCTTTACCGGCCACACCCTGGGCGCTTGCGGCGCGCTGGAAGCCTGGGTGGCGGTCAACATGATGAATGAAGGCTGGTTTCACGCCACGGCCAATCTTGACAACGTTGACCCTGAGTGCGCCCGGCTGGATTATATCAAAGAGAATTTCCGGAAATGCGATTGCGACTATGTGATGAGTAACAATTTTGCTTTCGGGGGTATCAATACTTCTTTGATTTTTAAGCGTTGGGATAGTTAATCCCACTCAACCTGGAGAACGACAATGATAAGAAAAATATGTTTAGCCTTGGCTGTACTGCTCATGGTCACAGGCTGCACCACGACCGGCACCTTCAAAGTTCCACCCGGCGCCGATCTGTATATCTATAAAAGGCCGGAGCCGGTAGACATTAAAGCCGACGGCAAAGTCACCACCAAACCGTTTTTCTGGACTGCGGCGGGCGTGCCGCCTGGAGGCGGCATACCTTACAGCCTGCAAAAAGACGGCAAGGTTGTCAAAGAAGGCAAACTGAGAACGAAATTCCGCACCGTTTCAATATTCTGGCCGCCGTTCGCGGCCATTTACTGGCCGATGGGATTTAACCCGGATATCACCTACGATTTGGTGAATGATAAGCAGGAATAAAGCATCGGCATGAGTTCTTAGCCGGATGTTTGCAACGTGAACCGGCGGCTAAAGAAGGCCGTGTTACAGTTTGGAGTTATCCACATTTTCTGTGGATAACTCTGTGCATAAGCTGAAAATAAATCTCCTAACTATTCACTTCTTAAGCTTTTTTGTTAGATCGTTCAAATTGTAGCCAGTGCTCGGCTGTTTTGGATATGTAATAAAATATCAATGACTTAGCGCGTTAAAACGGGCTTTGTAAGTGGCATTTTTACAGTTGGAATGAGGTTTTCCGGCTATGCTGCTGAAATAAAAGTGTATTGTCCGCATCTGTGGAAAAACGGTTTGGCGGCGATGGGCTGTCAAGCTTTATTTCTTCAAACAGGGCTATGGATTATTACGTTGGATATAACGAATATTCAGGCAAAGCGGGGCTATCTAACGATAAAAGCAGCATGCAATTCTGCGGTGTGCTTAAAGAGAAAAGGATGCGGCCGTTGTTGTCCGGCATTGGGGGCGACCGGAAAAGCTGGTCGCCCAGATAGTTCAGCGATAATCCCGCGTCATGCTGCGGCTAAGGCCGTTGAGTAATCGGGGAGAGTGGGACTATGCCGTTAATGTTTCAATGGCGTCTGCCATTTTTACCGGCAGTCGTATCTTCAAATTTAACCTTTAAAGGTTTTCCGCAATACAGATTGCCGTCAAGCCCGGCTATCGCGGCTCTTGCTTCGTGGCCTTCCATTCCGATAAAGCCGAAGCCCCGGCATTTTCCGCTAAATATATCGGAAACAAGTTGAATGGAGCGGACTTTTCCGTATTCGGAAAATAAAGCCTGTACAGTTTCTTCAGTGGCTTCGCTAGGTAAGTTTCCTACAAAAATTCGTTTCAAAAGACATGTCCTAAATTAGGGGGTGAGTTGATGGTCCGGGTTAACCGGTTGTGCCACGACCCCGCATCGTGTCGACGGCGGGGCCGGGTATTGAAAAGTAAAGCGGTTTTAAGCCGCGCTTACTTGTGACGCTTGTGGGCCTTTAGGGCCTGATTCTACATCGTACTTAACGGCTTGGCCTTCAGCCAAGGTACGGTAACCGCCGTCGCTTGCGATTGCGGAAAAGTGTACAAACACGTCTGCGCTGCCGTCGCTAGGAGAAATAAAACCGAAACCTTTTGCTTCGTTGAACCACTTAACAGTACCTGTTGCCATAAAATTACCTATATAAATCAATGAAAAAAGTTTGATTGCAAATCATGCTGGGCAATTTTGAAGAGAAAAGCGAATGGAATTTCTGAAAAGTGCTGAATAACATGCAAAACCTAAGCAGACGTTTCGAGTTTGTGCGAAATGCTATCTACTTAGGATCAGCATTATAGAGGCTAATCTCCAGTATAGCCATTGAAAATTTAGACGGCGCTGTTTCGGGCAAGACGTTTATTGATCGGTAAAGCGTTAATAACGATTCCTGCGGTCAAAGTCATGACGGTAATTGTTTCCGTCGTTAAAGGGATGATCATAATTTTGGCCCGGCCGACGATCTCCCGAATCAGCTGGGGGGCGATGGGGCCGGATATTGTGCTGATCGTGATGGGGAGGATGTGGAAAGCGCCGATAGCCGTTATCATAATAGTCCGGTCTTTCGCCGTAGTCGTTTCTGTGCATAATGGTGTAACCGCTGCTGTAAGCGCTATGGCCCGGATAATACGCATAATGGGCGCAAGCGCAGGGCAGCAGCGCAAAAGCGGCGAACAGCATTCTTTTAGCGATTGAATTCATTTCTATAGTCCGCGATAGTTGGCCTGTGCTAAAGAGTATCGATAGACCGCTGAATGCCGAATGAATAAAAACGGGTGTGTTGTCTCCGCTGAATACAGCCGGGAAGCGCACGGACATAACTATTTAGGAACATCATGAAATACCCCGTAATTGACGCAATCATCATTCCCGAAGGCCGTCTGGATGTACTGTCCAAGGCCGAAGTAAGCAAGCTGCTGGATACCAGCCAAGGCGGGCTGTACCGGCTGTTTCGCAACTGCTCGCTCGCCGTATTGAATTGCGGCAGCACCTTGGATGACGGCAAGGAATTGTTGGAACGCTATCCCGATTTTGAGATACGCGTAGTCCAGGAACAGCGCGGCATTAAGCTGGATATCAAGGCCGCCCCGGCCCATGCCTTTGTCGACGGCAACATGATCAAAGGTATCAATGAACATTTGTTCACGGTGCTGCGCGACATTATTTATGTCAGCGACGAGATTACCGATAACCCGAAGATTGATCTGGACAGCTCGGACGGCGTCAGCAGCGCCGTGTTCCACATCCTGCGCAACGCCAATATTTTGCGACCGATGACTCCGCCAAAGCTGGTCGTGTGTTGGGGCGGGCATTCAATCAGCCGTAAAGAATATGATTACAGCAAGATCGTCGGTTACGAGCTGGGGCTGCGCGGCCTGGATATTTGCACCGGCTGCGGACCGGGCGCAATGAAAGGCCCGATGAAAGGCGCCACCATCGGTCACGCCAAGCAGCGGATAAAAAACGGCCAGTATCTCGGGATAACGGAACCCGGCATTATTGCGGCCGAATCGCCTAACCCGATCGTCAACGAGCTGGTGATTCTGCCGGATATTGAAAAACGCCTGGAGGCTTTTGTCCGCACCGGGCACGGCATCGTGGTGTTTCCCGGCGGCGCGGGCACGGCTGAGGAAATACTCTACATATTGGGCGTCTTGCTGCACCCCGATAACAAGGACATGCCGTTTCCGCTGGTATTCACCGGGCTCGACAGTTCAGAGGATTACTTCAAGGAAATCGACCGGTTTATTGCCGGCACCTTGGGCGAATCCGCACGGCAGCGTTACAAAATCATTATCAACGATCCGGTGGAGGTCGCCAGGGAAATGCAGGCGGGCATCCAGCAGGTGCGCCAGTTCCGCAAAGAAAAGGGCGACGCCTACTATTTCAACTGGTTGCTGAAGGTCGACGTCCCGTTTCAACAGCCGTTTATACCGACCCATGACAACATGAGAAACCTGGCCTTGAACAAAGAGCAGGACAGCCACCTGCTAGCCGCCAACCTGCGCCGTGCGTTTTCCGGCATCGTGGCCGGCAACGTAAAGGACGACGGTATACGCGCTATCGAACAATACGGTCATTTCGAGATTCGCGGCGATACGGAGATCATGGCGTTGATGGATTCCCTGCTGGCCTCGTTCGTTGAGCAGCACCGGATGAAATTGCCGGGGAAGAAATATGTGCCGTGTTACAAGATTATTAAATAATGAGATTGTGGCCCCAAGCGACTGAAAAGCGTTTATTCACCACGAAGACACGAAGAGCACGAAGAAATAAAACTTCGTGTCCTTCGTGTCTTCGTGGTGATAATCTTTACTCGTTCCTATGCCGGAAAGTGGGAACGATATTCTCATGAAAGTCATCCTGACCGAAAAACCCTCAGTCGCCCGCGACATAGCCAAATGCCTGAACATCGGCAACAAGCGCGACGGTTATTTCGAGGGCGACGGCTATCAAATTACCTGGGCGTTCGGCCATCTGGTCGAATTGAAAGAGCCCGATGAATATAACAAGGCCTGGAAACGCTGGTCGTTGGAATCGCTGCCGATCATTCCCGAGCAATTCGGCTTAAAAGCCAGGGGCGATGCTCAAGCGCAAAAACAGCTGAACACCATCAAGCGCTTGTTCAAGGCTGCCGACGAAATCATCTGCGCAACCGATGCGGGGCGGGAAGGAGAGCTGATTTTCAGGTACATCCTGTCCTGGTCCGGGTGCATGCAAAAACCGTTTAAACGCTTGTGGATCAGCTCACTAACCGATGATGCGATACGCAAGGGTTTTGCAGCGTTGCAGGAGGGGCGCGCTTACGACGGACTTTATCGCGCGGCCAAATGCCGTAGCGAATCGGACTGGATCGTCGGCTTGAACGCCACGCGGCTTTACACCCTGAAGTTCGGCGGGCAGGGCGGCTTATGGACGATAGGCCGGGTGCAAACTCCGGTGCTGGCGCTGATCGTGCAAAAAGATGCGGAAATCAGCAATTTCGTCGCCAAGGATTTTTGGGAGTTGCACACCCTGTACCGGGATGCCGATTTTCAATATGTCGGCGGGCGGTTCGACCGAAAAGCCGACGCGGAAACCCTGTTAAACCAAATTACCGGCCAGGATTTCCAGATTACCGGGGTCAAGGGCAAGAAGGAAACGCTGAGTCCGCCGTTATTGTACGATTTGACCGATTTGCAAAAAGACATGAGCATCCGCCACGGCCTGACCGCCGAGCAAACCTTAAGCGCCGCCCAACAGCTATACGAGAAAAAACACGTCACCTATCCGCGCACCGACAGCCGTTATTTGACCAACGACATGAAGCCGGGTATGAAGCCCTTGCTGACGAAATTGCGCATTAAATTCGAGCAGCAGATTGAGCCGCTCGACCTCGATAAACTGACGCTGAGCGGCCGTCTGTTCAATGACGCCAAGGTCAACGACCATCATGCGATCATCCCCACGGCCGCCTTGCCTGGAGCGCTGTCGGGTAATGAAGCCAAAGTCTTTGAGGCGATAGCGCTGCGCTTTATCGCGGCGTTCTATCCGCCCTGCATCAAGCAAATCACCACCGTGTTAGGCGAGGTATCTGGTGCCGCCGCTACCACAGTCGAATTCAAAACCACCGGCACGATGATCGAATCGCCCGGCTGGCAGGTCTTGTATAAAAACGATGCGGCAAATCAGGCCGATAAGACGCAAAAAATCCTGCCCAATTTTGTAAAAGGCGAAACCGGTCCGCAACAGCCGTCGATAACTCAGGGCAAAACCACGCCGCCCAAACCCTATAACGAAGCGAGCCTGCTCGGCATCATGGAATCGGCCGGTAAGACCTGCGACGACGAACAACTCAAAGAAGCGTTGAAAGAAAAGGGTCTCGGCACGCCCGCAACCCGGGCCTCGATTATCGAGGTGCTGATCAAGCGGAACTACATCCAGCGGCAAAAAAAGAACTTGCTGAGCACCGAATCCGGGCGGCGCCTGATCTCGATTATCGCCGACGACAGGCTGAAGTCTGCGGCGATGACCGGCGAATGGGAGGCCAAGCTCAAAAAAATAGAACACAACGAGTACGACCCCGACCGGTTCATGGCCGAAATCATCCGGTTTACCCGGAACATAAAAGATCAATCGGACCGGCCGCTGTACGATCAAAGCCGCCTCGGCGATTGCCCCTTATGCGGCCATCCCGTAATCGAAGGCCGGAAAGGCTACGGTTGCAGCGATTGGAAAGCCGGTTGCAAGTTCGTGTTATGGAAGGAAATGCTTGGCGTTCCGGTCAACCGGGACATGGCCTGCCAATTACTGCAAACCGGCCGGACCCTGCACAGTTACGCGGTCAAGCCGGGCGATGAGGTGTTCAACGCCCAACTGACGCTGGGCAAACAGGGCGAAACAGGTTATATCAAAGCCGAGCCGGTGCAGCGGGCCGTTGTAACAGAAGCCATTGCCGATTGCCCGCTGTGTAACGGCAAAATCATTGAAACCGCAAAAGCCTACAGCTGTAGCGAATGGCGCAACGGCTGCAAAATGGCGATCTGGAAAACTGTTGCGCATAAAAAAATCACCGCAGCGATGGCCAAAAAACTGCTCAGCAAAGGCGAGACCGGGCTGTTAAAAGGCTTTAAATCCGGCAAAGGCAAGGAGTTTGAAGCCAACCTGAAACTGGTTGAGGGCAAGGTCGAAATGGATTTTTCGGTACCTGAATAGAAACCGGCATGGAGATTGGGATCGGGGCAAGCAGGTTAAAAAATATTTACCACGAAGACACGAAGAAAAACACCGTCGTTCCAACTCTCCGGCGCAGGCATGCTGTTCTGACACTTCAGCGACCCGCAAAGCTTGAGCGTTCCAAGATTCCGTTCGCCCTGAGCCTGTCGAAGGGGAACGGAATCTTGGAGTGCGGCGGGTGGATGGGAGCCGCCTATACGACTCGCGCAGCATCCGTTATAGCGAGTCCAGCACAAAAAACACCATCAGTCCAAGCGAGCCCAGCCCCAGCCCGGCCATAGCCAAACGCGAGCCGTGCAGCTTAGTCCACAACAATAGGCCGGTCAGGGAAAGAAATACCAATCCGCCGGCCAGCGTATCGGCCAGCAGCACCCAGCCGGTCCCCATACCGACGCCCTTATGCAGGCGGGTGATGAATGCGAACGCGTTGGCATCCTGATGTCTTATCGAAACATAAGTATTCCCTACCCAGTATTCCGCGTTAACGGAATGCTGCGGATTGTGGAAGTCAATCTTCCATTGGCCGGGCTGCCGGAAGCTTTGTCCGCCCCAGGTCACGGTTTTTGCCGGTTCGGTGGAAATTTTATGAGGTTCCCGGCCGATGTTTAATTGGACTTGCAGCCATTCTGCCAGGGCTTTTGCATCGGCCGGAGGCGGCTCGGGCAAGGCCAGTTCGACTTGCGACTGTTCCATATGCGCTGCCGGAATCTTCATCACCATGCGATGATTGAGCAAAATTCCGCTAACGCCGAACAACAGACCCAGCGCCGCACCCCACAGCCCGACCCAGGCATGCATGCGGCGCAGCCATTTGAGCCAATGAAAGCGTTTAGGTTGCCGGCTGAATGTTGTGTCCCGGCTTTGCGTTTGCACCATTATTTATCCTATTCTGTTTCGTTTGTCGGAACGCCGGAATCGGCCTGTCGGTTCCGGCGGTTTTCCATTTATGCCTGAGCTTGGTCATGCCGTAATCGGATAATCCCGGATGCGGCGAAGGCTGAACAAATATAGCACAGCAATCGGGACAACCAAGCCGAGCAGCCCGCCGAGCAGGCGCATATTGGTCTCGGAAACGGCCGGGCCGGCATAGACAAAGCGCGGAAAATGTTGGTAATCCTCGAGTGTGAGCGGCGTGTTCTCAAGCACTTTCGGCAGGAAAAACGCTTGCCATTCGCGGTGAAACGCATCGACCTGTTCAGACAAATGCCGGTAGCGGCTGTTGTCGGTGCCGGCTACGGCGTTTAACGCCTCCTGCATCACAATCGCCGGCGATAAAAAGCGCAGACTGTCGACGACGCGCTGTTGCCGCGCCAATTGCCTATCGTACCCCGCCATGATTTGGCTAATCCGGCCGGCCGCCGCTTGCTGCACCAATACCCGCTTCCTGATGGCCGCAACGTCATCGGCTTTTGCAAGCGGTTTCGCGGTCATTTCGGGATGCTCTTGCTCAAAACGCGCAACGGTTGCGTCGGACTCCTGGTTCGCATCGGTTTGTGCGGCGCGGATCTGTCCTACCATGGCGACGCGGGACGGAACCGGGTAGGCGACGTTGACCGCGATGCTGATAAAGCTCGGCAACACCAGCAAAATCACAATCCACAGCCCCGTCAACATCAGCGCGTTCTGTGCGGATGATTTGGCCAGCACGTTGACCGCCGCGGCCAGGGTCAACCAGAACAGGATGTAGGCCAGCAACAGCAGCATCCACCAGCCCAGCCGCACCAAGCTATCCATCGTCGACAAATCGGTACCGATGGCCAGCAAGCAGATCACCGTCATGCCGGCAGTCAGCGAGAAGACAAGCGCCGCGCGAAAGCCGAGTTTACCGGCGATCAAAACCCAAAGCGGCACCGGGTTTGTCATTGTGACAGCCAGCGTACCCTGCTCGTGCTCGGCGGAGAGTACGTTGTACGACAGCGCAATAATCAGCAGCGGCAATAAAAACACGACGACAAAAGCCAGATCGAAATTGCCGATCAGCAAATTGCCGGGGTTTTCGATTTCCTCGTTTAAGGCGAACGACTCTTTATTATCGGAGGATACCTTGACGTAGGGCGGGTTGAGATCGCTTTGGCCGATTGCGGTCGCGGCGAATGCGGTAGGCGGCAGCACGGCATAGCTTGCCGCATGGCGATTGCCCACCCAATAGGCGTTGACCGGATTTTCAAACGCCTTGGCCGGTGCAAGGCCGCCCGCATCAATCCGGGCTAGTTTGTCTTTCAGCTCTTGCAGGCGCACCGACTCTTCGGTTTGCGCCGCATGCACGGCTTGCTGCTGTTTGTTGATCCATGACTGGCCGTTGACAAACGCGTAACCGACTGCCGCAACCAGAATCAATGCGACAAAAAAATCCAGGCGGTCGGCGCGGAACAGTGAGCGCTCAAAGTTGAATATCTCTTTTAAATACAGTGATGTGTGCATTGTTGCTAGTCCTTATAATGGCCGTAAGCGCCGCGTAGCCGTTACCGCAAAAGCGATTGCCCCGAACATCCAAGCCGATAAAATCCCCAGATTCAAGCCCTGTTCGGCGATAGCGGTTCTTGCTTCCGGTATTTTGTGTTCCAGCGCCGGGATCTGTTCCCACAACCGGCGGTTCGATACATAGTTGTTGTCGCCGTTTTTGTGGTGCTGAATCAGGTCTTCGCTCATCGCGGTCTGGATCTGCCGCCGGTACAGTTCGGCAGCCGTGGCGAAGCGGTTTTGATGAAAGGTATCGGTGCCCGCCAAGCCCATCGAAAACGGTCTGAGCGCGGCCAGCGGGAACGCAAACCCGGCGATCGCGCGGATACGTTCCTGGCGCGCATAGATGGCCCAGAGCGCGCCGTAGTGCTCGTCGTAAATGCGGTAGCCGTTCTCGTCGTCTTTGCGTAAGGTCAGGCCGCGAAAGCTGACCGGCAAATCCTCAATGCGGGTCACGTTGTACTTTTTAAATACTTCATCGCGGAAAGCGGCGAAAGCGGGATGCGTTTCATCGTGACCAAAAGTCGCTTTCCGCGCTTCGTTGAGGCCGTTTTGGAATTCCACCTTGGTCGGCGTCGGGCTGACGATGCGGGCTAAATCCGTCATGGCCCGTGGCGCGATAAAACCGTTCACTACCCAAAACGCGAGCAGCCCGATCAACGCTTTGCGGGATGACGACGAGGCGGCCGATACGCCCAACGCCAATGCAATAAACCCGGTCAAATAAATTGCGTAGCCCAGGATCAGCCAAGTGCTCCGCAGGTATAAATTTTTCGCGTCCGCATGTTGATCGTCGACAAAACCCAGCGCGATAAAGCCGAGCAGCGCTACCGGCAGCAGTAAAGCGCCGACGGCCGCGATAATCGCCAGGCCTTTGCCGACCAGCAATTGCGTAGGCTTTACGCCGATGCTCAACAATTGCCGAAGGGTGCCGCGTTCGCGCTCGCCGGTGAATGCGGAAAATCCGAGCAGCACAATGACCAGCGGCGCGAGTATTTGTAATACGAACGCCATGGTCAGCTCGCCGAAGCGTTGCAGCGAGGTTGCATCCCGCGCCGGACGGAAATTGAATTCGTTTTGTTTGTGCGCTTCCACCCACACCGTCGAGCCGACAAATTGATCGATGCCCGGATCGACGAAAGCCAACGGACTTACCGGCTTGAAAGCGTATTGCCCAAAATGGGCCGCCTGGTGCGGATTTTTATCGCCCTGATCAAGCCATTGCTGATAAGTCACTGCGCGCGCCGCGGCGTGCTCGCCGTCAACGCGCTGCATTTGCCGCCAGCCCAGAAACAGAGCGATCAACATCAGCAGCAGAATGATGCCGCCGGTCCACCAGAAACGCGAATCGCGCAGCAGCTCAACTAATTCCTTGCGTGCAATGGTATCGATAACGCCGGCATCGGTTTTGCCGCCGGCAACAGTTGCGGCGGTATTCATCGGGCCTCCTTTTGTCCGGCAACTGCTCCCTGCATGGCGCTCGGCAACTGCTCCGTGCGTTGCTCTGCCTCCCCCGTCCTTGGGGGCGCGCCTCCTGCATCGGTGCAGGAGGCGATATCGAGATAAATACGTTCGAGATCGGCGTGGCCCAGATCATCGGTCGTCATCGTCGAGACCAGTATCCCGCGCTGCATGATGCCGACGCGCGTACCGACCTGCTTGGCCAGGAACAGGTCGTGGGTAGCCATCAGGATCGCCACGCCATCGGCCTTGAGCCGGTCCAGCAGTTTGGAGAATTCGTTGGCCGCTTGCGGATCGAGGCCGGAGGTCGGCTCGTCGAGCAGCAATGCTTTGGCGTTTTTCGCCATCGCAATCGCAATGCCGACTTTTTGCCGCATGCCTTTCGAGTAACCGGAGACGCGTTTGAACGCCGCCTCTTTCGCCAGCCCGGCTTCGGCGAGCAACTTGAGCAATTCATGCTCGGGCCGCTTATGCCCGAGCGCGAGCGTGGTGAAATAGTTAAGATTCTCCAGGCCGGAAAGGCTGGGGTAAAGCATCACCGTTTCAGGAATATAGGCGATGTGGCGCTTTACCTCGAGCGGTTCCGCGCTGACGTCGATACCGTTTACCAGCGCCCGTCCGGCGGTCGGCGTCACGAAATTCAGGAACAAATTGATTGTCGTGGTTTTGCCTGCGCCGTTCGCGCCCAGCAGGCAGAAAATCTCGCCGCTGTTGACGGTCAGGTTCAGTTTGTTCAGGGCAACGACGCCGTTATAGGCTTTAGTGAGTTCAGATGCTTGCAGCATGTCCGGTCTCCGCTTTAGTTAAAGTTAAAACGCAGGCTGCCGTAAACGCTAAGCGGGTCGCCGGGCAGAGCGCCGACAAATGTCGGGTTGGTATAGTAATTCTCATCGGTCAGGTTCTTCAGGTTAACCGCGGCTTCCCAGCGGGGTTGGCGATAGGCGATTGCGGCGTCGACCGTCGTGTAGGACGGCACTTTGAGCAAGTTCAGGTTATCCGCATAAGACTCGCCTTTATGGGTAACGCCTACGCCGAAGCTTAGGCCTTTGACGGCCCCTTGCTGGATTTCATAATTGTTCCAGATGCTGAATGTTTCTTTGCTGACGCCTGTCGGGGTAGTGCCGTAAATGCTGCGATTGTTGACGCCCAAAGTCGCATTGCTGGCGACGGCCCGAGACAGCGTTTCCGGGTCCATCCATACCGCATTGCCGGTGATATTCCAGCCTGCGAGCGGGTGGACGCCAATATCCATTTCCACGCCTTGGGACCGGTCTTTGCCGTCCTGGGTCGCCAGGCCGTTGTTGCCGGGCAAGGTGACGAAATAGTCGCTGCGCTCGGTATCGAACAGCGCTGCATTCAAGTCGACCTTGCCGTCCAGCAGCGTGGTTTTAGCGCCGACTTCCACCTGTGAAGAGGTTTCAGGCGCTGTCGGGTAGGCCTTGCTTTCTGTACCCAGGTTGATGAATGCCCCTTCGCTATAGCCCGCGTAAAAAGCCAGGTTCTTGGTCGGCTGAAATACTCCGCCTATCGATCCGGTGGTAAAGGACTTGCTTTCGTTAATTTCACGGTATTTGGATATGCCCGCGAGACTCTGAACCGTCCGTTCAAAGCCTTTGTCGTCGTAATTGATAATGTCGTGGCGGACGCCGCCGCGCAGTTTCCAATGTTCGCCGAACGCCAGCTGGTCTTGTCCGTAGAAAGACACGGTATCGCTGGTCATTTTTCGGTCGAACAGCTGGTAGTTGGTGTTTCCTGCCAGCGAAGTTTCCAATACGACCGGGTTCAACAAGTTGGCGATATTGGGGAACATATAAATATCGACATTCGAGTCGATGTCGGTATTTTTATATTCAAATCCGCCGAGTATCGTGTGATCAACCGGTCCGGTGCTTGTTTTCCAGGTCAACTCATTCTGGAACGTGGTGTAAGAAGCGTCATCGGCTTGTCTGCGCGCGTTTCGTCCCGTTACGGTGTTCGCCAACGTGGCGGTGGCGGACAGGTTTCTGATTAAGTTCAGCTGACGGTTTTCAGTGGTCATTGCGGTGCGCATGCTCAATGCGTCGGAGAATGTCCAGTCGTGGGTGACGCCGACCCGGTTGATTTGCTGGTCTGTTTTATTAAACGGGGTGTAGTAGCGGGTTTCGCGGGAGACCTCGGGAAGATTGCCTTTGGCGTCGAAAAGGATGCCGAAATTGTCCGGCTTAACCTGGATATCGCGATGATCGAAATCAACGGTCAGTGTTTTATTATCGGCTATGTTCCAGGTCAGACTCGGGGAAATTTCGACAATGTCGCGGCCTAAACCGCGAAAGCCGTCCGAGTGTTCGCCGTTCACGATTAAGCGGCCCGCCGTATCGTTCAGCATCGGCCCGGTTAAATCGAGATAGCCGGTGCCTGTGCCGAAACTGCCGAACGTTGTGCCTCCCGATACATTGAACTTTTTTTGCGGCTTTTTGGTGATCATGTTAATGCTGCCGCCGCCGTTTGCAGCGCCGAACAGTGCGGAGCCGGGGCCTTTTAACACTTCGATGCGCTCGACGTCATACAGAGTGCGGTAATAGCCGTTTTGGGACGGCCCGTCGGGCATATCGTCGCGTAAAAAGCTTAAACTCAAACCGCGCGAGGTATAGTTATTGGCATAACCGTAGCCGCCCGCCATTTGCGGCTGAACGCTGCTGACATTGCGCATGGCGTCATTCAGGGTGATGGCGGCCTGTTCCTTGAGCAGTTTTTCCGGCACCACCGCCACGCTGGCCGGAATATCGCGTAGCGGCGTATCGGTCTTGCTGCCCGTTCTCGCGACATCGTCAGGGGATCCGGGGTATATCCGCGCTGCGTTGGTCTTGACTTCCGGCAGCACGGTTTCGTTTTTAGGTTTGGCCGGCGGTATTTTCTTGCTTGCCGCGGTATCGGCCAACGTGACTAACGGTGCGCCGGCAAGCGCCAATAGCAATGCCGCACTGGCGCGTCCTTGCCTGCGTTGGAATGGATGTTTCATATAAAGCCCCTGTTGTTTTGTATAGAGATGGTTGGCTGGCTATACAAGCGGCAAAAGCTTATTGGCTGGCTGGAGATGCGATTGAAAAATTAAATATTGAAGAATTAAATCCGTAAACCACAAAAGCGCGTTGGTTGCCGCAGTTCCCGTTTTCGTGATGTTGGCGTAGCGGCAGTTATAGCGAGCCCAGCACAAAAAACACCGTCAGCCCGAGCGAGCCCAGCCAAATTGGAGTGCAGGCTTCGCCTGCTTGGCAAGCAGAGCTTGCACTCCAAAATACCGGAAAACTTTAGCTCGATTACTTATCAATACTGACTGAGTGCCAGTGAATTAATGGGCGGTTTTTCTATCCGTTGAAATATTTGTCCTTTGTTCCAACAAAGTCGCTCTTATGTTTTGCCATTGTTGCAGCAGTTGCAAGTATAGGGTTCGGCAATCAGGAGAACCGGCTACATCAGGATGCTCAATTACCAGACGAATGTGGCTGACAATAAAGTGGGCAAGCTTAGGACATTGATCCTTATGAAATCGTGTCATTAAAAAGCAGAGGGTGGAATGTAATTTAATAAACGATAAATCATCGGTTTTTTTTTCTTTAATGAGTGTTGCGATGCTATTCAGGTTTTGTTCCACGGTTTTTCCTTTATCAGTTGCATTCATGAGGCTGAATAAAATCATTAAGCTGATTTTGCATTTTTTGGGAATGCCTTGAGTATTTGACGTACTTTCCCCGCTTGTTTTTAGCAATACTTAAATTTGCAAGTAAGCGGTAATATCGGGAAATGAGCAGGGCAATACAAGGATTTTGCAGAGCTTCATATTGAGTTTTCAAATATTCGATAGCCATTAATAACGTCTTTTGCTGATCTTTTTCAGACATAGTAATTCTCCTGATATCCGGTTTTATTCTTTTTTCGTTAATTTCACAGTGGATAGGAATAATTTCCAGACCGTTTTTTTCGAGTCAATATCCAGGCACTTAAAATCCACTGCATGAATACATTCGCTTTCAATGAGTGAGGCTAAGGTATGTACCGAGAGTGCTATGTGTACCAAGTTATTTTCCATGTTAAAACCGGATCAAGTTTTATTTGACGTTAATGATAACGATTCCTATTTACAAGTCAAATGAATTTCTTCTTCCCGATGGCTTTTATGATGCGATCTTATGAAATACAGTGAGCCAACTGTCGAGGCATAGGTATCTACACAAGTTCTAGCCCCTTCTCCCTTGAGGGAGAAGGTTGGGATGAGGGGGAATATAAAGGGTTGTTTTTATTCTCCTCACCCCAGCCCTATCCAGCAGGAGAGGGAGCTAGGCCGACTTATAACTTATTGTATTTATAATGTAAAAAGTTGTGGAGATGCTTATGCTGTCGAGGGGAAATACACGCATGGTTGAGGGGGGAATGGCAGTCTTTATGCTTAAAGCACGGTATGCTTTTTAACATACCGGCCTATAGGCTTTATCACCGTCTTGATTTCATCGTGAGACCGGCTGAGCCGCTCTGCCTCTTGATTTACGCTTCCTATTCCAGATCAGCACCCCGGTTATCGATAACATTACCGTCGCCAGTCCGGTAATGCAGACAACAATCCGTCCCGGCAGGCCAAGAACTTGACCGGAATGCAGCGGAAACTGCCAAGCGAGGAACTTGTCGGACGGGGTGCCGCTGCCGTAGCCTCGCCGGCCTCTGAGTTGACTTGTGTCGGCATCGACAAATACCTGTTCAAAGCCAAGGATGAAGGCCGATTCGCCGCGCCCCTGCTCCTGAAAACCTACCCGATAAACGCCCTGCGCCGGCATGTAACCGACGAAGTCGGGCTGCATACCGCGCGCTTGCTCAGGCAACAGGGTTCGCGCGCGTTCGATGGCGGCCTCGAACGACAGTTGCGGCGCGGGCTGTACGCCGGAGCGTTTGGGCAGCGCCTGTACCGGGTTGGGGCTCAACGTGCCGAACAGGCTCACCACGGGCCGGAACACTTCCTGAGCCAGGTTGAAATACGCGCCGCTCATGGCAAGCGTGAACAGCATGCCCCAAAGCCACAAACCGCCGGCACGGTGTAAATCGAAATTGAGGCGTGGAGCACCGGCGCCGCGCTTGATTAGCCAGGCCGGTTTCCAGCGTTGCCGCCAATTCCTTTCGGTCGAGTAGCCTACTGTTCGGCAAGCCGATGTTTTGGGGTTCCGATAGCTTGGCAGCGTCAAATAAACCCCGACCAAGCAATCGAACATCCATGTCAGCGCCACCAGTCCCATCAACCAGACTCCCCAGCGTTCCGGCAGGTGCATCGAACGGTGCAGGCCATAGAGGAAGGGCATCAGGTGTATCCGGTCCGCACGCAATGCGTCCGTTTGGCGACCGCCCAGTATCCGCCCATCGTAGGGATCGAGATAGACCTCATCGATGTCAGGCACATTCGGTTTGCCGTCGGCGGATTGGTTGCCCGGACTCAAACGCACATGCACACTCTCCCGGTCCGCGCGGTGCAGCGCGAGAAAGCTGACCTGGGTATTCGGATACGCCTTCTGTACGGCGGCAACCAACGCATCCGGCCCGAGTGCCGCAGTCCGGCGCTCCTGCACACGGAACAGGCCGGGATTCAATGCCTGATCCAGCTCATGATAAAAAGCCAGCAACGCCCCGGTGAGTCCGCTCACAATCAAGAACAAAGCCATGCCCAGGCCCGCATAGCGATGGACTTTGGCAAGGAAAGGGCGCACTCGCCAACCGCGCGCGGTCATGATTCCCTTGCCGGCGCAAAAACCAGCTTTCGCCGAAAGTGGCACAGTCTGTCCGATGCCCGAGCAATACGCGAACATAGCACTGCTAAGGCCGGGAGACAGGATTGAAAAACAGGAGATTTCATGGGTATTTTTTCCTTTTAGATGGTAGAAATCATGATAATTATTCAGCCGGAGATTAATACGGATTAAACAGATTGCTTTGTAAGGCGCAAGGCAAAAGGGCGCGCCTTTTGCCTTTAATCTTTATGCAAAATGTACCCGCCCTTGGTAGCCCGAGCTACCGCAACGGCAGCGGCGGTCAGAATTCGACCTTGGCTGCGAGCTTTAGCGAAATCGGCGCGCCGACCCCCAGCAAGCCGTTACCAGCGGTACTCCAGTAATTATTGTTGGTCGCATTGTCGAGCACCGCCTGAACCGTGGTCAGCTTGCCCGCAATGCGGGTCGCATAGCGCGCGCCTAACGACAACACCGCATAGTCATCGACGAAAGCCTGGTTTTCGTTGTTGACCGGGCGCTTGCCGACGTAATGCACCCCGCTGCTGAGCGCCAGTCCCGGCACGCTTTGCAGGCGATACTCGGCGAACAGGCTGGCGGTTTGCTCCGGCGTGTTATCGGGCGTCTTGCCGAAGGTTGCCGTATTGGCGGCGTTCAGCTGCTTGGCATTCATGAACATGGCCGACCCGATCAGCGACAGTTGCGGGGTCACTTCGCCGGAGGCCGACAATTCCACGCCCCTGTACTGCGCCATGCCGTTCAGCACAAAGCGGTTGGCCGAGTCTACCGTGGTCGATGCGCGCTTGATGTCGAAATACGCCGCCTGCAGCAATATCCCTTTTCCAAGCTCCGCCTTCACGCCGGCTTCCTTCTGCTCCGACACAGCCGGGGCCAATATCTCGCCATTATTGGCGCGGTTGGCCGGCGCTTGCCCGCTTTCCTCAACCCCTTCGATGTAACTGCCGTAGATAGATACGTTGGTAAGAGGCTTATACGTCAGCGCCAGCGACGGATTGATAGTGTCCGCCTTAAAACGCGAGGTAGCTCCGACGCTCTCATAGTTGCTGCCGCGCACTCCCAGCATGGCTTGCCATTTCTCGCCAAGCAAAACGCGGTCGGATAAATACGCGCCCAGGTCCGTTATTTTCGATGAATTTGAAGTGAATGGGGCGGTCGGAGATCGTTGTGGGATGTCAACCGGGTTGTACAGGTTTTGCGTCACGTCGAACGTGGAGGAGGAGCGGGGATCCTGACTGCGCTCATTGCCGGTAACGCCCAGCGACACTTCATGCGTGATCCACTCGCCCGGGAAGCGGCCGAACACTTCGCCGCGAATATTCTCGTTATTCCACTCCGCTCCACGCTGGAAGAAAGTGCGCAGGGTGCCTTGGCCGGTGGCGAGATTATAGTTTTGGAATTGCGAGAAATTACGGTCGCGCAGGACTTCCGCTTTACCGGCTTCGACTAACAACGCCCAATCGTCATTGATCGCATAATCGGCGCGCAGCAGCAGATTAGTGGCTTCGGCGTCGTATTTCTGCCATTCGCTGGCGAGATTGCGGGTCGCGTCCGGTACGCCGGGCAAGGTGATAACGCCGTTGACTGCCGCAGGCACCTGGATTCCCGCCTGCTCGGAGACTTCTTTGCGGTAATGTTCAATATCGAATTTCAGCGAAAGTTTATCGTTGACCAGCCAGTCAAAAGCGCCCGAAGTCAGCGCACGGTAGCCGGAAAAATTGTCGATGCCGATGTCCTCGCGGCCACCGAGCAGGTTGACGCGCGCGCCGAATTGCTGCCGGTCGCCAAAGCGCCTGGCCGCATCAATGTGTCCATTTGTCCCGCCATATTGGTTGGCCTGCACCGACACATTGGTAATTGGATTCTTGCCGGCGCGTTTGGTGACCATGTTGACGATACCGGAGGGCGGCACAAAGCCGTAATAAAGCGACGAAGCGCCTTTGAGCACTTCGACGCGTTCCTTGTTCTCCAACGGAATGTCGATCAGATTGATGACCGGCAATGATCCGTTCAGCCGGTAATTGCTGCGATTTTCCACCAGAATGCCGCGAATCGAAATATTGTCGTAAGTCGAACCGTTCAATTGCGCGCGGGTAACGCCGGCCGTGTTACGCAAGGCGCCGAACAGGGTGCTCGCCGCTTGGGCATCGAGCACCTCCCGGGTGACCACGTTGCTGGTCTGCGGAACGTCGAGCGGCGCCATGTCGCGGAATGTGCCGACCTGAACGACATTGGACTTGAAGCTCTTGCTTTGCTCGGCGGCCACATTCACGGTGGAAAGCTGCGTGGCCGGTTCGGCCTTGTCTAGGCTCTCGGCGTTGGCCTGGGGAAGCAAAAACGCCAGCGTAAGACCGCTTGCTAAGGTGGGTAAATTAAATTGCATGGAGGATACCTCTTTAGGTTGATGTGTATGAAAAATAAGATGCTTATGCAAAGTACGCAGCCGGTGACGGCGCGGCTAGGGAGGGTTGCCCGGCCGGGTGGCAAAGCCGGACGGTATCCACCGTTCGGCGGACTTCCTGATCATTTTTGCCGCATGCCGGTCAACGGATCGCACTGCGGACGAGGGAAGTGGTGCGCCCCGGTCTTGCAGCAGCCATAATGAAATGTTGCAGACGGGTAGCGGCGACGGAAACCGATGGCGGGTCGTTTTGGGTGGGTATAAGTCTCCGGTCCGGGCGCGGCGCACGATCTCCTGGGGGGTAACGATATAGCCCTGCCGCGTGGCGATGACCTCCACCTGCTCGTAGTCGAGGAGCAGGCACGGAACATGGCTCAGCTTGAGCCGCCGCGCCGCCTCGAAGCGGTGATGGCCGTCCATGACGGCCAAACTGTTGCGTTCGAGCGTAATCGGAATGCGCCAGAGCTGCTCGCGCATGATCGTATCGGCCAAGGCCGCGGCATGTTCGGGATGGTGGCGTTCGTTCGGGCGAATAAGGTCTATGCGCACAAAATGGATGGGAAGAGAACAAAGCATGGTCAGATCCTTTCTATACAGTTGTCTAGGTACACCCGGTCCGGGTGCGGGTGACTCAGGAAGTCGTGATGGGAAATGTGCCAGCCGTAGGCGCCGGCCAGCAAGAAAGCGACACAGTCGCCCGCGCGCAGGTCATCGACGTGGGCGTCGCGCGCCAGGACGTCCTTGGGCGTGCAGAGTTCGCCGCACAGCGTGATTTGGGCGTGGTGTACGCCTGGACGCGAAAACGGGTAAGGCCAAGCGTCGCGCGGCAGGATCACGAACGGATGATTGTGTTGCCAAGACACCGGTAAGCGGAAATGGTGCGATCCGCCGCGCAAAATGGCGAAGTGTTTGCCGTAGTTACTTTTCACGTCGGTGACTTCGGCCAGGTAATAACCGCAGTCGGCGGTGAGGAAGCGGCCGCATTCGAAGATAATGCCGAAGCCGGGTTGACGCGCGGCGATCAGCGCCGATAGTCCGGCGCAGAAGCCTTCCCAATCGAATTGCGCGAGCGGCTCGGCGTAGTTCACGCCGATGCCGCCGCCGACATTGAGCCAATCGAACGCCAGCCCATAGCGGCGCTGCCAAGCTTCCGCCAGATCGAAGTAGTGTTCGAGCAGGGCAAGATGGGTCAGTGCATCCAAATTGTTGGAGATGGCATGGATATGCAGGCCTTTCAGGCGCACGCCCGGTAGGCTTAGCGCCAATTCAATCAGCGCCGGTATCCGCGCCTCTTCGATACCGAATTGACTGGCTTGTCCGCCCATGCGCAACGTGGCTTGCTGCGGCACATACGCCGGATTGACCCGCAGCAGGATGTTCGCCACTTGGTTGCGCTGGCGCGCGATCCAATCGAGACGCCGCAACTGGTGTTCGCTTTCCACATGGATCAGTGTGACCCTGTGCTCAAGAGCGCCTTCCAGTTCGGCATCGGTCTTGCCGGGACCGCCGAATATAACCGGCACGGCGCTGTCGACGGCGCGCACGCGCTGGATTTCACCCAGCGAGGCTACTTCAAAGCCGTCGCTACGCTGTAACAGCGACTCCAGGATCGGCGCGTCGCTGTTGGCCTTGATGGCGTAGAACAGCTTGCATTGCGAAGGCAGGTTACGGCGTAGCGTGTCGACGCGCCGGCGCAAATGCGCCAAATCGTACAGATAGGCGCACACCGGCTCCGTTTGGCCTTCCAGGTAATTATGTAACTGTTGCAGGTTCATTGCTCGATGTCCTTTAGTTGATGTTGGGTCAGATGGGCGGCCATAGCGCGGCGGGCGATACCGCGATCGTCGCCCAGGATGAACATGCGGACTTGGTTTCGGCGCCAGGCTTGAAAATCCTCCGGCGCGCGCGGCAGGGCGCAGAAGGTTTTGCCGTGCTGTAAAGCTGCCGCGTGTATGCGCGACACCGCCGCACAGATGTCCGGGTGGCGGGTCTGCCAAGGCAGTCCGAGCGACTGCGAGAGGTCGGCCGCGCCTTCCAGCAGCACGTCGATTCCGTCCACCGCAGCGATGGCGTTGGCTTGTTCGACGCCTTCACGGTCTTCGATCATTGCCACTACCAGGGTGTGCTCGCGCTCAGTTGACATGGCAGCGGCCAAGTCGTCGCGGCCGTAGCCGTTGCGCCAGGTGGCGTTCAGACTACGGTCGCCGCGCGGGGAAAAATGACAAAGCCGCACCGCATCCAGAGCGGCTTGCGCCGAGCGGATGCGTGGAAACACGATGCCTTCGGCCCCGGCGTCCAGCGCCTGCAACGCTTGATGCGGAGCCGCCACCCGGACCAGCGCGGCTATGCCGCCGGCGCGTGCCGCCAACAACATGCCGGCAAGTTGTTCGGGGCCAATCAGCGTGTGTTCCAGGTCGATCACCGCGAAGTCGTAACCGGCCGCGGCGATAAGCTCGACGGAGAGTGCGGCCGGCGTCGAGCAAAACAGCCCGTATAGCGGCTCGTTCAGTTGCAAGCGGGCTTTCAGGCGCATCACAGCTTGCCCTGTTGCGCCAGTGGGTTTGGCGCAAGCCGCGTGCGCAAACGGATTTCCTGCCGGAATCGGCGGCTGGCGAGCAGTTCAATCGAGACCTGATCGGCAAAGCAGTCGAATAACGCATAACGCGCCGCCAGCCGCGGATGACGCTGTTGATGAGCGCGAAGCACCTCGCGGGTGATCTGCCAGAACCGCGCCCCGGCCATATCGTAGAAGCGCTGGAACAACCAGGCCAGTTCGGCTAGGTTGACGAAGAACAGCGCATCGAAAGTAAAATCGCGCAGCTCGTCGGCGTCGGCGGTTTCCAGAAAAGAGTTAGGATTGACGCGTGCATGCTCGGCGGGCGGCGCTGTCAACACCGGCGCGGGACCGGACAGTAGCGCCTTGCTGAAGCGCACGCCGTCGTGAAAGTCCTTGAGCGCCACGCGCGCCGGGAATCCGTCTTCGTGCAGCAGGATCATGTTTTGCGCATGCGATTCCAGCGCCGTGCCGTGTTCCCACAGCAGATGCAATACCGGCAACCAAGCTCGCTCGATCAGCCGCTTTAACCACGCTTCGGAGCCGTAGCGCTTTACCCACGGGTCGATAAAGGGCCGTCCATCGGCGTCCACATGCATCAAGGCCGTCATCGGAAGCGCGGCTTCACCCGGCTGCAAATGGTTATGCACGCTTTCGCGCCAGATGCAGGCCAATGCCCCGTACTGTCCGTGCGCCGGAGCCTTAGAGCTGAAACTTACGCCGGCCACTTCGCGCAACAGCACCGGCCGCGCCATCGGTTCAGCCCAGTCGGTGCGCTCCACCAGCGCGTGCAGCCAGTCGCTGATGACAGGGGCGTTTTGCACGGTATGGGGCGCCAGCACGCGCGACGTGGAAGTATTGACTAGGTTCATCGCCAGCTTGAGCGACAGGCGGCCGGGGTCGCTCAGGTTGCTCAGGGTGCGGATCGATTGTTGCGGCAGGTAATGATCCGCTAGCGGCCCGATCGGCAGCAATTCGCCGCGCGCCATCGCCTGATGGTAGCCGGGCAGGATCACTTCGTCCCATTGCCAGGGATGAACCGGCAGCGGCAGATAGTCTTCGGCCTGCAATCCGCGCCGAGTCAGCTCATCGGAAAAACGCTGCACGTCCGCTTCGCCCAGTAATGGCTGGTTCAGCGTAGCGCTGACGGCCCAACGGCTGCAATCGCGGCGCACCGCCAACAGCAACGGCGTCACAGTCGGCGAGAACTCCGGCGCATAGGCGCGGTTGTCGGACAACGTGAAGCCGAGGCGCGATTTATAGCTCGGATGGTACGGGTGGCTATCGGTCAGCCGGGCCTCCACCGTATCGTAATCGGCACCGCGCAATGCCTGATAGCCGCGCGCATGCAGGGTTTGGGCATCCTTGATCTGGGTCGCCGTTAGTTCTGCCGCGAACCGGCTGAGCAGGATTGGGTCGGCGCCCAGCCATGGCGCGATTTCCGCCAGGAACAGCGCGGGATCGGTCGCGTCTTCGCTAACGCCGTCAGCCTCGCGCAGCAGCGGCTCAGTGATGCGTATGCGACCGAAACTGAAAGTATGTTGCGCACGGCACCGGTAGCTGACCGGCGCGTGGTCGGCACTGAGGGCGGGCACAATCAGAGTTTCGCCCTGCCACTCGTAGTGCGGTAACGCGTCTTCGAACAGCAAGGCTTCCAGCAGTTGGCGCAGCACGCGGCGGCTGGCCTGCCGGTAAAAGGGACTGTCGAGCAGGTTTTGATAATCGTAGGGTTGCATGGAGTTACCTTTGAGATAGCATGGGGTTGGGGATTTCGACCCAGACCGGACGTTCGCCGTGTTGATGGAAACTGCTGAGCATGTTGGCTTTTGCCGGCAGCGTAGGTTGGTTGAGTAATGTCTGTGCCAGCGGGTTGCCGGTCGCATTAAGGTTATCCGCGGTGTCCCGCCACAGCGCGGCCTCCGTGGTCAGTCCGGTGCGCGCCAGACAGGCAATGGCATGGCCTATGTGATTGACCAGCACGTAATACTGGAAGCGATGCCATGCTTGCTCTTCCTCGTACAGCGCGGGACTGTCGGGGTTCAGCCGGTCGAGGAACGGAAAACGCGCGCGGCTGATGCTGGCGCCTTCCATATCGCGCGCATAGCCGCGCACCGGCCAGCCGCCCAGGAAAGCCACCATGGTGTTTTGCAGATGGGCTTCCAGGCTGATGCCGTAATCGGAAAATAGCCGAAGCAACGGCAGCAGCGTGACGTCGAGGTAGCGGGCCCACCACGACCTAACCAGCGCCTCGTCGGGCGCTTGTATCCCGGCTGCTTGCCGAAGCAAGGCCAGCAATGGGATTTCCCCGTCAGCCGGTTCCTCCAGCACCGACGCAAGCACCTGAACGTGTTCGGCTTCCTCAAGCGGCATCGCTTGCCGGTACACCACTGCGCAAGCGGCGCGTAGTGCGTCGCTCGACAGCTTCAAGGTCCGGCTTCCCAATTCCGGAAGAATGCGGAACACGGATTGTTCGAGTACCTGCCGTGGCAGAAAAGACAGCGCGAGGCTGGCGTCCAGCGCCCGCTCGACCTGCTCGGGCGGGTTATTGCGGATGAAATTGGTGATGCGGATATCGAGCGATAGCTTGAGGAACAGACTTTGGCCGGGCAGCCACACCGTGCGAACCGAAGACGTGGGCCAAGCCACTTCTCCCAACGGACCCAACGAGATCAGCGAACGGCTTTTTACCAGTGCATCGATTCCAGGCAGGCCCAGTAAATAATTAGCTTGCCAGGGATGGCACGGCAACAGCCGATAATCGCCATCGGCCAACAAGTTTTCGGCTAAGCGGGCCGCCTCAGGATCGACCGGCAAGCAGTCTCCGCCCAGGACGCGCTCGTCGAGCAGTCCGTCGGCTACCGCGAAGTAATGCAGGCGGAACGAGGCTCCCAGCTCGGGCGCGTAGCGCTGCATGTCTTCTTCGCTAAAGCCTTCCGAGGCTTTGGAGGTCACATGGAAAATGTGGCCGAAACGCAAGCCTTGCTCGGCTGCCAGAAAAGACGAGCGCAGCCCATCAGGCTTATATCGGTGGAAGCGATGCACCTTATCGATACTGTTGTACATCAGTGTCTTCAGGCGGTCGCGACAGTGATCCGCGGCATCGGCAGGATGATTGCCGGTCGCAGCGAGCGTGTCGACGATCAGATCGACCAGGGGCTTTACGTCGTCGGTTAGGGGGCTCCAGTCGCCATTCAGTCCGATCCAGGCGAAAGGCGACACGCGGTGGTAGCCGATCGGCGAGAAATAGCTTAGCGCCCCGACCAGCTGATACCCGGTTTGGGCAAACGACACCCGATAAGGCATCAGCCCTGCGGCTCGCCAGGCTTCAATCGGCGCATGCAATTCGACCGGTCCCGGTTCGGCAGGCGCAAGGCGAGGGTCGAAACAAGCGGTTTCCCGGCAATAAGTATTGAGGTACTGTTCCACCAGACGCCGCTCTATTGCGGCAAGTTGCGGTAGGTGTGGTGACATCTGAATTTTTCCTTTAATTTTGTTTACAGGGAGTTAAAGCGGCATGTCGGCCGCTATGAACCAGCAATCCGGCGGCCAGGAACAACGCCGCCACCGGCCAAACGAGGTTGACTTGGTCGAGGCGCGGCATCAGAACCATGATCAGCAGCGGGCCCAGCAGTTGGCCGACGACCATGAAACTCCTGCTTAAGCCTGTCACATGCCCATAGGCCGAGGCAGGCAGTTGACGGCTACAGGCCAGCAGCATCGACTGCGCCAGCGCTGCATAACACGCGCCCTGAACCATCCGCAGCAGGGCGACGAGCCAGATTTGGTCGGCCACAGTCAGTAATCCGATCGACAAGGCGCAGCCAACGGCGGCCAGCGTAAAATGGCGTCGCGGTTCGCCGCGGTCGTTGAGACGGCCCCACAGCGGACCGGCCAGCATGGCGGCGAGCCAGCCCAGCGCGTGCAGCAGCCCGATCTTGCCGGCAGTGGCGTCGGCAGCGGGGAAATGAGCCGTCACGTAAAGCGCAAAGACATTGACCAGCGCGAACGCGGCGGCCTGAATCAAACAGGCGGCGAGCATCCATTTGCGCAAATCGGCGTCGGCGAGTACGGTGCGCAGTCCGGCGAACTGCGGAACATCGGGAACGGGCTTTGTTTTTGGCGGTTCGCTGAGCCGGCTCCACAGCAGCCCGCCGATGATGCCGGTCAGCAGCGCGCTGGTTGTCAGCAGCGGCTTGAGCGACCAATAGTCCAGCATGATGCCGCCAAGGATCGGCCCCGCCAGCGAACCGCAGGCGATGGCGCTTTCCTGCAAGCCCAGCGAGCGCCCGCGCGATGCGTCGTCGCTGACGTAACCGATGAAGGCGGTCAGCACCACGCCGATGGTGCTGATGCCTTGCAGCAAGCGGCCCAGCATGAAACCGTAAACATTCGGACTCAAGGCCATCAGCAGCATGCTGACAATAAACACGGTCAGCGACACTAGCAGCATGCGGCGATAACCGAAGCGGTCGCACCATTGACCGGCGTAGGGGGCGGAGCACAACACGCCCAAGGCCGGCGCGGCCAAGGCGAGACTGCTCCAGCGCGCCGCGCCGACCGAGTCCGGCTGCGTCAGCGTCGCCACGTACAGCGGCATGATCGGCACCAGCACCATCATGCCGAGCGTGGTCACGGCCTGACAGCTCAGCAGCAGCGCAAGGTTGCGGGAACCCGACAGCACGGCGCTCATTCATTACGCTCCACGGTCAGCAAGGGATTGATCAATCGCCCCATCGCGCTGGGCATGCCGGTGCCGAAGCTCGGGCGGCCGAGCAGCGGTGCGAGCACCTGCTTGAATGGCCAATCGACTCCGTCCAGCAGCAGAGTCTTGGTCTGAGCGGCGATTTCATCCGGTAGCGGCACGCATGCCAGGCAGTCTTCCAGCACCGTGCGGACGATATGCCAGCCATGCGCTTCTTCGCGGCCGTAGCGTTCGGCCAGCGCGGCGAGAATGGCGTACAGGTTGACTTCGATGGCCAAGGTTTGCAGATAGGCCAGCAGTTCGCGCGGACTGTCCGGTTCCAGCGTATTGGGCGTGCCGCGGTCGATGACGTAAGCGGGCGCTGTTACGCCTTGGGCCTGCATCAGCGGCCGGCAGATGCGCAAGGTGTCGTGGTCGCGCAGCACCAGCGCGGCGATACGCTTCCCCTGGAAAGCCAACAGCACGTTCTGTCCGTGCAGCTCCGGCATCACGCCTTGCGCGAAACAGCGCAGGCCCAACTCCAGCAAAGCGCGGGCGATGTCGGAGAACAGCATCCAAGCCTCTTGTTCATGCGCCGCGCAGCCCAGCAGATGATCGAATGCAGGCAGTGCGCCATCAGCGCTTGTCATCGGCAGCGCCGCCATCGGAATCAGCCGGGTTCCCGGCAGCGCCGGATATCTGCGGATCAGGCAGGCCAGCTCGCCAGGATCGGCTTCGAGTGCGTCATGCTGCCGCAGCGCCCACCATTGATTCTCGTCGCACAGCAGCAGGTTCGACGCCAGCCAGGCGTCCTTCCGGCGCAGGCTTTCCAGACAGGCTCCGGCGAGTACGGCATTGTGCAGGTAGCGCGGCGGCAGGGTGCGGATAGCGCCGAGTGCGTTGATAGAGAGCGACACTTTAAGATGCATGCCGGAATTTCCGGCGATAGCAAGCGAGCGTAGCGAAGCGGTCGGGATCGCCGATCCCGGCCCCGGTCCCAAGTCGATATGTGCCGCCGTTGCCGACAGCTCGTCCCAATCAAACCGCGCCCATTGCCACGGGTGAACCGGCAACCATAGCCAGGCATCGCCATCGGCGCCGTGAGCGTGGGCGGTCGAGCTCAATGTGTCCCGCTCGATACGGTCGAGCAGGAGTTCTGCAAGGGGCTGGCCGGTCATGGCGCTGCCTCGTAGGTTGTCCCGCAATAAGGCCACCCAGTGCAGCGGGACTGATGTCATGGTTTCCGGCGAATAGGCTGTGCCGTCGCTTCCGTCCCAGTCCTTGGCGCGGGCCAACGGATGGAACGGCCGGTCTTTCAGGCAACTTAGCGCTTCCCAGGACAGCAGGTCGTCCGGTGCCGCTGTCAGTTTGGCGACGATGCTGTGTTCATGCTCAGCCGAGAACGCGGCCTGGACGTAGGCAAGCCGGAAAAAGCGGGAAAAGCGGCCGCTCCGGTCGAGCCACCAGTCGGCCGATTGCAAGGCCTCGACGCTTTGGACGGCATTCAAGTCTGTCGGGTGCGTAGCGCCATGCAAGACGACGGGCCGATCCGAAACCCGGAACGGGCGCAATCCGGCGGCCCGGCGGCCGCTCCAGTGCAGCGAGCGCAATTCGTCGAGCGCAACTTTCAGCACCGTTTCGCCATTGGAAGCCGAATCGAACACACAGTGTTTGCGAAAGCCGTAAAGATCTTCCAGCCAGAGTGCGTCGAACAGGTCTTGAGTTAAACGCCGCGCATAGGGATGAGTTGTGATGGACTGCATAGGCTTCAACCGTATAACGGCAGTTGCGTGCCGATTCCGCGCTCGCGCGCCAGATGATAGAAATGCCGTGCGCAGACGATGTCGTCGAGCGCCATGCCCATCGGGTTGAGCAGAATAATCTCCCGATCGTTTTCCCGGCCCGGCTTGTCGCCGACGACGATTTCACCTAATTCGGCATGCAGGTGTTCGCGGCTGAAACGCCCTTCCAGCACCAGCTGGTTGATGATTTTTTTCTCGCGGTTGGATTGCTCCCAATCGTCAACCACCACCTTGTCGGCTAGTTCGTAGACTTCCTTATGCACGTCCATGATCGATACATTACTGACGAAAGCGCCGGGCTTGAGCCAGTCGTAGGGCAAGTAAGGCGCGTCGGCTACCGTGCAGGTAACGATCACGTCGGCGGCGCGCACCGCGGCTTCCGCCGAGCCGGCCTTAACGAAGGCGATACGCGGGAAACGCCCGGCCAGTTCGGCAATGAAAGCGTCGGCGGCAGCGGACGACAAGTCGAACAGATGCAAACGTTCGATCGACGGGAACTGCTCCAGCAATGTTTGCATCTGCATGCGCGCAATCGGGCCGCAACCGATACCGGCGACATCTGTGAATCCGCTACGCGCCAGATCACGCGTGGCGACGGCGGTGATGGCGGCGGTGCGCATGCCGCTGATCAGTCCGCCTTCCATGATCGCAATCGGATAGTTGGTTTGCGCATCGTTCAGCACCACTATCGCGCTGGCGCGCTCCAAGCCGAATCGGGCCGGGTTGTGCTGGCGGCTGCCGATCCACTTGAGCCCGGCGATTGCCTGTTCGCCGCCCAGGTAACAAGGCATCGCGATTATGCGGTCGGCGATATGGTCGGCGCCCGGCCAGCGCAGGTAGGGTTTGAGCGGCTGCACATAATCGCGGCGGACGTGCGCCGTAAGCCCGTCGATGATTGCGTCGACATAGGGCTGTGAATGGCCGCCGCCTAATTCGATCAAGTCGTTGCGGCTGAGATAAAGTAAATCCGGTGAGTTGGTTGGTGTAGTCATGCTATTTGTCCAAGTAAGTGTGATGTGCGGTCCAGATGCCGATCTTTCATGCGCGACAGCCATTCGTCGTCATAGACGGAATCCAGGTAGCGCTCGCCCCGGTCGGGCAGGACGGTCAGGATGCGTGCGCCGCGCGGCGCTTGCGAGGAGAGACGCTGAATGGCTGCGATAACCGAGCCGGACGAGCCCCCGGCGAAAATGCCTTCGTGCTTGACCAGCTCCCGGCAAGCGACGGCCGACTCATAGTCGTCGATATGAATAGCCTGATCGATCTCGCCGCGCTGCAACAGCTCCGGTACGCGGCTGGCGCCGATTCCGGGCAGTTCGCGCGGATACGGCGGGGTGCCGAACAGCACCGAACCGACGGCATCCACCGCCACAACCTTCAGATCCGGCCATGCTTCCCGCAACCGCCGGGAGATGCCATGCATGGTGCCGGATGTACTGACGCCCAGCACCAGATAATCCACCGGCCCATCCAGAGATTTCAGGATCTCTTCGCCCTCGCCGTGATAGTGGCTTTGCCAGTTACGTTTGTTGGCATACTGGTTGATCCATACTGCATCCGGCTGCTCGCGCAACAGGTGTTTTACACGCTCGATACGGGTTTCCAGATAGCCGTTTTGGCTGTCTTTCTCGGTCACCAGTTCGATATCGCCGCCGTAGCATCGAATGATCTTTAAATTGATCGGCGATATTTTCGGATCGACCACCGCCGTAAAACGCAAGCCGTGGATACGGCAAGCCATCGCCAAGGCAATGGCGAGATTGCCCGACGAGCTTTCGACGATATGCGAATCCGGCTGAATAGTGCCGTCGGCCAGACCGCGTTCGATGATGTAGCGCGCCGGCCTGTCCTTGACGCTGCCGCCGGGATTGAGCATTTCCAGCTTGGCGAGAACCTCGCATGGCGAATTGCGAAACAAACGCGACAGGCGGACGATAGGCGTTTCCCCGATGCCGTTAAGAATGCTGTGCAGGATCATTGGGCCGCCTCGCTACGCAATGCATTGAGGCCGGGCGCGCCGATATGGAAATGGAGGATGTCGAACCGGTGTAGCTTGCGTGTAGCCGCCGCTTCCGGCTGCTTACGGAAGAAGTCAGCCTCATCAGGCGATAAGCGCCGCGTTAATGCGCGATAATCTCGTGCGCTAATAGCGGCCGGAATATCGTTAACGGCGGCTTCGCTACGGAGTAGCTCCGCCGCATATTTATGACAGGTTGATACTTGCATTGCGGTAAAAGTACCTGCGCTTTTCGCTTTCATAGCAGAACGCGGCCGCGGAGTAATCTCCGCAGCTTTGGAATAGAGTGCGTCCGTTAATGTAGCGGTGGTTGGCGGCAGTACTTGATGTTGGTAATAGCGCATAAACATTTTCCTCGTTGAGGTTGGTTTGTTTCTGGCTGGCTACTCACACCCAAGTGATGGCTGGCTAAATGTGGGGCGGCTTATGCATTCTGCATAAGCCTGATTTACAGATTTATTCTCGCTTCAAGGCGATTAAGTTAAAAACAACAGCCGGATAGATAGACTAAGCCCAATGAATACGACCGATTAATACAGGGCATCAGTTTGCTGAAAATACTGCGTTAGCCCGGTCCGTCAATAATGCCAACGACAGGCCGAGGCGGAAAGCTGTCGTTGACCGATTTGCTCGAGATGTGAGTTAGCAGATCAATTCTTGGTTGCATATCAGTTTTCCTTATATATCTATTTGAACGCTGAGCATCACAGAGCGCCCCGGTCCCGGCATTCGACCCAGGCTGATACCCACGCCGCGGAAGTAGTCGTCCTGATTGAACAGGTTGTTGCCGGCAAGACCGATCCGCAGGTTGGCCTTGTTGACACGGAAGACCTTGGTGATTTGCGTGTTCCACAGCCAATAGCCCGGTATTTTGCCTCTGTCGCCAATGGCGTTTTCCAGCACGATGTTGGCGGCATCGGTATAGGCGGAACTCAGGTAAGAACCGTTTTTTCCAGGGTGGTTTTATGGTCAGCTTGATGTTTTTCCTTGTGGTACTTCTTTTCGCTCTCTGCTTCTTCCGTATCGGATACGGCAGCGGTGCGCGCATCGCTTTTTATATCGGCGGCATCCGCCAAACTCGCTATAGGTACTGCGGCAAGCATCAGCAGCAATGTCGCTCTGGTATGCGGTTGCCTGTATTGGAATGATTGTTTCATACAAAGCTTCAGTTGTTTTTGTAATAGTTGGCCGGCTATACAAGCGACAAAAGCTTTTTGGCGGGCTGAATATACGGTTAAAAGTAAATTGGAAAAGCGCTATTCCTTTGATTTTGGTTCGGTCACAAAGCCGAGCTTTTCTATTCCCACTGTTTGCGCGGCGGACATCACCATGGCTAATTGCTGATAATTTGTGGCTTTGTCAGCGCGCAAATGCAATTCGGGCTGCGGCTTTTTCTGCGCCGCCGTCTCCAATCGCAACGCAAGTTCTTCTTGTTCAAATAGCGCATCGTTCCAAAACAGTTTGCCTTCCGCATCAATCGACAGGGTGACGGTGTCGGGTTTTTCCGGGTTGGCTTGGCTGCCCGCTTGCGGCAGGTCGATTTTGATCGAGTGGGTCAGCAAGGGGGCGGTAATGATGAAAATCACCAACAGCACCAGCATGACATCCACCATCGGCGTCGTATTGATTTCCGCCATCGGTTGGGTATGACGGTTATCGCCGCCGAAGCCGCCTGAACCGATCATAGTGACACCTCCGCTTGAAGAGAATTTGCTTGCGGAGCGTCTGATGAGGGCCGGGCAGGGGCGGTCTGGCTTGAATTCTCCGACGGTACCGTTTCGGTAATTTGCACGGCTGCCAGCGGTACTCCGGTGGTCAGGTAGGTATGCAGGTCGTGGGCGAACGTTTCCAATTCGCCCATTAACAGGCGGTTGTCGCGCACCAAGGTGTTATAGGCGAGAACCGCTGGGATGGCGACTGCCAGGCCGAATGCGGTCATGATCAATGCTTCACCGACCGGGCCTGCCACTTTGTCTACAGTAGCTTGGCCGCCGACGGCGATGGTGCCGAGCGCATGATAAATGCCCCAGACGGTGCCGAACAATCCGATGAAAGGGGCGATACTGCCTACCGAAGCCAATAAGGTCAGTCCTGTTTCCATCTGCATGGCTTCCTGGCCGATAGTTCGGCGTAGCGCCTGGGCAATAAATTCATCATGCCGCGAATGTTCCTGCAACGCGGTATTTTCATCATCCCTTACCCGTTGCGCGGTGTAACGTTTGTGGTGGTCGGTAGCGCTGATGCCTTGCAGCGCAAGGCGCGCAAACGGGTTTTCCGCTTTTTTCAAATCCTGGCCCATGGCCGCCGCCATTGACGTCAGGGTTGACGACGAGGCATGCCAAAATCGTGTTAAAAAAGCCGCACTGCTGTTTTTTAAACGCCGCGCCTGTATGGCTTTGATGACCATTAAAGTCCAACTTCCGATGGACATGGCCAGCAGGCCTGCCGCTACGGTAATCGATACGGCGCCGCCTTGGCTGATGAACTCCAGGTTGTCTAAGATATGTTCCGCTTGCATGATGATTTATCCTTCCTCTATTGAAAATCTGACCGGCACTACTACCGATGCACTGACCGATTGTTCGCCGCGTTTGGCCGGAATGAAGCGCCATTTTTTGACGGCTTCCAGTGCGGCCTGATCGAGACGGTTTGAGCCGCTGCCGGTTTGCAGTTCGACAGAACCGGCTGCACCGTCTTGCGTCACGTGTACGAGCAACAATACCAAACCTTGTTCGCCCAGCCGCCTCGAGAGTGGCGGATAAGCGGGAGAAGGGTTGTTTAAATAAGCGGCGTTGAAGTCAGGCGATTGATATGTCTGGGTGTCAGCAGGCGCCCGGCTGTTTGTCGCTTTCGACTGTTGTTCGGCAATAGAGGAGCTTGGAGCGGCCGCCGGTGTTGATGTTTGTTCCGCAGGAGGGGTCGGCCGGCTGGTTTGTTTTGTAAGCGGTACGGCAGGTTTATTGACCGGGGTTTTGACCGTTTTCTTAACCGGTTTTTGCACCTCCGCCACCGGCTGGGCAGCGGGCAAAGGCTTTTGCAGCGTTGTTTGCGGCGCACTCATCAAGCTGACCATGATCGGTTGGGCGATGGTCTCAAGCGGTGAAGACGGCTGCTGCTGGGATAATGCTGTAAATAGGGCCAGATGCGCGCATAGCACTAGACTCAACGCAATCCATGGGCGGTCGTTGATGCGGGTAGTTCCGCCATGGACAATATTTCCCAGCATCAAGGGCGTGGAGTAGTTGTCCATGAAATGGAAGTTGAGTGCCGGGAAAATCATTTTAGTGAACGCGGCAGGTTAGTTGTCGATTGCGGCCATTTGCCGGCGACGCATTTTGTATTTGCACAAAACGCCATGCGGCAATTGCTGCTACCGGGTAGGCCTGTTTTCTTGTGTCGTTTAGTTAAATTCATTGATTTTCACCATCCAAATGCACAGTCTGCCGAAGCGGCAAATCGCTACGTTTCATTGACATTGGCTGGCTACCGGACACTTGAGTGTCGGATGGCTGGCTGGCTGCTCTTAGTATGTGTATTGCACTTTATTGTCGGCATGTTCATCCTCCGTATCATGATCAGGAGAGAGGCCGGTAGGTAGGAGGAAAATAACCTGCCGACAATAAAGTGCAATAACTGTATTAAGATAAAATATTTAGTCAGGATTAATTTGCCCTGACGGGTCAAGCTCAATCATTTTTCCCGCGTATTCGCTGACAATTCGCGTCCCGTACCGAACATTCGGTGCCGGTTAACCGATGCCGCAAAGCCGGCGTTATGTCCCGTTTTGCAGGCAAAGGTAATTTGTCTTGCATGCAAATAATAATGATTATCATTTGCCAGGTCAATACTTGTCGGCATTTATATGAAAAATACTTAAAGGAAGCGTTGATTTAGTCTTTAAATAGAATGGTAGTATATTGATTTATAAGTGTATTTTCAGACTCGTTTAGAGGTTCTTTGTCGAACCATGAACGAAAGGGGGCGGCGCTTCCTTAACGGGCTTTGTTACAGTTGGTGAGTATGTGTGTCGGGCAGGCTAATTGTCGTCGAGCAGATGACAAATAATTGCGTGTTGCCGGATGGAAACGTCAATCAGCTACTTTTGTTTTGAGCACAGGGAATAATGTTGGGAAGTTAGCCTTAGTTTATACGCAGGAAATGCGCATCATCCTCTAAGCCGATGGAATAAGTTTTAGCCATGACGAGCTTTTAATGGAAAAGGCTATATGCGGCATATTAAAAGTAAGACTTGAAAGAGAGAAGAATGCGGGAGGAAAAAACACTTTACTTTTAAATAAGAATCATTATCATTTGAGTTAAAGCAATAAATACCCGGCCCAGTCATGAAAACATTTTTTTCTATTTTTCGTCCATCTCCATCTGTGAAACTGGCTATAGCGCCTGAGGTATTGACTGCTCTTGTTGAAAAAGGGCAAATCCATGCAACAGATTTTAGATGCCTGGATTTTGGCTCGAAGCAGATTGTCTGGAAGATATTTCTCTCTTTGGCAAAATCAAAAATGAACAGGCTTCCAGTCCAGCTGGGTAAGGAATAACCACGATGCAAGACGATAAAAAACATGAGCTGCTGATCAGCGCGATAGACTATTTAAAAGTCCAGTATGCAATGGGACAATCGCCTTGTCTTGCACTGGTCATTTCACGGCATTATCGCCTGTTGGCCGAATCCAGCGCTGAAAGCAGCCATAAAACCAACTATGTCAACCAGGCTAGCTCATGGTTTGGCTGTTATTTGAAAAAAGCAAAGCCGCAGGCCGAAGCCGAAATGCAGATTTACAGCGGCGTGTACGGGACTTAACCCGCCGATTAAGTACGCCGGACGCCGTACCAAAGAGCGGTCACGACCGGCGCGGCAAGGGCAATCCATGACACCGCATCGCCGATGCCGTCGGACAGCAGGGCGGCGGTAAGACCACCAGTGCTGACTAAGCCCAGCAAGACCGGCATCGCCCATATTTGTATCCCGGTTAGTGATGTTTTCATGCGCAATCTTTCTCCTTTTCGTTCGGCAGCGCGTCCAGCCGGGCTTCAATTGATACATTGCGTTTTTTCAACCACAGATACAAGCCGCTGCCGAGTACCGCAATGCTGAGTATATCGAGCAACGCCCAGATAATCTTCAGCGGCAGGCCGCCGTAATCGCCGAAATGCAGCGGTTTGGAGATCAAAAGCGCGGTGACGTACCAGGGCAATTCGCGCGTTTCAACGACGCCTCCTGTTTGCGCATCGATCAAGACCGGTTTCAGCAGCTTGGACGTTAGCGGCGAATTGCCTTGCATGAAGGCGACAAAATGGCGCGGCCCTGCAAAGCCGTTGCCGGGAAACGCGATAAAACCGAGCGACATATCGGGCGCAACCGTGCGGGCGGCATCGAGCGCTTTCTGCACCGAGCCGGGTTCCCGAACCGGGGGCATAGTGCGGTAGGGGGCGGTCATATCGGCCAATTCGCCGGATTGCCATTGTCCGAATATCGGCGTCGCCAGCGTATTGATTACGCCGGTAGCGCCGACGACAAGAAACCAGACCAATGTCGCGATGCCGAGCAGGTTGTGCAGATCCAGCCACTTTAAACGCGTCGATTGCTTGCGCCGCACGGCGCCGAATGCAAGCTTGCGCATGAACGGGCCGTACAACACGACGCCCGAGACCAGCGAGGCGACCAGCAGCAGCCCCATCAACCCCAGAAACAACGTCCCCCAGAGGCCCGCGAACATATCGACATGCAGCCTCAGCATGATATTCATGACGCCCTGGTCCAGCGGATACTGATACAGATAATCGCCGGTGCGGGCGTCGAACGCATAAAATGCCGAGGGTTTCGCCGCCGCCACGTTTTCGGCCATGCGCACAAACCAGAGATCGGGCTCGTCCGGGTCGGCCACGATAAATTGCACGGCATCGCCGGGCCTCCGCGCTTTGGCGGCCGAGATGATCGCATCCAGGTCGGCCCGCTCCGCCGTTTCAGGCAGGTCCGGCGGGGTTACGCTATAGCCGAGCGCGCGATCGATTTCATCGGAGAAAATCAACGGCAGGCCGGTCAGGCACAGCAACAGCATGAATGCGGTGCAGATCAGGCTCGTCCATTTATGGATCAGATACCAGTGCTTGATTGAGCTGCGCGTCAACATAAGCGTTACCGCGAAAACGTCGGCGCGCGATATAAAATCCCGCCGCTCATACGCACGCCTCCGCTATGTCAGGCGCGACGGCCTTGGTTTTAAAGACGGCTATCGGATTTTTCAACGTGCCGACAAATTTCAGGTTTTTGGCCGGGTCGGCGAGATCGATCATTTGCTGATTATTGCCCAATTGCAGCCGGTTCAGGCAGGAGCGGATAAATTCGGGCGCGAACAGGTCGTACCGCTCGAATTTATCGGCCAGTTCGGGATGCGTGCGTTGATAGTCCAGTACGCACTCGGCGACCAGTTGCCAAAACCGCTGTTCGGAATAACCGCCGTGCTCAACCAGAATGTGGGACATATAACGGAAAATCAGGTCAAAAAAGTCCGTAAAGATAGACAATATTTTCAGCTCTTCCGGCACGAATACCGACAGGCGCTGCACTTTTTCGGACAGCACGATTTCCTTGTTCATGATCGCGGCCTCTTCGGCAATGTCTTTCATGATGGCCCTGACCGGGACATTGTTTTCCAGGACCAGGATCAGGTTTTCGCCGTGCGGCATAAACACCAGATCGTAGGCGTAGAAACAATGCAGCAGGGGGCTCAAATAGCAGTTCAAATAACGCCGCAGCCAGCTTGCGGTATCGACGCCGGACGATTTGATCAACTCGGGCAACAAGGCGGTTCCCTGGGCGTCGGTATGCAGCAGGGCGGCCATCGTCATCAATCGCTGTCCCGGCTTTAACTGCGGCACCGGGCTTTCGCGCCACAGCGCGGACAGCATTTTTTTATAGGGGCTGTCCTTAGCCGTGGCCGTTTCGTAATAATGGTTGCGATAACCGACAGCGGCGACTTCACGCAGTATGCTGAAACCTTTTT
>Ga0265297_10001204_pt1 | contig 62808 bp, 49 predicted proteins | sample Munlanlwell13791_FD_192502 | JGI IMG/M metagenome (GOLD analysis project Ga0265297, IMG submission 192502) | Leachate microbial communities from a municipal landfill in Southern Ontario, Canada - Leachate well 137-91 | ecosystem: Engineered > Solid waste > Landfill > Unclassified | place... | reverse complement strand
ACTTATACCGCTAAGGCATGCGTCCCTGAGAGCAGAAATATCAGCAGCCTGAGAGTCCATTATAATTCCTGCCACATTATCCTGATTCACAGCTACAAAGAAATTTGCCGCACCGGAGGACCCCCCAAAAGTGATTAACTTCTTAGTTGCAAAATATTTTTGGATATAATCAATTGCTTCCATATTGGCTGTGTAACCCCAACGATAAAAATTATCTGTTGGATCATAAGCACCCTTACCAAAATAGAAATCATGCGAACAATAACTCACAACCGCCATACGGAAATCACCATTTCCTTTTACATTATTGTCCACTAAGCGCTTTGTAATTCCTTTTGCATACTCTTCACTTACACTAGTCCTAAAAAAGGTATTTCTTGCGTAAGAAGAGGTGTGTACGCCCTCAGCTTGGGGATGGGTAAAATAAACACGCTTTCCGGAAGAATCATAATAATAAAACCCGATTCCGCCCCCGGGAAACTTTGCTGCAAGATTTTTCTCAGTACGTGTATCATTCGATTTGTCAAAAACAATAAATTCATAATTGCCTTCATCACCGCAGGTATATCTTGAATTTTTAAATATCCAGTAATAAAAACCGGGTTCTATTGTCAAACCGTTAATTTTCACATTATCAGTCCAACCTTCTTGAACCAGACTGATGTGTTCGAAAGACTGGGTTGTTGCTGGTGCATTTATAGGAACTTCCGAAGCTGAAGCGGTAATCAAGGGTTTTTGCTCCGCATCCTCAGTTGAACTCAAATCAACTCCCTCACAATTAGCTTGACAAGCACAACGGAATGCCTTGACAAGCTCTGAATCAGCCAGTTTATGATCAACCGGCCAAGAGTAAAAAGATGAGACAATTACTCCGTCCACCAAAGGAGGTCCATATTTTGGGTTTACCAACCACTCCCTGTAATCTAGTACCGTCTTCGCGTCCGGTTTTTCACCTGATCCGATTCTGTGCAAAGCCAATTGTATCCATATTTCAATATCAGGATTGGCACTTTTTATTACATCTACCCATCTTTTTACTTCGTTTCTCCACTCCTGACTTGGAGTAAAATGTCTTTCTGAAAGTATGGGACCAAATTTACCATAATCACTATCGTTTGGATTATTATATTCATCCGCCGCCTGAATTATCCATGCTTGAGCGTGGGGTGCCAATTGATTTACAATCAACGAAATATTATTCCAGCCTTTTTGTGTATTGCATCCACCCTCATAAGATAACCCATCGGTTCTTTCACACGCTTCCTTATGAAGCTGTTTGGTACTAAAACCTATCATCAATTTTTTTCCGTTGGACGATGCTATATCTTTAGCTTTTCTAACCGCAGACGGCAAATCTTTCTTTTCCGCTTCAGGTACGCCACTTAATCTTTCAGGACCATACGCAAGATATTCAAACTGCATATCTTGTCTCCCAACATTGGATAATCTGCTAGTCAAACACTCCAAAGAGTTACAAATCTGGGCTTTATTCCATGTCTGAGGTATAGACGGGAATACCGTTTGCGACATCGCATAGTTTAACGATCCGACAAACCCAGTGGAATATTCGCTTGATACTAAAATTACTTCCGTTCCGTTCTCTTCAGGAAAAGATTTATCTGTCATTAAATTTGCACCCATTGAACTTACTGAACAAGATGTGTAATTGGCCGTATACGAAGATGATCCAGTACAATTACCGGGACAACCGAGATTTTTGGTTATTTCGGCAACATCCAAAGAATTAATTACTCCATCCTTGTTAAAATCTACCGCTTCCCAAGAAGTCACTGCAATAACGGACAAAGTCGAAACAAATAACATACAAACAATCAAAAATACGAGGAGTCTTTTTCTTTTATCCCGGTTGTATTTACCCAAATTCGCCCTCCACACAAGTATATTGCGCACCTTACGCGCAACCGACCTGCATTTGGTTTTCAGTTCCATATGAATTTCAGTCACACATCAGACCAATTGCCGACTCTATTGTTTTTAAAGACTGTTCGTAATAATAATTATCCCGGCTGTCATCCGAACATATAAAATCCGGTTGCGGGTTTGCAGGACAAGGCTGACAAGTTTGCGATGGCATGAAAAAGATCCCATCAACGCCAGCTCTTACCAGATGACCAGTCCACTCTACAAGATATTCAGGCGGTTCAGGTGCAAGACACTTACCTTCAAGAACGTCTCTTTCTCCAATACCCAATTGTGTCCACACTTCTACCTGAGGGTTTGCTGTTTTGATCCATTCCACCCACTTATTAATCCAGGCGTCAAAATCTTTCCACGAATACGGATTACCGTCAAAGTCTTTACCTCTATCAACCATCGGCTGATATTTACCTAATTGTATCATCCAACCTTCAACGTGTGGCGCCACCCTGCCAATTACTGAAGCTATTTCTGCGTCTGTAGCGTTAGTTGTAATTCTGCCTGGCGTTTCATAATCTCTGACCGCCGGTCCATAAAACAAACACTTGCCTGCTTCCTGCGCAATACTTTTCGCTTTTATCACGGAGGGTTCGGGGGTTAAGGCTTCAGAACCGGCGTTGTGTTCACTCTCGGGCCCATATGTCAAGCAGTCATACATATTATCCATAGAAAAAGTCTTTGCAGCGCTGTGTTTATTTGTAAGCTGCGCCAAAGTTCCAGCAATAAACTGTCTATTCCAACCGTTTAGTTTACTGAAATAGATATCTCTCACATCAGAGGATGGGGCACCTGCCGCAACAAGTCCTTTTACATCAAATTTATTATAAATATTAAGTATTAATTCACCCGGGGAATAACTTGTATTTCCCATTACCAACATCGTGCCTATTTTGTTTACAGAACATTCAAAATTTACATCCTTTGGTAATTCTGTTTGTTCGGGGGAAAAAGTTTGCGAATCGGTCATAAATTGCGTAGGAGCTAGCGTTGTACCGCATTCACCATAAGCCGGACAATGCAAGTAAGCCAAGACTTCATCTACATCTTTCATATCAACGACACCATCCTGATTTATGTCGCTCTCCTGCCAAGAAGTAATTGCGTGAACAATGCTTTTGAAGTCAGACAGTAAATATGCCGTTAAAAAACAAAACATAAAAACTATTGTCAAAACGAATATTTTTTTCATTAAGTCATCATAAAAATTAATAAATGCATTCTATATAATATATTTATATATAATTCCGGCTTCAAGTCAAGCCATACACACAATAATCACGCGAAAAAAAGGAAAAAACATAAAGGTAATGGAAATTCCACTAGAGAGAATATTTTTATAAAAGTAGATTTACGCGATTTTTGAAATCTATATTTACCGTCCTAAAAACCAGTAGGGGGGATTTTATGTTTTTTTAGTTACTCAAATACCTTTCTATGTTTGAATTGTGTTCTTGTAAAGTCTTCGCGTAATAAATTTCACCATCAGCGTGTATGTAAAAAAAGTAATCGTTGGGGGTAGGTTCTGCTGCAGACTTGAGAGATTCAAAGCCCGGATTTGAAATTGGAGCCGGAGGAATACCGGAGTATATATAAGTATTATAAGAAGAGTCAATTTCAAGATCATCTTTAGTTAAATTTTTCGGCCACCAGTCACATTCCGCTTTTCCTTTACAATACGTATTTGCCTTGACATATTGAACCGCAGCGTCAACCTGCAAAGGCCATTCATTCTCAAGCCGGTTATACAAAATTCCGGCAATAACAGACCTTTCCCTATTAGTAATTGCTTCTCTTTCAATAAGTGAAGCTAATACAACAATATCATTCAAATCATATCCCGCAGGAAAATTATGACCAATATCGTTCATTTTTTTATCAAAATTGCTTTTTAAGACTGAAACAACGCTTGCAGCTCTCACATCCCGAGGCAAAAGATAAGTATCGGGGAAAAGATAACCTTCCAAACCTTCGCTTTCCTCCAAGAACTCGTTTCGAAAATTGGCAGCATCGCTACCTTTTTTCTCAAGTCCGTTAATAAAGCGCATAACAATCTCCTCCCGTCTCAATCCTTCAGGAATGGTAACCCAAAGTTCAAGCGGAGGACCGCTTAAAGCGTGAACAGTTTCTTTTAAAGAGTAGGAAGGGGAAAGTCGGAATTCTCCTGCCTGTATCTGATCGGATTTGCCGGTCAGTTGTACGTAAAACTTGAAAGCAAGCGCGTTTTTTATTAAACCTTTATCATAAAGCTCATGTCCAATTTCTGATGCAGACCTACCTCTTATAACTAAAAAATCAACAGTTTCCTCATTACTCGAAACCGGTTTTGAATTTTGAATCCACCAAAATAACCCTCCTATTGAAAATAATACCATCCCTACAAGTAGGATTAATGGAAATAAAAACCTTTTCTTCATAATGAATAGTATAAAATCTCCAATCTGCAAATGCCAATGTCAAATTACATTACATACAAAAATTATTGAAAATTGAAGATTAATACCTAAACTTCTTCAAGAAGAGCTCTTCGATATTTTTTAGTCTTGGGGTCATATATGTAAATCCTTCCGCAAGAATGTGTTACTTTTATCGTCCCGTCTTTTCTCTTCTCACCTTTGCTGGCATCTAATGGCTGCCCGTCCGCAACACATCTACCCTGGGAAAGCAGCCACGCCTGTATCGGAGCGATCACGTTTTTTAACATTATTATTATTTTAACATAACTAGCATTAAAAAAGTAAAGTATTGAAAATGTTAATGCACAGATGTTAAGTATTCCTGAAGGATTAAAGCTGCGGAGTAAGCATCTTCCAAAAGTCTCCTTTTTTTTCTTTTTATACCGGCTTTGATGGAAAGCTCTTGAGCCTCGTACGTTGTTAAAGTTTCATCCTGAAATTCAATTTGAATATGAAGCTTTTCCTCGAGTTTCCTTCCAAATATCTTTGTTTCTTCTGCCATCTTTCCTTCTGAAATACCTATCACTACCTTTGATACACCTGATACTTCTGCTACCTTTGATACCTTCTCTATACCTTCTTTAAATTTTTCATATCTAACAACCTTCAACGGCATCGCTAATTTAGCTTTCGCATCCGCAATTGCCAGACCAATTTTTCTTCTACCGTAATCAACACCGAGTATATTGTCCATAATATTTTTAACTTGTAACTAATTCCGCCCTCACAATCAACCGTCTCGGTTTTAAAGGATGTCCGGGAGGTGTACAAGTTACCAGAGTAATATAAGAACTGCTTGTGCTTTGCTCAAGAATTTGTATATCAGAGGGTCTTACTTCAAACATATCCTTTACCAAATATTTATACATCATTCCTTCATATTCTACAAAAAGTTCATCACCTTCCTCGAGGGAGGGAAGAGTTGAAAATATAGACAGATAATTTTCGGGGTCATAATACTGCGGTAAAATCGAATGACCGAAAATTACCGAGTTTCCAACCTTTCCCGGAAGCGCCGTCCCGGGAAATTGAATCAGGTGATCCGAAAGATCACTACCCCCAATAATTACAGTTGCGGCTTCAATTTCCAATTTCGGTATTGACAGCGTAAAATATTTAAATCCGTCTTCGCTAAATCCGCTTTCTTTGACATCCTCAAACCAATTTTGAGCTTTTGTATAATCTTTTTCTGTAAATTTGAAACTGCCAGTGCCATTATCCACCAAAGGACTTATTAAAATCGGATATTTCTGAGATGCCTCCCATTCATAAGAAAGTATCGGATAAAGACTTGTAAATATCATTACGATACCCGACAAAGCCATAACAACAGCACATAATCTAATTATATTTTTTTGAGTCATACTTTACAAACCGAATTATACAAATACTATCCATATGCAACGAAATGCTGCGAATATATAATCCAGAAGTTAACATTTATCATTCATATACATACGTAGATTGGCTATTTTTTCTTTATTTCTCTGCGGCAAATTCCACTTCAATATTGTCTTGCACATGAGGTAAAGTTTTAAGTTTATCAGGTAAATTCGGTCTGATCTTAATTTCAGCTCTTACAAAACCCGACACTTCCTTATTCAAATAGTCCTCAGCTAGTTTAGGATATTTACCCTTGAGTTTTTTTGCAATTTCCTCCTTATCAATTTGTGGCAACAAATTCGCCGATATTTTTAGTTTAAACTCATACAGACCGTCTTCTTCATCCTCAAAATCAAATTCGTAACTAATTTGCTCTTCCCTCAAAACATACCCTTGTGGTACCTTTCCATTTAGAAACTGCAAAGCATACTCGTTAAGAACATCTTTTTGAATTACTACAGTTCCCGCTTCCGCTTCCATGGAAAGTTTAAGGCTTGTTGCTTCATCACCTTCTTTGGCGCTAAAATTTTTCGTGACAACCCCAATCTCAACCGCCTCCTGTATGAGATATTTTTCCCTTAAAGTTTCACTCAATAGTTTCGTTTTTGCTTGATCCGATAATTCATTGAGCAAATCCTCTTCCAAAACCTCCAAATCATTTGCAGACACCGCATTTATTTCGCGACTTGACCCCCCGGAAAAAGCATCTTCATTTTTTGCCTCAATATCACTTACTGAGTAGTCGTCAACCGAAAAAGAGGTGCCCCCGGCCAAGTTGTACTGCGCACCTATTTCTTGAGCAGTCACTTTTACGCTAGTTTTACCCGGCGAACTTGCACTACCACTTGCCACAGTAACTTCCGAATCCGTAGAAAACTTCAAATCTCCAGGTCCGTTAATTGGCGTATTCTCATCCAACTCAATTTCCGTACCTACCCGATATAGTACAATTTCTCCTTTAGCTTTATCTCCAACCGTTTTTGTGCCAGTTGTATCTTTAGTCTTTTCACCCGAAGCGGAAACTGAAAGCTTTTCGCCAGCCAAGATACCTTTAGACAGATCCGTTGAACCACCCGTCGTGTCAACCGAAATGCTTAGGCTTTCTCCTAATTTTTGAGGTGAAAGGTATATAGTCACGGTTGATTTAGGAACAAACCACCAAGCAACAAAACCGCATATAACCAATAAAAGAAGAACTATGAGACTAATAAAAAATATTTTTTTACCCGCGGATATTCCGGGTATTTTTGGCATTCTGAGTATACCCAAAAAAGATACCAAACTTTTCTTTAATCCATCAATCTTATTTTTTAATCCCAAATTAGTAAAAACCGAAGGCTTTCTGTCTTTTTTGTCTTCCTGGACTGGTTGTATATTTTTATGATATTTCTCGATGTTTTGAGATATTTCATTATCAGGACCGTCTTGTGAAGAGAAATTATCTGAAGTAATATCTTCATCTATCACAAATCCTAAATCTTCAGGTGTTTTATCTACATTATCCAAAATACTTTCATCTTTTTCTACATATTCCTCTTCATAAAATGTTTTGTCCGTTTCTCCAACCACATTATTAGAAATCTCATTTTTTTCTTCATCAATAACCAAACCTTTCGAATCCAACTTATGAAGATGACCCTCAACTTCATTTTCACTTTTAGTATCATTTTGCAATTCGTCTGAAACCTGCAACAAACTTATTCCCGCAAGCTCAGACGCCCCCGCCAAGCAAACAGCGTGAATTTTAGTATCAATACTTAATATTTCGATCTTTGGTGTATGAAGTATCTCAAGTTTATCGAAATCTTCCCAATTCACCTTCAGTAGAGCCTGTCTGGCATCCTCCAGTTCTCCAACTTTTCCGTCATACAAAATGAAGCGCGATGGAATGTTTTTGCCGTTAGCAAACCTGGCAAGACCCTCAGCAACGTCATCTTCCAATGATACCGACCTAGCAACTTGACTCGTCCCAATTAAGTTTCCCGAGGAAAATACACTTACCTCCAAATTCTCTTTATAAATTCCTAAGACGACGGCATTAAGGGGTGCCCCTTCTGTAGATTTTTTATAATGAGCTAAAGCTTCAGGTAAAACAACAAAACCTATCGGTGATAACGATAAATCACTACAAAGTTTTTTTATTCTATCCAGATAACCTTCGCTTATTTCACCCTTTTTTACCCAGCTGGAAGAAATGCCAAATACCGTTTTCGAAGGTTCATTAACATCCTCAGGAAATCCTTGAATAGCAGAAGAAAGTGCAATATCCGCTGCAGATATAAGATCATCGTCTGTATTCCAAGGTGTTGCAGAGCTGTTGAGCACAGCCTTCGCTTCATTGTTCTCGATTTTCCATATAGCTGCCTGCACCCAACCGGGTTCTATAAGAAGAGACCAGAAATATTCTTGCTCTGATTCTTTTTTGGGCAGAAACTTTTTTAAATCAACCATTTTCGGCAGTCAAGTAAATTCTTATTAAATCGGCTCCTATCTTTTCGTGCTTATTAATTTTAACACGTCCGATTTCGGATGTTTTTTTAACGTGGGGACCACCGCAAAATTCCTTACTAAAAGACGCCTCCAGTGAATTGCCGACAAAATAAACTTTGACTGTATCGGCATATTTTTCGTTAAAAGTGTGTATTGCTCCCGTTGCCAAGGCTTCTTCCTTAGACATCACTATAAAATTAACGGGTAAGTCCTTTTTTATGACATCATTTATCATATCTTCAACCTTTTTAACCTCCTCACCTGTTAATTTTCTTGAATAAGGAAAATCAAATCTCGCCCGATCTTTGGTAATATTCTGACCCTTCTGGACAATCTGGTCTCCCAAGACTTTTCTTAAAGAAGCAAGAAGAAGGTGCGCTGCGGTATGCAGGCAGGCAACTTCCCTTGAATCATCTGCTAATCCTCCCTTAAACACACCAGCCGAAGTAGTACGTGATAAATTCTTATGTTTATCAAACTCGTCTTCAAATACTTTCCGATCTATATCGCTAAAACTCATACCATTTTCTTCTAATATTTCCAGCGTAAGTTCCAGCGGAAAGCCTTCTGTTTGATATAGGTCAAAAGCAATCCTACCATCAATTTTTCCTTTAGACATTAACAAGTTCAGCTTTTTCAGACCTCTTTCCAGGGCTTCTCCAAACTTTACCGCTTCAATATTAATTTGGTCTTTAACCTTTGGCCAATTGTTCTTGATTAAATCAAAGTTATTGACGTAATCACGCACTAATGTAGATATTGCTCCCTTTCCAAGTTCAAACCCTAATAGTTTTAGTCTGAAAACCGATCTTCTGATCAATCTTCTTGCTACGTAACCGTGAAGTTTATTGGAGGGCGTAACACCCTCAGCGGTAATATAAAGTGCAGCCCGCATATGATCCGCGATTATTCTGAAATTCTTATCGGTCTTTTCTAAAGTGCCATACTTGACACCTGTAAACTCCTCTAAGTTAGAAATAGTCGGTGCGAATAGATCTGTCCTGAACACATCCGAATTGCCATTTATTGCGGCTGTAACCCTCTCAAGTCCTCCGCCGAAATCGACATTTTTTTGAGGCAATTCCTCCAATTTCGTATCGGATACTTTTTTATACTGGATAAAAACAGAGTTACCTATCTCAAGAAATCTTCCGCACTCACAGTTAGGATGGCATTTTTGTTCTTTATAAGGTGATTTCTCGTGAATTTTAAGTTCTTCACCAAAATCATAAAAAATTTCCGAGTCGGGTCCTCCAATGTGGCCTACCTGCATTTCATCCGGTGATCCAGTCATTGACCACCAATTTTTTTGTGTACCGTAAAAATAAATCCTCTCATCCGGAATGCCTAACTTTTTCCACAACTCGTAAGACTCCATATCCTTCGGCACATTCTTATCACCCTCGAAAACAGAAACCCAAAGTTTTTCTTTCGCAAGACCTAGTTCTTTTGTAAAAAAATCATAAATCCATGGCAATTGATCTTTTTTAAAATAATCGCCCAGACTCCAATTGCCAAGCATCTCAAAAAAAGTCGTATGACGATTATCACCAACTTCTTCAATATCCTGCAAACGGATAGAAGGCTGAGTGTTCACCAACCTTTTACCCATAGGGTGCGGCTTTCCCAAAAGATATGGCACGAGGGGTTGCATTCCCGCGGAGGTAAAAAGTGTTGATCCATCATCATGCAAAACTAAAGAAGCTGGCTCAATTTCTGTATGATTTCGAAAAGGATTTGTAAAATATCTGATATATTTTTCTCTAACTTCTTTAGCTGTCATAAATGAAGTATACCTTCAATTTGAAGCTAAATCTAGAGCGAAGGAGGAGATTCGTTAATCCCTCCCCCTCCTCTTTTTCCAAGTTTTTTGTTTTTACCGAAAAGTTCCAGTATACCGGTTAGCTTGTCCGGCCGTATTAATCCCCCACCCAAAACCGCGTCTTCTAAAATACTGTTTACCCTTTTCAGAGCCCGCCTTAGATCGACAATTATTAGAATAACCTGAAAGCCCACCACAAAAAGAAGTGTAGTCAGAACGATTATTACAATTATTAAAAGTTTTTGCACCCCGTCCATATTTCTGAAACGCTAGACATTATGTGTCAGGAAACCAGTTATAATCTACAGTCTTTAATACCTATTCACCATTGCCTACGACTTCTATCTTACGATGAACTATCGTTTCTTTTCCAGAGCGAGATTTTGCGACAACTACAATTTCTTGGGTTTCGTCAGAAATCTCAATTTCAGTTACAAAACAACCATCCTCTTCGACTATTACAGGTTGGTTGTTTATCTCAACATATGCCTCAGGATTAGTATTTCCTCTTACAACTAATAAATTTTTATCTACCAACTGATTTTCAGAGGGTTCCTTAATCTCCAACGAAGGAGGTCTAATAAAATTAAAATATGATAAACCTAAATAAAAAGTGATGATTATGAATATAAAGATTGCGGCGGTTATAAATGTTAATCTCGGGCTCCATTTAAATTTTTCACGAATTTCGGGTTTGGGGTTTACAGGTAATGTTTTCGGTGGGTAATCCCGTCTCAAAAGTGCAATTAAATTAGCTTCCTTCAATCCCAAATTTGAAGCTATATTCTTCACAAAACCCAAAACCACAGGATATTCGGGCAGCAAATCCCATTTGGAATTTTCTAACGCCTCTATAAATTCTTTTTTTATTTTCGTCCGCACCTCCAACTTTTCTCTTGAAAGTTTCTTCTTTATACGAGCTTCTTTGATAATTTCTCCGACACTTTTCATAATTTTAGGTTCGTTATTTAGATAATTAGTCCTTACTGAGATTCTCCAGAAGCCTGATCGCCAAAAATTTCCCGCGGATCCTTTATTAAAACCTCTCTAGCCTTGCTGCCTTCTGGTTCTCCCACCACACCGGCAGCGTGCAGTTGGTCAATAATTCTGGCGGCACGCGCATAACCTACAGAAAGCCTTCTTTGTAACAAAGAAGCCGACGCACGCTCATACTGGCAAACAACTTCAACAGCTTGTTTAAACAAATCGTCAAATTCTCCCTCAACACCACCGACCGTTGTAGTTCCCGGTTTAGGCATATTGACCACCTCTTCTGTGTATTGCGGTGTAACTCCTTGATTTTTCAAAAAACTAACAAGTGTTGTTGTATCCTTATCCGAAATAAAGGAACCCTGAATTCTTATTGGTTTTGCTTGCTCGGGAGGCAAGTATAACATATCCCCCCGGCCAAGAAGTTTCTCGGCACCTGGGCCGTCCAGAATAACACGCGAGTCGATCTGTGATGCGACCGCAAAGGCAACACGGCAGGGAATGTTTGCCTTGATAAGACCGGTAATGACGTCAACAGAAGGTCTTTGGGTTGATAGTACCATATGAATTCCGGTTGCCCGGCTCATCTGGGCGATCCTGGTTATCGCGTCTTCAACCTCAACTGGCGAAAAAAGCATGATATCCGCAAGCTCGTCTATAACTAAAACTATAAAAGGGAGGGCTTGAAAACCGCTCATTTCGTTATAACCGTCAATATTTCTGACACCCGCCTGGGCAAAGAGTTTGTAACGTCTGTCCATTTCTTCCATCAGCCAGCGCAGGGCCGAAATTACCTGCTTCGGATCAACTATCACAGGAGACAAAAGATGCGGGATGTTGTTATAACCTGTCAGTTCCACCCTTTTCGGATCGACAAGAATAAATTTCACCTCGGAAGGGGATGCCCTAAGTAAAATACTGCACAAGAAAGAATTTATCGCCACACTTTTTCCCGAACCAGTCTGCCCCGCAATTAGAACATGAGGCATGCGTGCCAAATCGGCAACGACGCTTTTCCCGGAAACGTCTAATCCCAATGAAACCGCAAGCCTACTTTCCTGTTTTTTCATTAGTTCAGATTCCATAATTTTTCTTAGTGAAACAAACTCCGGCGCGCGGTTTGGAAGTTCAATTCCGACCAAACTTCTTCCGGGAATCGGGGCTTCAATTCTGATAGTTCCCGTAGGAGCGGCTAAAGCTAAAGCAATATCCCGCTCAAGAGCAGTTATCTTGGAAAGTTTTGTACCCAAAGCCACCTCAAGCGCATACTGTGTAACAGCCGGGCCCAAATTTACCTCGACAACTCTGGCTTGAATACCAAACGACTCCAAACTTTGTTCAATCGTAGCCGCATTGTCTTTGATGTCTCCTCTGTCCGCCTTACCTGACGCTGAATCGGTCAATAGATTAATATCAGGATACTTCCAAACTTTATCTTCGCCCCTAGTATTGCTCACAAGCTTCTGCTCAAGCACCGGAATTTCTTGTTTCTTCTCCAGATTAGTCGAACTAGGCTTCGCTTGGGATAATGTAGATTCCCCGATGACTTTGATGGGTTTTTTGCCTATTCCGCTAAAAGTTTTTCTCACTCCGCCGCTTTTTACAATAAACTGCTTATAAAAATTTACCAAAAAGCCAATTACCTGATCCATCGAAGTATTAAAAAGTATAATCAAACCTACAACAGACAAGCCAAAAAGAACAATAACCGCACCGACAACCGTAATCAAAGTTGAAATACCTGCCCAAAAACTCAAACCCACACTTCCCGCCCGAAAGAGCGTTATTACTGAAAGAAAAAAAAGCAAAAAACCGACAATCACATTAGGTTGGCCGACGGGGGTTTTGTATTTGGAAACCAAAAGGCCAAAGGAAATAAAGATAAAGGGCAAAAAAATTGTGGCCCAAGAAAAAGCTGACAAGAGCAAATTATTAAGGTAAATTAACGCACCCCCCTGCCGAGCAAAAGAAATGATGATCAAAGCTGCCAATGAAAAAAAGGTAATTTGAACAATCGAATAAACCGTAGCGGGTTTTAATTTAAACTTAAAAGCCCTTTTATCTTTTAATCTTTTTTTCTTTTTCCTTGCCATAATGTTCTCCTATCTATTAATGTAATGTATTTTTCATTATACCCAAGAAGCCCTAATTTAAAAACCGAAGAAGAATACCTAATTCCCCACTCATTACTTTGTCGCACCAATTTTTCTACTTGTGTATCTTTTGTGTTTCCCCCCTCGTGTTTCTACATCATAACCATCAACACTATTAATCATATACTTATTACGCACATGTCCTGTGTCCTTTTCAATTTCTTTTATCGCCGTACGATAATTCGTAACTCTAGATGCAACGTTCTTAACTTGAGAGCCTGCTTTTACTGTAATACCATCATTTTCCATTTCGTTACGGATAATTAGTCCCTTACTCTCATCCCAAACATATCCGTATAATAGTTTTCCTCCAAAAAACGCTAAGTACGGTTTCTCAGGTGTTCCAGACAGAGTCTCTTCAGTTCTTGCATTTCTTCCCCCAAATATTTTACGAAATCTTTCCTTCAATCCATCAACAATCCTTCCTCTTTTGTCGCCTGTTTCTAATATTCCATCCATCTTCTCTTTTGCATCAGGATCAAATACCGATTCTGTTCGGACAACTTCTTCAACCCCCTGCACACCTTCCGGCTCTGAGCTGCCGGATTCTTCAGCAACACCATCTTCCTCAAGTGAAATTATTGTAACCGTTCCATTGCGACCAAACTCCCGCTGTTCTTTATCAACTTTCTTCTGAATCCATTTTTCACTCCTTCTGTCATAACTTTTAGGAGTATTTTCAATTCCTTCGGTAAGAGGTTCTCCATCCGCGTTAGTCCCCACTCTATTAAAAATACCATTTTGGTCCTTGTAGTAAGCATAATATTTTGTTTCCCCGGTTTTATTATCTTTGACAGCAATCCTTCTGACTACTTCACCCCTAACACCTTTTCTCTCCGGAGCAGCTTTTTCTGTCCTTGTTCCGACAGGAACAGTCTCAGCTCTCATTAATTCTTCTTCATCAGGAACTGTGGGTTCCACTTCTTCGGGAGAAGACGTTGCTTCTTCCTCTACTGCCTGTTCTTCAGGTGCTTCCTGTCCTTCCGAAAGTGCAGAAGATTCTTCCGCTTGGAGGGCATTTAGTCCTCCACCTGCTGGCTCTATTCCCGGGGATGCAACAACAGGCTCCACCTGCTTAGCCTCTTCTACTAAAGCACCGCTACCGGAAACTGGTTCAGGAGTTTCGGCCTCTTCGGGTTCAGGGGGAGCGGCTTCAGGTTGCACTTGAACATCGGGATTTTCGACAATTTTCGGTGCTATTCTGTAAAGAGAAGCCTCAGTCACTTCAAAACGATCGTGTTCTCTTTTCGCCTTAATCAGCCGAGCAATCTCACCTTCTGCATCTTTTTCCGATTTCAACTCCAATGAAAGTACTGTTTCAGGTTTAGTTCTTCTTCCGTCAATTTCAATAGGTTTGCCCGATGCATCTGTTACTAAGTTATAAATTTTCCCTCCAGAAAACCAATAAATATTGTGTCGTGTTCTTTCAGGCTCATCATCTTTTTCCGGAATTACAAATTTGTAAAACTTATAAAAATCAACACCATCAGGAAATCCTTTAGGCTTAAATTCCGATGCGGGTACAATTTCCTTTTCAAGAACAATTTCTCTTACTGTTCTTCCTTCTCCGGCAGCTTTTTGCCGGTGTTTTTTTATTAAGTCCTCCGCTTGGTCTTGTGTAAAAGTTGTATTAATTTTTCCATCCTTTTCGGCTTCTTTATTTCTTAACTTTTTAGACAATTTTCCTTCAATATGCTCACCTACCCTGCTTGATTCATATTGAATTAATTCATTTTTTCCCGTTAACACGTACGTATAACAATTGATCACTTTTTGTTCGCCTTCTTCAACCGGAGAAGCGACTTCATAAATATAATAGTTCTTAACTCCGCCTTCTTTTTCAAATTCTTCCGTGCGAAACTCTTCGGGAGAAATCGGCCGCCTGTCTTCGGGTCTCTGCTTTTCAGCTATTTCTTTTGGCTTACCTGCCTCGGGTTCCCCACCTGCTTTCGCGCCATTTTCCCCGGTTCCCGCTTGAACCGGCGGGGCAGGCGCAACGTCAACAGCAACCGCAGCTCGCTTTGCAGAAATAAAATCAATTCTCAATTCTCCCTTTTCCGTTATTTCAAGTCTTATATCCTTTACCCTGTCGCCCAAAATACCTCTTAAATAATCTTTACACTTATCGTCAAAACCTTCTCGGCCAATCTGAGAGTGAATCAGTTTACTCATATCTTGGCCAAACATCTTGGTTGGATTTGTTGTAAGAAGTTGTACTGTTTTACCCTCTTCCTCTCCTTCTCCTTTCCTCACTTCTTCCTTAGGAACAAGAATTACTCCGGGTTTTTCTGTAGAGTTTAGCAAGGTCAAGGTGCCATTTAATTGCCGCTCAACACTAAAAAGGTCTTTGCCGCCGAAAACACGCCCCAAGCGCCCGACTCTCCGCTTGACATTAGCATTGAATGTAATATCCACCTCATTTGGCCTTTCTTCTTTATCCCTGACGAACCTATCCGGCACGGTTGTTCTGAATATCTTCATCTGCATATCCGGCGACTCAATCGGATCTTCCAAAACACGCCCGATAACGGTCGGCAACCACGTTTCTTTTACTTCGATGAATACACTTTCCCCCCCATCTAACCTCTCAGCAACATCTGCCAAAGTTCCATCCAAACCTTTTGTGGGTCTCACTCCTTTTTCAACGTCCATTTCACCTTCTTTTGACTGTCCTGGACTTAGTTCAACCTTCGTAGTAGGTCGTTGATAATCGCTTTTAACTGACTCTTGTGGAAAACCCGGATCCTCAACAAACTTGTCGCCGTCCCATTTCATAACTCTGACTGTGTTCGGGTCTTTATTAGTGCCTTTAAGTACATACCTCCATTCAGCCCTCCCCATCTCGCCAGCCTTGTGATCGCCTACGTATTCAACAAACTTAACCTCAGTCGCATTGGTTTTTTTCATCAGTTCAGCCATTTCTTTGGAATAAGGTAATTGTTTATCCAACTTTCCTCTGCCGTATCTTTCTGCTTCCATATAACTATCTGTAAATCCCCGACCATATCTCATTGCAAATGCCGTATTAGAGTAATTGACATCCTTGTCACGTCTGTGCAGCATTCTTGTTCTTGAAGTATCTTGGCGAGGGGGTCGATGTTTTGATTCCACCGGCTTCGGGGGTTTGGAGGCTAGTGTGGATTCCTGTTCAGCTTCGCCGGCTTTTTTAAATTCACCCAAAAATTCATCCTTTTCAATTTTCACTTTTCCGCCCAAACCTTCTATCTCTTTTTGTGCATTATCGCGCCAAGCTTCAACCTCCGCATCACTGGCTTCACCCGAATAATAACTTTTTGCTACTTCCACCAATCCGATTCTAAGCCTCGAAAGCTGATCCTGCTGTTCTTCGGTAAGATTCAGCTTCGAACCTTCAGGCACGATATTTTCGAAATACCTGGTATAAAGACTGTTTTCCTCACCTCCAAACCTTTCCCAAAATAAGTTATCAATGCTTCCCATTTCCCGTTTCAAATCAGCGACCTCGTCTACTTCATCTTCCGAAAGCCAATGATCTGTACGCAATGAGGCTTCACTAATTTTTTGATACTCGGACAATCTTTCCTGCGCAGCCTTGTAAATCTTCATCTCATCAAGTAAAGATCGGGATTGTGTTGCTTCGGGAGCTTTTTGTTCTTCGGACATACTTTGTCCTTCTTCACTCATAATACCTCAAATTTTAGCATTTTTCAGTCAGAAATTCTTAAATTAGAGCTTTAACGAAACAGTTTCTAGAAATCTTTACTGAATATGAAGTTGTGTACTTTGGTGCAAATTCGGAAAGAGAAAAATATTTCCTATACTTCAACAACAACGAGAAGAATCATCGGTCTTCTTCCCGTTTTTTGGAAGAAGAAATTGGAAAGATAATTCATGCCAAGCTCATGAAGTGAGGCCTTGTCGAATTTACCTTTTTTCTTGACTTGTTCGCTCAGCCTCCTTTCGGCCTGGCTCAACAATTCCTTATTTACCTTTTCAAAAACAAAGCCCCGGCTTATTATTTCCGGGTTTGCCGCAAGTTTTTTGCCTTTACTAACCTTAAACACAACTACAACAACACCTTCATTTCCCAAAACTGCCCGGTCCCCAAGAACCACCTTGCCAACATCGCCTATCCCGAGGCCGTGGACAAGAACTTGTTTTGTCATTACCCTTTCTCCAAGATAGGCATTGCCATTTTCGAAGACAACACTCTCGCCGGGTTTCAGACGGAAAATATCAGCAGGATTAGCACCAAAATCAATCGCCAAATCCAAATAAGACTTCATATACCTTATTTCTCCGCCGATAGGAATAAAATAATGGGGTTTTACAATTTTAAAAAGCCCAACAATATCGCCTTGTCCTCCATGGCCTGAAACATAAATTCCTTCGTCCAATCCCTCGTGTAAATCATAATAATGGACATCAACACCTTTATCTATTAAATTGTCAATCACAAAATCCTGACTCTCTTTCGAGTAAGGAGGTGCCGGGTCGGCCGAAAAAACCAACACGTCCCCTTCTGCTACTTCAACCCTATCGTGTTCACCCAATGAAATCCTATATAAAGAGCTCCCTACCTGACCATAACAACCCGAAACTATATAAAAAAGTTCGTTTCTTTTGAATCTTTGTGAATCATGATAAGTAATAATAATGTTATGAGGGATTTTAATATAACCCAAATCATAGGCAATTTCTATCTTTTTCTGTATAGAACGGCCGACTAATACTACTTTACGATTCAACCTGTGTGCTATATTGATCATCTGCTGAAAACGTCCAATGTTTGAGGAAATTGCCGTAGCAAAAACAGCGTAGGGCGCATTTTTCATCAAACCTTCCATGTTATCCTCAATCTTAGCCTCTCCCTCGGTGAATCCGGGCTTATTGGCTCCCAAACAGTCAGATGCTAAAAATAAAACTTTTTTCTGACCCGCTAGCATCTTTGCCCGATCCAGGTCAAAAGGTCTCCCATCAGCAGGTTTTTGATCAAATTTATGTTCAGGCACATGGAAAACTCTTCCCTCCGGGGTATCAATTGCAAACCCACAAGAATCCGGAACTGAATGTGAAACCCTAAAAGGTTGTATTCTAAAAGGACCCACTTCAAATTGGGCAGACTCTGGCTGAAACGTATTGATTTTATAGTTCTTTATACCAAACTCGTCCAATTTATCTTTTAAAAATCCGGTTACCAAAGGAGCTGCCCAGATTTCAGTCTCGATTTCTTTGAGTAAAAAGGGAATGGCTCCAATATGATCTTCGTGTCCTTGTGAAACAACAATTCCTGCTAATTTTTCTTTATTTTTTACAATATACGAAAAGTCTGGAATTACTAAATCCACCCCGTGCATTTCCAAATCGGGAAACCCGACACCGCAATCCAAAACCATCATCTGTCCGTCTGCCTCATAAACATACAGATTTTCTGTAACGCTGATTGTTCCTGAAAGCGCAATAAATCTCAACATATAAAAATGCTAATTTACAAATGTAAAATGCATCCAAATTCGTAGCATTCGGATCATATTAAGTTCATCTGTTCAAATTTTTTCTTATCAATCTCAATTTCCTTTTTCTCTTCTTTACCTTCTTCAGCAATTAATACAGGTAAGTTTTTAAAATCGTCAATTAGTTTTTGTTTGACATCCATACTTCTCAAACCCGCGGCTGGGTGATACATTGGAATAACAATCAAATCTTTTCCCTCCCAGTTTACAGTAAATCTCCTACCATGAACTGACGTGATCTTGGCATTTGGTAAAAATTTTGCCATAGAAAAACGTCCCAAGGTCACAACAGCCTTAGGATCAATAATTTTAATAATCCCATCAAGGTATTTACCATACGCCTCAAGCTCAGAAGGTAAAGGATCCCTGTTGCCGGGAGGCCTGTGATGAACAACATTTGTAATAAAAATATCTTCCCTTTTAAGCCCAGAGGCTATTAAAAGTGAATCTAATAACTTCCCTGCATTCCCCACAAACGGCTCAGCTTTCTGATCTTCCCAATAACCCGGTCCTTCTCCGATAAATACCACCTCAGCTTCAGAGCTACCTGCCCCAAATACCAAATTGGTCGCGCCGTTTCGGAGAGGCAACTTTTTGTCCTGCGACATCTTTTTTTCAAGCCTTTCAAGATTTTCTTTCTTATTCATCATGAGTTTGAACCTTCAATCACAAACCTCCGGAATAATTATTTATTGTATAAACATAAATGCATAGACCAGCATAATAAAATTACTGCATGAATTGTTTTATATTTTCCGGAGTGACATTAAAAACCTTAGTTTTGCCTTCAACAATATCCCTCGCGGCCTTTCTTACCACTTGCTGAATCGTGCGCTGAAGTGTTCTCATTCCGGCATCGTATCCCAAAGGTCTAACAATCCTTGCCCAAGATTCGTCCTCTATCGTCAAAGAACCCTCGGGAATACCAGACTGACGTATGATTTCAGGCAACATGTACTTTTTTCCGATCATTATTTTGTCTTCGTCTGAATATGAAGGCATTTGTATAGGCTCCAACCTGTCCAAAACGGCCGTAGCTATATTATTAGTATTGTTTGCTGTCGCAATAAACAACACTTCCGACAAATCAAACGGATAATCTAAATAATGGTCAACAAAAGCTTTATTCTGTTCCGGATCCAATAGCTCAACCAAAACTCCCATTATAGAAGACCTACCTTCTTGCGTTACTCTGTCTAGCTCGTCAAGAAGAATGACGCAGTTTTTACTCTGAGTCGAACGCAAGGCTTTAATAACTTTTCCCGGCTCACTCTCAGCATGAAGTCTGGACTGACCTCTTAAATCCAAGGGATCTCCCATACCTCCGAAAGGAATTCTGGAAAAACTTCTGCCCATAGCCTCAGCAATCGAATAGGCAATAGTTGTCTTACCCGTTCCGACTAGCCCGACAAAACACAAAATTGGTGCTCTAAGTACGTCTTCACCTTCGCCTTTTTCCTGTTTGAGCTTCATTACCGATACATACTCTAGAATCCGGTCTTTTATTTCTGAAAGACCATAGTGATTTTTATCTAAAACACTTCTGGCATGTTCCAAATCGAGATTATCTTTAGTTCTTTTATTCCACGGAAGGACCAAAACCCATTCTAAATACTTAATCATCCTATCAAACTCGGGTAAAAAGGTGGAAGACTCGCTCAAACTTGATAGTTGACTCAAACGGAGCAAAATATTTTCTTTTAAATCGTTCGGTATATCAGCTTTTTTAATACTTTCGCTATAAACTTGTATCTGTTCTAGGGCTGTAGCCATACCTATACTTTATCACAATAAGAACTTGAATTCTGAAGATTAACCTCTAACATTTCTTTTATCGTTTCTTAGAAATCTGCTTGTGGGAAAATGTGGCCCACCTTGGTTTGACCTTGCTTCCCCTTTGTCAAACCTTCGTTCGCCCCCCCTTCGTTCGTTTCCCCTTTTCTCTTTCCTTTTTTCTTCCTTCCTCAAATCAAATGCGGGATCAAGCATTAAAGAAAGATTAAGTCTGCCCATATCATCAATTTCTTTCACTCTAACATCCACTTTTTGTCCCATACTCAAAATATCGGCGGGGTCTTTTACATAATTCTCACTCATGTCCGATACATGCACCATACCTTCCCTGCCCGGAAATATTTCGACGAATGCTCCAAAAGATTGCATCCTCTTAACGGTACCGTGGTAAATCTCACCAGGAACGGGTTCTTTGGTAAGAGCTTCCACTCTTTCTACTCCTTCTTTAACCGCTTCCTCCGAAGGTGCCGAAATAAATACCGATCCGTCATCATTAACGTCGATTTGTGCTCCCGTTTCAGCAATAATTCTTTTAATGTTTTTGCCTCCCGGTCCTATCAATTCACCAATTTTATCTACAGGAACTTTTATAAGCTTGATCTTTGGAGCGTGTGAGGAAACTGTTTCACGATATTTACCGAGTGTCTTGAGCATAAACTTTAGAATCTCACCACGCCCTACTTTCGCTTGTTCAAGAGCGTTTTCCAACATGGTAATCGTAAGCCTAAGTGTTTTGACATCAAGTTGCATCGCAGTTATTCCTTTTTCACTACCAGCAACCTTAAAATCCATATCGCCATTAAAATCTTCAATTCCCATAATATCCGATAAAACGACATAATCTTTTTCCTGCCTGCTGGAAGATTTACCAGGAGAAGAATTGTCCGTAACCATCAACCCCATGGCTATTCCCGATACCGGTGAAACCAGCGGAACGCCGGCATCCATTAATGAAAGTGTCGAACCACATACCGAAGCCATAGAAGTTGATCCGTTAGAACTCATTACTTCGGAAACTACGCGTATAGCGTAAGGAAAAACTGTTTCATCAGGAACAACGGAAGCTAACGCTTTTTCCGCCAAAGCCCCATGACCAATTTCACGTCTGTTCGGGCCACTTATCCTTCCAGTTTCTCCGGTTGCGTACGGAGGCATTGAGTAATGATGCATATAACGCTTCGCTTCTTCTCCCTCCGCCGACTCAATTAATTGGCCTAAGGAAGGTGCCCCCAATGTAGTAACAGTGAGAACTTGAGTTTGTCCTCTTGAAAAAACCGCACTTCCGTGGGTCCGTGGCAAAACACCGACTTCGGCGTTCAGTTTACGTATTTCATCATATTTTCTTCCATCAACCCTTTTACCTTTCAGCGTAATCTTTCTTATATAGTCTCTTTTCAAAGAGTCTATTATCTCGGCAACATACTTTTTCTCTTTATCTTCAAAATTTTCAGAAACCGCCTCCACCAAATCTTTAAAATCACTTGACGAACCTTCACTTTTCAACATGTTTTCTACAAGGTTCTTGATTTTATCCTCTACCAGCTTTTTTACTCTATTAACAACTTCGGCGGGAGGTTTTGATTCATCAAACTTTTCTTTCTTTGTCCCGACTTCTTTTGTAAGATCTTCTATCAAAGATATTACTTTATCTGCTTCACTCTGAGCGAATTTAATACCTTCTATAACCTGCTTTTCACTAACTTGTTTTGCCCCTGCTTCGATCATAATGATAGACCCTTTAGTCAGTGAAGCCACCATGTCCATCTCTGAGTTTTCAAGTTCTGTGTCAGTCGGATTTAAAACATACTTCCCATCTTTATAGCCTACTCTTAAAACAGCTACCGGACCTTTCCAGGGAATCGGAGAAATAGCAACGGCAGAAGACGCGGCAATTCCTGCTAAAACCGAAGGGTCATTCTGCAAATCCACCGACAAAACCATAACAATTATTTGAACATCTTTTTTGTAAGTCTTCGGGAATAAGGGTCTTAATGACCTGTCAATCAACCTTCCTGATAATATTTCATCATCTGTCGGTCTTCCTTCTCTTTTTACCCACTTACTGCCTTTTATCCTGCCTCCTGCATACAGACGTTCCTGATAATCAATTGTCATCGGGAAATAATCCAGTTCCCTTCCTGTATCTTGAGAAACAACCGTCGCAAGTACAACCGTTTCCCCATACTTAGCCAAAACTGCGCCCCCCGCCTGTTCCGCGAGATATCCTGTTGAAAGAGTTAATGTTTTCCCTGCAATCTCAACTGATTTTTCTATTTTTTTCATTATTTGTAGATCTACAAAGACTCGTAGTAATTCGTTGCGTCCGGATACTTCTGTAGGTTCAAATTAGACAGACTACTTATCCATCTTAATTTCCTTCATAAGTGCTTTATACCTTCCGTCATCCTTACTTTTTAAATAATTCAGTAATCTTCTTCTCTTAGCTACCATTGACAAAAGTCCCCTTCTCGAATGCATATCTTTTTTATGCTCCTTGAGATGTTCAGCGAGCTTGTCAATAGAGGCGGATAGAAGCGCAACTTGCACCTCAGGTGAACCCGTATCACCTTTTTCTCTAGCAAACTTTGCTATTATTTTTTGTTTATCATCCTTACTTAAAGCCATAGTCCCGACATGTATTACAAAGTAGTTTCTGGTAAGGTTGGAAAAAACCTAGTAATACACCGCTTATTATAATAACATAAATTATTGTGTATTCCAACACACAATTGTAAATTGTTACTACTTCAAACAAATAAATTGCCGGTTTGCTATTTGTGCTATTAATATATTCATTTCGGCGGATCAACAGGTCTGAAATTAACTAATCGAGGTACCCTTATATATTTTTGGTTGCAACCAGTCATTGGGAGCTTTTTCCATATCGTTACTTTGAGAAGGGTCATCTTGATCCGATAAATTTTTCTCCTGCTTAGAAAACTGTTGCAAAGGTCGGTCGGCTTTTACTTGGTCCTGTGTTAAAGACTGCACCGGTGTCTGACTAGTATTCTGTTGGCTTGTATATCTACCGGGAATAGCTCCTTGTGGAAATTCTTCTTTATTTGCTATTGGCTGTAATACAGCCCTTCTAGCGCCCAGCTTCATCAGTCCAGCCACAACCGAAAAGGTCTCCGCTGTTACAGTTGGATCGCTTAAATTATTGCTCGCATTCTCTATCCCCATCAAAAGATTTGTAGCAATATCCTCGTCAATTACCATACCGCTTTCTTTAATTAAACTTGCGACAACTTCAGAAACAGATGAAGCGGGCCGTGAAAATGACAAATAACTTTTGTTAGAAGAGAGGCTCAAATCTTTTATCCCAACATGAACGATATTTGCACTCGTCAGCTCGCGTGATGTAATTGCTGGAAAATGACTTTCATTCGCCCCACCTACCATAATTATTGTATCTGCTGAGACACCGGAGTAGGAAAGTTCGATTTGATCCTTTCCGGGAGGAGATATTCGTTGCCTCGGAATTACTGTTAGTCTGAACTGGCTATTTTCAATATCATAACTTACTCTTTCAATATCATCCGCTTTGTAATCTGTAAATCTTATTATTAAGTTTTTATTCCCCAACTCCTGAGTGATTTTATTTACACCTATAATTCTGTTAAATTCCACAGTCGTGGGTGAAGGGGAAAAAATTTGTACATCCTTATCTTGTCTTAAACAAAGATACAATGCCATACCAGCCGCCACCTGATCGAAAAAAGGTTTTGTTGGTATTAATATCAATATTGATTTAGACTGGTCGATAACTGACCTAAAAGAGTTATCCATTGTTTAAATGATTGTTAATTTTTTCTACCGCAATACTGTTTAATCAAACAAGCCACTATTTATTTTTATTAACCGATAGTATAACATCTCCAATCTTGAAATCAAGTTGCGGAGTAAAAAAAATTCCACACTCTTCACCTTGCTTGACTTCTTGAACATCTTCCTTTGCTTTTTTCATTGTTAGAATTCTTATTTCACCAACTTCTTTTGCTCCTCTCGTAAGCTTAACCACATCAGTCTTTGTTATCTTCCCCATAATCACCCTGCAACCAGCTACGTTCTTACCATCAAAAGGAAAAGTAGCCACAATCTCAGCCTTACCTTTTATTTCCACAGTGCCACTTTTGAGAATTTTTTCAAGCCTCTCAAACAACTCGTAAACAATGTCAAACGTTTCAATTTTCACTCCTTCCGCCACCGCCAGTTTTCCAACGGAAGTAGATACTTTAGCTTCAAATACAAAAATTGACGAGCTAGTTGATTTAGCAAGAAAAATGTCGCTTTCAACCACATCGCCCACTGACGAAGAAACGATAGTAATCTCAGGTGGAATATTTGCAGTTATTGCCTCAATAGCACCCGCACTTTGGGTTTTCAATATGAGTGAAAACTTACTTTCTGAAGCCGCTGGAGCAATACTTTTTCTTTCGGTTAAAATGGATAAACTTTCTTTCGTGCTACCTGTCCAGATTCTACTTCCTACTAAAGGTGGGTTTTCAAATCCCAATAAAAGCGCTGGCTCACCGGGTAATACATTTGCAACCGATTTACCCTGATGGTCAAAAATTCCTCTAACCTTGGCTTTAGCCTCTTCACTAACTAAATTTTGGCCTACTTTAATACTACCGCTTTTTACAACGACGGATACGGTCGGCCCCCTTTTGTCTTTACCTGTTTCTATTACCATGGCTTCAAGCAATTCTTCAGGACTACCTTTTAGACCATATACCTGGGAGGTGAGTACTATTAAATCAAGAAGTTCCAAAACACCTTCTCCCGTTTTTGCGGAGACTCCGAGCAAAGAAACATTGCCCCCACTTCCTTCAAAAGAAACGCCCAAATTCTGTAATTGGATACGCACGTTTTCAACAGAAGCGGTCGGCAAATCGACCTTAGTTACAGCCACAATGTAGGGTATTTTCGTAGCTAGTATAAAATCTAAGGCTTCTTTTGTTTGGGGTTTAACACCCTCCTCGCCCGCCACTACCAAAATCGCAATATCAGCAAGAGATACACCACGAGACCTCATTTTAGTAAACGCAGCATGCCCCGGAGTATCAATAAACGTTATCCTTCTTCCATCGGTTGTTTCAACAACAGACGCCCCCACACCCTGTGTTATCCCACCAGCTTCTTTTTTTGCAAAGTTGGTTTTTCTGATAAAGTCAAGAAGTGTGGTTTTACCGTGGTCTACGTGTCCAAGAATCGTCACAATTGGAGGTCTTGTAAAACTTGAGTCCGTTTTGTCCATTTTCATAAAAAACAGCCTTTCTAATTTTTCTTCTCATGAAATCTGTTAGTCAGTTTTTATTTCAGTTTCTTTCTTATCACCATTTTCTGAATTTTCTTCTCCAACTGTTTCAGGAGAAGTGTTTTTTTGATCTTTGTCTCCATCGGTTTTAGTCTCAGACATGCTTACTTTTTTAACTTTCTTTTCTTTTTTCTTCTTTTTATCTGCATCTGTCTTTTTTTTCTCCACCTTTTCATCTTCAAAAGATTTCGAAAGTTCAGATATTATTTCTATTTTCCAGTTGGTAAGTTTTGCAGCCAGTCTCGCATTTTGTCCGTCTTTTCCTATAGCTAGTGAAAGCTGATCCTCGGGTGCCTTAACGACGGCCGTCTTTGTTTTTTCATCCAATTTGACACTCAAATTTTCAGCTGGAGAAAGTGCAGCTTTAATCAAATCCTGCAAGTCATCACTATACTGAATAATATCAACTCTCTCCCCACCAAGCTCATTTGTAACAGCCTGAACTCTCACGCCTTTTTGGCCGACACAGGATCCGACCGGATCGACTCCGCTTTGGTTCGAAAAAACAGCCATTTTGGTTCTGACTCCTGCTTCTCTTACAATTGCTTTAACTTCAACACTTCCTGAACCCATCTCAGGAACTTCTCTTTCAAAAAGCTTTTGCACAAAAACCGCATCCGATCTTGATAAAATTATCTGCTTGCCCTTAGGAGTATCTTCAATTCTTTTCAATAAAAAGGTAAGTCTTTGATTAGGATTCAGCCTTTCATCGGAAATACGCTCCTCTTTGGGCATTATTCCTTCTGTTCTTCCCAGATCAACTCTCACATCCGATCCATCGAACCGTAAAATCATACCTGAAATGAGTCCTCCTATACGTCCGGAAAATTCATCCATCACGGCCCCTTTCTCAGCCTCCCTTATTTTCTGATGGATTACCTGCTTTGCTGTTTGTGCGGCAATCCTTCCAAATCCAGGTGGTGTTACATCCTTTTTATTCTTTTTTGCTTCCTCTTTTTTGGCTTGAAGCTCTTCTGGGTCAATGGCTTCTTCTCCTTCTTCCACGTCTTCTTCAACTAAAGGCCAAGCGAAAATTCTGGCTTCACCACTGGTAGAATCAAGCTCAGCATCATATTCATAACTATCTACTTCTTCACCGCGTTCTCTTGCATCTCTTTTATAAGCAGCAATTATCGCTTGCTTGATTGTTTCCAATATCACATCAGGCTCCAAATTTCGCTCTGTAGCTATTGCCCTTAGTGCCTGTGCAAATTCTGTTCTTGGTGTCTGCATATGTTTCTAAAAAAAATGGCGGGCACTCATCCCACCAAACCCTTGTCTTAATACAAACAAATTTTACTCCAAAACCCCTCCTTAGTCAATTGACCTATAATACAATTGCATCACTTGATATCGCTGTCTTTAAGAAACAATAAAGATAATGGAATTACTAATTCTAATAGCATTAGCTACACTTTTTTACACACTCTTTGACATCTTCGCCTCCCAAGCCGGTAATAAAATCGATTCTAACTTAAGCGCTGTTATTTTTAATGGCTTGGGAACTATCCCTTTGGTTTTATATATCTTCTATAAATATTCAAAGGATTCAAAAATCATACCGGCATCCTCCGAAGGGATATTCCACTCAACCGCAGCTGGAATTTCCATTGCAATATTTTCTGTACTGCTGATTAAAATTTTCGAGAAGGGAGGACTGTCTTATATCGTTCCTCTGATTTATGGAGGTACGGTTGTACTGGCAGCACTAGCTGGCATCGCAATCTTCAAAGAACAAGCAAATACTTACGGTGTCTTAGGAATTATTTTAGTAGCAGCAGGTATTGGGTTAATAGTTTTTTCAAAGATATAATATCTTTCTTTAATTTATCAAATAAAGCAGGAAAATAAACGCAAGTTTTTAAAAAAGTACTATAAGTAATTACCAAAACACACTCAATCCGCATTTTTCGTATTCGGAAATTTTTACAACCCCTCTTCACGAAGATTTTCGATGAGGTTTTTTTGGTCTTTGTTCAATTTTTCGGGAACATTTACAATGATGCGTACATATTCATCACCCTTTCCTCCTCCGCGCAAATGTGGTGCGCCTTTACCGCGAAGCCGGATCATTGTTCCTGATTGGGTTCCCGGGCGGATTTTCAACTTTACATTCCCGTCAATAGTCGGTGCCTCAATCTGTCCTCCTAAAACAGCTAAAGAATATGGAATATTCACTTTTACGAAGATATCGGCTCCGTCCCTTTCAAAAATTTCATGAGGTTTAACATTAACTGACAAAATAAAATCACCAAAATTAATCCTTGATCCTTCATCAATGCCTGCTGGAATTTTTATCTTTCTTTTCTTACCCCCGATCTCAACTTGTTTTTCCACACCCTTCACCGCGTCCATAAAGTCGACATCTATTGAATAACGGGGAACTTGTCTGGCTCTGGTAAAGCCGCCGCCGCCAAAAAAACTCTCAAAAATATCAAAGGGATCCCCAAAATCAAATCCTGCAAAAGGGGAGCCGCCGCCGCCTGAAGTTCTATAAGTATAAGTAAAAGGACCCCATTGACCTCCCTGCCCCTGACCTCCAAAAGGACTTCCTCCCGGAAAACCCTGCCCGCCACGAAATCCTCCGCCAGGAGAAAATGCTTCATGGCCAAATTGGTCGTAAGCCTGCTTTTTTTGCGGGTCCGAAAGAATCTGGTAAGCCTCATTTATTTCTTTAAAGCGTCTTTCAGCAGCTTCTTTATCATCTCTGTGTCTGTCTGGATGCCACTCCAAAGCTTGCTTCCGGTAAGCTTTCTTAATTTCATCTGCCGAGGCATTCTTACTCACCCCAAGTATGTCATAGTAATCAGATTTCGCAGCCATAGTTATATTAAAAATACAAGAGGATAATTAAATAACGACCTTACCATCTTTCATTTTAACTTTAATTTCCTCTCCAGGTTTTATTTTACCCTCAAGAATTTGCATTGCAATCTCATCCAAAAGTTCCTGTTCAATAAGACGCTTAAGCGGTCTTGCCCCAAAAACAGGATCATAGCCTTTCTGAGCAAAATAGGAAATCATATCTTCAGAGTAGGATAAACCAATATTCTGCTGGGAAAGTAAAGTTTTTGCATTCTCAAGCTGATTCTTGGCAATATCAACCATTACTTCTTTACTCAAAGGATTAAAGTAAACTACTTGATCAAGACGGTTTAAAAATTCAGGTTTGAAAGTACTATTTAAAACTTCGTTCATTCGGGTTTTTAACTTATCCTGATCCTTACCCGCGTATTCTTTTATTAAATCGCTTCCTAAATTGCTGGTCAAAATAATTATTGTATTTTTAAAATCAACTTCGAATCCTTTACTGTCGGTAAGTTTCCCGTCATCCAAGACCTGCAAAAACAGGTTAAATACCTGAGAGTGAGCTTTTTCAATTTCATCAAATAAAACTACTGAATATGGATGCCTTCGAACAGCTTCTGTAAGCTGACCACCTTCTTCAAAACCCACATAACCGGGAGGTGCACCAATCAGTCTTGCAACACTATGCGGCTCTTGATATTCACTCATATCAATCCTGACAATTTCATCTCCATTATTAAATAGGCTTTCAGCCAGAGCTCTTGCAGTTTCGGTTTTCCCAACACCGGTTGGCCCAAGGAATAAAAATGAACCAATCGGTCGATTTTCTTCTTTCAAGCCGGAACGAGACCTTCTTATAGCATTGGCAACCAAGTGTAATGCTTCGTCTTGACCAACCACCCTTTTCCTTAATTCATCTTCAAGCTTAAGTAAACGCTCGGATTCGGTCGACATTAATTTCCCCACAGGAATTCCCGTCCAGCGCGAAACGATCCTGGCAATATCCTCCTCACCAACCTCCTCACGCAAAACCTTTTCTTCATCCGGAATTTCTTTCCATTCGGCTTCAATTTCAGTAAGTTTCTTCTCAAGGTCGGGGAGTTTACCGTATTTAATCTCAGCCGCCTTATCCAGCTGAACTTCGCGCTCCGCAGCTTCAAGTTCCATTTTTAACTTATCAATTTGAGCTCGGATCTTTTGAATTTTCTCAATGATCTCTTTTTGCTCCTTCCATCTTTCCTCAAATTCAGTAATTTTTTCTTTCAAGGCCTTTATATCATTTCTAACTGAAGTAAGTTTTGCCTTGGCGCTTTCCGATTTTTCTTTCTTTAGAGCGGTTTCTTCTATCTCAAGCTGGGTAAGTCTTCTTTTTAAAACATCCAGTTCAGCAGGTTTGCTTTCGGTTTCAATTTTTATGGCTGATGCAGCCTCGTCAATAAGATCAATAGCCTTGTCGGGCAAAAAGCGGTTTGTTATGTACCTATTGGAAAGTTGGGCTGCGGCAACTATTGCATCATCGGTAATTCTAATTCCATGATGAAGTTCATAACGCTCCTTAATCCCACGAAGGATTGCAATAGTATCCTCAATCGTGGGCTCCTCAACCAAGACAGATTGAAAACGCCGTGCCAAAGCCGCATCTTTTTCAATGTATTTTCTATACTCAGTAATTGTGGTTGCACCGATCATGCGCAGGGATCCGCGGGCTAAAGAGGGTTTTAATATATTTGCCGCATCAACTGATCCTTCTGCAGAACCTCCTCCGACAAGAGTATGAAGCTCATCAATAAAAATGATGTATTTGCCTTCACCTTCTTCAATACCTTTAATAACAGCCTTAAGGCGCTCTTCAAATTCACCCCTGAATTTAGTACCCGCAACTAAAAGTGCAAAATCAAGCATTAGAAGACTACGATCTTCCAAAGTTGTAGGAACATCGCCAACCGCAATCCTTTGAGCCAACCCTTCAACTATTGCGGTTTTACCAACCCCGGGGTCTCCTATCAAAACGGGATTATTTTTGATCCTTCTTGAGAGAATTTGCATGACACGCCTGATTTCGGAATTCCGCCCGATTACCGGGTCAATTTTTCCGTTTTTAGCTTGCTCAGTGAGATTGATTGTGTATTTTTCCAAAGCCTCTTTCGGATTAACAGGCTTTAAAAGATTTTGTAAATCATTTTCCATATGGTAAATAATACCACTTGTTTTAGCACTCAGTCAAATCAAGTGCTAAATTCATTTGCTGGTTGACTTTAAACAAAAGTATAAATAGTATATATTTTATAAGTAAACAATAAGTACAATATTAGTATGCTGACACCAAAACAGAAGGAAGTACTTGACTTCATAATCGAATTTTACGATAAAAAAGGTTATTCACCTACTTTAGCTGAGATAGCGAAAAAATTAAATAAAAAAGTTCCAACTATACACCAATATATTGAGGCTCTTATAAAAAATGAGTATCTTCACAAAACTGAAGGTTCTGTCCGAAATATTATTCCCGTTTCAAAAAAACCGGGCGCAAGCTCTGTTTTCCAACGAAAAGTAAATATTGGAGTAATTGGTTACGGAATGGTAGGACAAGCAGTTTCTTATGGTTTTTCAAATAGCAACGTACTTACCTACGACAAACATAAGGAGACGGAATCCTTTGAAAGAGTAGTTAAAAATTCCGATTATATATTTATATGTTTACCAACACCTATAAAAAATGATGAGTCGGGAATCGATTTATCAATAATTGACGATAATATTGCAAAAATTACTAAATTTACGAACGGAACCGACAAAATCATTGTTATTAAATCAACCGTTATCCCGGGCACAACAGAAAGGTATATCAAAAAATATCCTAAAAGCCTATTTAGTTTTAATCCGGAATTTTTGACCGAACGTGCCTTTTTACAAGACTTCATAAATACAGACAGGATCATTATCGGCTCTGATAATTCATTGGTATTCAGAAAAGTTTCTTCAATCTACCAATCAATAATGCCCAACACTCCCATTTTCCAAACCGATCCGACAAGTGCAGAAATGGTTAAATATATGGCAAATTGCTTACTGGCAACAAAAGTCATATTTGCAAATGAAATGTACGATATTTGTGAAAAGTTAAATATCAATTATGACGAGGTAAAAAAAATGGTTACAGCAGATAAAAGAATAGGCGATTCACATTTAGATATAACCAGTTTAAGAGGTTTTGGCGGAAAATGTTTTCCCAAGGATCTCTTGGCATTAAAAGGTTTAGCCAAAAAACTTAAAGTTGATACAACAATTCTTGATGCAGTTTGGAAGAAAAATTTAAAAGTCAGAAAAGTTCACGACTGGGAAGAAATTCCTTTTGCAGTCGGAAGATCCTCTTTCGGCCACAAAAACTAATTGTTCAAGTGTACTGATGGTTCGGAAACAAAGTCTGTTGTTTATCATCAGTACAAATTTATAATCCAAAAACTACCTTTCCAATGCTAAATGAGTTCAATCAAATTTAGTTATCCTACAAACAACTTGCTGGTCAGGAATGTTTTTCCAAACAGGACTGTAAAAATATAAATCTTGGTACTTCCCAATAACAAGCCTGCCTTCTTTAACAATAAATGTCTTTGAAACATCACCAATTAGTTTTGTTCTTAGGTGTTCAAAAAAATTGTATCTAAAAGAAGTTCCTGGTTCGTCGTGATGTTTCCATTTGCTTGGTGGAACCATCTCATCTAAATATTCTTTTAAGTCTTCTAAAAGACCATTTTCCCAACCTATTTGCACTAATGAAGATACTTCATGAGGAACCCAGCAAACTATATTTGCATTGGTAAAATTATTATCCTTAATTAGTTTCTTGAGATACGTTTGAAATGGAGTAAATTCTTCTTTAAGATGAAGTTTAATTACTGTATCAATAATTTCCATTTAACATCTTTATTCAACAACCTCTCCTTCTTCTACCTTTTCATCATCTTTTTTCTTACCTTTCTTTCCCTTTTCAGTGTTCTCGGTTTTTTCTGTGCCCTCAGTGTTGTCCTCTTTTTTATCCGCTTCTCCAACCCGCTCTCCTCCCTCGGCGGGCTCGGGACCTGCGGTGCCTTCGGCACCTCCGCCATACATTGCCTGACCGACTTGACTTAATGTTTCTGACAATTCCTTCGTCGCCTTCTCAATATCTTCTTTTTCAGCATTTTCTTTAGCTAACTCGTCTTTTACTGCTTTTATTTTTTCTTCAACCTTTTCTTTTACATCCTTTGGTGCTTTATCACCTGCATCTTTAAGGGCTTTTTCGGCAGCTGCAACCATAGAATCAGCTTGGTTTCTGGCAGTGATCTTTTCGGCCTTTTTCTGATCCTCTTCCTTGTGATGCTCAGCCTCCTCTTGCATCCTTTTAACTTCGTCATCCGAAAGTCCAACAGCACCGGTAATTTTAATATTTTGAGTTTTGCCGGTTGCTTTGTCTTTTGCAGTAACAGTCAGAATTCCTGATGCATCCATATCAAACGTTACCTCAACTTGAGGCACTCCGCGGGGAGACGGCGGAATCCCGTCCAATATAAAACGGCCTAAAGACTTATTATCCGCACTCATAGGACGCTCGCCCTGAGTAACATGAATCTCAACCTGCGTCTGATTATCAGCGGCTGTCGAAAAAATCTCAGTCTTGGATGTAGGAATAGTGGTATTTCTCGGGATCATTGGAGTTGCAACATTTCCGAGCGTTTCAATTGCCAACGTCAAAGGTGTTACGTCAAGAAGAAGAATATCCTTAACTTCCCCACCTAATACACCCGCTTGAATTGCTGCTCCGATTGCTACAACTTCGTCCGGATTTACGCTTTTGTTGGGTTCTTTGCCAAAGTAATCCTTAACCGTTTCGATTACTTTAGGCATCCTGGTCATTCCTCCAACCAAAATAACTTCATCAATGTCGTGCGGATCAAGCTTTGCATCTTTCAAGGCTGCTTCAACCGGTTTTTTGGTACGCTCTATCAAATCGTTTACTAAACCTTCCAACTTCGCCCTTGTTAATTTCATTGTCAAATGCACAGGATTTCCGTCTTTCTGGGTAATATAAGGTTGGTTAATCTCAACTTCGTCTGTTGCCGATAACTCAATTTTTGCTTTTTCGGCGGCGTCTCTTACTCTTTGCAATGCCTGTTTATCTGCACGTAAGTCTACAGTATTGTCCTTTTTAAACTCATCGCAAATGTAGTCAACTATCACCTCGTCAAAATCATCCCCACCCAAGTGTGTATCTCCGTTTGTCGCTTTTACTTCAAAAACCCCTTCACCGAGTTCCAATATCGATATGTCAAAGGTACCACCACCAAGATCATAAACGGCAATTTTCTCAGCTTTTTTCTTATCCAGTCCATAAGCCAAAGCTGCTGCGGTAGGTTCATTGATTATTCTTTCAACCTTAAACCCGGCAATTTCTCCAGCCTGCTTTGTAGCTTGCCTTTGTGAATCGTCAAAATATGCTGGAACGGTAATCACGGCCTGGTCAACTTTTTCACCCAAATAAGACTCAGCGTCCTTTTTAAGTTTCATCAACACTCTTGAAGAAATTTCTTGGGGAGAATATTTTTTATCTTCTACTTCGACTTCAACACCACTCTTGCCAGAAACGATCTCATAAGGCACCATTTTTTTAGTTCTTTCAACTTCTTTATCGTCGTAGCGTCTGCCCATCAATCTTTTAATTGAATAAATCGTATTTTTAGGATTCAGAATTAATTGACGCTTTGCAACATCTCCGACAAGATTTTTTACTGGTTCCACGACCGAAGGTGTAACATTTCGTCCAGTATCCGCCGCAGGAATTACCTTAGGCCTGCCACCCTCCATTACCGCAACACATGAATTTGTTGTACCTAAATCAATACCGACAATTTTACCCATACTTTTTCCTTTCTATTATTTTACTTTCTCCTCTGTTTTATAAACAATGACTTTTGCAGGTCGAATAACAGGACCGTCTTTTATTCTCCAACCTTCAAGCAGAACTTTAGATATAAGCCCTTGTTTAGATTTCTCTCTCACATTTTCTATCTCAACTGCTTCGTGTAAATTCTCATCAAACGGCAATCCTTCCCATACCTCAACATTTTCAATTCCTTCTTCCGATATTATTACATCTATCTTTTTTATAATATTATCTAAACCTTCATCTTTCAAATGCAACTGGGCCTTTTTCAGATCATCAATTACAGGTGCAATCCTCAGAAAAAAACCGACATTTGCCAACTTTATGACTTCTTCTTTTTCCCTTTCAACCCTTTTTCGTAAATTATCATAATCAGCCAGAGTCCTGGCAAGCTGACTTTTCAATTCTTCCTCTCTGGCTACTGACAAGTCCTTCTTTCTTTTCTGCTTCATTTTTATATTCCCTCAAAAATTCCCCTGAAATATCTCATAATGGGAATAACCCTCGGGTAAGGTAACCTCACCGGACCGATAACACCCAAGGCGCAATTTCTCCCTAAAAGCTCAAACCTCGTACCGACAACGCCTATCGGATTAAAACCCGGCCATCCCAACTCTTCACCGAATATTACTTCGACAGGAGAATTTCCCGTCATTCTTTGAAAAAAAAGCTCGTGCATTTTTTTTATCTCATCCAGGGAAGAAAAAAGGCTGGCTGTCGCTCTAAAATCTTCAAATTCCGGATTGTTAAAGATATTTCCAAATCCAGAGTGCCACAGCTTATCTTCATCATTGACAGCTCCAACCGCGAGACTTCTAGTTGTATTTGCCAGAGAGCGAGTTGCCTCTTCAAGGATTTTATCTATATCATCCCTTCCTTCAGCCACTTTCTCTTTCACTTTGACTTCATCCACCAAACTCATCTGCCGTTCATCCATTAACTGATCTATATAAAATTTCATCGCTTTCGGTGACGGAACTCTGCCTGCAGAAGTATGAGGCTGTCTTAAATAACCCATGTCTGTTAAGGCGTGCATCTCCGTCCTGATGGTTGCCGGTGAAACACCCATCGTGTATTTCTTTTCAAGATTTTCCGACCCCACAGGTTCAGCTGTTTCAATATACTCATCAATTAAAGACTTTAATATTTGGGTTTGTCTTGCCGTCAATGCATCGCTCATTTAAGTTAAAAGGTAAAGGGTGAAAGGTAAAAGAATTGTGTTGTCTTTCAGCCTTTATTACTCACCTTTCACCTTATTTAGCAGAAGGTTACCATGAGTGCTAATACATGTCAAGTGCCTGGAATACAGCTACCTTGATAGTTATTATTTTTTACCCCACCATAAACTACACTCCATTATTTTGCCTTGAAATACGTTAAGAATAAATAATCAATTCAGATAGATAAAATCAATTAATTCTTAGCTATTATCCATTTTGAGTGCGGGAAAACCTTATTTATTTTTTTAACCTGACTCATCGGTGGGGGTAGGAGTAACAGGTTCTTGCTCTTTGGAAGGAATAGGGGCTACTCTTCGTACTAAAATGCGCCTTATGAGATTAAAGAAATTCCAGACCTCTTTAGATTTTAAAAGTATAGCCAAAAATAAATATACTACTCCACCGACTAAGGTAACTATTATAGTCAAGATGAGAAGATTTGCTGTATATCTGGTATCTAAAACAAATCTTTCGAAGTTAATGTCTTTAGCTATATCTATGGTACTTATAAAAGAAATTTTTTTAATCCAAGTCCATCTATCAAAAAATTTCAGCAAAATATACATAACAATTCCTGAACCTAACGCCGATATTACAGACTTGATTATCGGCAATAACATTTTGGTGAAAGAACCGTTACCTATTTTTTTATTCAAAAAATAAAAAAGAGTAATCGCTTGTGCAAAACTTCCTATTGAATAAGCAGCAGCCAAACCCCAAACTCCAAACCCTAAAACTCTGATCAATAAAAAGTCCAATAAAATTATAAGTAAAATAGACGATATAGATATAACAACAGGTGTTTTTGTATTATGAAGAGCATAAAAGCTTCTTGCCAAAAGAGACGCAACCGCCTGTGTTACTATCCCGACTGAAAAAGCGCTTAGGACATAACCTGTCTGGACGGTTGCTTCCCAACTAAAAATGTCAGTCCCATAAACAAGCCTTATGATCGGCACGCGCAAAACAATAAAAAAAGTTGCAACAGGAATGACCAAAAAACTCATATCATAAAGTGCAGAAAGAAGTGTTTTTCTGAATTCATTGGGAGAGGTAGACTTCCTGGCTAGCGTAGGAAGCGCCGCTTTTGCTATTGAAGTACCAAATAATCCAACCGGAACTAATTGAAGTGTGTTTCCAAAAGTGTAATAAGTATAAGACGCGGTGCTAATAAGCGATGAGAAAAAAAGCTCGGTAGTTTTGGAGATTTGCAAAAAGAATGTTTCTAATATACGCGGAGCCGCTAATTTGGCAATTTTTTTTACATCCGGCGTAAATTTTACCCGAGGCACAAAGGAAAATCCTAATTTTATAGCCAGAGGAAGCTGTATTAAAAAATGAAGCATCGCCCCAATGACTACACCCACAACTGGAGCTTTCAAACCCAAAGTCGGCGCTAAAAATGCCGTTCCGAGTATAATTCCAAGATTATAAAAAAGTGGAGCCAGTGCCGGAATGAGGAAACGTCTTAAAGACTCCAGAACACCAGTCAAAACATAACTTACGACAAAAAAACCCTGTGCAGCAAAGAGTATCCGAGCCAAACTTACAATTGTGTCTCTATCTTCACCGCTATAACCGGGAGCTAAAACACCGTATACGAAATTGGCGTGTAAGCTGAGAATTACAGAAAAGAAAATAAAGATAATCAAACCTAAATTAACGATTATACCGGCTGTTTCCCAAGCTTTGTCTTTCCCTTCTTTCAAAGAACGAGTAAAAACAGGAATGAATGCTGAGGCAAAAGTCCCAAATACCAAGACTTCGAAAACCAAATCCGGTAACCTGAACGCAGCAAAAAATAGTGAAAGCTCATCCGGAATAAAAAAATGGGCCAAGACCCTTTGTCTTATCAGACCCAAAATTCTTGAAGCAACAATCATGAACATTATCAATGTTGCCGCCGACAGCACGCTTTCCTGCGGATCCATCAATATTTTTCTGCCTTTGGATATTAACTTCGTAACCATATAAAATTGATATTTTCTAACTTTTAGATTATACTCGGCTGAGAGTCAGCGGTGTACTGTAAATTTAAGGTAAATTGATCTTAGAAATTACCAGTTCCTATAATAACAGATACTATTGCTGCTGACTATTTTTTTATATGCCTGTAACTAAAACAGCAAAACGTGCTTTGCGCGTTTCGATAAGAAAACAAAAAGTAAATAAAGCTATGATATCCAGGCTTGAAGCCGCCTTGCGTATTGCAAAAAGGAAAAAAAACGAAAAAGACATTAAAGAGGCTATAAGTCTTGCAGACAAGGCATCCAAGAAAAATATCATACACAAAAATAATACCGCACGCATCAAAAGCGCTTTGTCTAAATTACTTTCGCAAAAAAGAAACGCTAAAACTGTCAAAACTAAAGCAAAAAAATAACCTTCTATCTTATTCCTTCATATGATATATTGATTTAAGGTGTAAAACACAAGAGACAAAGAACTTAAATAAGTATACTTTCTAGTTCTCTAGTCTTTGTGTTTTTATAACTTATCTGTCATGTCTGCCCAAACCGGTAACCAGATTAATCTTTTGCCCGAAGCTAATTTTGAAGACACAACCACTGGAAGAATCTTGTCCTGGATATTGTCGACCTTCAGAATCATTGTTATTGTTACAGAAATCATTGTAATGATAGCCTTTCTTTCCAGATTCTGGTTGGATGCCCAAAACACAGACCTTAATGATGACATAGAACGCAGTGTGGCGGTTTTAAACTCATCAAAGAACTTTGAAAAAGAATTCGAATACATTCAAAAGAAGCTGGAAATTTTTTCCGAACTGACAAAAAATCAGGGAATTTATACAGACGCTTTGCATCAATTAGTATCTTATCTGCCGCCCGATCTTTATCTTACAACAGTAACTTTCAAAGGAAGTTCTCTACTTATTGAGGGATCAACCTCAAACGAAATAAGTATCCAACAATTAATTGTCAACCTTTCATCAGCAGAAATATTTTCAGAAGTTTCTTTAAACGAACTTGCAACAAATCCTAAAGACGCTAATTTATTCGACTTTAAGCTTGCTACCAGTTTTCTAGAAAAGGAGGAAATATGAACCCAGGATGGAGAGGAAATTATCTCAGATATCAATCCTACTTTTTAAACGTAATTGCCAGATACAAAGAAAGGGCAGATATAAAAGCTTACATAGAAATACTCCTTTCATTAGCTACTGTTTCAATATTCGCCGTGTTTGCTTTAAGACCAACACTTCTTACAATAGCTGAATTGATCAAGGAAATAGAAACGAAGGAGGCTGTTCTGGACGAAATGAAAGCAAAAATCAACAGCCTCACAAGTGCACAAGTCCTTTATGACCGCGAACGGTCAAGAATTAATTCTTTGCTCACTTCAATCACCGAAAAACCTGATCCTGAAATTTACGCAAGGCAAATCGAGGGATTGTCCCAAAAACATAACAGCAACATAGTAGAAATCACTGCAGGTGAGGCAGTAATTGTCGGAAAAGATAGAAAAACAAACAAAAAGGAGGCTGACTACGTAAACTCTTTTCCGGAACAAGCACAGAGCATGGCAGTTTCTGCAATATTTACTACAAGCTTGGATCAATATGTAAATTTTGCGAATCTTATTTCAGATTTTGAAAAATCAAGAAAGCCGGCTCAGATTGACACTCTACGCATAAAAGTAATAACTAACGAAGATTCGGAAAAAGAGATAGAACTCGAGATTAGTTCGAGATTGCCGTATTTTATCAAAAGCGATTAATAAAATACCAAAACTAAGACCCGTGTAGTTGTTTGACTTAATCAAACGTTTCATATTCACGGTATGAAGATTGTATTTTTAGGATAAATTAAATATATGAAAAAACCAAAAGCGCCGCAGCTAGTAACAGTAGCAATTTTTACAACTATCACAATAATATTTTGGGTTTTTATGGGTTTATACGAAATTATAACGTCAATCCCGGACGTTGAGGTAGATCCTGAACTACTCAAACCTATCGATCCCACGCTGAATCAGGAAGCCTTAAATCGGCTTGACAACAGATTGTATTTTGAGGAAGGAGAAACTTACTCTCCATCGATAATAAAAGAGGAGCCGGAACCGACATCAAAAATTCCCACACCCACCAAAAGACCTGAAATAGTAATTCCAACCGAACCAATGCCAATACTTTCTCCTTAGAAGTTGATGGCATTGACTCTTATACAAAATATAAACTATTATTAAATTATGACAGACAACCAAAATCCAATTAATCCGCAGAATCCAAATCAAAGCAACACTCCCGTGGGAAACGATCCATCCACACCATCTACATCAGGACAATATGGTACTCCGCCAGCATTTTCCAATAGCGAGGATACGTCTCAGCAGGAATTCCCACAAAATAGTTCTCCAAATAGCAATCAGGGTGATAGTATCGCAGCTCCAAGTGATATTCTAAATCAAACTAACCAGGAAAACATTATTACGTCACCACACGCTCCCCAAAAATACGGCGGCAAAAAAATTATTGCCACAATTTTTGGTGTACTGATTTTAATCGGAGGTGTAACTGCCGGCGTGATTTTAGTTCAACGCCAACAGCAGATAAATGAAAGAGCGGCCAGCGGAAGGGAGTGCCAACAAGCGGCGGATTGCATACTTTTGGATAATCCGGGAAATTCAGGTACTTTCTCGGCTCCGGAGGAAATTACCAACGTGGCGGTTACCGCGAAAGACGTTTATACATACCAACCCGGACTTACGGAGGATGGGTGTTATCGTGTAAAAATTGAGGGAAGAGAAGTCAATTGGCAAAGATATGGTAAAGGACCTAATTGCAAAGATGTAAGTAATGTTCAGGTCAGGTGCAGGTGCGGAAAAGTTACACCAACGGTTGCTCCAACCCAACCACCTCAACCCCAAATCACAGCCGAGTGTTCTGAAGTAAAATCTTATAATATTACCTGGAAACCCCTATCCGTCCAAGAGTTGAACAAATTCTCTCCAGGTAAAAAAGTAAGGTTTACTGTTTCCGGCACATCTTCCTCCGGAACATTTGATAAAGCCAGGTTTAGTGTAAATATGACAAATCTTGGTGAAACAACTCTAAAAAAACCAGGGACTGAGGAGTTTTATATTGAATATACAATACCGGCAGGTACGACCGATTTTACAGTAAGCGCACAAATACACCATTCGGAATTAGGTTGGTTCTGAAATTATTTAAAATATGAAAGATATAATCAAAGGCAAATTTTTTACAATTCTGACCGTTGCCATCACGATAGTTCTGGCAGGAGTAGCGGTTTTCACAGCCTTTAGGCTTTATCAATTAAGACAAGAGTCAGTAAGTCCGGCAAGTCCCGAAAGCGAGCCTGCTGCGTGGGACTGTAAAAACTACACCTTTTCGGTCAGTTCCACCGGAGTTGTCAGCGTAAACAATAGCTCATTCCGTAATGAACCGCCCCAACAAGCTAAAGTTTACATTGATAATCAACTGCGGAATACTTTTGATGTTCCTGCTCTTCCTAAAGGACAAAGTGCAACGCTGGGTACGGTTGATGTACCAAACGGCCAATCTTTCTCCTGGAAAGTAATCGGGACTCTCGACTGCCAAAATAGTGGCACAATAACAACTGCACCAATTTCGTGCAAAGAACTCAAATTTACAATCTCAATACCAACACTTACTCCTACACCAACTGAAGAAATCACTCCTACACTAACGTTGACTCCCACCCTTACTCCTACTACTACTCTTACTCCTACACCAACTGATAAGCCGGTTGGCGGTAATGACCCAACACCCACATTAACCCCGGTACCCACATCTACTACCGCGCCTACAATTCAAGCCTCTCCCACACCAACAGGATTGGCTTTACCTGATGCTGGTATATCCACACCAACCCTTTTCGGCTTGTCACTTGGATTTTTACTTATATTAGCTGCCCTTCTTTTGGCAATTTAGTTTGTTATGTATTTGCTCTTTCTAACAAAGAGTCCCATATAAATTAAACGATGTATCAAAAATCTCTTAAAAAAAGGCTATTAGCGGCAATTGGCATTACACTTTTAATAGCAGGCATAGCCGCTGGATTATATTTAGTTCAACAAGGACAAGAAATCAGAGAAAAAGCGGCTACACAAGATTATTCAGGATCCAATCCCTAAGTAAAAACTTCACAAATCTATTTTGCACCAGGAACACAAACTGTTCGGAAATTAAGTGTCACAGTTCATATTAATCTTGTGTGACTGTAACACTTTTTTAAAGACCAGCTGTGGTATTAAAATTTTTATTGATATACTTTTCTTATGCATAAAAGCTTCAAGTTTTTTAAAAAAACATTGACCGCGGAAACGTCAATATATCTATTATTTTTTATCTTTTCTTTATTCCTAATGTGGAAAACATTCCATCTGACACCTACTCATGATATAAAAATCGCATCAAAACTCTGGAGTGACTTTTCAGCCACACTTCCTCTCATCCGTTCATTTTCCTATGGGGCTAACCTACCGCCAGAGTATGCCATATTCGCAGGTCCACCTATACGTTATCATTTTGGTTTCTTCTTACTCGTAGGATTCTTAGAAAAAGCAGGAACACCGCTTGATTGGGCTTTAAATATTCCAAGTTCACTGGGTTTTTTCTTCCTACTGGCAATGATCTATCTGGTGGGTAAACATGTGTTTAAAAGCAAAATTTTAGGAATTATCTCAGTTATCCTAACCCTGTTTAACGGATCCTTTGCTTTCCTGGAATTTTTCAAGAAATATCCATTGTCGGCAAACACATTTAACGACATTGTAAAAAATACAACCTTTGCCGCATTTGGACCTTTTGACGGAAGTATCGTCTCGGCGTTTTGGAATTTAAATATTTATACAAATCAAAGACATCTCGCCGCTTCATATGGTTTCCTGCTTTTTCTGATTCTTTTTATATACCATAATTCACAAAATCCAAAAAAATTTACCATTAATAAAGTCGTGTTTCTTGGTTTAATGATAGGGTTCTTTCCATTCTTACACATGGCTACTTTTGGAATGATGGGAATAACACTACTTATGTATTTATTAATATTTACTAACCTCAGAAAAAAAGTACTAATAGCAGGTATTGTTGCTTTTTGCGTTGCACTTCCACAAATCATATATATGGGTCCATCCCAAGTCGAAATAAATTTAATAAAACCCGGATATCTTGTTGAAAACCTCAGTTTTATCAATTTTGTAAAATACTGGTTTTTGAATCTGGGACTTGTAACTATACTTGCACCGTTGGGATTTATAATCGCAGACAGTGAAAAACGTAAATTATTCTTGCCATTTCTATTTTTTTTCGTCATCGGAAATGTTTTTCAATTTACTCCCTCGATGATCGACAATCATAAATTCTTTAATATTTTCGCAATATCAGCAAATCTTTTTTCCGCTTTTTTAATACTGAATGTATGGAAAAAAATTGTATGGGCAAGAATTTTTGTCCTACCGGTCTTTCTAATCATAACGATATCTGGCATAATCGATTTCTTCCCTATACTAAATGACCGATATATCGTTATAGAAGATGTACCTAAAAATAAAACCGCTTCTTTCATTTTAAATCACACGCCACCCAATTCGGTTTTTCTGAATGCCGAATATATCTTTGACGACGCTTCAATCGCAGGAAGAAAAACATATTTAGGTTGGCCATATTTCCCCTGGTCATTGGGATACGACGTTGACACCCGTTTGGAAAATCTGCAAAAAGTGCTGAACTCAACCGATAAAACGTTTATTTGTAATTTTCTTAAAAGTCAAGGCGTTAATTATATTGAGGTAAAAAGACCTCCGACAATAGAAAGGGTAAATACAGATTATGATTTTTTCAATAATAATTTTATTGAAATTTACAGAAAGGACAACCAACTTGTTATTTACGATCTTGATAAATCCTGCGGTAGCGATTACCTATAATAGCCCCTCCAATAGTTAACACGTATCTTTAATAACTCCACAAAAGATCCAACAAGATCCCTGGGAAACCTAACTTTAGTTAACGGATTGTTTTTCCATTCAACCGGCAATTCTTTTATTTTAAAACCATACTTAACCGCTATAAAAAGAATTTCCGAGTCAAAACCCCAACGGGGTATGGTTGATTTTTCGAAAACTTTTTGAGAAACGGATTCCGTAAATATTTTAAATCCGCAAGTAAAGTCACCAACTTCCACCCCAAGGAATCTGCGGGACAAAAAAGTAAAAAACTTCCCCAGCGATTCCCTAATTAAAGATTGATGATCTGTAACCTTTGCACCCTCTATCTTACGTGATCCGATCACAATGTCATAACCTTGTTCTATCTCTTTTAAAATCCTAGGTATTTCACTAAGTGAAGTCGATAAATCAATATCCATAAAAAGTCTATAACGGCCTCGAGCTGCCAGCATACCTCTTTTTACAGCATAACCTTTACCCATATTTTGTTTGTAAGTTTTTATTCTCAAAGGCTGCTTTACCGAAATATTTTTAAGGATATCCAGCGTCTTGTCAGTACTTCCATCGTTTACAACAACCATTTCCGTGGAACTGGAAAGCTTCCGTAAAGCTTTATCTATCCCGATAATGTTTTCTACTCTCCCTTCTTCGTTAAAAACCGGTATAACAACCGACAAATAGACTTTATTCATAAGCTTCATTTTCATAGGTCAAATTTGTGCGTAAACGACATAAAGTATACGAGCGATTTTCATATACGATTTTATCGCAGAGTTCACCAACTTTTCTGCTATGATATTTTTCTCCAATTATTGAAAATTTGCCTTTTTGATATGGGCCAAGTAAAAGATAAGACTTTCCACCTTCAGGGTTAACCTGACCTATTTCAAGATAGCGATCCAAACTGTAAAATACTTTGTCGACCAGTGGAGAAACTTCCGCAAGCAAAAACCATCCGGCATAATAAATCCTATCATGCTGATCAATATTTTTTTCGAAATAATTTTTCAAACCATCTTGGTCTGAAAAGGACAATATTACATTAGTAGGAAGACCTTGAAGCCCACCAACATATCGTTCATCCTCCCATTTACTAAGTGTTTCCCGGCCGAACAACAACGTAGCGTTAAATTTTTCTTCTAAAATCACAGGTGAGTCCGCAAAAAGTAGTGCCACAAAAACCGCAAAGATTAAATACCTAACCCGCTTAAAGTTCCAAATTTTGGCAATTGTTACAACTATAAGCATCATACCCACTACTAATCCCTGCCACACATGTCGCGTCCAGCCGGTCGGTGAAAGAACAACAAACCACAAAGAACTTGCCACAAAGGTAAAAAAAAGCAATAGATAAAGACTCGTACTTTTTTTCACTTCATTCCGAAGAAAAAAGTAAGGAGTAAATAATATTAAAAGCCATGCTGGAAAAGGATTTATTCCCACATTTTCCCAAAACTTTAACTTCTTTCCGATAAAAACCCAGTCAATATTCGATAAATTTGTTCCGCTACCGTTATTCTTAAAATGCATTATGAAGTCACGATTTATCGCATCCCAGCCATTATTACCGAAATTAATATTCATATAAAGGTATCGGTATATTTCATAAGCCAAAACGGGAAGTATCGCAAACAACAGCCAAACTAACCAATATTGTATTTCTCTGATCCTTTTTCTCGTTTTCAAAATTGAAATTACAAATACAATTCCGAGGCCTGCTCCGCTCAACGCAAACAAATACTTTGTCAAAACCGTCAACGAGAAGAAAAACCCAGAGAAAGCAAAAAGTACAAGTCTTTTATTCTTAAACCGCTCAGAAATAAATAGTAAATAAAAACTCAAAAGTAAATAAAACAGAGCAATATGCTCACCGAATGCTTCGTATGAAAATTGAATTGTCAACTGCGGAGTAAGCCAAAGCCATACCGCAATTAGACTGAATGCCATACCTCCACCAAGATTGTAGGTAAGAACAAATATTAATAATATCAATCCAGCAAAAGTGATAAGAGGCCATAACCTATACTGCCACCATCCGGAACCGAAAATTTTGAGTAACAATGCTTGTGGAATCACATAACCGGGGCCAACCGTGACTCCAGCTGGAAAGTAAGAAAGTCCATCTTTATCCTGAACTGAATATCTTCCATGCAAACTGGGATAGACACCTTCTTCTTCGGGAGCAATAGTATTCACATAAGATGCATATTTCCCTTTTTCCGCCAGATTCCGGGCAACTCCCAAATACCAACCACTGTCATGTTCTATTCCACCAAAATTTGCAGCGAATAAAACACTTTTCAGCGTAAATATAAATACCAAAAAAACAAAAAATGCAACTAATCTTTTAGACACAATATTGTTAATTTTAAAATCACTGCTGTGGGAAAATAATATCTTCACAAAGAAAAACTTACCTATTATAGTAGGAATATACTAAAATTTTATATAACGAAATACAAGAAAATATATTTTCTTATTCTGATAACCCTGTTAGGTTTTGTGTTGAGAACTTACAACCTCAATAAAGTACCGTATGGATTCTTTTGCGATGAAGCGGCAACCGGTTACAACGCCTACAGCATACTCAAAACCGGGAACGATGAATTCGGTGATTCTTTCCCGGTTTTTTTCTATTCTTTCGGAAATAATCGTCTTCCCCTTCCAATTTATATGACCGTTCCCTTTGTTGCTATTTTCGGATTGAACGAATTTTCTACCAGACTAGCAACTGCATTCTATGCATCGTTAACTATACCTCTGATTTTTATTTTCCTTGGTGCGCTTTTTCCTAAAAAAACCGTAACCCCTTATTTTGGCGCAATGTTTTTGGCCATCGCCCCTTGGCATGTACATTTTTCAAGGACAGCCCACGAATACATATACCTTCCCTTATTTATACTTCTAGGACTCATATTTTTTATTCATTCTGTCAGAAGAAAAAAAGCAAAATATCTCCATCTTTCTTTCATCAACTTCGGGGTAGCTTTTTATACTTATTATCCTTCATACCTTATTGTACCTCTCACGATGGGACTGTGTATAATGACATATTTCAAACAATTCATTTCATTCGGAAAGAACGCACTATATGCATTTATCGTTTTTTTTGTGGTATCAATCCCTTTGATTGCTGGCTTTATAAACGGTCGCGCACTTACACGTTGGAACGAGGGACAAGTATCTATATTTTCAAAGTACAAAAATCCAAGTGACATACTATTTAAGGTCACACACTCATATGTTTTACACTTTTCACCTACTTTCTTATTCACCAAGGGTGACATCGACTTCCCCGGGCAATTTATAACCAGGCACTCAGTAAGGGGAATGGGCATGCTTTATTTATTTGAACTACCCCTTATTCTATCTGCCTTATCTAGTCTTGTATTTAAGGGTGGCAAAAGTAGGTTTTTTATCTTCGGAATTCTTCTTATTCATCCTTTCAGTAATGCTGTCACAAGCACCCTCAATCCTTACGCTCCGCGGTCAATCTTGGGATCAGTCAGCTGGCCTATGATTTCCGCCGTTGGGGTTAGCTTTTTACTGGAAACAGAAAAATACTACAAAAAAATTGTAATGTCGTTCTTATTTATTGGTGTTTCGCTTTGTTTATATGAATATCTTTTTAGATATTATAAGGAATATGCTTTGTATTCATCAGATTACTGGGGCTGGCAATACGGCCCCAGAGAAATAACGGGTTATTTTTTAAACCATAGTAAGGATTACGATGAAATGTTTATGCAAGGGAAATTTAATGGTGTAGACATATTCTTCAAGTTTTATGATCCTGAAAATAAATGTGCAAACAAGTGTTTTGTCGGCGGAGTTAGCGAGTACTCTTCTGCTAAAAAACAGCTTTTTGCAATCGACAAGGAAGAGTTGAAAAATATTCCGACGGAGTTACTATTCACTGTCAACAAAATACTTTATTATCCCGATAATACTCCCGCATTTTTTATAGGAACTATCTCAAAAAACAATGCGGTTTAGATAACCAGTAAAATAACAAGGATAAAAACCTTTTGCGCTCTTTCGGAAAATATAGTTTCCAACCCCACCGGGATTGAAATCCGTATTTTTTGCGGATGAATTCAAATAAATTTGAAAATTACTCCGACAACTTATGTTCATGTTCAACAATCGTTTTAAAATAAGATGTAGAATGAAACCCTCCTTTTTTATTATACTTGCTGCTAGAATTAACTAGTTAGAATAATTTATATATGCCTGTAAATGAAACATTTTTTGTAATTCAGTGGTGGTTCATGTTTTTCCTAATGGGTCTAACTAGTCTGCCTGTGTGTTATCTTTTTTTCAAGAAGTTTACAGATCTGGGTTACGGTTTTTCCAAAATAATTAGTATTTTAATAGTTTCATATTTAGTTTTTGTCTTTTCAATCTTCAAACTACTCCCCTTTACAAGAGTTGTAATAATTGCCTTTTTTATCGCGTTTTTCACATTCAATATATATATCTTTTTCAAAAATAAAGACATATTGATCCCTTCCTTAATAAAAAAGGTTAGAGTAGTTATCTTCCAAGAAATTTTATTCACCCTCGGATTTACTTTTTGGACTATGGTCAGAGGATTTCAACCCGACATCAACAGTCTTGAAAAATACATGGATTTTGGTTTTGTAAATTCTATTCTTAAATCAACATATTTACCTCCTGCGGACATGTGGTTTGCCGGTAAGTCGATAAATTATTATTGGTTTGGTCACTTTTTGACCGCTGTTACGACAAAACTCAGCAGTATTCCATCAGATATAACTTACAATCTAATGTTGGCAACAATTTTGGGATTGACACTAAACGGCGTTTTTTCGATTGCCAGTACTTTAACTAAAAATGCTATTCCTAAGTTTAAAAAGACGGCAGTTGTCGCCGGGATCATATCATCTTTGCTTGTTACATTTGGTGGCAATTTCCATACACCTATATATACTATGAAGGGCGGAACCGAAAACTATTGGTACCCTGACGCAACCCGCTTCATCGGCTACAACCCTGAAACGGAAGACAAAACTATCCACGAATTTCCCCTTTATTCATTTGTAGTTTCAGACCTTCATGCCCATCTTATCAACCTGCCGGTTGTGCTACTTTATATAAGCCTTCTCTACACCAGCTTAAACTTAGTGAAAAACAAAAAAAGACTTACAAGAATTTCCTTTTTAGGATTTTTGCTGGGAGTAATGTTTATGACCAGTACCTGGGATTTTGGAAATTATCTTCTTTTAAGCGGCGTGGCAACAGCCATTGTATATCTGGTCAGTAAAAAATTATCACTTAAAAGTTTTCTCAGTACAGCCACTTTTATCGGAGGAATAATATTAACCGGTATCGTTACCGCATTACCTTTCATTTTCAGTTTTACTTCGATTGCCAAAGGGATAGATTTTGTAAATGCGCACACACCACTTTGGCAACTCGGAGTTCTTTGGGGCTTCCCGGCAATACTGAGTTTTATATTTATACTGCTCATTATTAAAATTAAAAAAATCAAAGGATCCGACTTGTTTGTCCTTTCATTACTGATCACTTCATGGCTTCTCATTTTTATACCAGAAATACTATATGTGAAAGACATTTATATAGCCTCTCACCACAGAGCTAACACAATGTTTAAACTCACTTATCAAGCTTTCGTCATGTCTTATTTAACTTCCGGCTACATCGCATTGAGAAGCATCTTGTATGTTAAAAACGTCATCAGCAAGATAGTTTTGACGCTCTTTTTTACCACCCTTTTCGCCGTGATTTTATGGTATCCAAAATTCGCTATAAAATCTTATTACAATAGCCTGGAAAATTATGTCGGACTTTCCGGAACTGCATGGTTAAAAGATAAAAATCCCGATCTTTTTAAGACAATTACCTGGCTTAATAAAAACGCCAAAGGGCAACCTGTTATTCTTGAGGCACCAGGGGACAGCTACACTGAATACAATGTCATCTCTTCCTATACCGGTTTGCCTACGGTTTCAGGATGGTTTGTACACGAATGGCTTTGGCGGGGAGAGGCGACTTATCCCCAGGAAAGAGTCACCGACATAACGGAGATTTACACCAATCAGGATATAAATTACACACAAGTGCTTTTGGATAAATACAACGTCAAGTATGTAATTATCGGGAATTTTGAATACGAGAAATTTCCTGAATTAAATATTGAAAAATTCTCAGCTTTGGGCAAAGAAGTTTTCAGCTCAGGCGAGACAAAGGTATACCAAATTAATTAAAACACTCACCTTCATCCAAAACGCAGTTAGCCCAATTTTCAACCTCAGTCCAGTCTCCGTTTTTGGGAACAAATACATACAAATTATCATATTCGGAAGACTTCGGGGGATTGACTAAAAAATCCTCTGGTAAAATATATGAAGATATATTTTTCTTGGAATCCAACATTTTTCTTGCCAAAATTGCACCCTCTTCATCCTTTAAATCGGTTTCCAGATTTGACAAAAATGCATCTTTCAAATCAAGAATCTTTCGTGGCGAAAAGATCACAGCCTTTGTCACCAGCTTCGTCTTAACAGCTCCTATTATCTTTTGCTGTCTTTTTTGACGAGCAAAATCTGTTCCTTCATCGCCTTCAGCATTTCTTGAGCGGGCAAATTTTAAGGCTGTATCCCCGTTCATAACCTGCCTGCCTTGAACGAAGTGAAGGGTTTCATAACGACATTTAAATTCAGGGTCACCATCGCAAAGATCATCTTCTTTGCCCGGAATAGGGAACTTCTCATCAATGAACGCTGTTTCAACATCAACCTCAACCCCACCCAGAATATCAATAATTTCTATAAATCCGTTAAAATCCAAAACTGCCGCGTAGTCTACGTGTTCACCCAAAATTTCTTCAACACTTGCTTTTGCCAATACAATTCCACCTCCTTCTTCTTTCTTATTTCCCCAATAATAAACGCTGTTGAGTTTTGTTCTTAACTCAGGCAACCATATATCCCGGGGTAAAGAAACCATACTAATTTTTTTGTTTTCATTATCTAGCGATACAAATATTATTGTGTCGGTCAAATCCGGCGCCTCATGACCTTCGCCACCCTTACCTAATATCAATATATTTGTCCGTCCGTCGATCTGCTTAACAAGACCTTCAGGTGTAAATACAAAATTTCTTGCTAAACTAAAATAGTAGGAGGCCTTTGTATTCTCAAGAAGACGACCGGCAAGTATAATAATAAGCCAAAAAAGCACAATTAATCCGATAACTATCAAAACTCTTATCAACCAGACGTGTTTTAAAAGCCTTCTTTTCAAGCGCGACAAATAAACCCTTCTCCTGCTCAGTTCCTTTGAAACAAAGCTGTCTTTCCCTTGAGGGACAGAAAGGTCGGGTTTTTCAGAATTTACCATGCTAAAATGTTACTCGGGTTATCTCTAAAATCAAGCCCGCAAAAAGGAAGTTAAGGGCAGATTAGTTAGAAATAGAATTTAATTAAATATATATGGTTAATCTTACAAATTCAAATGACCCAAGAAACGGGTTAAATGACAAACAGCTCGAAGCTGTAGTTTATGAAAAGGGACCTCTTTTGGTTTTAGCGGGTGCGGGAAGCGGCAAGACGAAAGTTTTGACTCATAGAGTAGCTTGGTTTATCTCGCAAAATAAAATTCGCTCCGATGAAATATTACTTTTAACATTTACCAACAAAGCAGCCGGTGAAATGAAAGAAAGAGTATTGAGTCTTACTCATCAAGTGCCAGGTTTCGCCGGAACGTTTCACTCTTTTTGCGTGAGAGTATTAAGGAAAAGCGGCCAAGCCATCGGCATTAATCCTAATTTTCTAATCTATGATGATGAAGACGGTAAGGACGTAATCAAAGAAATCCTTGCCGATCTAAATCTACCAATCGACAAATATAATCCCGCAGCACTCGCCTCGCAAATATCCGAGGCTAAAAATCAAATGCTTACACCCGTTCAATATGCTGAGTTTATTCAAGGAGACTGGCAAGAGAAGGTTTTCAAAGTATGGACGGAATATGAAAAGCTCCTTAAAGAAACGGGCGCATTAGATTTTGACGACCTACTCATTAAAACTGTTGGACTATTTGAAGAAAGCCCTGAAACACTTTCCCGCTGGCAGGAAATCCTAACTCATATATATGTTGATGAATGGCAAGATACAAATAAAGTTCAGTATAAACTCACTAAGCAAATTGTAGGGGAAAGAAAAAATTTGACGACAGTTGGCGACTTCGCGCAAAGCATCTATTCATGGAGAGGCGCAGACCCGACAAATCTTAATAAGTTATCTATCGACTATCCTGATATCAATGTTATTAACCTTGAGCAGAATTACCGCTCAACCCAAGTTATTCTTGATGCAGCAAACTTTGTCATAAAGAAAAACACATCACACCCGGTGTTAAAACTTTGGACAAACAAGAACGGTGGACAAAAAATAAAAATTTACCGCGCAAGAAGTGAGCTCGATGAAGCAAGTTTTATTTTATCAGAAATAGATACGCTAATAACCAAAGGAGTTGAATTTAAAGACGTTGCAATTTTATACAGAACAAATGCACAATCGCGTGTTATAGAAGAAGCTTTCTTGCACGACGGAATACCCTATACTTTGGTGGGTGGGGTCAGATTTTATTCCAGACGCGAGATAAAAGATGTGCTTTCTTATCTTCGACTTCTTGTCAATTCCAAAGACTCTGTATCGATAAAAAGAATTAAAAAATTAGGAAAAAGACGACATGAAAAGTTTATAAATTTCTCTGAAGAACTGCCTGAAAATTGGCAGGAGAAATTTACAACCCTGGAAATTATGGATAAGGTTATCGAAAAAACTGAATATCTTTCTAAATATAAAAGAGAAACCGAAGAAAATCTGGCAAGACTGGAAAACATAAAGGAGTTGCGTTCAGTCGCTATGGAATTTCCCCGTATCAACGAGTTCCTAGAAAATGTCGCACTCATCGAAGCCGAGCAAGATGAGAATGGCAAGGTACACACTACCGGTTACATGCTAACATCTAAAAATAACAAAGTTACACTTATGACGTTACACGCTGCCAAGGGTTTGGAATTTCCTGTCGTTTTTATTGTCGGAATGGAAGAGGGACTTTTTCCTCATTCCAGAAGTTTATTTGACATTAGTCAGCTTGAGGAAGAAAGGCGACTCGCTTACGTCGGCATAACGCGTGCCAAAGATATTCTTTATCTGACTTATGCAGGAAAGAGGCTTTTCTTCGGCCAAAGGACGAGTAATCCTCCTTCAAGATTCATAACTGATATACCTGAAAATTTACTTGAAGGAATTGTGGGAAATTTTGCCGACTACGCGACAAGAGACAGTTTTGGTACGGACTTTGAAGACGAGATAGACGACATTATTAATTTCTAAATCTTATGGAAATAGTAAAAATCTCAAAAAGAGCAATTTTCAATAAAACTGCCATTCATCCACTGCAAACTTGGGAGTGGGGGGAATTTAGAAAGCAGTGGGGGAATAAAGTTGTAAGACTTCCTTTTGGACAAGTTATTTTTTCAAAAATCCCGAAGACAAGATATACGATCGGAACGTTTATCAAAGGGCCAAAACCAACGAAAGATATACTTGTTGCGTTAAAGAAGCTTGCGAAAGAGGAAAATGCTGTTTTTATAAAACTGGAACCAAATGTCGCCTTCGGCGACAGTAGTATGAAGCAAGTAGAAAGTAGCAAGGAAAGAAAAAGACTAACACAAGTATTAAAAGAGGAAGGTTGCGTTCCCGGTAAAACTCTTTTTACTCCAACCTCTTTCTGGATAGACCTAACTAAATCTGAAGAGGAATTGATGCAAAGTTTTTCTTCAAAGACCCGCTATAATATTCGTCTCGCTCAAAGGAAGGGAGTTAAAGTAAAGGTAGTCGAAGACCCCACATCGCCAAGGCTCCGAGGGGCAAGCAATTCCGACGACGCATTTGAAAAATATTTGAAATTGATGCGGGAAACTGTCGAACGCCAAGGCTTCTTTGCCCATTCCGAAAAATACCACAGATTAATGTGGCAACACCTTCACCAATTACCAATTACCAATTACCAATTACATACTCGCAATGCTTCGCAAAAAGATGTAGGTGAACCTATAGCTAGATTACTTACCGCAACATATAAAGGAGAAATTATCACTACCTGGATTGTTTTTGTCTGGAAAGATTTTCTCTACTATCCTTACGGCGCAAGCTCATCTAATACTGAGTATAAATCTCTAATGGCAAATAATCTAATGATGTGGGAAGCAATCCGTTTTGGAAAAAAGCTTGGGTTAAAAACATTCGATCTTTGGGGGCGCGAAGTAGGAAAAGGATTTACCAAATTTAAAGAAGGCTATAATCCTCAAGTTGTAGAATTCCTTGGAACTTGGGATCTTGTCACATCACCCTTTTATTGGCCTTACAGAGTAGCCGAAAACTTGCGTTGGAACTTATTAAGATTTAAAAACAAATTCGTTAAACCAGAATTCTGATTTAATTTTTTAAACCCAACATACACTCAGGTGTTTGGTATTGATTCTAAACCATGTAGATTAGCAACCCCCACAAAGTTGACATAATTGACACCCACAATTCTGCATAGAATTCTTTCCCCTGAAGGTAAAAAAATATTAATCCAATGAACAAGCCTATTAGGATTGCAATAGCTAACAAACCTATATAAAAACTCAACAATAAGGCTCCAGTGGAAATAAATAAAAAATATATTCTTGAACTGATGAAATGAGTAATAGTAAAGCCTTTATTATCACAGATTCCACACAAAATCAGATTTAGCGAACCGACCATATAAAGGACCCCCCCGGCCAGATTGGTATAGAAAATTTCCTTAATATAAAATTCAAAAATACAATCTGGGTTACACCTATTAAAATGATTGCGGGATTTATTAACAACTTAAATTTAGGAAGAGCAGCGATATCGCTAAATGTAGCTTTCCCTTTATTCTTACTATTCCTTGCACCCACTAAGTAGGGAAAGACCAGAAAGCACCATGTGTAAACTATTAAAAATATTCCAGAATAGCACCAGTAAAAATTAATTAAGAATTGCATGTAGAATATTATTATGAAAGATTTAAGACAAACGGAACAATATGCAAAATTTATGGAATCAATTGGATGGATTGTTGAAAGAAAAAATGGAGTTAATTATTTCATTAAAAAATTTCCTCTTTTCGGTTCCTTTATAAAAATCCAAAGACCCGATAAGATAGATCTTTCTTTTATCCGTGATCTAGTCCATAGATACAGAGCTTTCCAAACTGTTATTGAACCTAAAAATCAGAATCAGGTGTCAAGTATTAAGAATCAGGGCTTTCGACAAAGCAAGACTCCATTTGTACCCGCAAAAACAATTCATGTTAATTTGACAAAATCAGAAAAGCTGCTCCTTTCCGGAATGCATTATAAAACCCGTTACAATATTAAAAAACCCAACCATCAATCATTAACCATTACCCATTCAAAAGATATAATATCTTTTGCCGACTTCTGGCAGGAGTGTGCAAAAACACAAAGGGGGATGTTTTTGTCGCAAAAAAACGAGATAGTAAATCTCTATAAAGCTTTTGAAAAAAAAGCGGATATTATTATTGTAATTCATTCTAATGAATTAGTCGCTGGAATACTTCTTCTTCACACCGATAGGATAAGTTATTACATGTACGCTGCATCAAGTTCTGAAGGCAAAAAACTCTTCGCACCGACTTTGGCTGCTTGGGAAGCAATAAGGATTGCAAAAATAAGAGGGTCGAAATATTTTGACTTTGAAGGAATTTACGATGATCGTTTTCCTTTAAAGTCATGGAAAGGTTTCACCCGCTTTAAAAAATCATTTGGAGGGAAAGAGATTGAATACCCTGGTGCATTTACAAAATACCGTCTTCCCTTTTAAATAAACTTTTTATTATTTGTTTATTTCCTTCAATTAGTTCTTTTTGTTCTGGCCAAAACATAGGAGGTAAATTGTCAATTTCAAACCACTGAGGCCTGTAACACTCGTTCGGATCCGTCGCTTTTCCATCCACCTGCTCAGTTAAAAAAAGAAAGTAATGCATTTTCGACCAATATTCTTTACTAAAACCCATCCTTTGTCTGATACCCAATTTTTTTACCATTTTTAATTGATTTAGCCCCGTTTCCTCCCCTATTTCTCTAATTGCAGTTTTCAAAGGCGTTTCACCATCCTCCATCCCTCCTTTAGGCAAGATATAATCTTTCCAGTAATCAGCCTTGACAAGACACACAAGAAGTTTCCTCTGCGCACATCTAACAATCACACCGCCAGCACCGATTCTGACTCTTAACTTTACACCCTTGGGTCTTATATACCAGCTTTCGTTTATCTTCATATTTATCATTCGTCCGCCTGGCAGAAAAGTTTATATTCACAACTTTCACATAGAATGTTTTTCGAGCATTTAAAATCAGATTCCTCAATCTGTTTTCTATAATCAAGAATAATTTTTTTTGCTTCTTCTATTTGTTCTTTTGACCTTTTCGTCGTAACAACCTGTGGAGTATCAAAATAATAAAGCGAAAGTTTAATATCTTCCGGTTTTCTGTTAAATGGAAACTCGGGTATTAAAGAGGCTGCCATTGCGTAGATACAAAGCTGTAAATCGTTGTCCGCTTCTTTTTGTGTCAATGGATGCGATCCTGTTTTATAGTCGATGATATGAACCCCGCTTCCTTCTGCGTCAACTCTATCAATCTTCCCACCAACTTTCAAATCATCAATTCTTACTATAAAAGGCTGTTCGGTCTGTATTGGTAATACTCCAGGATCAAATAAATTTTCAAGGTAATGTTTCAAAAATTTCTTAATTTTCTCATACGACCGTTCTTCATGACTTTTGCTCATGTAACCTTCGGCAACCCATTTATTTTCCAAAATCTTGTACATTAAATTCAAGGTCGGCTTTTTTCCTATCTTTACGAGGTCATAGAATTCTTTCATTACCGCATGGAAAGTGTTTCCGAAACTTTGTGACGAAGATGGGGGAGTGGGAAGTTTATAAATGTATTTTAATTTATAATGCAAAGGGCAGATCCTAAAGGTTTCTATCTGGGAATAGGAAAGATAGTCAATGTGAATCTGTGGTTGCTTATCAATAATCGGTGGTAAGTGATCCATAGGCTGGTAATCCAAAAAGCTTAACTGTTTAGTGTCTACCGTTAACTGTTCACTGGACACTGCATCATCCCCCAGTGCTTCAAATATAAACGGAGAAAGTTTCTTTTCCCTTTTTCCCTCACCGTAGTAATTAGCCGCAGTTAAATAAAGATTTTTCTTTGCCCGCGTCATGCCGACATAAAAAAGTCTCCTTTCTTCCTGAACATGATAATCACCCTTCGGCAAGACTTCTTTAATCAAATCATCAGGAATCGGAATTTGCTCACGCCTTTGATTAGTCGGAAACCTCTGGCTCACCAAGTTGACAAGAAAGACAACAGGAAATTCAAGCCCCTTAGCTGAATGAACAGTCAGTATATTTACTGCATCAAAATCCATCCAGTCAACATCTGCCGCTAATGGTGATTCGCCAAGTTCGCTTGCCAAGTCAATCCAGTCAACAACCGACCTTACGCCTGCGTCTTCATGCTCAACCTCATAAGTTTTAAGTTTGTCAAAAAACTTAGAAACATTCTTAACCCTTCTCTCCGCAAGAGGACTGTCGGGATTCAGTAATTTCTGGAACAAACCGGTAGCTTGCAAAAAATTATAAAGAAGTTGGCCGGCAGTTTCTTTATTAATTAAACGCTGCTGTTGCGAAATAATCTCAGTCAGTTTACCAACCTTTTCTTTTGTTTCCTCACTAATCGCGATCTCCTTTAGTCTCTCGCAGGCATCATAAAGGGTCAGGTTGTTCCATTTGGCGTAATTGGTTATCTTAATCAAATCGCGCGGAGCAATATCAAAAAATTCCAAAGATAAAAGTCTATACATAGAAACCGAATCGTCAAAGTCATACAAAACTTTCAGATAAGAAATAAGATCAACAATTTCCGGCTGTTTGAAAAGCCTGCCCGGACCCAAAAACTGGTATGGTACGCCAAAGCGGGAAAGCGCTCGAGTAAAAGGTTCAGCGTGGTTATTGGCACGAACAAGTATGGCTATATCTTTATAATCCAGCGGGCTGGTTAATATGGTAGATTGGTTAATTAAATCTTCCCGTTGATTAGCTTTATTTTCTGGATTGATCAGTTTTCTTATTTCCTTTGCAACTTCTTCCGCTTCATTTTCAACCCTGTCTGTATGAATAAACTTTATTTCCGTATCCTTATATTTGACTTGCGATATCAGCTTCTTATCAACTTTTTCAATAACCTCGAGCCTGTCCGGATTATTAAATTGAATAAGGCTGTATGCTTTGTCAAGTATCTCCTGTGATGACCTGTAATTCTTGGCAAGTGTTACTACTTTTGCATCAGGGAAAGCATTACGAAAATACAAAGCGTTAGAAACTGCGGCACCTCTAAAGCGGTATATAGACTGGTCGTCATCCAAAACGACAGTGACGTTACCTCCTTTCCCGACTAGAAGTTTGACCATTTCATTCTGCGAGATATTGGTATCCTGAAACTCGTCGATCAAAACATATCTGAAATTTTTTCTGTAATCGGACAAAACATTCGGTCTTTTTCTGAAAAGCTCCAGTGTCTTTACAATCAAATCACCAAAATCCGCAACACCCTCTTTGATTTTCAATTCATCGTATTTTTTGAACGCCATCGCAAGTTCTTTCCACTTCAAAAGCTCAATTCTTTCCTCGTCAGTTAATTTTAAATTTTGGACTTTAGATTTTGTGTTTACCCAAGCAATATATTGGTCTGGCGTAACATCCTCGTCCTGAAGCCTCGAAAAATGCTGCAACATGCCATCTATAAATTTAATCGGGTTTCCAAGCGGCCTAAAATATTCAAGGTCAAATTCAAAAAGGTGTTTCCTGAAAAACTGTATCGACTCGGATTGGGTATTTAACTTATAGCCGGGATTGAGTCCGATATTCAAGGCAGAGTTCCTAAGTACACGGTCGCAAAACGAGTGGAAAGTCGATATCCACATTTGGGTATAACCGTAAGGAAGCGCTCTATCAACTCTTTCCTCCATCTCTCTTGCTGCCTTTTCCGTAAAAGTAAGAGCTAAAATTTCAGAAGGTTTGGCAATTTCTTTCTCAATCAGGTATTTTATACGCTCCGTAATGACCGTTGTTTTGCCGGTTCCCGCTCCGGCAATAATCAGAAGCGGCCCCTTTTTATACTTAACCGCCTGGAGCTGTTCTTTATTTAATTTTTTTGAATTATCCTTCACGAAGCCAATTTTATCACGAAGTACAGTAAGTAATTCAATGAAATTTTTTTCAACAACTATTTCTCCATCGAAACAGTTTTAATTTGACAAAGCTCTCTGAATCCTACTATCCCGTGCTCTCTCCCCATACCTGAATGTTTATAACCACCAAACGGATTAAAGGGTTTGAAATGTCCGACACCATTGAAGTCGATATTGCCCGCATCTATCAAACCGGAGATTCTTTTAATTCTATTTTTGTCTTTTGTAAATACCTGTGAACCCAAACCGTATACTGTATCATTCGCTATATACACAGCTTCTTCTTCCGTTCTAAAAGTCATAATCGGTAAAACCGGTCCAAAAACTTCCTCATTCCAAACCTTCATATTTCTTTTAATATCCGTTAAAATAGTAGGCAAGTAATAAGCACCTTTTAAACCTTTTGGCCGTTTCCCTCCATAAACAACTTTGGCGCCTTTATTAATAGCATCATCAACCTGAGAAATCAACAAGTTCAGTTGCTTTATTGAAACCAGAGGTCCCATTGTAGTTTTAGAATCTTCGGGATCACCAATTACAAAAGTGCTTAACTTCTTTTCTACTTTTTCAATAAACTCATCATATTTATTTTCATGTACAATTATTCGCTTATCGGCATCACAGGTTTGTCCGCAAAACATAAATCTTTTCGCGGTAACATTGTCAATTAGAGAATCCATATCGACATCATCAAAAATTATTGCGGGATTTGATCCTCCCATTTCTAAAAGTGCCTTTATGAACTTTTTACCCGCCAACTCATAAATTGATCTTCCGACCTTTGTACTACCTGTAAACCAAACCAAATCGATATCCTGCTCGGTTAAAAACTTACCCTCTTGACTATCGCCATGAATAAAAGAAAAAACTCCCTTTGGAAATCCAACCTTTGAACTTATCTCTTCCAACAATTTTCCAGTCAAAACACACTCCGCGGCCGCTTTATAAACTACCGTATTCCCAACCAAAAGATTGGGAATTACTCCCCAAATAAATAAATCAAAGGGGAGGTTCCATGGAGTAATTACGACAGCAGTACCTAACGGTTCATAAATAATTTTATGAAGGCTTTTCCCGTCATCATATGTGATCTCGTCTTTAATCGCACTCTCAACATGTTCCAAAAACCAATCAATATAACTCCAGTTCCAGGCCACTTCGTCCTTACATTCAGTAATCGGAGTACCGACTTCTTTTGTTATCAGCCCGGCAATTTTTTCTTGATTTTTCTTGTATGCCAAATAAGCTTTCCTAACAAGCCCTATTCTATTTCTAACACCTAAGTTTCTCCAATCTTCCTTGACATGATTTGCATCTGCAACTTTCTGCACAATTTCCTTTTTTGTAGATGCTTTTACTTTACCAATAACCTCATAATTTTTACTCGGATTTGTTGAAATAATCTTTTTCATAATCTTTATGTGCCCCAAAAGATAAATTGTTACCCTAAGACATTTTCTTGATACAATTTAACTCTTCAGCTCCTTAACTTCCTGTTTGTTTTCTTCACCTAAGCTATGGGTTGATGTTATTTTTTGCCCTAGTTGGGTAAAGGAAGAAAAAACGTTACCCATCATATTAAAGGCATTGGTTAAATGTTTTTGTAAAACACCCAAATTATCTCCAACCTTTTCGTAATCCTTTTGAATTGATCTGATTGATGCCAATATCTCCCTTGCTTTCGCTTCAATTTTTTGACCTTCAAAACTCATCAAAATCGCCCGCATATATGCATAAAACGTGGTCGGAGAAACAGGCAAAACTCTTTTATCGCCAGCGTAGTCAAAAAGTTTTTCGTTATTAACTATCTCGTAATAGACCGACTCGCTTGGTATATACATCAGGGCATAATCAATAGTCCCTTCCTCAGTCAGAATATATTTTCTTGAAATATCGTCAATATGTTTTCTAACATCCTTTTCAAATTCCCTCAACGTAATCCTTTTTGCGTCAGCGTTTTCAGTGTTACTCATCTTTCTAAAATTCTCCATCGGAAATTTTGAATCAACAGGTATAATCCCCGCCGACGTCTTTATGGCAGCATCAACTTTCTCACCGGATTTGAAAGTATATTGAAGATGAAAAGATTGTTTGGGAAGATATTGTGCTAAGAGTTCTTTTAGTATCTGCTCACCTACATTTCCACGCAGTTTTGGACTCCTGAGAAACTCCTGCAGATCTTTCATTCCCCGGCCTATTTCACTCATTTCACCAATACTTTTTTGTACGGAAGAAATTACCCTTGCCGCATTATCAAGTCTCAAGTTAAAATTCTTTCCCTGTTCATCCAAACGGTTATTCGTCGTTTTTAAATATTCCAATAACTCGTTTGAAGGTTTTTGTTTTTCTGATAGGTCCGTTAGGCGTCTGTTGATAAACCAGCCTAATAAAACCATCCCCGATATTAAAATTGTTGCAGGAATTATTATGTCCATATAAAAAGGTTGCCGGTGTTAAATAGTGCGTTACGATAATTTTTATTAGTAATCATTCGTAGCGTCTGCGCACATTCGTAGATCAACACTATATAATTTTATCATCGGAATAATATAAAATGTAGTTATAGATGAAAAAAATCCAGATCCGTCAAAAAAAGGTCAAACTGCGCAAAAACTTTTTTATCACATTTCTTATTACTATTTTTCTTTGGACGTCAACTGCCGGCTTAATTTACTTTGTAGAACCAACGTCTTTTGGGGCATTGCCATTATTTTTCTTTATTGTTTTTTTAACGCTGACCTTTACTCTATCAATAATCTTTACCAACACAAGAAGGGGGGTCCTGCTTTCGCTAATTATCGTTTTTTATCTGCTTTTAAGATACTTGAGTGTCGGAAATGTTTTAAACTTACTGCTTCTTACGGGTATAGGAATAGTAACCGAACTTTATATTCTTAAAAAGTATTAAAGGACTTGACACTGAATATTCAGTTGATATACTGCTTTTAGTCTTTTGTTTTATAAAAAAAGGCTTCATTTAAATAAATTCTGCCTTTTTCATTATGCGGACATCGGAAAAAGTTCTCAACCCCTCACTTAAGAAAGAAATTGAGGCTGTTTTTGTGCAAACAATTGCTGATTTAAGAGACATCTCGGAAGCCAAATCATTCTTGTATGATTTTTTTAATCAAAGCGAACACGAAACATTCACTAAAAGACTTGCAGTTGCTTATTGGCTAAAAAAAGGGCGAAGCTATAACAATATCAAGGAAAATTTAAAAGTGTCAAGCGCAACAATTGCTTCAGTTCAGTCTATGATGGAAAAGCCTGGGTTCAAATTAGCGATCAAAAAAGTCGAGGCAGAAGAATGGGCAAATCAATGGGCGGAGAAAATCAAAAAATTTGTCCGTAAAAAATAAACTTGTAATTATCAAATGGAATGAAAACCACTTTAAAGATGATGACAGAAATGGATTTCTCCTAACGGAGGTTTGTTTGCTGTTACAATTATCTAAACCTCCAAAGGGGGTTTTTTATTTTATAAGCAAAAATGCTGTAATATTAACTTATGGAAATTATATTTTTAACAGGCAACAGTGGGAAGTTGGAAGAAGCAAGAAGCATTTTAGGTAAGAAGATTAAAATAATCTCAGAACCTTTTGACCTGGATGAAATACAGGAAATTGACGGCAAAGCGATTATTATCAAAAAGGCGCAAGAAGCCTTCAAATTAATAAAAAAGCCGCTTATAATAGAAGACACTTCACTTTACTTTA